>ERZ869936.435-NODE-435-length-40271-cov-19.786204_pt1 | contig 40271 bp, 37 predicted proteins | sample MGYA00520876_ERZ869936 | MGnify/ENA primary metagenome ERZ869936 (study PRJEB32218, sample SAMN09650985) | biofilter metagenome | isolation source: enrty point of leading RO module | place: Saudi Arabia: Thuwal, RO plant located on Red Sea | collected 2016-02-17 ... | reverse complement strand
TCCCGATCATCGCCTACGGGATCATCTATCACGAGGCGCTGTGGGGGAAGATCGCCATAGCGGTCGGAGCGCTGATCTCACTGTCCGCCCTGATCGGGTGGGGGATCGAGCCTCTCGAAGAGCCTCACGCTGCCGATGAGGGCGAACACGATGAGGTAGAAGCCGAGCTCGTCGCGACAGCTGGCGAGGAGGCCGTCATGGACGTCGATGGTGAAGAGGACGACGAATGACCGACATCATCCACGAGCCAGAGCTCGATCATCACGGTGAGCATGAGTCCACCGGCATCGAGAACCGGAAGTTGGGGATGTGGATCTTCCTCAGCTCGGAGTTCCTCTTCTTCGGAGCCCTCATCTCCAACTACCTCCTCTACTCGAATCGTGGCGGGTTCCCCAGCCCCTATCCCGCCGAGATCTACGACATCCCCTTCACGTCGGTCAGCTCGTTCGTCCTGCTGATGAGCTCATTGACGATGGTCCTCGCCCACAATGCCCTTTCTAGGGACGACCAGAACGGTGCTCGCACCTGGCTGTTCGCCACTGCGGCTCTCGGCTCGGTCTTCCTCGGCGGGCAGGTTTTCGAGTTCACCGACTTCGTCGTCGAGTACGGGATGACGCTGTCGACCAACCCGGCGGCGTCGGCGTTCTATTTGCTCACCGGGTTTCACGGGGCGCACGTTGCAATCGGTGTGATCATGCTCCTCTCCCTCTGGGGGATTTCGAGGAGGCAAGGTGGCCTGAGCGAGAAGCACGGCCTCAATCTCGAGCTCGTCGGCCTCTATTGGCACTTCGTCGACATAATCTGGATCGTCATCTTCACCGTCGTCTACCTGCTGTCGATCCCACCGGTATGAGCGAAGAGCACAGTCACCCAACCCCGGCCCAGTACTGGAAGATTGCGGTCGTGCTCGCCATCCTCACCGCGATCGAGGTGGCACTCTTCTACATAGATCAGGAGCTCCAGCTCGGGTTCCTCAACGCAGCACTCCTGATATCTCTGGCTATCGCCAAGTTCATCATCGTTGTCGGGTGGTACATGCACCTGCGATTCGAGAACCCGCTACTCAACCGGTTCTTCACGGGAGGTTTCATCCTGGCGCTCAGTCTCTACGGGATCGTCCTCGCGGCCCTCGGCGTTCTCGTGATTCGAGGCGGTTGACGGTGCCCGAAGGCGACCGTTCCTTCGCCCATTGATGACACGATGGCTCCTGGCTGCCCTGATGATCGCTCTCTTGCCGGCGTGCGCTTCGACCACCGGCAGGACCACCGGGGTTGTCGTCGAGGTCGAAGGTACCCTCGGTGACGTGGAAGCTTTCACGGTTCTCGCTGATGGCGAAGAGACCACCTTCCTTCCCATCGATGGCCAGGAATACGAATTCCCGCTCGACCACTTGCGTGATCACCTCAGATCGGGAGAGCCGGTGATCGTCGACTGGGAGCTACGAGACGAAGAGCGATACGTGCTCGCCATCACAGACGGCTGAGATCGGAAAGAGAGAAATGACTGACACCGAGACATACGGAAGATTCTTCTTGCCCGGGCCGACAGAGGTCCACCCCGACGTCCTCGCGGCGCAGACCCGCCCGATGATCGGACACCGGGGGCCCGGAATCGTCGAGTTGATGCAGAACATAGAGCCGGGCTTGAAGGCAATGTTCCAAACGGAGCGACCCGTGATCGTGTCTACCTCATCGGCCAGCGGTCTTATGGAGGCGGCAGTGCGCAACGGTGTTGCCGGCGGCAAGGTGCTCAGTTTGGTCAACGGCGCATTCTCCAGCCGCTTCTCCAAGATCGCCATGGCCTGCGGGCACGACGTCGAGCGTTGGGAGGTGGAGTGGGGTCAGGTTCACTCGCCCGACGAGCTGGCTGACAGGCTCGCCCGATCCGAATTCGACGCCGTCACGCTGTCGCAGTCCGAGACATCGACCGGGGCGCTACAGGATCTGGAGGCAATCAGCGATGTCGTGCGTCAGCACGAGAGAGCCCTTCTTCTCGTTGACTCCGTGACTGGAGTCGGTGGAGCCGAGACCCACACCGACGAGTGGGGCCCCGACTTCATCCTCACCGGCTCACAGAAGGCAGTGGCGCTTCCTCCTGGGCTGGCTTTTGCTGTCGCATCCGAGGCCATGATGGAGCGGTCGCGCAACGCAGAGGCCAAAGGCTGGTACTTCGACCTCGTCGACCTGGTCGACCAGGGCATCAAGTACCAGTCTCCTGCCACGCCGGCCGTGTCGCTCTTGTATGCCCTGGAAGCCCAGGTCGAGCGGATTCTCGCGGAGGGGATGAAGGCCCGGTGGCAGCGGCACCTGGATATGCAACAACGCACCTTCGAGTGGATCGACGAGATGAACGACGCAGGAGTGGGCCTTGGGGTCTTCGCCGCCGAAGGCCATCGCTCGCCGACCGTGACCTGCGTCACCATGCCGGGTGGCACCGGCTCCCCGGAGCTCGTCGAGAGAGTCGAGTCTGCCGGGTGGGTGATCGGCGGCGGCTACGGCAAGCTGAGCGATTCCACCTTCCGCATCGGCCACATGGGAGACCACACAGTTGAGGAGCTCGACGGTTTGCTCGATGTCATATCGGAAGCACTGAAATGACCCATGTCGTCCTCGCCACGGACAAGGTGTCCGAGTCGGGCCTCGACTCCCTGGCCAAGGACGACAGGTTCGACGTCGTCTTCGCTCACGACTCCGAAGCGGAAGCGTTCAGCGAGTTGCTCACGGGTGCTTCGGGCCTCATCGTCCGCAGCGCAACCCAGGTCGACGCGGAGTTGATGGAGAAGGCTCCCGAGCTCAAAGTGATCGGGAGGGCCGGCGTCGGAGTCGACAACATCGACATCCCGGCAGCGAGCGCACGTGGCATTGCGGTGGTCAATGCCCCATCGGGAAACACCATTGCGGCGGCGGAGTTGACTGTCGCATTGATGCTTGCGGCAATGCGGCACATCGCAGCTGCGGATGCGTCCCTGCGCGCAGGCAACTGGGACAGGGCTTCGTTCAAAGGCTGGGAGCTGAACGGAAAGCGCCTCGGCTTGATTGGAGCCGGCCGGATTGGAGCTGAAGTTGCGATTCGATGCATGTCGTTCGGAATGGAGGTCATCATCTACGACCCGTACCTGCCCGACAGTCGTGCCACGGAGATCGGATCGCGGCTCACCGACCTCGAGGAGGTCATCACCACTTCGGACGTCGTCTCGTGCCATGTTCCGCTCAATGACGAGACCCGCGGGATCGTCGACGCCGAAGCCTTGGACAGGATGAAGGAAGAGGCAATTGTCATCAATGCTTCACGCGGTGGTGTCGTCAACGAGGACGATCTCGCCGCCGCCTTGGTCTCGGGAACGATCCGTGGAGCTGCGCTCGACGTCTATGAAGACGAGCCTCTATCCGAGGGCTCGCCATTGCGCAGTGCCCCGAACCTCACGTTGACCCCGCACCTGGGAGCTTCCACGGCAGAAGCTCAAGTGCATGTCGCGGTCGAGGTCGCCCGGAATGTGGCGAGCGTGCTCGCTGATGGTGATCTGTCGACGGCCCTGAATCGGGCAGAACTGGTCGACGGCTAGCTGATAACCAGAACCGCCGCGGCTTCCTCGCCCGATTCTTCGGAATGGTCGTCGGAGAGGTTGGTCAGCACGGCGAAGAGGATGAGGACGACGATCCCGATTCCGAGCACCGCCACCAAGAGCTCGCCTCTTCCTATCCGAACATTGGGCTGACTTCCGGCAAGTGCCGAGAAGGCGAGGATTCCTGAGGCGGTGATTATCGCGATGATCGCCGCACCTCCGGATGTGATGTGATTCGACTCGATCAGAGTCCAGGCGAACGGGAGCACCAGAACCGCGAGCAGGAGCAGGCCCGCCACCGGTATGCCTACCGCGTTGCCCAAGCGCCTCCGGACCGTATCGACCTCCTCCTCGGGCTCGTCGACGGCGATTGGGACACCGAAGAACTGGGTCGTGAGAGTCGTCAGCCCACCGAGAACGGCTCCACCGATGAGCATCACGAACAAAGTGGAGAGAACCGGGAGTTGGGCAAACCCCTCTTCTGAGCCTTCGATCGGCGTCGCAAACCCACTGGCGAGCACGGCACCTCCGGCAATCCCGAGTACGAGCCCCACCACTGCCCCGATCCAGGCGGTCGAGCTGCGGGATGATTTGAGCTGCATTGCCGGGTTGGCCCAGCTGGCAGCGGCGCGCGAAAGGGCGGCTACGACACCGCCGAAGACAATGCTGACCAGGGCGACACCGATGAGGACGCTATCGGGATCGATGACAAAGACGGGTCGCAGCGTCTCCTCTCCGGCCACTGTCACGTTCTGAGACCACGTGGCAGCTGATATGACAAAAGCGAACAGGCCGAGAATCGCACCGGTCCAGGTGCCGATGCGCCCTGTGGTGCGAAGCCGGACCGACAGGTCGACGGGCTCCAGCGTCTCCTCGACCGGCTCGGCCTCCGCCTCTCGAGCCAGCGCAGGCTCCGGGATGGCAGTCGGTAGCGGGGCCGGCTCAGGAGCGGGAGCACGTTCGGCAGGCGCCGGAGCCTCGGCCTCCTCCTTCTCCGGCGTTTCGGGAGCTTCGGGGGCTGCCTCTTTCGCAGGCGCTGCGGCCGGAGCTCCACCCGACCAGGCGGAGAGAATCGCGTCGGTCGAGGTGCCGTTGGCCTGGGCGCGCGCCTCGGCCGATCGGCTGACCAACTGCTCGGGTATCCCCAGGGCTTCGGCGGCGGCTGTCAACTGGTCGCTCACGGGCGCCGACTTTAGCTAAAAGTGGGCAATCTCCTAGATCCGCTGCCACTTGCGCGGTCGAGTCTCACTCAAGAGTTCTTCTCGTCCCGCCAGGCGAGCCAATCGGGGAGGAAAGAGAGGTCGAAGTCACTACGGCCGTCGACGCCCACCGTGAAGAGTGTGGCTCCGGCCTCGAGAAGGGCGTCCGCCCCGTCCAGTGAACGCGCGCTGACTCCGACCGACCTCTCGATCTCGGACGGGTCGCGACCTTCCTCGGCACACCACTTGTCGAGCACCGCGCTCTTGTGCTTGAACTTCTCGGCATCGGCGAAGCCATGCCAGATGTCGGCATGACGTGCCGTGTATCGCAGGGTCTTCTTCTCTCCGCCGCCGCCGATCAAGATCGGGATCTCTCGCTTCGGGGGAGGATTCAGCTCGGCGAAGCGGCTCTCGATCCGGGGGAGGGCCTGCTTCAGGTCGGCCAGACGGGTCCCGGCGGTGCCGAACTCGTAGCCGTATTCGTCGTAGTCGCGCTGCTTCCACCCGGCGCCGATGCCCAGTATCAAGCGTCCGTCGGAGGCATGATCGACGGTGCGCGCCATATCGGCGAGAAGCTCCGGGTTCCGGTAGCTGTTGCAGGTGACGAGGGCGCCGATCTCGATCCTCTCGGTGATCTCAGCCCAAGAGCCGAGCATCGTCCAGCATTCGAAGTGCATGCCATCGGGGTCGCCCGACAGCGGGAAGAAGTGGTCCCAGTTGAAGACGATGTCGGCACCGAGATCCTCCGCCTCGATGACCGCTTTGCGTATCTGGTCGTATTCCCCGTGTTGGGGCTGCAGTTGGACGCCGATCCGGACTTTGTAGGGCAAGATTCCTCCAGTTGCGCGAGGCCTACAAACCGTACATCGTGTCTTCGATTAGCTCGTCGACGACCTGGTTCAGCGCCTCTCTTTCGTCGGCGCCGTCGGCCACCGCCGACTTGTAGGTCGCCAGTTGGCGGTGGGCACTGGTTCCGTCGTTGACAATCGTGCGAGCGTGTCGAAGCTCTTCACGCACCCCGAATTCTGTGGCGTCCTGGGCGAGGAGCTCGATCAGCTCTTCGATCAGGTCGGCGTAGCTCACCAGCTCGCCCCGCCCGAAATCCACCATGGAGCCGTCTACTCCGTACCTCTGAGCTCTCCACAGGTTCTCTTCGATCATCATCGGCGAGTAAGTGCGCCATCGTTGATTCTCCCGACGCAACCGGTAGAGGAAGCCGAGGAGACAGAGGTACAGCGCCGCCACCGTCATGGAGTCGTCGAGCCGGGTGCATATGTCGCTCACCCGCATCTCGAGAGTCGGGTAGCGGAAAGACGGCCGGATGTCCCACCAGAGCTTGGTGGCGTCTTCGATCAAGCCGGCGTTCACCAGAATCTCCACGGTGCGCTCGTACTCGCCCCATGACTCGAATTCCTCGGGCACCCCGGTCCTGGGGAGGTTCTGGAAGATGACGAGGCGGTAGGCCAGAAGGCCGGTCGGCTGGCCGGCCCAGAAAGGTGAGGAGGTGCTGAGGGCGAGAATGTGAGGGAGGAAGTACTTGACCTGATTCATCAGGTCGATGCGGAGGTGCGGGTCCTCGATCCCGACATGCACATGCATCCCACAGATGACCAGCTGGCGTGCCACCTGTTGGTAGTCGGAGGCAAGACGCATGTAGCGGGGGTCTTCCGTCGTCTCCTGCTCCGACCAGTTTGCGAACGGATGTGTCGACGAGGCGATGATTGCCGCCCCGTACTCGTTGACGACGCCGGAGAGCCCGCGACGCATCCTGGCGAGATCCTCCCGGGCATCTGCAACGGTCGATGAGACCTGGGTTCCCACTTCGATCTGCGCCTTCAAGAACTCGGGGCTGACCTGCGAGCCGAGCACGTTCTCGAGGGCCTTCCACATCGCGTCGGGAGGTCTCTTGATCAGGTCCCGGGTCTCCCGGTCGACGACCAGGTACTCCTCCTCGATCCCGATTGTGAAAGCTGGGCGATCCATTTCAGGTGAGACCTTAGAGAACTGACGACAGTCGCCGCCCGGAAGCGGGTCATACACTCGAGTCATGCTCGAGCTCGCCCCCGGTCCCGATGGTGCTCTGCGCTGCAGTTGGGGCGTCTCGGCTGAGGAGTACCTGTCGTATCACGACAACGAGTGGGGCTTTCCTGTCGACGAAGAGGCCCGACTGTTCGAGAAGCTCTGCCTCGAAGGCTTCCAGAGCGGGCTCTCCTGGATCACGGTGCTCCGCAAGCGCCCGGCCTTTAGGGAGGTCTTTGCTGGATTCGACATAGAGAAGGTTGCCTTGATGGGGCCGGGAGATGTGGAGCGGCTGCTCGGCGACCCTCGAATCATCCGCCATCGCGGAAAGATCGAGGCAACGATCAACAACGCGCAGCGGGCCCTGGAGATCATCGATGACGAAGGCTCGCTCGCATCTTTCGTCTGGCGTTTCGAGCCCGCTCACCGCGACCCGGGCCGGTCGACGTCGCCGGAGTCTGTCGCAATGTCGAGGGAGTTGAAGCGGCGTGGGTTCCGTTTCGTTGGTCCCACCACTGCCTACGCCTTCATGCAGGCGATGGGCCTTGTCAACGATCACCTGGATGGCTGCATCAGTCACCCGGCCGTCGAGGAGGCCCGGGCCCTGTTCTCCCGACCTGCCTGATCTCGTTTACCCCGAATTAGCGTTCGGCCCCATACCCTTTGTGTCGTGAGTTCAACAAAGACCCGTGACGGCTTCTCCGGGGCCCTCGCTGCGGGCCTCGCTCTCGGGGTTTCCGAGCTGGTGGCCGGGCTCGTCGGAAGCCTGCCTTCTCTGATCGAGAGCCTCGGCAACTGGGTGATCGACGTCGTCCCGCCCCCGGTCAAAGACTGGGCGATCGACGTATTCGGCACCAATGACAAGCTGGCTCTGCTCATCGGCATCGGTCTGGTGACTTTGATCCTCGGTGCCCTCGTGGGCCTCTTCGCTCGCAAGCGATTCTGGCTCGCAGTGGTGGTCTTCGCCGGCTTTGGCGTTGTCGCCGCGCTGGCCGGGGCGAGGGACCCTGCGGTCTCTTTCGGGATTGCGGTCATTCCAGGAGCCCTGGCGGCCATCACCGGTCTTGGCGCCCTGCAATGGCTCTACGCGCTCGGCGAAGAGAAGCCGGCCGAGGAGGGCGAGCCCTCCCCGGCGCGGCGCGCCTTCCTCGTCGGCGCCGGTGCCGTCTTGGGTGCTGCCGCCTTATCAGCGTCCTTTGGCCGGGTGTTGCTCGAGCGAGGGCGCATCATCGCCGCCGGACGCTCGGAGGTGATGCTGCCTACTCCAGTGGAGACCGTGCCCCCGGTACCGGGGCCCGCCAACTTCGACATCGACGGGCTGTCGCCGATCGTCACGCCAAACTCCGACTTCTACCGAATCGACACGGCTTTTGCCGTTCCTCGTATCAATCTCCCCGAGTGGACCCTGAGCATCACGGGCCGGGTCGATCGCCCGTACGAGCTCTCCTATGGCGATCTGATGGACATGGACATGGTCGAGCGCCACATCACGCTGTCGTGCGTCTCCAATCGGGTTGGCGGAAATCTGGTGGACAACGCCAAGTGGCTCGGAGTGCCATTGTCCGAGATCCTCAACCGGGCTCGCGTCAGCGACGATGCCGAGCAATTGGTTGGCCGTGACGTCGACGGCTTCACCGTCGGCTTTCCTGTCGAGGCCGCATTCGACGGCCGCGACGCGCTCGTAGCCGTCGGAATGAATGGTGAGCCTCTTCCCTTCGAGCACGGGTTCCCGGCCCGGCTCGTTGTCGCCGGGCTCTACGGGTATGTCTCGGCCACCAAGTGGCTCAGCGAGATCGAGCTGACCGGCTGGGATGAGTTCGACGCCTACTGGGTGCCACGCGGCTGGTCGAAGGAAGCTCCGATCAAGACCCAGAGCCGCATCGACACCCCAAACAACGGATCGGTCATCGAAGCCGGCGGGAGATCAATCGCCGGGGTGGCGTGGGCACCTCACCGGGGAATCTCCGGTGTCGAGGTGCAGGTGGACCAGGATGGCCAATGGGTCGAGGCTGAGATGTCCGAGCCGCTGTCGAAGAACTCATGGGTGCAGTGGCGAATTCCCTGGGATCCTGATCCAGGCCAGCACATGATTCGGGTGCGCGCCACCGATGGGGAAGGGAACACGCAAACCGAGGAAACCAGCCCACCAGCGCCCAACGGGGCCACCGGATATCACACGATTCGGGTGACGGTCTCTTCCACCTGAGACGGGTCAGTCGGCCACATCGTTGGCCGTGATCGCCCAGGCAAGACCTAGCTCGGGATCATCCAGGGCGAGTCGCAGCTCCCACCCGCCGGGCGGGCTCCCATCGTCGAACCAGAACCATCGAATCCGATTGGCGGCGGCGGCCACTTCATCCGGTGGCGCGGGCCAGTCGAGGTCTGAGATCGCCGACACCACCCACCAGGCTGTGTGCCGTCCGGCCGCTGCTCCCCTTCGTCGACCATGGGCCCCACCGGACGCGGCAGTCCACGCCATGACGGCAAGGGCGTTGGGAGGGTCGAGCTGGGCGAGCGTGGCAGAGGGCAGGCCAAGTGCGGCGATCGCGTCTAGTGCTTCGCCCTCGACCGACACCGTCTGACAGCGCCCGTTCGATTGGTCTATCCACGGCTCGACGAGGTCGGCGAGCGCGTGCTCTGACTCGACGTCTTCAACAACCTCGACTGACTGCGGCAATTCAACCGGCCCAGTTGCAGGCCGTTTCGGCTCCGGCGTCTCGACCTTGTCCGGTTTGTAGGTGGCCAAGGGGTAACTCGGCTCCCAGTCGAGCAGCGGTGGCAGAGGCGTTGGCTCGTCGGGATGATCCCCCCTCAGGATTCGCTCGGCGGCGACGGTCATCCGATGGGGCCCCGGAGACAGATGTGGGGCGAGCTCTGCCCAGGTCTTGTTGCTGGCGGCAACCTCGGGGAGGGGCCCCAGGGTGAATCTCGCTCCCCCTTCCGAGACGGCCGGGCCAGCCCACTCAGCCGGGGCCTCCAAAGCCAGCCGGTACTGGATGTGCTCGTCCACACCCCAGAGCTGCTTGCCCCGGGTCACTGCTTCCTGGCAGAGGGCGCGGAGGGCGAGGAGCTCGTCCCAGGATCTCGCCTTGCAGTGACCGTCGACGATTCGCAGTAGCTCGTCGGTGTCGGATGCCTCGATTGCCTCACGCACTCGCGTGTTGGTCATGGCTGATCGCCCGCCGCAACCGGCCGTCCGCTCCGTGACCACTCCGAATACGACCCGATGTAGACGTCAGGGATGGGTCTGCCGGCGACGGCCATGGCGAGGGCTGAATGACATGCCACGACTCCGGAGCCACATGACATGACCGGTGAGTCGAGTTGCCCGTAGATGGCATCCAACTCATCGATCGACTTGAACACGCCGTCTTTCAGAGACAGCCCCGACGGCAGGTTTATCGCCCCCGGGATGTGGCCCGGGATGGGATCGACGGGCTCAGCCAAGCCCTGATAGCGCTCGGCCTCCCGGACATCGACGACCGTCCTGTCGTCGAGGTCGTCGATGCCCACAACACCCTCGAATCGATCGGGCGTCGGGTAGACGGCAGGCTGGGGAGCGCTGTCCGCTATCGATACGGGAAGCCCGGCCTCCTCCCACGCTCGGAATCCCCCGTTGAGCACACGGACCGAGTCATGGCCGATCGACCTCAGCATCCACCACATCCGGGCGGCGACCCGTCCCGAGACGTCGTCGTAGACCACCACATTGCTCGTTGGCATCAGACCGAGGCGACCGAGTGTGGCAGCGAACCGGGCAGGTGTGGGAAGCGGGTGGCGACCGGGGCCGGGAGGGGCGCTCAAGTCATCGTCCAGGTCCACCCGAATGGCCCCTGGAATGTGGCCGGCTTCGTATGAGCGACGGCCGTATCCCGGATCATTGATGCGCCATCTGATGTCGCACACCTCCGTCGAGCCGAGGATTTCGGCCAGGGCTCGGGGCTCGATCAAGTGGTCTGACACATCGGCCACTCCAGCAGGGGCATCAGCGGAGTATGGTCGGGTTTGCGCCCATGACAACCTGAACACGAGGTGAGCAGATGCAGAGAGTGAACGCAACTCATAGACCGTGGCGGTCCCTGGCGATTCTGATGGCGTTCTTGTTGGCAATCGCCGCCCTGGCAGCAAGTCCTGTCGGAGCAGCGAGCCCACAAATCGCCCAGAACATCCCCGAGGGAAGCGAGCTGGTCACTTCCGGGCACCACCCGGACGGGAGGCCGGGCGACGGTCAACCCGCCGACTTCGTCCTCACGGTGCTTCACAACAATGATGGAGAGTCGGCTCTGCTGGCCGACGAGGTCGAAACTGGAGGCTTCGAGGCCGGTGTCGCATATTTTGCCTCGGTCGTTCGTGATGCGAAGCGAGAGTCTGCAGCACGAACCCACGGAGACTTCGCGCGGCGCGCTGAACGAGGAACGATCTTCGTGTCTTCAGGGGACAACTTCCTCGCCGGGCCTGTGTTCCAGGCGAGCCTCGAAGATGGCGTCTACTACGACGCCATGGCGTTGGATGCGCTCGGGTACGACGCAATCGACCTGGGCAACCATGACTTTGACTTCGGCCCAGACATCCTGGCCGACTTCATAAGCACCGGTTTCCGGCAACCCGGCGATCCGCCTTACCTCTCGTCGAATCTCGACTTCTCCGGTGAGCCAAGCCTGCAGGCCCTCGTCGACAGGGGTGCTATCGCCAAGAGCACCGTCGTCTGGGAGCAGGGTCACCCCATCGGGATCATCGGGGCGACAACCCCGGCTCTCCCCTTCGTCTCCAGCCCTGGGGACGTAGTGGTGGATCCTGACGTGGCCGCGGCCATTCAGGAGCAGGTGGATCTGCTCGAGTCGCTCGGCGTGAACAAGATCGTCTTGATCTCCCATCTGCAGAGCATCAACGAGGACATCGAGCTGGCAGCAGCGCTCACCGGAGTCGACATCATGGTCGCCGGCGGAGGCGACGAGCTGCTCGCCAGCCAAGGTGACCCGCTGCTCCCGAGTGAGACCGAGGAACCCTTCGGGGACTACCCGTTGTACGCGGTGTCGGCAGATGGCTCCGAGGTCCCCGTGGTCACGACGACCGGCCAATACGGATATCTTGGCCAGCTGGTCGTGGGCTTCGACCGGCACGGGCAGGTAATCGATGTAGACGACGACGCCAGCCTCCCGCGCCGCGTCGTGTCGCCCGAGGTCGGGCCTGACGGGGTCACGCCCCAGCAGAACATCCAGAGCCGTATCGTCGACCCGGTCGAGGAGTTCGTTGCGGCACTCGACACGACGATCGTCGCCACCTCCGAGGTCGACCTGGACGGGATCCGCGCCAATGTGCGCACGATGGAGACCAACGAGGGCAACCTCATTGCCGACTCCCAGCTCTGGCAGGCGACCCAACTGGCCGATGAGTTTGGGGTCCCAGTGCCTGATGTGGCGTTGCAGAACGGTGGCGGGATCAGAAACGACTCGATCATCCCTGCCGGTGACATCAGCCTGCTCGACACGTTCTCGATGGTGCCGTTCGGAAACTTCGTGACAGTGGTTCCGGACATACCAAGGGAACAGTTCAAGGAGATCTTGGAGAACGCCGTCTCCAACATCGAGAACGTCGACGGCCGCTTTGCCCAGGTGGCGGGTTTCTCGTTCACGTTCGACTTGAACGGCACCGCTCAGGAGCTCGATGACGATCTCAACGTCGTGACACCCGGTAGCCGCATCATTGATGTGACGCTGGATGACGGGACGTCGATCGTTGCCGGTGGAGCTGTCGTCGCCGGGGACGCTCTGACGATTGCCATTGTCGACTTCCTGGCTCGCGGCGGAGATCAGTATCCGTTCCGCGGGGCGCCTTTCACGGCGATCGGCGTCTCGTACCAGCAGGCGCTGGCGAACTACCTCGAGGCTCCGACCTCCGAAGGTGGTCTCGGCGGATTGATCTCGGCGGCGGATTATCCCTTCGGGGGTGAGGGCCGGATTGTCGATGTGACACCTGGTTGATCGACGGTCTCGCACTCTGAGAAAGGAGCCTCGCCAACCCGGCGAGGCTCCTTTTGTCTGGTGCGGGCTGCGAGCCTTGCGGTAGGTTCGTCACGATGCTGAGCCGATACGGCCGACTATTCCTATGGGCTGCAGGCTGGGCCGTCGTCGCGGTGGCCGTGGCTTTGGTTGCCCTGCCGGTGCTGCCCGATCCTGTGGCCATCCATTGGGGGCTCGACGGGGTGCCCGATGGCTCTGCCCCTCTCTGGGTGTTGCCCGTCAGCGCCTTCCTGATCGCCCTCATCGGGCTCGCTCTCGCTCCTATCTTCTCGGTTGGGCGGGAGCCGTCGATGGAAGCTTTCGCAACGGTTGGGATGAGCGGGGGCCTCTCGCTGGCGATCGTCCTGGTCACGGTTTCGGCCAACTACGGCATCGACGACTGGCGACTGGCCGAAGAAGTGGGCCTGCTCTCGATCACCGCCCTGTTTGCGATACCGGTCTTGGCTCTCGCCTCGGGGATAGTCATCGGTCGCCACTGGTATCCCCTCAAAGTCGTCACCCGGTCCGACGCCCGCGACGAAGTGATCGAAGTCGAGCCCGGCGAGAGGGTGAGTTGGGTGGGTCGGGCACGGGTCAAAGGGGTGCCACTGGGCATGTTCGTGGTTGCCATCGTTCTGATCGTCTTCGTGCCCGACTTCCCTCTCTGGGCATTCGTCCTGGTCATCGGTCTGGGGCTTGTCTTCTCACAGGTGGAGGCTCAGGTGTCGAACGACGGCCTGCGAATCCGTCTCGGGGGCATACCGGTGAGAAAGGTCCCATTGGGTTCGATCTCGTCGGCTCGCGCCATCGAGGCCGATCCGGCCACGTATGGAGGATGGGGCTGGCGAGTCGTTGCAGGCAAGACGGCGATCGTGCTGCGCTCCGGTCCTGCTCTCGCCGTCACACTCGAGGGAGGCCGCGAGTTGATCATGACAGTCGACGACCCCCAAACCGGGGCTGGGCTCCTGAACGGGCTGATCGAGCTCTCTGCAGCCGGTCCTTGAGCCTCTATTCCTCCTCCTCCTTTGAGCCCTCGTCGTTGACGCCGAACTCGGTCCCGAGCTTGCTCAGCGTCGAGCCGAGCGCCCCTGCGAGAGCACCGGCCGCCTTCTTCAGGTCCTCTCGCGTGTCTGGATCCCTCAGAATGTCGGACAACGACTCGGCGACCTGGTCCCAGGCTCCTACCAGTGTGGAGAATGCTCCCCTTATCTCCTCTTCGGATGGGCCCCTCTCGTCTGCCACCCGGCGATAGGTCGACCTCATTCTCTCGCCAAGCTCGCCAAAGTGACTCCCGACCTCGTCCCAGGGATCGGGCTCTGCATCGCGCTTAGGATCTGACTCGTGAACCTCCACCTTCTCGATGGTACCTACGAATTGTTCCGCGCCCACTACGGCCGGAAGGACACTCTCGTCTCGTCAACGGGTCAGGACATTCGGGCGACGATGGGCATCGTGGACTCGACGCTTCAGCTGCTTCGCGAGCCGGGAGTGACCCATCTCGCTGCGAGCTTCGACACCGTGATCGAGTCCTTCCGGAACGACATGTTCCCGGCCTACAAGAGCTCTGCCGGAATGGACGAGGAGCTCCTTGCCCAGTTTCCCCTGGCCGAGGAAGCCCTCGAGGCAATCGGCGTGGTGGTGTGGCGGAATATCGAGTTCGAGGCCGACGACACCATCGCTGCCGCGGCGGTGCGGTGGGTAGACGATGTCGATCAGGTCGTGATTTGCACCCCTGACAAGGACCTGGCCCAGACGGTGATCGGCACTCAGATTGTGACCTACAACAGGAGAGAGCAGAAGATCATCGACGAGGATGGTGTGGTCGAGAAGTTCGGGATCCATCCCGAGTCGATCCCCGATTACCTCGCCCTCGTCGGCGACACCGCAGACGGCGTGCCGGGGCTTCCGGGTTGGGGAGCGAAGTCGGCCTCCACGGTCCTGGCTCGCTATCCGAGACTGGAGATGATTCCGACCTCGGCCGATGACTGGGAGGTCATCGTGCGGGGTTCCGCAAAGCTGGCGGCGACACTGGAGGAACGGATGGAGGATGCCCTGCTCTACCGCGAACTGACCACGCTCCGGCTCGATGCCCCCATCGACGAGTCACTGGAAGACCTGGAGTGGAGGGGTGTGCCGGCCGGTCCCTTCCGTGACTTCTGCGGCGGCCTCGGTGTCGACCCGGACACGGTCAACGTGCACAGGTGGATGGACGCCTAGGCCCGGTCTTCGTCTTCTTCCTCCCAGACCACGTCGAATCTGTCGGCGCAGTCACCACATCTGTACGCGAGCGCCGTCCCGATTGGGATGTCGGAGTCCTCTGGTAGGAAGCTGATCAGGTGCGCGATCCCACCGCACTCCACGCAGGTGAACTCCGTGGGCGGCCGTCTCAAGCCAATGTCGTTGGTGCCGGCTGCTCCTTCTTCTCGGTTCGAAGCAGCACCAATGCGCCCACGATTCCTGCGGCCAGCGAGCCGCTGAAGATGCCCACTTTTGCCAGGTCGACCGTCTCTGGATCCGCGAAGGCGAGGCTGGCGACGAACAGCGAGACCGTGAAGCCAATCCCCGCTACGGCGGCCAGCCCCACGACGTGGGTCCAGGTCACGTCCCTGGGGAGCCTCCCCAAGCCCGTCCGAACAGCGATGAAGGTGAAGAGGGATATACCAAAGATCTTGCCGAGCACCAGTCCGAGGGCGACGCCCAGTGCCACTGCCGACGTGAGGGCCTCGGTGATGCTTACCTGACGGAAGTCGACCCCGGCGTTGGCGAGGGCGAAGACAGGCACGATCACATAAGAGCTCCAGCCAACCAGGTTGTGCTCGAGGCGATTCAGTGGGGAGATCGATTCCTGTGCTGTCTGAATCATTTCGACCACTTCATGGTCGGCGCGCTCCTGGGCTGCCGGCGAGTCGGGCTCCAACGGGTGGAGATCGAGGATGGCCCTGGCTCTGGCATCGAACTCCCTGGGTTTGAAGTAGGGCCGCGCCGGTGTGAGAAAGCCAAGGGCGACGCCTGCCAGGGTCGCGTGGACCCCCGACTCGAGTGTGAAGTACCAGATGACGAAGGCGAGGGGTATGTAGAAGATGAGAGCCCTGATGTTCACCCGCTGGGCGATCCACACAACGACAAGACCACCGATGGCCGCAGCCAGGTACCCCAGTTCGAGATCCGTCGTGTAGAAGAGGGCGATCACGGTGATCGCTCCGATGTCGTCGGCAATGGCGAGGGCGAGGAGGAATAGCTTGGCTGCGGGTGGCACTCTGCTTCCGAGGAGGGCGACGATGCCGAGTGCGAATGCGATGTCGGTGGCCATCGGTATTCCCCAGCCGTGAACCACCCCGTTTGGCTCGTTGATCGTGAAGGCCACGTATACGAGAGCGGGAACGATCATCCCACCCAGAGCGGCCATGACCGGAAGCGCCGCGGTCTTGGGGTCCCGCAGGTCCCCGATGACCAGCTCCCGCTTGATCTCGAGGCCGACGACGAAGAAGAAGATGGCCATCAGCCCGTCATTGATCAGGTGAAGCACCGATTCGTCTAGGTGGAAGCCCCCGAAGGTCACCTCGAGGTGCTCGTCGAGGATGGCGAAGTAGGTGTCGGAGAATCCCGAGTTCGCCCAGATGATCGCCAGGATCGCGGCGATGAGGAGGATGATGCCCGAAGAGGCCTCGACTCTCGTGAACACGAGGAAGGGGCGGACGAACGTCTTCGGGATCAGGCGGTCCGACGTTGCCCAGGTGTTGTAACTCGGGCGTTCATCCATGGGTTAGTTGCCCGTTGACTTTCCCTCAGACTTGAGCTGTGCGCAGGCCTGGGCGACGCGTGCGGCCATGCCGTCCTCGGCTTTGCGCATGTACGAGCGGGGATCGTACACCTTCTTGTTTCCGACTTCGCCGTCCACCTTCAGCACACCGTCGTAGTTGGTGAACATGTGCTCCACGATCGGTCTCGTGTAGGCGTACTGGCAGTCCGTGTCGATGTTCATCTTGACGACCCCGTACCCCAGCGTCTCATGGATCTCCTCCAGTGTGGATCCGCTGCCGCCGTGAAAGACCAGATAATGCCTGGCATCGGCCCCGAACTTCTCTTCGACCGCTTGCTGGCCATCTCTGAGGATCTTCGGCTCGAGTTTGACCGCGCCCGGCTTGTAGGCGCCGTGGACGTTGCCGAACACCGCAGCTAGGAGGTATCTGCCTCGATCGAATGTGCCGAGCACCTCGGAGACCCTGACCATGTCTTCGGGAGAGGTGTACATCTTGGAGCGATCGATTCCGCTGTGATCGGTTGCATCCTCGACCCCACCGACGATCCCGATCTCCAACTCGAGGATGATGTCGAGATCGGCGCACTTCTCGAGGAGCTCATCCGCAAGCGCGAGGTTCTCCTCCATCGGGAGGTTCGAGGCGTCGAGCATATGGCTCTGGAACAGGGGAGTGCCTCGTTCAGCATGACGTTGCCTGCTCACCTCTAGTAGGGGCCGTATGAAGCCGTCGACACGATCGGGCGGGCAGTGATCGGTGTGAAGGGCGATGTTGACCGGGTACTGCCCCGCAACCACGTGGATGAACTCGGCGAGGGCGACCGCGCCTTTCTCCATGCTCTTGTGGGACTGTCCTGAGGCGAACTCGGCACCACCATACGAGACCTGGATGATGCCGTCGGAGCCGGCCTGGGCGAACCCTTCGAGGGCAGCGAGAGCAGTTGTCGAGGATGTGACGTTGATCGCGGGCAGAGCCCAACCGCCGTCGCGGGCTGCGTCGAGCATCTCCCGGTATTTGTCTGGGGTGGCAATAGGCACGACCCGAATACTACGAGGTCGTGTCGGGAACACCGTCACCGAGCCACCTCGAAGAGTTTGCCGACTCGCTGTCGGCAAGCCCCCTCTCTAGCTTGGCTTTCAGATGGCCGTGTCGATAGATCAGCCCGCCGTCAGGAAACCCCGCAGCCTCCTGGTCCGAGGCGTATATGTGCTGCTCGGCCTCATCTGTCTCGGCTTCGCCGCGATCAGCTTCATCCCTGGCATCCCGACTTTCGACTTCGTGATCCTCGCCGCCTTCTTCTTCGCACGGTCTTCGGACCGCCTGCACAATTGGCTCGTCAGCCATCGCTACTTCGGTCGTATGGTTGGTGCGTATCACGGAGGTCTGACCATCAAGATGAAGTGGTGGGCGGCCACCGCCATCACGCTCTCGCTGGGGGCCTCGGTCATCTTCCTCATCGACAACTCCGTTGTCCGCGTTCTGCTCGGCTTCGTCTGGCTCTACGCCCTTTGGTTCGTGTTCTCGCGTCCCACAAAGGAGCCGGTCGACGTCTGAGCCAACGGCGCCATGACGCCTGGTTCTGCCGGAGGCCTTCTGTTAGAAACCGCTCATGCGTCTCGTCATCGCCCGATGCACCGTCGACTACTCGGGTCGCCTCGATGCCCATCTGCCCGAGGCCGTTCGCCTCATCATGGTCAAAGCAGACGGCACCCTCGCCATCCACTCCGATGGCAACGCATCGAAGCCGCTCAATTGGATGGTGGCGCCCAACACGGTTGAGACAACAGAAGACGAGTGGGTGGTGAGCAACGGCAGAGGCGAGAGGCTCGTGATCTCCATCTCGGAGATACTGGAGGACGTCACCCACGATCTCGGCGATGACCCCGGGCTCGTGAAAGACGGCGTCGAGGATCATCTCCAGGCCTTGCTCGCCGGCAGGCCGTGGGTGCTCGAAGACGGTTTGAGTCTCATCAGACGGGAGTACCCGACCGATATCGGCCCGGTCGACTTGCTTTGCGCGACTCCCGCAGGCGAGACGGTCGCAGTCGAGATCAAGAGGCGTGGCGAGATCGACGGCGTGGAACAGCTGTCACGCTACCTGGAGCGCCTCAACCTCGACCCCCGTCTCGCTCCAGTGCGGGGGATCTTCGCTGCACAGTCGATCACCCCTCAAGCCCGGGTTGTGGCTGATGCTCGTGGTATCGAAGCCGTCGAGGTCGACTATGACGGCCTACGTGAGATCGAGGACAGCGAACTGCGCCTCTTCGACATTCGCTGACGATGTTCGACATCGTCTTCTACCACCCGGAGATTCCGCCAAACACCGGCAATGCCATGCGTCTCGCGGCAGTGACTGGATGCCGGCTACATCTCATCGAGCCTCTGGGGTACGAGATGGATGACGCTCGGCTCAAGAGGGCGGGGATGGATTATCGGGATCGGGCCACCGTTGTGGTCCACTCCGACTTGGCGACTTGGTTCGAGGCAATCTCCCCGCCTCGGACGTTTGCGTTCACGGTCGATGCGGATATCGAGTACACCGAGGTCGGCTATCGGCCGGGCGACGCCTTGCTCTTCGGGCCCGAATCGGTCGGCCTTCCCGAGGATGTGCGCCGCCTCGACTGGATCACCGAGCGGCTCCGGATACCCATGGTCCCCGACGTGCGATCCATCAACCTGTCCAACGCCGCCGCGATCGTCGTGTACGAGGCTTGGCGCCAGAACGGGTTCGAGGGGTCGTCAGTCGTCTAGCGGTCGGCCAGCAGAGACAATGCGATGGCCTCGGCCAGCGTCGATTTCCCCAGATCGCCGATGTCCTGGCTCTCGTTGGGTGCGTGGTAGGCCGACGTCGGGTCACCACAACCCGTGACCAGGATCGGAGCATCAGGGAACATCTCGGCAAATGTGGCGATGAAGGGAATCGACCCCCCTGCTCCCATGTGTACAGGCTCGGCTCCGAACGCGAGGCGGAATGCCTCCTCCCAGAGCTCGACCGTCTCGTTGGCCGTCTCCAACTCCGAGGGATCCCCGTGCTCCTCGTGGAGGAATACCACCTCTGTGCCCCACGGGGCGTTCTTCACGAGATGCGCCTTGAGCTTCTCGAGAGCATCCTTGCCCCTGTCGCCCGGAGCAACGCGCAGACTGACCTTGGCCCGGGCCACCGGGACGAGCTGATTGATCGCCTCGGACACAGCCGGTGCGTCGATGGCAAGGGTCGAAATCGACGGTCGGGTCCAGAGACGCGACGGAATCGAGCCCTCCCCGATCTCAGATACACCTTCGACGGCCCCGGTGAGCCGTCGAGCCAGGTCGAGAGGTATCTCCAGGCCATCCACCTCCTCGGAGACGAGACCGGGCACAGCGACCCTCCCATCTTCGTCGTGCAGTGTCGCCAGGAGCCGGACCATGGCGGTGAGCGCGTCGGGGAACACACCACCGTATTGCCCGGAGTGGACAGCTGACTGCAACGTGCGGATCTCGATCGTGACCGCCGCGAGGCCCCGCAGTGAAGTGAGCAAAGCAGGCACACCCACCTCCCAATTGCCTCCGTCACCTATGACGATCACATCGGGGGCGAGTAGCTGGGAGTGCGTCTCGAGTATCTCCTCGAGTGAGGCCGAGCCGGCTTCTTCCTCGCCCTCGAAGAACACTTGCACGCTCACGGGAAGATCGTCGCCGTGCGCGGCAATCGCCCCCAGGTGCATGATCAGTCCCGCCTTGTCATCGGAAGCGCCCCGACCGTAGATCCGGCCGTCGCGAACAACCGGGTCGAACGGCCCCGTATCCCACTCCGCTAGAGGCCCGGGCGGCTGGACGTCGTAGTGGGCGTACAGCAGCACTGTCGGCGCACCCTCGGGGCCCTTGATCTCCCCGAAGATCGCCGGGTTGCCATCGGTTGGCTCGAGGAGCTGCACATTGGCGAAGCCTTGATCTGTGAGTAGAGCAACGATGTGATCGGCGGCTCTCCGAACGTTGGCACGGTCGAAGCCAGGAGCGCTCACAGACGGGATCCTCACCAGATCCTCCAACATGCCCTGGAGGCGGGGCAGGTCGGATTCGATTGCAGAGCGCAGGTTCTCGTAGGACATTTCACAACGTTAACCAGCACCTTGTTCACGTCGGCGCCGACTTGGTGCATCATGGGGCAGACTTGAGATTCTCCTTATTCGGCATCCCGGTCGAGATCCGGCCGTCGTTCCTGCTCATCGCTGCCCTGCTCGGCTTCTCGCTGGAGCGGGTCGATCTGATCCTCACCTGGATCATCATCATCTTCGTTTCGATCCTGATCCATGAGCTGGGCCATGCTCTCACCGCCAGGCACTACGGCTCAGACGTTGAGATTCAACTCAACGGGATCGGGGGATTGACGTCGTGGAGCATGCCTGAAGGGGGGATCACCCCGGGTCGCCGAGCGCTCATCGCCGCGGCCGGCTCGGCCACGGGGCTCGTGTTCGGCGGGCTGATCTGGCTGGCGACCAGCCCCATGGATCTCACGAATGGTCTCTTCGCCTTTGCCGTAGTCAACCTCGTGAGGGTCAACGTGTTCTGGGGGCTCCTCAACTGGCTCCCGATCCGACCGCTCGACGGTGGGCATCTCTTCTCGTCACTTCTCGAGAGAGTGGCTCCCAACAGGGGCGAAACCATTGCCAATGTCGTCTTCTTCGTGACTGCGGCGACCGGCCTGGTCCTCGCCATACGATTCCGGCTCCTCTTCGTGGCCTTGATCGCGGCGTGGCTTCTCTGGGGTGAGATCTCACGGATGCTGGGACCGAGCTCGCCCGCCCCCGTTCCGCGTCTCGACTTCGACGCCCCTGCGGTCGAAGAGGAGCCAGTGCTCGACGCTGAGGACGCGCCGGAAGGCGGACTGGCGGACTCAGGCGGCGAAACGCGGCCCGGCGAGCCCGACCGCTAGTTTGGTGCGCGATGGATTTCTCCTTCAGCGAGCGTGTTGAGAAGTACCGCGAAAACCTGCTCGGATTCATGGAATCCGACGTGTTCCCGGGTGAAGAGTCCTACGCCCGGCAGATGGAGGAGTCGGGTGACCCCCACCACCACCCTCAGATAGTCGAAGACTTGAAGAAGAAGGCTCGTGCCTTGGGTCTGTGGAACCTCTTTCTCCCTGACGACGAGCTGGGAGCTGGACTCGCAGTCCATGAGTACGCACCTCTTGCCGAGATCACGGGATGGAGCCCCTGGCTCGCTCCAGAGGCTCTCAACTGCTCGGCTCCCGACACGGGCAACATGGAGATCTTGCACATGTTCGGCACGCCCGATCAGAAAGAGGAGTGGCTTGCCCCCTTGTTGGATGGGGAGATCCGCTCCTGTTTCTCGATGACCGAGCCTGCTGTGGCCAGCTCTGACGCCACGAACATCGAGACGTCGATGGTGCGGGATGGCGATTCATACGTGATCAATGGGCGAAAGTGGTTCAGCTCGGGCGCAGCCTCTCCGCGCTGCAAGTTCTCGATCGTCATGGGCGTGACCAACCCGGATGGTGATCCGCACCGACGGCAATCGATGATCATCGTCCCGATGGACACCCCGGGTGTCAATATCATCAGGGAGCCCACGGTCTTCGGATATCAGGACCGAGGTGGCCATCCCGAGATCGACTTTGAAAACGTGCGTGTTCCGGCGGCGAACCTGCTTGGAGAGGAAGGAGGGGGCTTCGCCATCGCCCAGGCCCGCTTGGGGCCAGGTCGGATCCACCACTGCATGAGGGCCATAGGGGCCGCCGAGCGCTGTCTCCGTCTGATGGTGGAGCGGTCGAAGGAACGGGTTGCCTTTGGGAGGCCGCTGGCCGACCAGGGTGTGATCAGGGAGTGGATCGCCGACGCTCGCATCGAGATCGAGCAAACCAGGCTTCTCGTGCTCAAAACGGCATGGATGATCGACAGGATGGGCACCAAGGCGGCGCGAACCGAGATCGCTGCAATCAAGGTTGCCGCTCCCAGCCTCCTCACCAAGGTTGCCGATAGGGCAATCCAGTTGTTCGGTGCGGCAGGATTCACCGAGGACTTTCCCCTCGCATCCCTCTATTCGATGGGTCGCTGGCTCCAGATCGCCGACGGTCCCGACGAGGTGCACCGACGCTCGGTGGCTCGGACCGAGCTACGGAACTGAATTCTTCGCCGGTCCAAGGCGATCAATCCGTCATCCGGACGTATTGCCCGGTCCGAATCAGACACTGAAGAGCCTCACCGGGTATAGACAATCGGCCGTTGAGGACGAGAAAAATGGGAACGAATGGCTTTGATCCTGCGTTTACCTGGTTCACCTCATGATTGGGGGTCATATGATCGATTTGGAAGTGACACCGTGGCGGGAGGCCGCCGCTTGTGTCCAGGTAACACACGAAGTCTCATTCTTCCCGGAGTCTGATGATCTCGCAGGGATCTCCCGGGCCAAGGCCGTCTGCGCAACCTGTCCGGTCGCAGCCGAATGCCTGACGTGGGCGATCGAGAGCAATCAGACAGAAGGCATCTGGGGTGGCCACACCCCGAAGGAGCGCAGGACTATTCGTCGACGCTGGCTCGAAGAGGTCAAGAAGGCCTCTTAGGCTGCTTGACGGCTTCCTCCAGCCGATCCGGCCCCCGCGCTGCAGCGATATTGATGAGGGCATCACCCGGGCTGACCTGAGGGTTGAGGCTGCGTCCAATGACCCAGCCGGTCTCTGTCGCCTTGACCCCCGTCGGGCGGTAGCCGAAGGCATCCGATATCTCCGCGATCGTCTCTCCCTTCTCGACGCGATCGCCGAGCCCCGCAATGACATTGACGAGGCCCCCGCGACGTGCCCTGACCCACCGGGTTCGCCTTATGACCCTCGTCTGCGATCCCCTGGGAAGACGCTCGCTGACCATTCCCAGGGATCGCAGGCAACGCATAACGCCATTGAAACCGACTTCGATGGCGTCTTCGTCGAAGCGGTGGGCCTGTCCGGACTCGTACAGCAGCATCGTGATGCCCATAGAGGTGGCTGCCTCCCGAAGCGAACCATCTCGAAGACGTGCATGAATCGTGAACGGGGCGCCGAAAGCCTTGGCCAGCTTGAGGGTTTCCCGGTCGTCGGTGTCGGCCCGGATCTGCGGCAGATTGACCCTGTGACCCGTGGCCGTGTGACAGTCGATGCCCACGGAGCAGTGCGCAACGATCTCGGTCATGAAGAGATGAGCGAGCCGGGAAGCCGAAGATCCCCGTGTCGACCCGGGGAATGACCTGTTCAGGTCGCGCCGGTCGGGCAGATAGCGGGACTCATGGATGAAGCCGAGAGGATTGACGATGGGAACAGCGAGCACGGCACCGCGAAGGCTCTTCGCATCGAGGTGTGAGATGACCCGGCGCACGATCTCGACACCGTTGAGCTCGTCGCCGTGAATCGCTCCCGATATCCACACGTTGGGCCCTGTGCTGCGGCCGTTGATCACTGCCACGGGAAGCGATGCGGTCGATCCCGTGGAAAGAGTGGCGAACGGCAGCTCGATGCGGACTTTGCGGCCCGGGTTGACCGTCGTCTCCCCGATCGTGATCGGGTCGTTGCGTGCCTCAGCCATCAACGCGTCGCGGCGCCCGGATCTCGGCGTTCCCCTCGATGTAGTCGATGATCTCCCCGGCGATGTCCTTCTCGCTTGCCTTTTCGATGCCCTCGAGCCCGGGCGAGGAGTTGACCTCGAGGACCATCGGACCGGACTCCGATTGGATCATGTCGACACCAGCGATGGCGAGCCCCATGGTCTTGGCGGCGCGGATAGCCGTGGCACGTTCCTTGGGTGTGAGCTTGATCACGGTGGCCGTTCCGCCTGCATGGAGATTGGAGCGAAAGTCACCTGCGGCCCCCTGGCGCTTCATCGCCGCCACAACCTTGCCGTCCACGACGAAGGCCCGGATGTCTGCGCCACCGGCTTCCTTGATGAACTGCTGAACCAGGATGTTGGCGTCGAGCTGGCGGAACGCCCCGATGACCGACTCGGCGGCCTTCTTGGTCTCGGCGAGAACCACTCCGAGACCCTGGGTGCCCTCGAGGAGCTTGACTACCACCGGCGCTCCACCGACAACCTCGATGACTCCTTGGACATCTTGGGTGGAATGGGCGAAAGAGGTGGTGGGCAGGCCGACCCCGGCGCGGGAGAGCAATTGCATCGAGCGGAGCTTGTCACGTGACCGGCTGATTCCCTCCGAGCTCACGGCGGTGAAGACGTCCGCCATCTCGAATTGCCGCACGACGGCGGTCCCGTAGAACGTGTAGGTAGCGCCAATGCGCGGGATGACGGCGTCGGGCCTGACCTCCTCGTGGCGATAGAGGACCTTGGGGCGACCGCCGGTGATGTCCATGTAGCAGCGCAGGTAATCGACGACCACGGCCTCATGGCCGCGTTCGATGGCGGCCTCCTTGAGGCGCTTCGTCGAGTAGAGGGATGAGCTACGGGAGAGGATTGCGATCTTCATTTGGCCCTGGGCTCCGGTTTGGGCCCCAGGTAGCTCCTTCCCGGGTTGACGACGAACTTCCCACGTAGGGTGCGACGCCCGATCAGCATACGAAATGTCATCTCGTCGCGCTCTGTCAGGTTGATCAGCGCCCTGATCGGAACACCGTTCACAACTACCGCCGTCGAAATCACCGGGCGCAGCTCGCTCCGGCCACCCGGGTTCTTCACCTTCCGTTCCATCACGATGGGAGCCTCACAGGTCACCGATTGGCTCTTGGAGCGCTTTCTCGGATGTATGTCGAAGCGGATGTAGGGGACACCATCCTTCTCGAATCGCTTCTGGTTGAACGCATGTAGCGAGGAGCTGTCTGCGCCGGTATCGACTTTTGCCTGGATCGCAGGTACGCCGAGCTCGGGGAGAGCCACCCACTCTCGCCAGCCGATCTCTGTTGGCTTCTTCCTCTTCATGCGGGCACGACTGTATACGGCACAGGGAGAGGGCCATCTCGCAGCCGGCCACTAGTTTGGGCGCATGCACCGTGGCCCGAGGACCAAGAAGAAGCTGCCGGCATGGCTCGTGGGTCTGCTCATCGCCATCGTGGTCTTCGCCGTCGTCCTCGTCGTCGCCAATCTCCTCGGATACGGAGACGACCCCGCGATCGGGGCCCTGGCCGCTTCATCGGTGGGCTGAGGTGGAGCTGCCCGCCTCGCAACTGGCAAAGCGGCAGCGCGGCGCCCTGACCCTGATCTCCTTCAGTCAGTTGCTCGCTTTGAGTCTCTGGTTCAGTGCGACGGCGGTGTCGAGCCAACTCGTATCGGAGTGGTCGCTCACACCTGGAGGCGAGGCCGGGCTCACGCTCGCGGTTCAGATCGGCTTCGTGTCGGGTGCCCTCGCTCTGGCGATCCTCAACATCGCCGACATCTTCCCGAGTAGGCGCATATTCCTCGTGAGCTCGCTGATTGGCGCTTCGGCGAATCTCGTCCTGCTCTCGGTGACGCCGGACACCAGCTATGTCGCGTTCGCCATGAGATTCTTGACGGGGGCCGCCCTCGCCGGTGTCTATCCGTCTGGCCTCAAGGTGATGTCTGGTTGGTTTCGCGAGGGCCGCGGGCTGGCTCTCGGCGTCCTGGTGGGAGCGCTGACGGTGGGCTCGGCGTCTCCCCACCTCGTGAGCGGTCTCGGGCTCGATTGGCAAGGTGTCGTGGTGGCCTCGTCGGTCCTTGCAGTGATCGCCGGCCTGTTGATGTCACGCATCGCCGACGGGCCGTTTGAGGTGCCGCTACAGCCCTTCCGTTGGGATCAGGTGGCCTCGGTCGTGAGGAATCGCGGCGTCCGTCTCAGCACCTACGGCTACCTCGGGCACATGTGGGAGCTATATGCCATGTGGACCTGGGTCGCCGCCTTCCTCGCCGCATCGGCTGTCCAACACGGGAGTAGCTATGGGTCGGTCTCGGTGCTCACCTTCGTCATCATCGCTTCCGGATTCTTCTCTTCGGCGTGGGCGGGGTCACTGGCCGATCGCTTCGGGCGAACGGGGATAGCGGGTGGTGCGATGGTCATCTCGGGCGCCTGTGCGGCCGCAACCCCATTGGTCTTCGGAGCCAGCCCCTGGGTGGTGGTCCCCCTGCTCATCGTCTGGGGTTTGACCGTGGTCGCCGACAGCGCCCAGTTTTCCGCGATGGTCACCGAGACTGCCGGGGATCACATCCGGGGCACGGCGCTCACATTGCAGACTGCCGTAGGCTTCCTCCTGACCCTCGTGACGATTCGCGGTGTGCCGATCATCGCGGACGCTCTGACGTGGCGTTGGGCCTTCCCGATTCTCGCCATCGGCCCAGCTTTGGGCGTCATAGCGATGAGGCGGTTGCGCAGGTCCGGGCTGCTTCCGGTCAGGACCGCCTGACGCAGCTATTGCGGGATTGGGTTCCCGTTGCAGTCGATACCGTCGGCGGGCCGGTACAGGGCGAAGAACGTGTCGATCACTGATGTGCCATCGGAGTAGACGCGCTCCCTATCGGTCTCCACGTATGTGCACTGGCCGCGTCGGGAAGAGCGAGTGGCGACCTGTTCCACATCGATGCTCTTGGTGGAATACATGCTGACGGTTATGGAAGTGGGCGTGTACGACGTCCAGATCAGGACCGGGTATTCAGTTGTGTTCTCGAACACCAGGTCGGGAGCGGGGTTGGAGATGGTTGCCTCCCGGCCGTATGGGTAGCGGGAGAAATAGAGCGAGTGGGCCTGATACTCCAGGAAGTCGAGGCCGGCGAAGTATGCCGCATTGAAGATTGTCGTGGCGAACTGCGAGACACCGCCTCCCACCTCCGGTGTCAGGTGCCCGGCTCTTATGGCGCCGGCGGCCACGAACCCTTTCTCCCTGGTCCGCGGTCCTACGTAGTCGTTCAGCGACAAAACCTCGCCGGGCGCCATGTAGTACCCCCTGACGATGTCTGCCATGCGCTGAATGTTGATCACACGGTTTTCGCAGCAACTGTGCGGGGTTGTGAACGTCGAAACCTGCTCGACGATCAGGCTGCCGTCGTACCAGGCGATGACTTCGGGGTCGTCTTGGGGCCGGGTTGTCAGGGCAAATGGGCCGGCGCGGCCGTCGAGGATCGCGCTGCCGATCTTCTCGGCAGTATCGGTAGAACAGCACACCTGGGGCGGCGTGCCGGGCTCGAGCACGGTGACCTCTTCACCGCTCACTTCGAACGTCGGATCCACCTCCTCGCCGATCGGGCCTCTGAACACTTCCTCGATCTCTTGCTGGAAGCCCTCGAGGTCGAAGCTCACCTCCATCCCTGCGGGCTCAACGGCGAGGCGCAAGTTGCGTCGAATGGCGGCAGGTGCCATCTGTCTGATGACCCCGCCGATGGTGAGCCGGACGCCCGAGCTCGTGACCTCGTTCAGGTCATCGATCCTGGCCTGTGCCTCGACATCGGTGACCTGCGTCGGGAGTACCGAGGCGGGAGCTTCGAGCGTCAACTCATCTGTGAGTGGGTCGAGGTCGGCGAGTTGGGAGACCATGCTCTCGAAGTCGGCTTCTGAGCCTGGCTCCCCGGGAATGAGCTCGAGCCGCCACTCGTCGTTGATCATCATCCCCGGCTCGACCGGATCGCTGAACGTCAGATCTGGCATCGCAGCTAGGGCTGTTGCCGCGGCATCGGGGTCGAAGGCGATCGGCTCCTGCACCGTCATCGTCGAGCCCATCGTCGCCACCCAGGTGGTGAACTGATCGACCGGGCCGCCCGTGTGGCGGGCCGCCATCAAGCGGTCGATTGCCAACTCCGTGTCGTAGTCGAAGCCGATGTCGCGGAGGGCGACCGCAATCTCGCCAAGGGGCGTGTCGATCGCCAGGCTGGAGCTGAGCACCTGATCTGCGCGGATCGCGACGAAAGCGCGTACCTCGCCCTCGCTCTTGCCGTCCATTCTCTCACCGGCGAACTCGACGTTGCCGGCCACGGTGTCGCCCTGTGCGGTCAGGTGGTCGAACCATGCGTAGGAGCTGGCCCCCAGCGAAATCGCCAGGGCGAGGCCGATGTAGAGGAGAGGCGAACGGAGGGATAGGTACTTGGACAAGACCGATGACATGTTATGTCCGATGTGGCCATTTGCTGTATTGGGATGCGTCCCATCGTCGTATCGGGAAGATTGTCACCGTGGGGACTGTTGGCTTGGATGCCATGAAGCGAGCTGATCAGCAACACCTCGCCTGGCTGGCTCGTTCGTTCGGGCGTCAGGATTATCTGCCCCTGAGCAGCGCCGACCTCGGTGTTCTGGCTCCGGTGGCTGAAGTGCTCTCCCGTTATCCCGGGACACATCTGTTCAAGGAGGGTGAGCCGGCGCAGGCCGCCTATCTCGTGGAGTCAGGAGAAGTCGACATCTATCGCGGTGAGGGCGCGAACCGAAGAGTCGTGTCCCGAGTGGGCGCGGGCTCGATGCTCGGAGACATCGCGATGTTCCAGAGCCGCAACTACATGTCGTCCGCACAAGCAGTGACTCGCGTGAGGGTCTTTCGGTTCGAACGCGATCGCATCCTGCCGCTGCTGGGTCAGCACCCGGCGATCTGTATGCGGTGGCTCGTGGCCGGCCTGTCCCAGTTGGAAGAGACACAGCGGCGCGTCATCGGCCTGATGCACAAGACGGTCCTCGGCCAGGTGTCAGACCTCCTGCTCGAGGAGGCGGACGACCATGGCGAGATCTACCTCTCGCAGTCGACGATCGCAACTCTTCTCGGTGTGAGCCGTCAGTCCGTGAACGAGGCACTTGGCCGTCTCCGCGACCAGAAGGTGGTCGAGACCGGTTACCGCCACATTCGGGTTCTCGACAGCGCACGGCTTCGCGTTGTCGCCGACAGCTGAGAGAGACCCTTGACTCAAAACGTCGTCCTCGGATAGGATGGGGTGTGGTCTTTGGACCGGGCTTCGCCGAATCGGGCACCCGTTTCGGTGGGGTCTTACAACTGAAGTTTTCGATTGGAGTCATGCTGACGCGTCTGTTAGCATGACTATTTCTGCGTTACCGACACCCGATCCGCATTTCCAAGGAGGCACCTCTTGGCTTCGCGCGTGGCTGAGCGCTTCTCTTTCGGGAAGATCCCCGAAGTTTTGCCGCTACCCGACCTACTTGCTGTTCAACACGAGTCTTTCCAGTGGTTTCTCGACGAGGGCCTCAAAGAGATTTTCGCCGAGATCAGTCCCATTGAAGATTTCACGGGCTCCCTTGCCCTCGAACTGACCGACCATCGCTTCGGCGAGCCGTTGATGGAGCTCGAAGAGGCCAAGGAGCGCGACGCCAACTACGCACAGCCGCTCTACGTCACCGCCCGCTTCATGAACAAGGGCACCGGCGAGATCAAGGAGCAGCAGGTCTTCCTCGGTGACTTCCCGATCATGACCGACAAGGGCGTGTTCATAATCAACGGGACCGAGAGGGTCATCGTGTCTCAGCTCGTGCGCTCGCCCGGTATCTACTTCGACGTCTCCCCTGACAAGACTTCTGACAAGGACATCTACTCGGCGAAGATCATCCCTGGTCGTGGGGCGTGGCTCGAGTTCGACACGGACAAGAAGGACACGATCGGAGTACGCGTCGATCGCAAGCGCCGCCAGTACGTCAGCTCCTTCCTCAAGGCTCTCGGGGTCGTCGAGACCGACGAAGAGATCCTCGAGCTGTTCGACGGTGCCGAGTCGATAAGAAACACTCTCGAGAAGGACACCAACGCGACGAAGGAAGAGGCCCTCCTCGACCTGTACCGCAAGCTCCGGCCGGGCGAGCCGACGACGGTTGAGTCCGCCCGCGGCCTCATCCAGACGATGTTCCGCAATCCGAAGCGCTACGACCTCACCAGGGTCGGCCGATACAAGGTGGGCCAGAAGTTCCGTGAGGACCATCCCGATGACTATCGGGCCGAGGGCCTGCAGTTGCTCCGCGACGAAGACATCGTCGACGCCATCAAGTATCTGGTCGCCCTTCACGCCGGTGAGTCGACGATCACAACCCACCTCGGCAACGAGATAAGCGTCTTCACCGACGACATCGATCACTTTGGAAACCGGCGAATTCGCACCGTGGGAGAGCTGGTGCAGAATCAGGTTCGGGTCGGCCTGGCCCGCCTAGAGCGGGTGGTGCGCGAGCGCATGACCACTCAGGACCCCGATGCGATCACGCCCCAGTCGTTGATCAACATCCGTCCGGTCACCGCTGCCATCAAGGAGTTCTTCGGGACAAGCCAGCTGAGCCAGTTCATGGACCAGCCCAACCCCCTGGCGGGTCTCACCCATCGGCGCCGTCTCTCGGCGCTGGGCCCGGGTGGCCTCTCCAGGGAGCGCGCCGGGTTCGAGGTTCGTGACGTTCACTCCTCTCACTATGGGCGCATGTGCCCGATCGAGACGCCCGAGGGGCCGAACATCGGTTTGATCGGCTCACTCGCCTCATATGCGCGCGTCAACGAGTTCGGCTTCATCGAGACTCCCTACCGCAAGGTCGAAAAGGGTGTCGTTACGGAGAAGGTCGACTACCTGACTGCGACCGAAGAGGAGCGCTACATCATCGCCCAGGCCAACGCACCGCTCAAAGAGGACGGCTCGTTCCTCAACGAGCGCGTGCTCGTTCGTCGTGCCGGCGGTGAAGTGGAGAACGCTCCTTCGAAAGACGTCGACTACATGGACGTGTCTCCGAAGCAGATCGTGTCGGTCTCCACATCACTCATCCCGTTCCTCGAGCACGACGACGCCAACCGCGCCCTGATGGGCTCGAACATGCAGCGTCAGGCCGTGCCATTGCTGACGGCCGATGCCCCTCTGGTCGGAACCGGAGTCGAGGGTCGTGCCGCACAGGACTCGGGCGACATGGTCATTTCGACCGTCGATGGCGAAGTCGTAGAGCTCACCGGTGACGAGATCGTCGTCAAGGAGAAGGGCACCAACAAGAAGCACACATTCCGACTCGACAAGTTCCGTCGCTCGAATCAGGGGACGTGCATGAATCACAAGCCTCTGGTGCGTGAGGGCGACAAGGTCAAGGCGGGCGATGTCCTCGCCGACGGTCCTTCGACCCACGACGGCGAGCTTGCTCTCGGCCGGAACCTGCTCGTGGCGTTCATGCCGTGGCAGGGCCACAACTACGAGGACGCCATCATCATCTCGGAGCGACTCGTCAAAGACGACGTGCTCACGTCGATTCACATCGAGGAGCACGAGCTGGACGCCCGGGACACCAAGCTGGGTGCCGAGGAGATCACGCGGGACATCCCCAATGTCCCTGAGGAGGTCCTCGCCAACCTGGACGAGGAAGGAATCATCCGGGTGGGTGCCGAGGTCGGCCCCGGCGACTACCTCGTCGGAAAGGTCACGCCCAAGGGTGAGACCGAGCTGACTCCCGAGGAGCGCCTGCTGCGCGCCATATTCGGTGAGAAGGCGAGAGAGGTGCGCGACACGTCACTGAAGGTCCCTCACGGCGAGACCGGAAAAGTCATCGGAGTCAAGGTGTTCCGCCGGTCGGAGGGCTTCGACCTGCCACCTGGCGTGAACGAGCTGGTGCGTATCTACGTGGCCCAGCAGCGGAAGATCTCCGAAGGCGACAAACTCGCCGGCCGTCACGGAAACAAGGGTGTGATCTCGAAGGTCCTCCCCGAGGAGGAAATGCCGTTCCTCGCCGACGGTACGCCCGTCGACATCATCCTTTCCCCGCTCGGGGTGCCGAGCCGGATGAACCTGGGTCAGATTCTCGAGACCCATCTCGGTTGGGCGGCCGCACAGGGCTGGGAGCCCTTCAAGGGAGACAGCCCAGCCGGCGCCGGCGCAGAGCCGTGGACCAAGATCGCCACGCCGGTCTTCGACGGTGCCCGTGAGAACGAGATCATGGAAGTGATCGAGCACGCCCGCCCCAATCGGGACGGTGTGCAGCTGGTTCAGCACGACGGGAAGGCAATTCTCTACGACGGCCGAACTGGTGAGCCTTTCGACACATCGATCACGGTCGGGTACATCTACATGTTGAAGCTGGTTCACCTCGTCGACGAGAAGATCCACGCTCGCTCGACCGGTCCTTACAGCATGATCACCCAGCAGCCACTTGGTGGAAAGGCGCAGTTCGGTGGTCAGAGATTCGGTGAGATGGAGGTCTGGGCACTGGAGGCATACGGCGCCGCCTACGCGCTCCAGGAGCTGCTGACCATCAAGTCGGACGACGTCCAGGGACGGGTCAAGGTCTACGAAGCAATAGTCAAGGGTGACAACATCCCGGAGCCGGGTATTCCCGAGTCCTTCCGGGTCCTCATCAAGGAGATGCAGAGCCTTTGCCTCAACGTCGAGATGCTCTCGGCAGGTGAGGAAGTGGAGCTCCGTGAGCTCGAAGAGGACAGCTACCGCTCGGTGGAGTCACTGGGTATCGATTTGAGCCGGCCGGAGCGGCCGGATTCCGAGTGAATCGAACGCTCGCACGGCGACGACAGATAACGCATTACGGACAAGGGATTCATGGCGCAGCAACTATTCGATGAACTGAAGATCGGCCTCGCGTCCAGCGACCAGATTCGCACCTGGTCTTACGGAGAGGTCAAGAAGCCGGAGACAATCAACTATCGGACGCTCCGTCCTGAGAAGGAAGGCCTGTTCGATGAGCGCATCTTCGGTCCCCAGCGGGACTGGGAGTGCTACTGCGGCAAGTACAAGAGGATCCGATACAAGGGGATCATCTGTGAGCGGTGTGGTGTAGAGGTCACCCGGTCCAAGGTCCGGCGTGAGCGGATGGGTCACATCGAGCTCGCCGCCCCTGTCACCCATATCTGGTTCTTCAAAGGTGTTCCCAGCCGTCTCGGCTACCTGCTCGACATGTCGCCGAAGCAACTGGAGAAGGTCATCTACTTTGCGGCCTACATCATCACCAGTGTCGACGACGAAAAGCGTCAGAAGGACCTTCCCGAGCTCGAGGCCGCCCGCGACGACGAGATCAAGGTGATCAAGGCCGAGTTCGAAGAGTGGAACGAGGTTCGCCTCGAGGCCCTCGAAGACGAGCTCGAGCGCATGGAGGAAGGTGGAGCCAAGAGCCAGGAGATCAACGCCCGGCGCAAGGAAGTCGAGAAAGAGATCAAAGAGCGCGAGGAGCGGACCAATCGCGAGGTCGAACTCGTCGAGGACGCCTTCGACACCTTCCGCACTTTCAAGCCGAAAGACCTGGTGGAGTCGGAGCAGCTGTGGCGTGAGATCTACTTCCGCTACGACGACTACTTCTCCGGTGGCATGGGCGCGGAGGCCGTCAAGGAGCTCCTCATCAACCTCGATCTCGACGCTGAGATGGAGCTGTTGAACGAGAACCTCGATGCGCGCTCGGCCCAGAAGCGTCAGCGCGCCACGCAGCGGATGAAGGTCGTCAAGCCTTTCTGGGAAGGTCAGAACCGTCCCGAGGACATGATCCTGGAGACGGTCCCTGTGATCCCGCCCGATCTGAGGCCGATGGTCCAGCTCGACGGTGGCCGCTTCGCCACGTCCGACTTGAACGATCTGTACCGCCGGGTTATCAACCGCAACAACAGGCTGAAGAGGCTCCTCGATCTTGGTGCACCTGAGATCATCGTCAACAACGAGAAGAGGATGCTTCAGGAGGCCGTCGACGCTCTGTTCGACAACGGTCGTCGCGGCCGGGCGGTTACCGGCCCGGGCAACAGAGCCCTGAAGTCGCTTTCCGACATGCTCAAGGGAAAGCAGGGTCGATTCCGTCAGAACCTCCTCGGAAAGCGAGTCGATTACTCCGGTCGTTCGGTCATCGTCGTAGGCCCCCAGCTCAAGCTGCATCAGTGCGGTCTGCCCAAGATCATGGCGCTCGAGTTGTTCAAGCCCTTCGTCATGAAGCGGCTGGTCGACCTCGGTCTCGCTCAGAACATCAAAGCCGCCAAGCGGATGGTCGAGAGACAGCGCCCGCAGGTCTGGGACGTTCTCTCCGAGGTGATCCAGGAGCATCCGGTTCTCCTCAACCGTGCTCCCACCCTGCACAGGCTGGGCATTCAGGCTTTCGAGCCGGTGCTCGTGGAGGGCAAGGCGATCCAGATCCACCCGATGGTGTGTGAGGCGTTCAACGCCGACTTCGATGGTGACCAGATGGCCGTCCACCTGCCGCTCTCATCTGAGGCACAGGCCGAGGCGCGCATTCTGATGCTGTCCTCGAACAACGTGCTCTCGCCCGCTTCGGGCCGACCCATAGTCACTCCCGGCCAGGACATGGTCATCGGGGTGTTCTATCTGTCCGAGTTCGTCGAGGATGGGCTTGGTGCCGGTCGTCGCTTCGCCGATGTCGACGAGGCCATGATGGCCTATGAGCTCGGCGAATTGGCCTTGCATGCTCCGATCAAGATCCGCCTGGGAGAGTTGGCCGGGACGCCCGAGCGACACGCCGAGCTGAAGTCGACGCTCGGCGAGCTGATCAGCGAAGAGCCTCTCGACCCGAACGCATTGAGCGAGACCACTCTCGGTCGGACGATCCTCAACGGGGCATTCCCCGCGGACTTCCCGTTCATCGATGCGCGAGTGATCAAGTCCGACATCAGGAAGCTGATCGAGACGGTCATCGAGCTCTACCCGCGTTCCCAGGTCGCTGAGACACTGGATGCGATCAAGGATCTCGGTTTCCTCTACTCGACCAAGGCAGGTCTTTCGATCGGCCTCGAGGACGTTCGCACGCCGGGTGACAAGGCACAGATCCTCTCGGAGTACGAAGCTCGCGCCGAGAAGGTCCAGGGCTTGTTCCAGAAGGGTGTCGTGACCGACGAGGAGCGCCGCCAGGAGCTGATCGAGATCTGGACCGAGGCGACCGAGAAGGTCACAGACGCCATGAAGGCGGGCCTCAAGTCGGAGCAGTTCAACGCTCTCGACATGATGGTCGGCTCCGGTGCCCGCGGAAACATGATGCAGGTGCGTCAGATCGCAGGAATGCGTGGGCTGGTCGCCAACCCCAAGGGAGACATCATCCCGAGGCCCATCATCTCCAACTTCCGGGAAGGGCTCTCGGTTCTCGAGTACTTCATCTCCACCCACGGTGCGAGGAAGGGTCTCGCCGACACCGCCCTCCGCACGGCCGACTCCGGTTATCTCACCAGGCGTCTCGTCGACGTCTCCCAGGAGATGATCGTTCTCGAGGAGGACTGCGGCACGGACAAGGGCATCACCATCCAGGTGGTGGACGCCCGTGGCGCCAAGATCCGCAACCTCCGTTCCCGACTCTACGGTCGGGTGCTCGCCGACGACTTGAAAGAGGAGACGGACAAGGGTGGCTACGCCCTGGTGGCGACGCTGGACGATGAGAAACTCCGCGAGGGAACACTCATCGGCACGCATGAACTGCATGCCATCGAAGTCGCCAACGTCGAGGCGGTCCGGGTCCGCTCTCCGCTGACCTGTGACACCCGGAACGGCGTTTGCCAGACTTGCTACGGCCTCTCGTTGGCCACCGGCCGCGTGGTCGAGCTCGGCGAGGCGGTCGGGATCATGGCCGCCCAGTCGATCGGTGAGCCCGGTACCCAGTTGACAATGCGTACCTTCCACACCGGTGGTGTGGCCGGAGACGACATCACGCATGGTCTGCCTCGGGTCGTTGAGCTGTTCGAGGCTCGCACCCCCAAGGGGAAGGCTGTCATGTCCGAGATCAAGGGCGTCGTCAAGCTCGTCGATGACGAGGACGGTCGCCGGATCGTGGTTAGCGACGGCAAGGACGAGGAGATCGAGTACAAGATCTCCCGAAAGACCAAGCTCCGCATCGGGATCTCCGATGGCTCCGAGGTGGACGCAGGCACTCAGCTGACCGATGGAAACCTCGATCCCAAGGAGGTCCTCGAGATCCGGGGAGTCAGGGCTGCGCAGCAGTACCTGGTCGACCAGGTACAGGAGGTCTACAAGTCGCAGGGTGTGGAGATCCACGACAAGCACATCGAGATGGTCGTCCGTCAGATGCTGCGACGGGTGTTCGTCATCTCGCCGAACGACTCCGACTTCCTGCCTGCTGCCTTGATCGACGATCAGACGTTCCGGGACACCAACAAGAGCCTGGTTGCCGATGGCAAGCAGCCCGCACAGGGGCGGCCCCAGCTGATGGGGATCACGAAAGCCTCGCTGGCGACGGACTCATGGCTTTCGGCGGCATCGTTCCAGGAGACCACGAAGGTCCTCACCAACGCTGCGATCGAGAGCCGATCCGACTTCATGAGAGGTCTCAAAGAGAACGTCATCATCGGGAAGCTCATCCCGGCCGGGACAGGAGCCCAGCAGTATCAGGCGCTCCAGCCGACACTGCCAGGTGCCACCACGGTCGAGAGCCTCGGCTTCCTCGGCGAGGGCGGGGGCGGCGGCGGCGATGGCGACGAGGGCCTACCGGAGAACCCGGCAGAGTGGCTCGCCAGCATCGGTGGCTCGTTCTCGGCTGACGGCGAGGAAAAGACGGAAGAAGAAGAGTGAGGTGGGCGCCTCCGAGCGAGGCGCTCCCCACTTCCAAGAAATCTGCGCGACCGATTTGGTACGCGCGCCGACAGAGTCATAGAATCTATTTGGTTCGGGCCCTCCCTCCGGTGGAGGAATCAGCCCAAACAGCCGGGCACTCGCTGCCTGGCACGCAAAGTTTCACGACAGGAACGGTGTTTCGGGTGCGCCCACGCCGATTCCTCGCGTAAGGAGAAGCATGCCGACAATGGAGCAACTTGTCCGTCAGGGCAGGAAGCCGAAGACCAAGAAAGTGAAGACCGCCGGTCTCGGTGGCGCTCCACAGCGCCGCGGCGTCTGCACTCGCGTCTACACCGTCACGCCCAAGAAGCCGAACTCGGCTCTTCGCAAGGTTTGCCGTGTTCGGTTGAGCAACGGCATGGAAGTGACCGCCTACATCCCCGGCGAAGGTCACAACCTGCAGGAGCACAGCATGGTGCTGGTGCGAGGTGGTCGTGTCCGCGACCTCCCCGGTGTTCGCTACAAAGTCGTTCGCGGCGCTCTCGACGCGGCCGGTGTCAATGATCGGAAGCAAGCCCGGTCCCGCTACGGATCGAAGAAGGATTCCTGATGCGAAGGGCACCAGCTCAGAAGCGAGATATCGCACCGGACCCGGTATTCCGCAGCGTCCTGGTCAGCAAGGTCATCAACAAGGTCTTGCTGAAGGGGAAGAAGGGTGTCGCCAGAGGCATCGTCTACGAAGCCCTGGAGACCGTCGAGAAGCGGACCGGCCAGGACCCGAGCATCGTGCTCAAGCGAGCAGTCGACAACATTCGTCCGCAGCTCGAGGTTCGATCCCGCCGAGTCGGTGGCTCGAACTACCAGGTGCCTATCGAGGTTCCGCCACGCAGGCAGGAGACGCTTGCGGTGCGCTGGCTGGTGGGATTTGCCCGCAGGCGACGCGAGCCCACGATGGCGCTTCGTCTCGCCAACGAGATCCTCGATGCCTCCAACAACGGAGGTGCCGCGGTGAAGCGCAAGGAAGATGTCCACAAGATGGCGGAGTCGAACAAAGCCTTCGCCCACTACCGCTGGTAGTACAGAAAACTTAGACCCGGAACGTTCCGACAGGCGGGCTCCCCCTTCCGAAGGGAGTCCGAACCGCCGGACGAGGGACGTTTCACAACCACATAACGAGTCGGAGTAATAGAGAACTAGAAATGAGCAACGGAAACGCGCTGTCGCATCTGCGGGAGGTCCCGCTGAGCCGTACCCGAAACATCGGGATCATGGCCCATATCGACGCGGGCAAAACCACTCTGACCGAGCGCATCCTCTATTACACCGGCCGCAACTACAAGATCGGTGAAGTCCACGAGGGTGCCGCCACGATGGACTGGATGGAGCAGGAGCAGGAGCGCGGCATCACCATCACGTCCGCTGCGACGACCTGCGTCTGGCATGACCACTGGATCAACATCATCGACACCCCTGGCCACGTCGACTTCACGGTCGAAGTGGAACGTGCTCTTCGCGTCCTCGATGGTGCCGTTGCCGTGTTCGACGGCGTCGCCGGCGTAGAGCCGCAGTCGGAGACGGTCTGGCGCCAGGCCGATCGATACGGCGTTCCCAGGATCTGTTTCATCAACAAGCTCGACCGCACCGGTGCCGATTTCTACTTCGACGTTCAGTCGATCATCGACCGCCTCGGTGCGAAACCGCTCGTCATGCAGCTCCCCATCGGCCGCGAGGCCGATTTTCTCGGTGTCGTCGACCTCGTCGAGATGCAGGCCCACATCTGGAAGGGCGACGACGGCAAGCTCTGGGACACCGCAGAGATCCCGGCCGACCTCAAGGACAAGGCCGCCGAGTACCGCGAGCACTTGCTCGAGACCGTCGCCGAGACCTCCGAGGAGCTCTTGGAGTCATATCTGGAGAACGGCGACCTCACATCCGATGAGATCAAGAAGGGCGTCCGCGCCGGCACACTGGCCCGGGACTTCACTCCTGTCTTTTGCGGGTCGGCGTTCAAGAACAAGGGTGTTCAGCTCCTGCTGGACGCCATCGTTGCCTACCTGCCGAGCCCGGTAGACCTGCCACCGATCAAAGGCTTCAAGCCCGGTGACGAAGAGGTCGTCATGGCGCGTCCGGCCGACGACACCGCCCCCTTCTCGGCTCTCGCTTTCAAGATCATGACCGACCCCCATGTCGGGAAGCTCACATACTTCCGCGTCTACTCGGGGCATGCCTCGAAGGGTGACACGCTTCTCAACACGGCCACGGGCAAGAAGGAGCGCATCGGTCGCATCCTTCGGATGCACGCCAACAGCCGGGAGGACATCGACGACGTCTTCTCCGGCGACATCGTGGCCGGCATCGGCTTCAAGAACACGACGACCGGTGACACGCTGTCCGATGACAGCGACCCGATTCAGCTCGAGTCGATGGAGTTCCCCGCACCGGTGATCTCCGTGGCAATCGAGCCGAAGACCAAGACTGACGAGGAGAAGCTCTCCGAGTCATTGCACCGCCTCGCCGAGGAGGACCCGACGTTTCTGGTCCGCACGGATGAGGAGACCGGCCAGACAATCATCTCCGGCATGGGCGAGCTCCACCTGGAGGTGCTCGTCGACAGGCTGCTGCGGGAATTCAAGGTCGATGCATCGGTGGGTAAGCCACAAGTCGCTTACAGGGAGACCATCCGACGCGCGGTGGAGAAGGTGAGCTACAAGCACGTCAAGCAGACCGGTGGTAAGGGTCAGTACGGCCATGTCGTGATCGACCTGGAGCCGACCGGCCCGGGCGGCGGCTATGAGTTCGTCGACAAGATCACCGGAGGCCGCATTCCCAAGGAGTACATCCCCTCGGTGGATGCCGGAATCGAGGAAGCCCTCGACCAGGGAATCCTCGCCGGATACCCGCTCGTAGATGTGCGGGCCGTGCTCCAGGACGGGTCGTACCACGACGTGGACTCATCGGAGATGGCCTTCAAGATCGCTGGTTCGATCGCTTTCCAGGAGGCGGCGCGCAAGGCCGGCGTCAAGCTGCTGGAGCCCGTCATGGACGTGGAGGTCACCACACCCGAGGACTACATGGGCGACGTCATCGGCGACCTCAACGCCCGGCGCGGCAAGGTCGAGGGCATGACACAGCGTGGCAACAGCCAGGTGATCAAAGCGCAGGTTCCGATGTCTGAGATGTTCGGGTACGCCACTGACCTGCGTTCCAAGACACAGGGGCGTGCCACCTACTCGATGCAATTCAACTCATATCAGGACGTACCGGAGTCGATCGCCACCGAGATCGTGGCGGCTCGACGTGGAGAAGCTTAGGAACAAGGAAGGAAACGAGGATGGCTAAGGCGAAGTTTGAGCGGACGAAGCCGCATGTGAATGTGGGGACGATGG
>ERZ869936.434-NODE-434-length-40365-cov-33.396428_pt1 | contig 40365 bp, 26 predicted proteins | sample MGYA00520876_ERZ869936 | MGnify/ENA primary metagenome ERZ869936 (study PRJEB32218, sample SAMN09650985) | biofilter metagenome | isolation source: enrty point of leading RO module | place: Saudi Arabia: Thuwal, RO plant located on Red Sea | collected 2016-02-17 ... | reverse complement strand
GCACGCGGGTCCGGAATGGTCGGAAGCCCACCTCGCAGAACCCGCCGAGTCGGTCGCCGACGCCATGCTCGCGGAGTTCTATCGGGTCGCGGAGGTTGCAACACAGCAGCCGTCGCATTTGGCCGCACATCGGTGGCGTTTCGCCCAGGCCGGCAAACCGCTCGACGAGGGCTGCCTGCTCGACGCTGAATTGCGCGTGGCGGTTTGCGGCGATTGGTGTGCCGGCTCGCGGGTTGAGGGAGCCGTGCTCAGCGGTCTGGCCGCCGCCGAGCGGTGTATGGCCGCGAGGTAACCGCACGAGGTCGACGCACGGGATGCCCGGCGGTTTCGCAAACGTCGCGACAGCTTGGACCTGATACGAGATTCCGACTAAGCCAGCAGCTCGCGGACCACGCGACCGTGCACGTCGGTAAGGCGGTAATCGCGCCCGGCGTGGCGGTAGGTGAGCCGCTCGTGGTCGATGCCCAGCTGATGCAGAATCGTGGCCTGGAAGTCGTGAACCGACACGGCGTTCTCTGCCACCAGGTCGCCCAATTCGTCGCTGGAACCGTAGACGGTTCCTCCTTGAATGCCTGCCCCGGCGAGCCAGGAACAGTAAACCTGGGCGTGATGGCCGCGCCCCCCTGCCCCAGGCGCGGAAGCGAACGGCCCTCGACCAAACTCGGTTGTCCACACGACCAGCGTGTCGTCAAGCATGCCCCGCTGCTTGAGATCCTTGATCAGTCCGGCAATCGGTCGATCGACGTTCTTGGCGAGTTGGTTGTAGTCCGACATGTGGGCGTGGGAGTCCCAGTTCTTGTCGACACTCGTGTCGCCATCGATCAACTCGACAAACCGAACGCCTCGTTCGGCCAGTCGCCGCCCGACCAGGCACTGCCAGGCAAAGCTGCTGGTGTCGCCCTCTTCGAGTCCGTAGAGCTCCAGCGTGGCGCTCGACTCGTCGGAAAGATCGAATACCTCGGGTGCCGCCGCCTGCATGCCGAAGGCCGTCTCGAACGACTTGATGCGGGCGGCCAGGTTCGTGTCCGCCTCGCGACCAACCAGGTGCTGACGATTGAAGTACTCGAGCATGTCGAGTTCCGTCCGCTGCAACTCACCTGAGCGCGTGCGGCGGTGCATATTGGCGATCGGCTCCGCGCCCGGCACGATTCGCGTTCCCTGGTGAACGACCGGCAGGAAGTCGGAACCCCATACCTGACCTCCGGCATACGGCAGCCCCGGCGAGATCACCATGAACGCCGGCAGGTTCTGGTTGTAGGTCCCCAGCCCGTAGCTGACCCAGGAACCGATACTCGGCCGATTGAAGGTCGCCGAGCCCGTGTGGATGCCGATCGTCGCGCCAAAGTGATCGCCATTGATGTTCTTCATCGACCGCACCAGCGCGATGTCGTCGATCACGCTGCCGATGTGCGGGAACAGGTCGCTCACCTCGATGCCGCTCTCGCCATAGGGCCGGAACTCCCAGTCGCTGCCCTTGTAATAGGCATGTTTGTTCCGCCGCTCGTCGTGGTGCTCGGTGAGGTACGGCTTGGGGTCGAACGTGTCGACGTGCGATACGCCGCCGGTCATAAACAGAAAGATGACTCGCTTCGCCTTGGCGGGAAAGTGCGACGGCCGGGGTGCCAGCGGATCGGCCGCATCGACCGACTCGGCAAGGGCCTGCTCGGGAGCCAACATCTCCGACAGCAGGCCCGGCAGAATCAAGCCACCGGCGGCCAGAGACCGAATCATTTGGCGGCGATTCGGATGAAGTACGGACATCGTCACCTTGTCGATCAGCTAGTCGATGAACAGGAACTCGTTGCTGCTTATCATACCGCGCACGTACGCCGCCCACATCTCCGACTCGCGACGGCCTTTGTCACTATCGTCGAGCTGGCCGGCCACGCTTGCCAAAAACTCTTCGGCGCGGGCGACTTCCGCGTCGTCGGGAGGTCGATTGAAGACCGTCTCGTACGCCCAGCGTACACGTGCGGAAGTTCCGTCCGCCTGATCGAGGGCCCGCCTCGCAATCACCCGGGCCCGCTCGTGGATGAACGGCGAGTTCATGAAGAACAGGGCCTGCAGCGTGGTTGTGCTGGCCTTCCGCTCGGCGAACTCGACGTTCCCGTCGGGTCCGTCGAACAGATCGAGGAACACGTTCTTCTGAATCCGCTGCTGCATCAGGTAGACGCTCCGCCTGCGCGTGGGAAAATTGCCCACGAATGGCTCATGCTGCCGATAGAAGTACGTGAGCCGGTGGGGAAACGGATGGCGCCCCCCGGGAGTTCGATCAAGCTCATCGCCGAACATCAAAAGTGAATCGCGAAGTTGTTCGGCACTGAGTCGCTGCCGATTGGCCCGCCAGATCAGGTCGTTGTTCGGATCGACCGCCGAGTTGGCCGCCACGTCGCGGCTGTCGAGCTGATAGGTGCGTGAATTCATGATCAAGCGGTGCAGCGCCTTGACCGACCAGTCGTTGTCGATGAAGTACCGGCTCAGGTAGTCGAGCAACTCGGGGTGGGTCGGCGGAGTGCCTCGCATGCCGAAATCACTGGTCGATTTCACAAGCCCCCGGCCAAAGTGATAGTGCCAGACGCGGTTCGCCATGACCCGGACCGTAAGCGGATTCTCGGGATCGGCGATCCAGTTGGCCAGTTCCAGGCGACCACTTCCCTGGTGACCTTCCGGCAGGCTGGCCCCGCCGAGCACCGTGAGAAAGCCACGCCGCACCAGCTCGCCCTGCTTCTTCGGCTCGCCCGCCTTCTGCACGTGGACGTCGTGCGGGCGGCCCTCGGCGATGGCATAGGCGATCTCCAGATCGGGAAACGCCTCGGCATAGGGACGGCGCTGTTCGCGAATCTCCTCCAGCTCGGCCCAGACGTCGCTCCGCTTCCGCTTCGGATCGGTCTTCATCCCCTGGAGCGCCTGGTATTCGTTGAACTTCGCTCGTTCCTTCTTGTCCCAGGGAGCCAGCCGTTCGCGATAGGGTCGCAAGATCTCGTCCGCCTGCTGCTTGCCGACGCGATAGACGAAATCGCGTCGATACGGGGCGTGCTCGGAACCGGCATGCGGATAGACCGAACTGTCGAAAATGCCGTACAGGGCGTAGTAGTCCGCGGTCGAAACCGGATCGAACTTGTGATTGTGGCAACGGGCACAGCCGAGCGTCAAACCAAGAAAGGTCTTGCCGAGATTGTCGAGCGTGCTCTCGATCGTGACATGCCGCAGCCCGACCGGATCGACGCCGATGCGCCGCGAAATGGCGATGTAGCCCGTGGCAATGACCTGGTTCCAACGCTCGTCGTCATTCTCCGCGGGCAGCAGATCGCCGGCCAGCTGCTGCCGAATGAACTCGTCGTAGGGCAGGTCCGCGTTGAAGGCGTCGATCACATAGTTGCGATACTTGTAAGCTTCCGGCACGGGATAGTCCGACGCATCGCCCGCCGTGTCGGCATAGCGCACCACGTCGAGCCAGTGTCTACCCCAGCGTTCGCCGTACTCCGGTCGGGCAAGCAAGCGGTCGATCAAACGCGGATAGGCATCGTCCGACTCGTCGGCGAGAAACGCGTCGATCTCCTCGGGGGTCGGCGGCAGACCGAGCAGGTCGAAATAGACCCGCCGCACCAGCGTGCGTCGGCTGGCCCTTCTCCCGGGCTTGAGACCCGCCGCGGCCAGTCGCGCCACGACGAAACGGTCGATGTCGTTGTCGATGTCGTCTTCGCAGCCTTCATCCCCACGGTCCGCCACCAGCGCACCGACTTCCAGCGGAATCGGACTGCCAACCGGCTGAAACGCCCAGTGGCTGTCGCGAAGCTCTTCGAGCCGATCGACCGGCGTGTCCGCGCCGATTGTCGCCTCATGCTCGGGCCAGATCGCCCCTTCGGCAATCCACTTCGCCAGCTGGGCAATCGCCTCCGCAGCGAGCGGCTCCTCCTCCGGCGGCATCTCCAAGTCTTCTTCCGCGTGCCGGACGACCCGCAACAAAAGGCTGGCTTCCGGGTCGCCCGGGACGATGGCCGGACCCCGATCGCCACCGGCCAGCATGGCCTCACGCGAGTCGAGTCGCAGTCCGCTCTCCTGCTGCTCCGCTCCATGGCAATGGGTGCAATTGGCCAACAGCTGCGGACGCACGTTGCGCTCGAAGAACTCGACACGCTCATCGCCCACGGCCGAGCGCCATGGGAGCACGCTCAGCAGCACCAACAGCAATAGGCCGATAGCGCGAACCATAGAAGATCGCACGTGCGTCGCACGCGTAGGGAGGCAGGACTGGGGGGCGGGCGAGAGCATCTTCTCTCGTCCGCGAGTATAGCTGCGGCGTGCCTACAGCGTCAACGTTTCGTCGCGTCCCTTCAACACACTCGCTCCCGGCTGTGTACGGCGGAGGGGGCCCGCTCGCGCTCGGCAACGCCTAGACGCTCGTCGGCTGTTTGCCCGCCACGACGCGGTGAAAGTGAAGCTGCACCTCGCGGTCGACGACACGCCGCACACCTTCGACGAAACAATGCGGTTCGTTCTCCGCGTGACCTCGTCGCATGATCTCGTCGAGCGGCATGCCTGGCGGAACCGTGAACGTCGACTGATAGATGATCTGATTACCGGCATCGAGCTCGGGGACGATGAAGTGGCACGTCGCCCCGTAGGTCAACATGCGATTCGCATGCGCCTCGGCGTACGGTCGGATACCTGGAAAGCTCGGCAACAGGCCGTGGTGCAGGTTGACGATTCGCCCGCCGGCATACTTCCAACACGTCGACGGCGGCAACACCCGCATGTAGCGGGCCATCACGATGTAGTCGATCTCGTGCTCATCGCAGAGCTGTACGAGGCGATCGTCGTCCGGCGTCCCCTCGGCATCGGCGTTGAGCACCCAGGGGACGTCAAACTCCTCGGCCACCGAGCGACAATTCGACCGGTTGCCGATCATCAGGGTCGGCTCCGCGCTCACTTCGCCGTCCTGAATCGCTTGCAGCAGTGCCCGCGACGTCTCCGGCCGATAGGTGGTCAGAATGGCCAGCCGCGGCCGAGCCGCGCGCTCCTCGGGCGACCAGACGCGAATCGAAAGGCCCGTCGCCGCACCAATCCGCTGCATCGCCTCGTGCAGTTCGACGAGCGATCGGTCTTCCGTCTCGATCCGGACGTACATCGCGAACACCGACTCCTCGTCGTGGTCGAACATCTGAATCTCGCTGATGTTCGCCCCGGACTCGGTCACGTGATGAACGATTGGATCGGCCAGGCCTCGATTGTCCGGGCCCACGGCGGTAATGACGACTTGCATGACGTTGTCGCTCGTTGGAAGTGCGCCCTGCCGCAGACGGAAGCGGGGTGGCGGATTGGCTGAGAGAAATTCGAACTCGCCGGCCAGCCTATCCGAAGCCCCACATTCTCGCCAGACGAATTGCCCAGGACGACTCCGGCCCGCATCGGAGGCGGGTCCGCGCACGAGAGAACGTTTCGACCGCTCTCGCCTACTCGGGGCCCAGTCGCCGAATCTGAAACGTGGGAGGCAGTTTGTCGAGGGCCCGTGCCTTGCGTTTCAGATTCGCAATACTGTCGTCGAACGAGACGACTCGCCAGTCGTCGTCGCCCTCCCACTCATACATCAACTCACGTGAGTACATCGGGTCGACGCCCGGGCTGTGAGTGTACTCCACGAACATGTAGATGGCCATGCTCTTGATTTGCTTCTCGGGCGGGTTCAGAGAGTTCCACTTGTTCCGCAAGTAGTTGCCGAAGTGCTCGGTGTATTTGCGTTGTTTGTGCTCCAGCCAAATGTTGTTCAGGTACTTCCGCCATCGCTGTGTCGGGAATGTCGGCATGATATACGCAGGCCGGTCCCAAGTGAGCTCGAACGAACCGCCGTCGACGAGTCCATAGAGGTCCACCTGCGAACCGTCCACCAGGGTCGCCGGAACCACGTACCAGCCGTCGTGTGCGGGAGGATGCGGCGAGAACATCGCCCAGTCCTGTTCCAGCCGGAGCGCCCGGGTCACCTCCCCGATCAACCCCGGCAGCTTCAAATGCTCGAAGCGTTCGAAGCCGGCCAGGTTGTACCACGCCACCAAGAGGACGACGGCGCCCAGCACCCAGCGTTCCGTCATCGGCGTCGGTCGCGTGATCGGGTCGACACCGTCCGCAGGCTCGGCGGCCGGTTCGATTCGCAGCGTGCGCACGACGGCGCCGCGTACCGTGCCGACCAGCCAGCGCGAGGGCGCCAGACGGGACAACCAATTCCAGAACTCCGTGGGCAGAAACGTCATCCAGGCGACGATGCAGGTGGCCGAAAACAGCCCGACATTCATCATCGAAGAGATGCCGACGTGCAGCGCGATAAACAAGATCACCGCCACGATGCGGAAGAACGCGGTCTTGAAGGGCACAAATACCAGCAGCCAGCCGAGCACCTCGAACCAGAACGTCACGATTGTCGCCACCTTCAAGACCCAGAATGGAAGCTCGCGCACCCACAGCCCAAAGCGGGTCGTAAACTGATCGATGTGCAGCGCCAACCAGAGCGCAATTGCGTCGCTATACCAGAACGGATGGACCTTCTTCAAACCCGTACACAGATAGACGACGATGATCTGCATCAACAGCGCGAATGTGGCGATGCTGCACACCTTCAATGGCGCGCCGGCGGGCCGCGGTCGCCGCAAGTTGTCGATCGACGCGGTCGCCCCCAGCGGCAGAAAGATCGACCAAAACAGCAACAAGCAGAACAGCGAGTCGCCTCCGTTCAGGACGTTCGTATGCCGCGAGTGCAGCGACGCCACCATCGCCCAACACCAAAAGGTCGCCAGGCGGGTCTCGTAACCAACGAGGAGCATCACCGCGAGAATCGCGGTCACGACAAACAGCAGCCCGGCGAACCAGGTACTGCCGTGAAGCATGTAGATCGATCCGACCATCCCGCCGGCATACTGGTTCAACACGCCCCGCGGCAGAATCCCCGCATCGCTGTAATGGGCTTCGAGGTACAGGCTGCGAAAACTCAGGTCGACCAGTATCAACAAGGCCAACCCGATGCGAAACGCCGCCAGAGCGCGAACGTCGATCGAGAAGAAACGGGCGAATAGAGACGCGCCAAGAGAATCTGAAGAAGAGGGTTCTGTCGACATACGCGGGGCAAGCGAAATGGGTAACTCGTCAACGGTCCTCGATTCGAAAGGCTGCGGTGCGACCGGGAGCCGAGAACTCGACCGAGAACTCCGCCAGCGGCCCATCCCCGTTCAACCCGTGGCGTCGCCGCATGTCTCGGCTCCTCACACCACACCATTCTAATTTGGCTCGAAACATCTTGACAACGGAACGGCGCCGTTTTGCGAGGGCGACGGCCCAAAGAGCCGTGAGTCGCCCGCGGCCGGAGATTGCCCCCAGGTTGCCCCAGCTGCCGACGCGGCCCTTTCGTTGGACCTCTGCCGCTGGGCGAATCCGCTCGCCGTCGGCGCGATTCCCTGCCCTGAGCGCGGTCACGGACCAGATCGTCCGCCAACTTCAAGGGCGACTACGTTGCCCGGCACGAATGGCGCGCAACTTCTCGGTCAAACGCTCGACCACCGCGGGCTCGGCGTCGTAGACGTTGTTCTGCTCGCCCGGATCGTCGACCAGGTGATAGAGTTGGCCCACCGGCTCGCCGGGCCCCGGCTCGATCGTCGGCGGCCCTGGCAGGAAGCCGCCGCTGCCGCGCCAGGGAATCAATTTCCAAGGACCCTCGCGTATCGCCAGCCGCTTCGCCATCGTCGACTGCAGCACCAACGTCTCGCGAAGCGGCCGCTCGCGTTCCTCGCCCAGGATTGCCGGCAATACGTTCACGCTGTCGACGCCTGCGTCGTCCGGCAACTCCGCGCCGATGAGCGCGGCAAACGTCGCCAGCATGTCGACCAGCGAGATGACTTCGTCGCTCGTCGCGCCGGCACGGATCTTGCCCGGCCACCGCGCCACGAAGGGCATCCGAATTCCCCCTTCCCAGATATCCCCCTTGCGACCACGAAACTGGTGAGAGGCCCGATGGCCCGTTCGCTCGACATCGGGATCGAACCACAGCGGACCGTTGTCGCTGGTCACGATCACGAGGGTGTTGTCGCCATAGCCCAGGTCGTCAATCGCCTGCAGGACTCGCCCGATGCCCGCGTCCGTGTGCATCAGGAAATCGCCATACGGTCCACACTGGCTCTGGCCTTGGAACGCTTCACGGGGCAACCACGGCGCGTGAGGGGCCGTCATCGGAAAGTAGAGAAAGAACGGCTTGTCGCCGGGCGTGCTCCGCTGCCGCGTCAAAAAGCCAATCGCCTCATCGCACAGTCGATCGTGAACGTCCTCCAGGCGCACGTCGAGACCAATCCGCCCGGCCCGCCAGAACTTGCCCTGGAAGCGGCTGGACAAACCTTTCTCAATGTTGTCTTCGATTCGACCGGTCAGCGGAGCGGTACAGCGGTCGTTGCGAATGTACGGATAGGGTGGATCGTCGGTCGAGGCCTGAAACCCGAAGTAGAAATCGAAGCCGCGGTCGACCGGTCCTCCCCGCAGCGGCTGCTGCCAGTCGAACGCAAAACCTCCCTCGAAGCCAAGATGCCACTTGCCGATGCAACCGGTTGCGTAGCCATTCTCCCGCAATAGCGACGCGACGGTCGTGCGGCCTTCGACGATGCAGGGTCCGCGGTCGGGACCCTGCACCAGGCGAAACGGATACCGGCCGGTCATCAGGCCGTAGCGGGTCGGAATGCAGACGGCCGCCGGCGAGTACGCGCTGGTAAAGCGGATTCCCTCGGCGGCGATGCGATCGATATGCGGGGTCGCGGCTTTCGACTCCGGGTTGTTGACACTCACGTCGCCATAGCCCAGATCATCCGCCATGATCAGGATGATATTCGGTCGATCGGCGGCCCAGCTCGCGCAGCCCACGAGCAGCAACCAGGCGACACCGAGAGTTCGCAAAAAGAAAGGCATGTGGAAACGTCTCGAGCGGTCTGAGCGGACAGGAGAGGTGCCACGTCGCGGCGTTCCCGCATTCTAGATTTCACAGTGACGATTGCAACGTGCGCCGCGGCAACGCACGCCGCTGCGGTCGAGCGAGACGGCCTCAACGCAGTCGAATCCTCCCATGGTCGTCATGGATCGCTAGACGGGTTGATTCCGCCAAGCCACGACGTCCAGCCGCCTGGCAAAGTGTACCAGCGGTGGCGGACCGACCAGTTCGACTCCGACTCCGCTCGTCATCGCAAGCTCGTCGACGTCCACGGTCGCGGCCTGCAGCGGCCACGGCACGTGATGAATGTCGACCCGCAAGACACGTCCGCGGGCGTCCTGCGTGTAGAGACAGTATCGCTCCGTCAAGAAGTACTCGAGCGTACCGGCCGAAGCGGGGGACGGTGTCGAGCCGGGACAGGGGCGATAGCGGACCGCCAGGTCCGCCGGCGGCGCATTGCGATGCGTGCGATGACTCCGAAAGTCGACCCCTCCGTCAGGAAGCGTCATCGACATGCGGGCATCGAAGTACGGCAGATGAAAGAACCGACGGGCCGCGCGGACCGCCAGCCGGCTCTCGGCGTCGAGCGAGAAGAACAGCACGCCGGGGCGATCGCCGCACCGCACGTAGGTCCGTACGTTCAGCTCGAGAAAATGAGACGGATTGGCGCGACGCCCCGACCGCGGAAGGGCCGGAACGCAGCGTGGTCGCACGTCGCTCATACGAAAGGGCACGACGCCCAGCCACGCCCGGTCGTCGAACAGATCGAGTTCGAAGGCCGCCGGCACGATCGCCCGCATCACCTGGGGATCGATGTCCCAGTGCATGAACAGGAGATCGTGCCAGTTCATGGCCATGATCCACGGCCGCTTCGGCAGCGGGTAGGGCCGATGCCCGATCTCGTAGAGCGACGGGTGTTTCAACATGGCGGAAGCGTCCGTTAAACTGACCGCGCGGACCTCACTCGAGAGTGGCTGGCAGCCCGGCACGTTGCCGCGGCCCGTATCTTGACCGCCCGTATCGTGACGGCCCGTATCGTGACGGCCCATATCTCCGCCGTCCGCATCGTTATCGTAAAGTGAACCGCAAGACAAACCACAACGGCAACCCACCGGGAGCGTCGAAGTCGTGGATTCCAGCAACTCGCTTCGCGAACATGTCCGGTATCTGCTCGAAGGCGGCGGGGCACACGTCGGTTTCGAGGCGGCCGCCGCCGACCTGGCCTCGCCGCTGCAAGGAACCCGCGTCGAGGGTTTCGATCACAACGCCTATCATGTTGGCCAGTTGGTGGTCTTGCGAAAGGCGCTGGGAGCGTGGCCCGCAGATTGATGACGCCTCGGTGCAAGAGTGCGACTCAAGACTGACGAAACGAAAGGAGGCTCTCGTGGTCGCCGACATCGCGGACCGTTTTCAACAGGACGGTTGCGTCCATCCGATCGAAGTACTCTCGGAGGCGGAGGCTGGCACCTACGCCAAGCGCATGCAGCACGACCTTGCTGACCTGGCCTCGGAGGACAACTTTGCCGACTGGAACTACTACAAACCGTACCTCATCTTCGAGTGGTTCTACGAGCTGGCGACGTCTCGCCGGTTGTTGGACACCGTGGAGCAAGTCGTCGGTCCCGACGTCGTCCTCTGGGGCGGTTCGATCAGCAACAAGCCGCCGCACAGCAGCGGTTTCTTTAGCTGGCATCAGGACGAGAAGTACTGGCACCTCGAACCGCAAGGTCGCGCTGTCGTGGCGTGGCTCGCCCTGAGCACAGTCGACGAACAGAACGGCTGCCTGAAATACTTGCCCGGCACGCACCGAAAGGGCGAAGTCGCCCACGAGATGACGTATCACCCGGACAATTACCTCCGCCGCGGCCAGCAGATCGTCGACGCCACTCAGCTCGACGAGGCGGTCAGCATCGTGTTGCGTCCGGGCGAGATGTCGCTCCACCACGGCCTGGTCATTCACGGCTCGGGGCCGAACGAATCGTCGCGACCTCGACTGGGGGTGAACATCACCTACTTGCCCCCGGAGGTCCGCGCGCCCGGCGCGCGGGAATCGGCCATTCTGGTGCGTGGCGAAGATCGCTTCGGCAATTACGCCGCCGAGACTCCGGCCCGTGGCTCGGCCAGCTCGGAAGCTCGCCTGGAACACCAGCGGGCAATGGCCGGCATCACGCGGCGGACGCTTTCGACCGCGGGAAAACGCGCCGCCTACGACGGAGCGCGAAGTTGAATCAACGTGCTCTCGAACTTCTTCCCCCGCTATAATCGAGGGCATGGCCCGCCGAAATCGCGCACGCAACTTGCGACAATCGCAGGCCGGGGATGCCCGCGACCTCGATTCCACGACGGCGAGGCCCGCCGGCCCGAGTGCGGGGCTCGCGTTTCTGGCGATCGTGCTGTTCGGCCTCGGCGCCTACGCGAATAGTTGGGGCGTGCCTTTCGTGTTCGACGACCACTCGAACATCGTCAACAACGTTGCCGTTCACTGGACCGAGCTCTCCTGGCTCAACATGGAGAATGCCGTTCGCCACAGCCGCAGCTCGAGTCGACCGCTGGCAAATCTCTCCTTCGGCTTGAACCATTACTTCTGTGGCCAGCGGGTGCTGGGGTATCACGTCGTCAACGTGGCGATCCACCTCGTCACGGGCTTGCTGGTCTTTCTGTTGGCGTCGACCACGTTCCGACTCCTCTGGGCCGACTCTCCCCAGCAATCTTCACGCGTCGCCTGGGCGGCTCTCGCCGCGGCGCTCGTCTTCGTCTGTCACCCGATTCAAATCCAGGCCGTCACGTACATCGTGCAGCGGATGACGAGCATGTGTGTGATGTTCTACCTGGCCGCCCTGTTGTCTTATGTATACGGTCGTGTTGCAACCTCGCGGGGCCGGATCGCCTGGTGGTCGTGCGCGGTGCTTTGCTGGCTGGCGGCACTGGCGAGCAAACAGATCGCCGCCACGCTCCCTCTGGCGATTCTGCTCTATGAGTGGTGCTTCTTTCGCGACCTGAGCCTGTCTTGGCTAAAGGCCAACGTAGTCCGCGGGCTGCTGCTGGTCGCCCTGCTGATCTTCGTCGCCTGGCTATTTCTGGGCAACCAGCCGCTCGAACGTCTCGTCGGGGGCTATGCCGATCGTGACTTCACATTGGGGCAGCGACTGCTGACGCAAATGCGTGTGGTCGTCTTCTACCTGTCGCTGATCGTCTGGCCTGCTCCTTGGCGACTGAATCTGGCCCACGACTTCTCGTTGTCCCGCTCGCTGTTCGAACCGGCGACGTTGCTCGCGGCGACGGCCTTGTTGGCCTTGCTGTTGTTTGCCGTTTTTGGCGCCCGACGCTGGCGCCTGGCCTCGTTTTGCATCCTCTGGTTTTTTCTACACCTGGCCATCGAGTCGACGATCATTCCGCTCGAAATGGTCTTCGAACACCGTCTCTATCTGCCGATGGTAGGCGTGGCCCTGTTGTTCGGCGGGACACTCTTCTCCATCGCCTGGAGGAGCCTCCTCGTACCCACGACGATCGCGACCATCCTCTGCCTGCTGCTAACCGGGGCCTCGTTCGCACGGCACCGCCACTGGCAAGATGCCGAGACCTTCTGGCGCGACGCGGTGACAAAGAGCCCCGACAACGCTCGGGCGCGGCTCAGTCTTGGCTTCTCGCTGCAGCGCGCGGGCAAACTGGACGAGGCGCTTGCCGAGTATGAACGCGCGCTTGACATTCGCCCCCTGTATCCCGAAGCTCACTACAACTTGGGCAACGCCCTGCAGTCGCTCGAGCGCTACGAAGAGGCGATCGAGCACTACAAGTTAGCCGCCCGCGAGAAGCCGACCTACGCGAAAGCCCTCAACAACTGGGGCGTCGCTTTGCGCCACCTCGGCCGCTTCGAGGAGGCAATCGAACCGTACGAAAGGGCGATCAAGCTTCAGCCGCGCGGTGTCGAAACACGCATGAATTATGCGTTTGTCCTCGATAAGGTCGACCGCCCCCACGAGGCGATCGCCCAGTTCCGCACGATCCTGTCAATTGCCCCACGGCATGCCGATGCCTTGAACAGCTGGGGCATGGTGCTGGGACAACGCGGCCAACTTCAAGACGCGGCCGCCAAGTTTCAGCAGGCACTGGCCGCGGAACCCGGCATGCCCGAGGCCCGCAAGAATCTGCACGTGATCGAGCGTCTGATCTCCGAGCAGCGCGCCCGCGGCGCTCAATCACCCAACGAGACGCCGGCCGACTATTGATGGCTGCGTTGTTAATGAGCCCTTCGCGGCGGCGGTGAGGGCTGGAATGCCGGCCTCCCGCTGGTCGGCCTGGTTCATTGGCTGCGCAGGGCTCAATAGAAAGCACTTCGGGAACAACTCACCCGGGCCCCGGCGTGTCGTCGCGGGCTATTCCGCCGCCTGAGTGTAGGGCTGCCCCTTCTCGTACTCGGCCAGTCTCGCGCGACACCACTCGCCCCAGCTATCCGGGGCCAATTCCATGGCCTCGTTCTGCCGCTGGATCGCCATGTCATAGTCGCCGTTTCGCGCGTGGGCCGCGGCCAGGGTGTTCAGGAAGCCCGCGTTGCGGAACTCGGTCATGTCACAGGCCCGCGTGGCATCTTCCACGGCCCGAGGTCCGTCGTGGAAATCAGGATCGCGACACGTCGCCAACAGCCAGGCCCGCGCGTTGTAGGGGTCGACGTAGGCGGAGTTGAAGCGAATCGCGGCCGCATAGTCGGCCAAGGCGATACCAAACTCGCCGATCTTCTCGTGGGCAAGCCCCCGATTGTTGTGCGCCAGCGCACGCAGTTCCGGCGCCTTGTACAGGCGAATCGCCTCGGTGTAATCATCGACGGCTCGCTGATACTGCCCGTCGGCAAAATAGACACGGGCCCGGTTGTTGTAGCTCGAGCCTTCCTCCGGGTCGGCCCGAATCAGGGCGGTGTAGTCGTCAATCGCTTCACGGTACTCTCCCTTGGCCTCTTGCACGAGCGCGCGGGCTGCCCGCAAGCTACGGTTCTCGGGGTCTTGCCGAATCTGCTCCGTGAAGTAGTCCGCTGCATCGTCGAGCGGCAGGACGTCGTCGGCATTTACCCAGCCGCGCTGCGTGTAAGTTATCTCGAGCCAATCGTCCTGCACCTTCTGCACATTCGCGACGATTCCGGGAAACAACTCGGCCACCCGACGATCCTGCACCTTGAGCGGCACATCCCGAATCACCACAATCGTGTCGCCCACGTCGTACTGGGCCTGCGCGGAACCGGCAAGGAAACAGAGCAGCGTGGAAACGAAGGCAACGAATGGGACTGCGTAGCGCATGGGTCGACCCTAGGGTGCAAAGAGGTGGGTGCATCGAAGAACGGACGCTCTCAGCATAACTCTCGCGATGCGTCGCTTCAACGAGCACTTTGGCGAAGCCAGATTGCGACGCGGCCGCCGCCCTCCCGTCTGTTTTTTCGCTACGATAGAGGATCCAACGAGATGCGAACACGCGGCCGCGAGGATCGGTGAGTCATTGCTTCGTCAGCGGGGCAACTACGCCGCGCGGCCGACAACCCCTCGGGACGAATTCAGACGGCTTCCTCCGCATGCTTCGCAACCAGCTTCTATTTGTCCTGTTCTTCGTCTCCGGTTTCTGTGGCCTGCTGTATCAGATCATCTGGCTGAGGCTTGCCTTTGCCTCGTTTGGCATCCTCACGTCGGTGCTGTCGATCGTCATCTCGGGCTTCATGCTGGGACTGGCCATCGGTTCCTGGGCGGGCGGCAAATGGATCACCCCGTTCACCAGGCGAACCGGCATTTCCGCGATCTACGTGTACGCATTCTTCGAAGCCATGATTGGTGTCGGGGCACTCGTGGTGCCTGTCTTGTTTGGTTGGGGTGAAGATGTCTTGCTCGATGTGGGGGAAATGGACTCCCGCGCGTACCTGGTCTTCTCGGCACTGCTCGTCGGCGGCGCCATTCTTCCCTGGTGCATCTTCATGGGAACGACCTTCCCGGTGATGATGGCCTACCTTCGCGAAGACGGCAGCGAACACGAGGGCAGCTTCGGATTCCTCTATCTGGCCAACGTGCTGGGCGCCCTCGGGGGAACCGCGGTGACGGTGCTCGTTCTGGTCGAGCTGTTCGGCTTTCGCAATACACTTCTGCTGGCCGCGGCGGGCAATTTCGGGATCGCGATCGCCGGCGTGCTCATCGGACGAGTCGCTCGGCAGCCGGCGGGTCGTCGACAAGTTGCCGCATCGGATCGAACGTCAGCCGACGACGAAGGGGCGGCCGCCGCACCCCAGGCGAGCTCGCAACGGATTGCCTCGATCATTTTCATGACCGGCTTCACGTCCATGGCCCTGGAAGTGATCTGGGTGCGTGCGTATGCACCGATTCTCAAGAATCAGGTCTACTCCTTCGCGGCGGTCTTGTTCGCCTATCTGCTGGCAACCGCCTTGGGATCGGCCTGGTATCGTCGCCATCGCAAGCGAAGTCGTGCGCTCTCCGTGTCCGTTCTGCTGGGCTTCCTGTCGGTCACCGCGTTTCTACCGATCGTTCTCAACGACCCGCGCCTTCACTGGTCGGCCGTTGCCGTCTGTGCCTCGATCTTTCCCTTCTGTGCGGGCCTGGGCTATCTGACCCCCCTGCTCATCGACAGCTACTCGCAGGGCCATCCTCGCCGCGGCGGCTTCGCCTATGCGCTGAACGTCATCGGTTGCATCATCGGACCGCTCGTTGCCTCCTACGCCCTCTTGCCATGGCTCGGTTCCCAGGCGTCGATGATCGTCATGTCGTTGCCATTCGTCGTCTACTTCTTGTCCACGTCTGACAGAACCGACCGGAGCCGACAGTGGTTCCTTCCCGTCGCGAGCGGAACGGGCGCTTTGGTTCTGCTGGCACTACTCGTCAGCAGAAACCCGGAGGACCGCTGGGCGTCCGGCGACGCCCAACTCTACCGCGATCACACCGCCACCGTCATTGCACGGCGATTCGGCGACAATCACCAATTGATCGTCAATGGCGTTCATCAGGGTGCGAAGGTCGACACTTTTCGGGTGCACGCCCATTTGCCGATGGGAATGCGACCCGCCCAGCCGAAGTCGGCCCTGACGATCTGCTTCGGTATGGGCGTCACCTACCGCTCGCTCCTCAGTTGGGGCCAGGAAACGACCGCCGTGGAGCTGGTTCCCAGCGTCGTGGAGTCGTTCCGCTTCTTCTGGTCCGACGCGGACCGGGTGCTCGCGAATCCGCAGGGCCGCATCGTCATTGACGACGGGCGACGTTTTCTGCGTCGAATCACCGACCGCTTCGACGTCATCACGATCGATGCCCCCGAGCCACCAGAGGCCGCCGGCTCGAGCCTGCTGTTCTCGGACGAGTTCTATGCCCTCGTCAAACGACGTCTGCACCAGGAAGGCGTGATGCAACAGTTCTATCGCGGCGGCGAAGCGAAGCTGCTACAGGCCATCGACACTTCGATTCGCAGCCAGTTTCCCCATGTCAAAGTCTTTGCCTCGATCTCAGGAACGGGCTATCACTTCATCGCCTCGCAGGCCCCCCTACGAACGCCGACGGTCTCCGAGTTCATCGACCGCATGCCTGCCGCCGCACGCGAGGACTTGATCGCCGCCGCCGATCGCCCCGCGCGCCCTGGCGACCTGCCGGCGAAGGTGGCCGCCATGCTGGCCGTGGAGTTGCAGCCGGACGAGTTGCCCCGCCAGGCTCCCGCGGTTCGCGTCACGATCGATAGACCCTTCAACGAGTATTTCGCCCTCCGCCGCTTCTTCGGTTGGTACGACGAGGTGCCAAGCCCTCCGGTGGTCCGTGGACTGCGCCGTCCCGAGCAACAAGTCATGCTGGAGCGACTCGCTGCCGCACGGCGAACCTTGCCCCGCTACCTGGCGGGCACGGACGGCCAGCTTCCGCAGGTCGAAGCGCTGCGCAACGCACTCGCTAATTGGTCCGCAGACACGGCACCCGACCGTCCATCGAGGGAGCAATTGGCAACCGAGTTGGACGCCTTGGTGGGCGACCACCTAAAGAAGAAACTCGGGTGCAACTGGGTATTGCTGCAGAACGACGGCGAAACGGGGCAAATTCTCGTGCGCCACAATGCGTCGGGCCAGATGTTCGATCCCTACCAGGCCATCCTGGAGAGCATCGAGTCAGGCGACGCCGAGCGGATCGTTAACGCCGTTAACGATTTCATACAAAGAACCCGCTCCAACGACGCACTTCGGTAGCTCGCGCGACGTCACGCTGCGGGCACAACAGTACGCTCCCGGCACGCTACGTTTGGGGGCACGGCAAGTGGGCGTCTGAGCCATTCGTCGACGTACAACGGAGCAACTTCGAGAACGCGCTGCAAGACGACAAGACGCGGATGCCGTAGCACCGAGATCGCCGTCTGATGGTTGTCGGACTGGCCGGCTCGCCAGACTCTCCTGGCACGGCGATTATCCTCCTTCGCCCAGGTGCAGGACCCGCTTTGCCCAACGGGCTAGCCTGGCGTAGAGCTGCCCCTTGGGCGTCATGACGTAGGACTCGCCTTCGACGCGCAGAAAGCCCTCGTCGAGCATGCCGTCTATTTCGTTGCGAAACTTCGTATCCGGATCGTAGACCCGCAGGATGCCCTCGAAATCGAGTTCCTGCTCAGGGGCGCTGTCGAGTTCAATCATCATGCGCTCTTGCACCGACCGGTCCATGGCGAAGTAGAACGTCATGTAAATGAAGAATAGCGGAGCAAAGATGAGCACCGCCCAAAGTGAGGCTGGAGCCTGCGCCGGAAGGAAGGTCAGCGACCAATGGCAGGCGAAAAAGACGCCCAGCCCGAGGACACCAAGCCCGCCGAGCAGCCGCACGTGCGCGGCATACTTCTCGGCGCGGTGCGTGTACGAGATCTTGACAACGCGAAACCGCACCAGCACATAGTGCAAGCCCAACACGAAGCTCGCCGCCAGCACACCCGCCACCATGGCTCTCACAAACAGGCCTCCGCCCTACAAGTGACCACCGATGCCGAAGTACCGCCGAAAACCCCCGACGAGCCGGGCGTGCCGTCTTCCTTTGGCGGTGTTCCGAAACACTCCGTCTTGCTGCTCGACCGCTTTGAGGTACTGCAGATCCTTGAGGATATCGCGAAACTTGTCCTCGAGGCGGTAACGTGTCGTCAGCTCGTCATAGGTCCGTTTCTTGCCCGAGGACTGTTCGATCTCGACGAGAATCCGCGTGGCCGACGAGCTATCGACGATGTAGATGAAGATGAAGTACGCAAAGAGGACCGCGCCGTAGATGAACAAGACCGCCGCCACGGCGACCGCCTTCGGCGTGGCAAGCGGCTCGGCCGTCGGCCACCAACTGGCGCCTCCTGCCGCCAGGATCAGGCAAGTGAGTGCCGTGATCGCCAATACCCTGAAGTGCCGGCGCGACCGTCCAAATCGCAACGATGCCAGGTGAATCGCCACCGTTGCCATGAATCCCACGACTCCGCAGACAATTCCGATCATGCTCCACTCCACGAGGGGCCACGCCACACGGTCCGATTCCCGATAGCCGGGCTGATGACGCAATATTCACGGCGGGCAACAACCTACTACAATAGGAAGCTCACGGCCACGCGAATCCGCAGTCCTGACGTCTCGTGCCCCAGGGATTTTCGCCTTGAGACTCCTCGTTCTCTTCCTGTTTCTCGCCTCAGGGGCCTGCGCGCTCATTTACGAGATCACCTGGACGCGGATGCTGACCCTGGTGTTCGGCAGCACCACCTTCGCGGTGAGCACGATTCTCGCCTCGTTCATGGCGGGGCTCGGTCTGGGCAGCTTCTTCTTTGGACGCTACATCGACCGTCGTGGCCAGCCGCTGTTTGTCTACGGCGTCCTGGAGATCGTCATCGGGGCCTTCGCCCTCGCGTTCCCCTTCATTCTCGTGGCCTTGAATCACCTGAACGTCTTCGTTCACCGCGACCTCTGGCCGGAGGCCTCCTATTTCCAGCTCAGCGGCGTCAAGTTTGTGCTCTACTTCATGACGGTTCTCATTCCCGCGTCGCTGATGGGGGCCACGTTTCCGATCATCGTCAAGTTCTACGTGCGGAGAATCCAGCGACTGGGCGAAGGGGTCGGCATCGTTTACACAGTCAACACGTTGGGGGCCGTTCTCGGCTGTCTCGCCACGGGATTCATCCTGATTCGCCTGCTGGGGCAAACCGCCACGACCTATGGGGCGGCCGGATTGAACATCGCCATCGGTGTGGCCGCTATCGCGATCAACGGGCGCCTGGCCGCCGGCGTCGCCGAAGAGTCGTCCGTCGCCGAAGAGTCATCCAGCGCTGGGGAGTTGCCCCGCGCCATGGAACCGACCGTCGAGCCGGCCTCGTCCCCAGCGGACGCGGTCAGCCCTTTATTGAGCGCTGCGCAGCCAATGAACCAGGCCGACCAGCGGGAGGCCGGCATTTCAGCCATCACCGCCGCCGCGCAGGGCTCATTAACAACACCGCCATCAATAACACGACGACTCGCCGCCCTGGTGCTCTTTGGCTTTGCCGTCTCGGGCTTCTGTGCCCTGGCCTACGAAGTGCTCTGGACACGGATGCTCGTGTTCGCGGCCGGCGTGACGACCTACGCCTTTAGCGCCATGCTGGGCACATTCCTCTGCGGTTTGGCCCTGGGTAGCATCGCCTTCGGCAAGATCATCGATCGGCAAAAGAACTTGCTGGTCGTCTTCGCCGTTGTCCAAATGGCCATTGGCGTGACGGCCTATGCCTCTCAGTTTGTCTTGACCCAACCCGACTTCTTCCTGGCCTTGAACACCGGCACGTCGCTCGAATTCGCGGACACGTGGGGCAGCTTCGCGCGACGGCTCTTCGGCAGCACCGCCTTGCTGATGCTGCTGCCGACGATCCTGATGGGCGCCACCTTTCCGCTCGTGAACAAGATCTATGTCGGCCGACTGGGAAATCTGGGAAGTGGCGTCGGCAAGGCCTATCTGCTCAACTCGGTCGGCTCGGCCCTCGGCGCGATGGCGGTCGGCTTTCTGATCATTCCCGCGATCGGCGTGATGAACGGCCTGCTGTTGATCGCGGTCCTGAACATCTCCGTGGGCGGGATCATCCTCGCCCTGGCGCCCCCCGCCGATTCGTCCGCGGATGCCGCGACCACCGCGCGTCGCTTTCCGCTCATCTCGGCGGTTGTCAGCGTCGGCCTGCTCGCCGCTCTATTCACCTACCACTTCACCCGGCCGGCGCCGGCGCTCGAGCGTGGCATTCGGGCAGCCCTCGAGCCGGCGAAGGTGCTTCACTACGAAGAGGGGACCTCCGGCACGTTTGCCGTGGTCGACGGCAAAGGCGGCGCCTGGCGTGCTCTCTACATCGACGGCTTCAATGCCGCGGGGACGGGAAAGACATACAACTATATGCGCATGCTCGGCCACTTGCCGATGTTGCTCTGCGAGGACCCGAAGGACGTACTGGTGATCGCCTTCGGCACGGGGACGACCAGCGGAACCATCGGCATGTACGACTTTGAACAGTTCGACATCGTCGAGCTGGCGCCCGAGGTTATCGACGTCGCCGACTACTTCGCGGAGCACAACCGCAACATCCTTGACGATCCGCGGACCAACGTGATCGTCGACGACGGACGCAACCACGTGCTCACCACGACGCGAAAGTACGACGTGATCAGCCTGGAGCCCATGCCGCCGTACTTTCCTGGCGCAATGAGCCTCTACACGCGCGACTTCTACGAGATCTGCAAGAGTCGCCTTACGGACCAGGGGGTGATGTGCCAATGGCTTCCGCCGCACAGTCAGTCGCAACACGACCAGCAGGGGCTTTTGCGGGCCTTCGCCGAGGCCTTTCCGGACACATCGCTGTGGTTTGCGGAAGGGACGCTCGTCGTGATCGGAACGCAGCAGGAGCTTTCCGTCGACATCCCGAAGCTCGCCCGGCGCCTGGCCTCGGGCCCCGTGCACGACAACTTGCAGGCAACGGGACTGAACGACCCGCTGCGTTTCGTCTCGCAGTTTCTGATGGGAAGCGACTCGATCGCCAGATACGTCGCCGAAGTCGAGCCGGTCACCGACGACAATCCCTACGTCGAGTTCTTCTCGATCCCCAAGAAGTCGCACGAGTTCTATCAAAGCGCCAACCTGCTCGACACCATAGCACGCACCGATAGTGTCTTCCCCTACCTGACGGGCATCCCGCCGGATCAGCAGGATGCCGTTCGAGCGCAGCTGGAGAGTCTGCGCACGGGGCTGCGCGAGACGGTCCAACGGATGGCCATCGAGTCGGCGCGAAAAGAGGGTTTTCTCGACGAGCTGAAAGCCAGCGTCAAGCCGTTGGCACCGACACAGCAGTAGCCGATTCCACCTGGCACCACGCCAGCACGCCCTAACCGTCCAGCAGCGAGAGCAGGTAGTGCCGGTATTCCTCATCGAGCGGCTCCGCCAAAGCCCGCAGTTCGTCGCCTGAGATGAATCCCTTCAGGTAGGCCACTTCCTCGACACAGGCGATCTTCAAGCCTTGTCGCTTCTCGATCGCCGCGATGAAGTTGCTGCCCTGCAAGAGCGAGTCGTGCGTACCTGTGTCGAGCCAGGCGAACCCCCGCCCGAGTCCCTCGACGAAGAGTCGCCCGCGCTCGAGATAGGCGGCGATGACGTCGATGATCTCTGTCTCGCCGCGAGCGGACGGGGTTACCTGGGCGGCGATGTCGACGACCTCGTTGTCAAAGAAGTAGAGGCCCGTCACGGCAAGATTCGACCGCGGGCTGGACGGCTTTTCGGCCAGGGCAACCGGCTTCTCATCCGCATCCATCTCGACGACGCCGTAGCGCTGCGGATTGCGCACGCGGTAGGTGAAGATCGTGGCACCCTCCGGTCGGACCGCCGCCGCTTCCAGAGTCATCTGAAAGCTCTGCCCGAAGAAGATGTTGTCGCCCAGGATCAGCGCGACGTTGTCCTCGGCGATGAATTCGCGGCCGATGTCGAAGGCCTGCGGCAGTCCGTCGGGCCGCGGTTGCACCGCGTACTGGATTTGCAGGCCCAACCGGCCGCCATCTCCCAGGAGCCGTTCGTAGCCGGCAACATGCTCCGGCGAGGAAACGACCAGGATCTGACGGATGCCGGCGAGCATGAGCGTCGACAACGGATAGTAGATCATGGGCTTGTCGTAGACCGGCAGCAACTGCTTGCTGACCGATACCGTAAGCGGGTAGAGCCGCGAGCCGGCGCCTCCCGCCAGAATGATCCCTTTTCTGTAGTGACTCTCACTCATACGCGGTTCAACCCCAACCGTTCGCGTTGATACTTGCCGCTCGTCACGCGCTCGACCCAGCTCGCATTCTCCATGTACCAACGGACGGTCTTTTCGAGACCCGTCTCAAAGTCGACCGACGGTTGCCAGCCAAGCTCGCTTTGGATCTTCCCACAGTCCACGGCATACCGCCGATCGTGGCCCGGTCGATCGGTCACGTACGTGATCAGGGAGTGACAGGGCCGGTGGCCAAGCGTCGGGTTCAGGTCGTCGACGATCCGGCAAATCGCGTCGACGACGTCCTTGTTGGTGCGCTCGCTGTTGCCGCCGATATGGTACGTCTCGCCCGGCTGGCCCCGTTCGAGCACACGGAGCAGTGCCTCGCAATGATCCTCGACGTAGAGCCAGTCGCGAACGTTCTGCCCGTCGCCGTAGATCGGCAGCGGCCGCCCCTCGAGGGCATTCAGAATCATCAGCGGAATCAGCTTCTCGGGAAATTGATAGGGACCAAAATTGTTCGAGCAGTTGGTGATCAATGTCGGCAGGCCGTGCGTGTGGTGATACGCCCGCACGAAGTGATCCGCCGCCGCCTTCGACGCGGAATAGGGGGAACGAGGCGCGTAGGGCGTCTCTTCGACGAATCTGCCCGTCGGTCCCAGCGAACCGTAGACCTCGTCGGTCGAGATGTGCAGGAAGCGGAACGCCTGTCGCTCTTCGTCGCCCAGGTCCCTGAAATAGGCCAGCGAGGCCTCCAGGAGCCGGTGCGTGCCGACGACGTTCGTGTTCACAAACTCGGCGGAGCCCTCGATCGAACGATCGACGTGCGACTCGGCCGCGAAATTGACGATCGCCGTTGGCCGATGCTCAGCGAGCAGCCCGGCGGTCAGCTCCGCGTCGCCGATGTCGCCCTGTACAAACGTGTGGCTCGGGTTGTCGAGCAGCCCACAGAGCGAGTCCAGATTTCCGGCGTAGGTCAGTTTGTCGAGATTGACCAGCCTGCCCCGCTCGGTGGAAATCCAGCTTCGCACGAAATGGCTGCCGATAAAGCCTGCCCCACCGGTAACCAAAATGGTCTGCACCGCGTCGCCTCCTTTTGCATTTCGAGGATCCGGCGAACGTGCGACGATCTCGCCGCCAGGCCCTCGTTTGCGGCTAGACCTACGATAACTCGCTGGTCACGATTCTATTGAGCCCTGCGCAGCCAATGAACCAGGCCGACCAACGGGAGGCCGGCATTTCAGCCATCACCGCCGCCGCGAAGGGCTCATTAACAACGCAGCCATCAATAATCTAACACGAACGGCGCCGTCGCGCACACTCGCCGCCTCGTTTTCCGTGCGGCTCAGTCGGCCGCCTGATCGCGATAGGGCTTCCCTTGTCGATAGAGTTCGAGCCGTTTCAGGAGTGCGTCCCGGACCGAGCTGGGGGCCAGCTCGGTGGCCTGTTGTTGATACCTGGCCGCCTCGACGAATTGACCATCTTCGGCCAAGGCCGCCGCCAGGGTGTCGACGACCGCATAATCACGCGCCGGCGACAGCTGCATCGCGCGACGCGCGTGGGCGACGGCCTTCTTGCCGTCGCGAAAGCGGGCGTCCGGACAGGTGGCGTAGATCCAGGCCAAGTTGGCAACCGGGTCGAATCGCTGGGGCGCCCGTTCGTGGGCCGCCTGGTAATCGAGAATCGCCTTGTCGAACTGCGATAGCGACAGCCATACTGCCCCGCGATGTGCGTAAGCGCCGGCATCGTTGGGATTGAGCCGGATCGCCTCGTCAAAGTCCGCCAGTGCCTCCTGATATTGCTGACGAAGGTGCTGGGACTGTCCTCGACTCTCGTAGAGCTGGCTGAGCGTCTTCGCATCGCCCTGTTCGGTGAGTGCAAGAATGGCGGCAGTGAAGTCGCGAACCGATTCGTCGAGCCTTTCCAGTCGCCGGTACGCCAGCCCGCGATTGGCATAAACGCGCCACAAGCGCGGCTTGATCGCAAGGGCCTGGTTATAGTCCTCCAAAGCGAGGCGATATTTCCCCGCGGTCTGATAGGCCAGGCCACGATTGCTATAGGCCGTGTAGTTTCTTTCGGTATGCGCCAGCGTGTGGGTAAAGAGCGTGATGCTATCGCGCCAATGACGCGTCTGCAGAATCGTCAGCGTCACCAGCACCACCAGGACAATGCCTGCGCACGACCCCAACACGGCTCTCCGGTTCGCCCACTCTCGAGACATGGCGCTCAGGCCGAACACGACGGCAATGAAGATTCCAATCGCCGGCACATAGGTGAACTTGTCGGAATAGGCCTCGCGCCCCACGTGCACAATCTTGATGAGCGGGACCAACATTCCCACAAACCAGAACCAGCCCACGGCGGCCCAAGGGTGTCGTGTCCGCTGCCACACGACCAGACAGGTTGTGGCCATGAGTAGCCCCAGCGCGAACCATGCCTTGGGCAGCGAAATCGATTCGATGTGCAACGGATACGGGATCGCCATGCCCACGGGAAAGAACAACATCTGCAGGTAGGCGAGATAGGCGGTCAGTGAGTTGGCCAGCCGCAGGCCCAGCGGCAGGACATCGCTGGGCGTCATCGACCCGCCCATCTGTTCGCTCAGGTAGGTCGTCGAGCAGGACGCGATCGTCATCAGCAGCAAGGGCGCCTTCTCCAAGAACAAGCGACCGAACCTGCCCACAGCGCGGAGGGCGACCGGATCCCGGCCCGCGCCAGGCGTCTCCGGTTCGCGGCCGACGTCAAATCGACCAAATGGCCAGTAGTCGAGCAGCAGCAGGACGAAGGGAAACGTCACCAGGACGGGCTTGGTCATCAATCCCAAGGCAAACAGCAACGCGACCAGCAAATAACGAGCGACCCCGCCTCGACGCACATACGCCGCATAGGCGAACAGCGCCAACAAGAACCAGGTCGTGCTCATCAACCCCTTTCGTTCCGCGACCCAAGCCACCGATTCGACATTCAACGGATGGACCGCGAACAGCGCTGCGACCATCGCCGACGGCCAGAGTGTCTTTGTCACGTTGCGCAAGAAGGCAAACAACAGCAACACGTTGGCGGTGTGGAAGATCACATTGTTGATGTGAAATCCCGCGGCATGATCTCCGTAGATCTCGACGTCGATCATCAGGGCCAGCCAGGTCAGCGGATGCCAGTTGCCCCCGTGCAGCGTGTTGCCGAAATCGAAGAAAGCCCAGCGCACGTTCTCCCACGAGAGTCCCTCGCGAACGTTCGGGTTGTCGGCCAGGTAGACGTTGTCGTCGAAGTTGAGAAAGTCGAACCAGGCGGTCTGCAAGTAACAGGCAAGCACCAGCCCGACCAGGCCCAAGGCGATTAGCAACGGCACCCGACGCGAACTCGACGCCCCAGTTTCCGCAGGTTCCAAACCGGTCGCCATTTCCAGCCTCATTTGCCGAGAAAGCCGTCGCTTTTACTGGTAGCGGGAATTGCCGTGAACTATCATAGAACATTGCAAACGCGAAGTCTTTGTGCTTGCCCGCAGCCCGTCTCGCGACGGAAGTCGGCAAGGCGTTCTTCCAGGTCCTCCGCTACCTGCCGGCGACTGCCGAGAGCGGTCACCACTCGACGACGTCCACGAAGCCCGAATCGTCTCTCACCACAGTCCTATGGATCAAGCGCCGCACGTCATCATCCTCGGTGCCGGAGCCTCCGGCCTGTCGTTGGCGTGGCGTTTGGCAACCAACGGGGTCCGGGTCGATGTGCTCGAGTCGACCGAGATCGTGGGCGGCCTGGCGGGCACGGTTCGGAAGGACGGCTACAGCCTCGACTTCGGACCCCACTCGTTCTTTACCGAGGACGATCAGATCCTGTCGGCGACGTTGGGGCTGTTCGAGCCGCCGCTCACTCCCCTGCCCCGCACCGTGAAGTTCTATTATCGAGGCGGCTACCTCGACTATCCGCTGACGCCCACCAACGTGCTCTTGCAGATGGGACTGCTGGCGGGCTTCCGCGCCACCTTCAGCTTCCTCTATAGCAAGTTATCGCCGAAGAAGCGGACCGTCCGCGACGGCGAAGACCAAACGGTGGAACAGTGGGCCATCGACAACTTCGGGCGTTACCTCTACGAGTCGTTCTTCAAGCCGTACACGGAACAATTCTGGAAGGTCCCCTGCACAGAGCTCTCGGCCCGGTCGATTCCCAGTCACACCCGCACGAGCTTCATGAACACCCTCAAGGTGCTTCTGCGGCGGCGGCTTAGCAAAGTCGATCCTTCGCTCGTGGAGCGCGAGAAGCTGCCGACCTACTATCCTCGCACCGGATACGGCGAGATCACGGAGAACATTGCCGCCAAGATCGAAGCCGCCGGCGGGAAGATCCACCTCAATAGCCGCGCGACGCAGGTGAGCGAGCTCTCCGACGGCCTTGTGGGCGTCACCTTCGAAAAGCGAAGCGGCCAGACGGAGGTGATTGAAGGCACCTACGTCGTGTCGACGATCCCCCTGCACCTGTTCGTCGACATGCTGAGCCCCGCGGCAGCGCCCGAGGTGCTCGAATCGACAAATCATCTCGACTATCGGGCGATGGTGACGTTGGGCCTGGTCACCGAGCGTCAGGACGTGCTGCCCTGCAGCTACATCTACCACCTCGATCGGCCCTACAACCGCATTACGGAGATGAACAAGTTCCATCCCGACACCAGCCCCCCCGGCGAGAACATCTTGCTGCTCGAGGTGTGCTGCCTGCGCGGCAGCGCCGGCTGGAATGCCACGAAGGAAGAACTGTTCGACATGTGTGCCGCGTCGCTGGCCGCGGATCGCATCATCACCGCCGGAGACGTGACGAAGCTCTTGATTCTCAAAGCCCCCTACGCGTATCCCATCTACCGCAAGGACTATGCCGGTCACTTGAAACGACTGCTCGGTGAAGTCGAGCGGCGGTCGAATATGGCGACGCTCGGTCGCACCGGCGAGTTCATGTACATGGACTCGGATAAGTGTATCCGCCGTGGCTTCGACTTTGGAGATCGACTGCTCGAAGAGTTCGGCATCACGCCCAGTCCCCAGCCCGGCACTCCCGAGGCCCCGGTGCGACCGTAGGGCAGTCGGCGAACTCTATTGAGCCCCGCGCAGCCAATGAACCAGACCGACCAGCGGGAGGCCGGCATTCCAGCCATCACCGCCGCGAAGGGCTCACTAACAACGCAGCCATCAACAACGCGGTGTCGAGCCTGCGGCCCGCAACAGCGCCAGCGTTTCGCCGATCGCCCTTCGCAGATCTCCCTGAACGACGAATCCCGCTGCCGCAAATCGCTCCGCGACCACCTCGTAGGAGAGCTGGTTCATGATCGGCGAATCGACCAGCTCGATTTTCAGATCGCCTGTCTGGTCGCGGATCATCTCCGTGATCTCGCGAATCGTCCGATTCGCCGTGACGACGTTGTAAACGCGTCCGTCAAAAAGCTTCTGTTCAATCGCGAAGCAAATCGCGGCGACCGCGTCGTCGAGATCGAGATAGGGTCGCTTCTGGTCCAACGCGGTGCGCCACACCGGCAGCGGCTGTCGCATTGCGGCCTGCCAGCAAAACTTGTTGACCGCGGTGTGAAATCGCATGCCGGGAGAAGGCCCCACGATCGTCCCGAAGCGAAACGTAATCTGACGCAAGCCTTCCGACTCGGCGAGCGACGCCAGCAGCGACTCTTCGCGCAGCTTCGTCTCGGCATAGGGACTCTGCGGCTTCAGTTCGGCGGGCGAGCAGTCCTCGTCCACCTGAGACCGCTGCGTTCCGTATACACTCGTCGACGAGGGAAAGATCATATTCGAGCCGCTGAGGAGGCAGGCCCGCGCCACGCGCTCGGTGCCCGAGAAATTCTCGCGATCGACTCGTTCCTTCTGCTCGACGCTTGCCTCGGCATCGGTGATCGCGGCCAAGTGGACCACCACGTCGGCGTCTACGAAGTGCGGCGCCAGGTCGTCCGTCAGTACGTTTCCCTCCACGAACTGGTAGCGACTCGTCGACGGCAGATCGAAAAGCGAAGCATACCGCTGCGTCGCCAGGCTGTCGATCATGACGACCTCGACGTCGGGCAATCGCAACGGCAATTCGCGGATCAGCCGCGAACCGATGTGTCCCAGCGCGCCGGTGACGACAATCTTCATGCTCGCACCTTCTTGGACTTTCTTCTCCGCCCCGGACTGTGGTTCACGGTTCGAGCACGTCTCGCATGCGTTCCAGTCCCGACCGCAAGTCGAAACGGGGCCGCCACCCGCTTATTTCGCGCAAGCGGGCGGAAGACAACGACACATTACCCACCTCGATTTGCTCGCGACCCGCGGACCAGGCTACGTGCTCGACCCCACCTCCTGCGAAGCACTCGTCAACTGCTTCGGCAATCTCGGTAATGCTGCGGTGATCGTCGCTCGTGGCAAAGTACGTCGAGCCGAACAGGCGGGCGTCGCCGGCAACGCGCCACAGGACCTCCGCGGCATCTTCGACATACATGACGTTCCGCGTTTGTCGGCCTTCGCCAAAAACCTGAATCGGCCGTCCCGATCTGGCCAGACCGATGAAGTAATTGATGAAACCAAACCTGGCATCGGGCTTGCCATACGGTCCGAACAGGTTCGGCAGCCGCAGGCTCACCGTCCGCAGCCCGTACTTTTCATGATAGATCGCAAAGTACTTCTCAGCGACACCCTTGTTGGCGGAGTAGACATCACGAGGCCGCTCCGGATGATCCTCGTCCACCGCCCGCGATACCGCGGGGCCCACGACGGTGCTGCTGGAGGTAAACACGACGCTGGCGGTCGGATTGTGGTGCCGTACGGCTTCCAACAATCGCAAGCTGCCCAAGCAATTCAGCTGCAAATCGAGGTACGGCTGATCCATCGATACCGGATGCGATGTCTGTCCGGCACAGTCGAAGATGACATCCTGGTCCACCACGGCGGCCGAGATGTCCGTCTCGCTCAACAGGTCGCCCTGGAGGAACTGGATTCTCTCAGGCACGTCCGGTAGCGACTCACGACGGCTCATGAACCGTGGGTCGAGTGAGTCGACCACGGTCACACGCACATCCGGTTCTTGCAGACAACGACGCACAAGATTCGCACCGAGGAATCCGGCGCCGCCAACGATCAAGACCTGCATGCGAGCACCTCGATCGTCTTGTCAACGCCCTCTGCCAGCCGCGTTCTGGCGGACCAGCCGGTGTCCTGCTCAAAGCGGCCCGTATCCGCGACGAAGTTCCGCTGCTCTGCCAGACCGATCTCGACGGTTGCATCCGTCTCGATCGCGATCGACCGCCCCGTTACGCGCTCGGCCCGGCTGGCAACCAACTGCACGGCTTCGGCGATCGTGTGCCCTTCACCGCTACCGATCACGTACGTCTGCTGGCCCGCGGCATCCCTTGACCCCGCGAGCAGGAATGCCTCGACCACGTCGTCGATAAAGACATAGTCGCGAATACACTCTCGATTGTCGTAAAGCTTCAAAGGACCGCCCGCCAGCGCTCTCGTAATGATCTTGTTCAGGACGACTTGTTCCGTCTTCTCGATGCGTGGCGTCGGGCCGTAAACGTTGGCCAGTCGCAGCGTCACGGCGCTATAACCCACCAGCGGAGCAAACAGACGGAGATAGGTTTCCGCGGCCGCCTTGTGAACCGCAAACAGAGTCAACGGTCGATCCGGCGCGTCTTCGCGGACCGGCAGCTCGGAGGCGCAGCCGTAGAGATTTGCGGAACTCGCGTGCACGATGCGCGGCGACCTACCGGCGGCCCGACACGCCTCGATGCAGTGTAGAACCGCCCCCGCGTTGACGGCCAAGTCCTGCTCGGCCGCGTGATTCGAGCCATGCGTGTGTTCACAAGCCGCCAGGTGAAAGACGACATCCACGTCACAGAGGGCCTCCGACCAGGTGGCACGATCCGACACGTCGCCTCGCACATGTCGCAGCGCCCCGCAAAGGTGCTTCGGCTGCCAGGCGTCCTGATTCGAGCGATCGCAAAGCACCAGCTCGCAATCGACCGCTGCCAGCTGCTCGGCCAGGGCCGCCCCGAGGTATCCTCGGCCACCCGTGAGCAGGATCGTCCGACCGACATACGCCTTCGCAGCGTCGGGGGCGGACCGACTTGGCTCGCGTCGTTCCTCCGTCATCATCGCCTTTCCCGTACGCTATGCGGTCCAGTCAAAGCCGATGTCGGGATCGTCCTCGGCAATCCGCAACTCGTCGTCCGGATTGTACGTGTGCGACATGATGTAGATCACGTGCGCCGGCCCTGCGACGATCTTGTAGCCGTGGGCGACTCCCGGAGGGATTTTGATGACTTGCTCGGGTTGGCCGTCGCCCATCCGAAAGTCGATCGTCTGGCGATACGTCGGGCTGTCTTCGCGTGTGTCATGCAAACCCACGCGCAAAAGGCCGCCGGCGATATACCACCAGTCGGTCTGAATGCGATGCAAGTGCCAGGCTTTGACGACGCCCGCATGAACAAGCGAGTGGCTGAGTTGCCCGAAGCCCTCGGAAAAGAAGTCGTCCGTGCAGCGAATCACTTCTCGAAAGAAGCCGCGCTCATCGCCATGGGTCACCAGCGGCTTGGAAATGACTCCGTCGATCATGGCGCGGCAACCGCCGAACGAACCGTGTGAGAGGATACGAGCGCTTGGGCAAGCGGCTTGGAGATAACGCTAACGATTGTAGAAGGAAGAAACGGCTCCCACAATAATCCGCATTTGTTCGTCCGTCAGCTCCGGATACATCGGCAGCGAAACGACCCGGTCGACGAGCCGCTCCGTCACCGACATGTCGGATGCAAGGCGGATCCCCTGGCGATAGGCAGACTGCTGGTGTACGGCCTGCCGATAGTGAATGCCGGCGTGCACGTCGTGCTCAGCCAGATGCTTGATCATGGCGTCGCGCTGCTCCTCTTGAACCACGTACAGATGGAACACATGACGCGCGCCTGCCCGAACACCGGGCCGTCGCAGCGGCAGCTCGGCCAGTTCCTCCTCGTATTGGGCGGCCAACGCGATCCGCCGAGCATTGTCGTCGTCGAGTCGTGGCAATTTGACGCGCAAAATCGCGGCCTGCAACTCGTCCATTCGCGACACGCCGCCCACCAGGACGCTCTCGCGCTGCGGATTCCAGCCATACTCTCGCAACGTGCGAACCCGTTCCGCGATGGCATGGTCATCGGATACGACCATGCCCGCGTCGCCAAGCGCTCCGAGGTTCTTCGTCGGATAGAAGCTAAAACAACCGACATCGCCAAGGGTCCCCACGCGACGCTCGTCCCACTTGGCACCATGCGCTTGGGCGCAATCTTCGATGACCTTCACGCCCATCTCACGGGCCACAGTGCAAACCGCGTCCATGTCGGCCGGTTGCCCGTAGAGATGCACCGGGACGATCGCCTTCGTCTTTGGTCCCAGCGCGGACCGCAGCTGCACGGGATCGATCGTGTAGTACTCCGGGTCGACATCGACCAAGACCGGCGTTGCGCCGGCGCGGGCGATCGCAGCCACCGTCGCCACCGCGGTCTGCGACACCGTGACGACTTCATCCCCCGCGCCGATATCGCACGCTCGCAGGGCCAATTCGAGGGCGTCGGTTCCGCTGGCGACCCCGACCGCATGATCGACGTCCAAGTACGCGGCGAACTCCTCCTCCAGCGACCGCACCTCCTCGCCCGACAAATAACGACCACTCTCGACCACGCGCCGCATCGCGTCGTCAAGCGACGCCTGGTGCGCCAAGTACTGAGCCCTCGGATCGGCGAAGCGTATCGTCAAAGGACCTTGACCTCCGGAACATAGACGATCCACTTGCCGCCCTGCTCTCGAAAGGCGGTTTCCTTCGCCAGGATTTCGTCTCCGTGGTTCCAGGCGAACAACAAAGCATAGTCGGGATAGTCCGCGACGAATTCCTCGTAAGGACGAACGGGCAGGTGGACGCCGGGCGTAAACATCCCCTGTTTCGCAGGCGTCGTATCGCTGACGAACTCAACCATCTCGGGCGTGATGCCACAGTAATTCGTTACCGTCGTGCTCTTCGACGTCGCCCCGTAGCCGACAACACGAGCCCCCTCTTCCACAACGCCCGCGAGAAGCGCGTGCAGGGCGTCTCGCGACTGCTCGACCTGGGCACGAAAGGCCTCAAAAGTCTCGACACGGGCGAGTCCACGTTCTTGCTCCTCGCCCAGTCGCCGCGGGACCCGGTCGTCGACCGTCCGCTCTGCTTGGGCCGCGAAGGTGTACCGCATCGAGCCTCCGTGGACGGGTTGCGGCTCGGCATCGACCAGCTCGAAACCATGACGGCCAAGCAGCTGCTGCACCGAAGAGAGCGAAAAGTAGAAGAAGTGCTCGTCATAGATTTGATCGTAGGATGTCCGTTCGACAATATCGCCAAGATACGGGTCCTCGAAGATCATCACTCCGCCCGGCTTGAGCAGAATCCGCACGGCCTCCAACACGCCGTGAAGATCCGGGATGTGGCACATCACGTTCGTCGCCAGGACGACGTCGGCCTGTCCATGTTCCGCAACGACATTATCTGCCACCGAGGCATCAAAGAACTCGCAGAGCGTGTTGATGCCGTCCGCGCGGGCAACCTCGCCCACGTTCGCCGAAGGTTCGACACCCAGATGCCGAACGCCAGCGTGGGCGAAGTGACGCAAGAGGATCCCGTCATTACTGCCGATCTCGACGACCAACGGATCTTCGTCGACGAGGTAGCGTGATTTGACGTCGGCGGCAAACTGCTCGAAGTGCGCGGCCATGCGCGTCGAAATCGAGGAGAAGTAGGCGTAGTTGTCGTGAAAGAGTTGCTCCGGATCGACCCGCTCGGTGAGCTGCACCATCCCGCACGCTTCACAGACTCCCACCTTTAGCTCGAAGAAGTACTCCGAAGCAAACTGCTTCGGCTGCAGAAACCCGTTTGCGATCGGCATCTTGCCGAAGGATATGAACGGCTCGATCGCCGCATCGCAGAGCAGGCACTTCGCCATGACCGGGCACCTAAGCGGGGACAGCGATTTGAAGCAAGCGGGACGCGCGTCGACGATTGAGCCCTGCGCAGCCAATGAACCAGGCCGACCAGCGGGAGGCCGGCATTCCAGCTATCACCGCCGCGGCGAAGGGCTCATTGACAACGCAGCCATCAATAAAACGACCTCTCGAGCGACCCAGCGAGTGCGCGAAAACGGACCAGCTCAGCGACGATTGCCCGTCCCACCCATGGTAACCTGGCAACGCTTCGCCACTGCCGGGAACTTCTCCCCGTCGGAGGACGGCCGCACGATGACTCGCATGACGCGACGCTCCCTCCGGGGGCGTGCGCTCGTTGCGTCGAACCAGGAAGACGGGCCGCGGCTGGCAAGCATTGCGCGAGCGACACCGAGAGACAGCGACTCTTCGCCGAGAAACCTCGGAGCTCATGAGAAATGCGGCTGAGTGGATTCGAACCACCACGAGGTTAACCCTCACTAGGCCCTCAACCTAGCGCGTCTGCCAATTCCGCCACAGCCGCAAGTTCGCGTGGCACACGCTCCTCATCGTCTTCGAAGCCTCCGACCAACCCTTGGAGGCACCTCGCGAGCGCGTAAGCAGTTCAGTGTACGTCCGGTTCCCAACTCGTCAATGCCCTCATGGGGCGCGGGCCCTCGCGTCACGCGGACCAACCGCGAGCCTGTCGTGCTTGGCATGCTCCCCAGGCGGCCATCGCCGCCGGATGTCGCGCCAAGCCGCCCGTCGCCACTGCGCAGTGCCGCTACTGCCGCGACCTGCCCGCCAGGATCAATCGGTGGTATGCGAGCTCAAGCGCCACCCGACCTGCGATGATTTCGGCAAGATTGCACTCCGTCATCGTGAAGGAACGCGGTTCCCTGGCGTAGAACCACAGCGTGCCGAGAATCGACGTGTCTGTCGCCACCGGAACGCAAAGGGCAGCCCCACACGGCTCAGGAACACGCCACAGCCCGTGCAGGGCGTCGTCCTCCAGTACGACCGCGTGCCCGGTAAGGGCCTCCAAGTCTCCCAGTGCGCCCTCGAGTGGCCGAGGTGGCTCCAGCAAGCGCGCATCGGGCAGGCCTACCGCCGCCACCAGATTCAGCTCCGTCGTCTCTTCGTCCAGAACGTAGGCGGCACAAGCGTGGCACTTCAAGCTGTCGGCGGCCCCGCCCAAGACAGCTCTCAACCGCCGATCCACGTCCTCAATACGGCCTCGCGCCGGCTCTGGCACCGCGAGGGCGGCCCGTTCAGCCTCGCGCTGCCGAAGCGTGTCGTAGACCTCCAGCTGCGCCGTGATCAACTCCGCCAGTCGCTCCAGGAACTCCGGCACGTCCTTGCGACCCGCTGCTGAGTTGCCGGCACGCAACGTCTCGAAGGTCAGGGTTCCGAACGTACCGCCGGCCTGGGTAACCAGGGGAACGACCCAACCTCGTTCGGCTTGGTCGGAGGCAGCTTCGCCATTGTCCGCGGGAGTGAACGTCAACGGTTGCCCTAGCGCAGCGCTGAGACTCGCACAAAGGCGCTCGATGCGACCGAGTGTCTCGGCGTCGAGGCTTCTTCGGAAAACCTCTGCCGCCGGTTCGCGGTAGATCTTCAGTTGTTCCGCGGGCAAGGATTTCACGGCGGCGAATAGAAGCGGAGAGCGGGCTGCTGGAGCCGTCCGTGAACGCGTGACGATCGACCGATCGATTGCTCGGCGCGGAGCACATCGCCGTGGCTGGCCGGCCACCTGCGTGCAACCGTCACCACGTACCTTGTCGATCCAGTGATGCATCGACAAGGCGACGGCGCCATCTTGAGATGCGCCGGCACATTTCCTCGCTGCGTGCCCCAAAGCGCATGTCGAGTTCGTCACAATCACTCCGACCCGCGCGACAGCCTGGACGACGCCGATGCGGACTTACGGGCGGAGATCGGCGGTGCTGCCGCAACTCTTTTCGCGTCACGCGCTCGACCGCAGGCGGTGCCCTACTACGGACGCAGCCACTTTTCGAGCTCTTCGATCAGGCTCGGCTTCAGCGGCTTGATCTTGCCGGAGGAGAACCTGCGCTCGTGGGCGGTCTCATACGCCGCGTCGGCCTTCTGGCGATCGCCGGCACACTTGTAGGCCAAGGCAAGATGAAAATAGGTCTGCGCCGGCGCCTCTTCCTGGCTGCGCAGGTTTCCACGAAATCTCGGGCGATTGGCATCCATCGAAACCGCTTCCTCGAGACTTGCCACCGCTTCACTGCACTCACCGCGGGCCAGATGCACGACGCCCTTGGTGTCGAGGATCCCTATCTGCGGGCCAATCAACTCGACCGCGCGATTGACCAAGTCCAGAGCTTCGTCAAGATTCTCTTCCGTCGCGGCAAGGACGAAGGCCAGGTTGTTGGCCGCCTGAGCCTCTTCAATCTTCGTCAGATCGTCTTCCCTGAGCAGCTGGCGAAAGATCTCGGCGGCGCGCGGCGCATCGTCGGTCTGAATGGCAAAGTCCCCCTCGAGAAACCGGAACGCCACCGACTTGCTCACGGCCGAATTGCCGGCAGCCCGATACCATTGGCCAACGCGCTTTCGCATGGCCCGAACTTCCGTTCGGCTCGCGTCGACACCGGGATTCTGAATCACCAGGTTTCCAATGCGGACCGCGGCCTCGACATTTCCTGCCTTGGCGTAGGACTCGGCGATCGAGAGGGCTTCGTCGGAGCTGCGACTGCGGGCCAGATACTTGGCCAATTCAATCCGTCCCCGCGGATGCTCCGCCGCCAGGCGGCGAAACGTCTCATTCGCATGATTGTCGAGGCCTTGCTCGTCAAAGAGCCGAGCCGCCATCACCACCTGATCGAACGTCTCATCGGTGATTTCGCCACCGGGAAGCAACCGGGAAATCGCCGAGATGGCGTCGTCTCTGCCCTCGTCGTCGTAGGCCATGTGCCAGGTGGCAATGAGCCGAATCGAGCGAGGTTCGTTCGGCTCGAGTCGCTCGAGGTGTCGCATGTAGTTCTTGGCCTGATCGAAGTCACGACGATCCAACAGCATCATCCCGTGCTGCGCCAAGCGGCTGGCTTCCTGACTCCGCGATCTCTCGCTGCGTTCCTTGTCGAGCATCATCTCCATGGCTGCCATACACCGATTCCAGCGCTCGTCGGCAGAGATGGTCGCGTCGCGATACTGCAGGCCCGCCATCAGCAGCACGGCGTCGACCGTTAACTTGTGCGGACTCTTCTCGGCCAACTCGACCAGCAGGTCAAGTGCTTCGCGTTTGAAACGGGGTTCCGACCGCGTCGACAGAATCTGGGCGTGTAGGATGTAATCCTGAGCGCTGTCAGGTTTCTTGCTCCGATTCCAGGAAACGTGCTCAATCGCCTCGTGAAAATCGGCAAGATCGCCGGAGTTCACGAGCACCGTTGCCAATTGGCGTCGCGCCCACATCATCATTTCCAACGCGTACGAATTCTGCTCGCCCGGATAGTGGACGATCGACTCCAACAGCTCTTTGCCGTTTCGAGTCTGGTTGAGCCGCAAGTAGTGGATCGCCAATCCCCGCATCGCCGCCAGGTTTGTCGGCTGCGTGTTCAAAATAGACGTCAGGTAATGTTCCGCTTGCGCAATGTCCTCCAAACGCAAATACCCTTCCGCGAGGACCGATCGGGCGATGTCGTCGGGCAGATTGGCCTCGGCCTCGCGAAGAACCCGTTCCGCGCCGCGGGGGTCCTTCTTCGAGGTCAGGAAGAACTCGAACAGCTGCAACCAAGGATCGGCGAGTGCCGGTTCCATCGCAGCGGCAAGGCGATAGTTGGCCTCGGCCTTCTCGTGTAGCCTGCGCGTCACGGTCGGATTGTCGAAGCGGGTGGCCGCCTGATCGTACATCTCTCCCTTTTCGACGAACGCGAGCCAGCTGGCCGACTCGGCCGGCGTGTATTTGTCGATCGTGTCGATCGCCTGGTAGGCGTCGTCTGCCAAGGAGGCCGCCAGGATCGCCCCGATTCGCTCCCGATCGGGAAAGTCGGAACGCACGCTCCGGAAGAGGACGTTGGCTTGTCGGAAATCTCCCTGCCGGATGTAGAGATCCATCAGATGAGACGCCAGCGAGGCATCTCGAGAACCCAGCGAACGAGCCATCGCATAGTCGCTCGTGGCCCCCGCAAGATCTCCCTGCATTTCCCGCACGTGCCCGCGAAGGTGGTGCAGCATGTGCCAGCTGGGGCGAATTTCGAGCGCCTCGTCGACCAGGCGGCGGGCCTCCTTCAGGCGAGCCGCGCGCTGCTCATTCGCTTCGTCCGTATCCGCCTCGCTCGCGGTCGTCAAAAGGTACTGGCTGCGCGCGTACTTCCAAACCGGATCGTCGCGGCCCAAGGTGCTCTCGATCGACTGCAGCGACGCCAACATGGCTTGTTCGTCGCCCTTCTGCATCGCCAAGTCAAACAGCTGACGCAACGTCGAGGTGTCGTCCGGGGTCAAAGCGCGGGCCAACTTCCAGCAACGATCGGCCTCCGAAGTTCCAGCCCCGCCCGCATACGCGTACGACGAGCCCAGGTGCAACCAGACCATCGCGCGTTCTTCCTCTTCCAGATTCTCGACACGCTGCTCGAGCTGCTTGAGAAAGTCGAGCTTCTCCCGCCGGCTGCGGTCGGGGTCGCGAACCATGATGCGGGACGATTCAATGATGTTCTTGCCCGTATCGCCCCGGCGAGTTCGCAACTCTTCGAGTTCGGCCAGCGCCGGCGCCCTGCCTTCGCGATTCAGAATCGAGCCGACGTAGTTGTAGTAATTGTGCCGCCAGACGCGGAGCGCCAACTTCTGCTCGCTCTCCGGCAACGTGTCGATGTGCTCGTCGTACAGTTCCAAGGACTTCTTGACGAGCGCCTTGGCTTCCTCGTGCCGGGCGTCCTCGTCTCCTTCGCCGCCGAGGATCAACGAGGTCTTCCGGCCCACCACCTGCCAGAAACCCCGTTCCTTGATCCAATCCTCGGGACCTCCGACGATTTCCTCATCCTCGACTTGACCTTCCACGGGCGCGAGCGGAGCCGTGTCCGCCTCCATTCGCGCGCGGGCCAGAGTCGCCTCCGCGCTGGCCAAGACGTCACGCACCCTGGGCGAGACTCGTGCCGGACCACCGCGACGATCGATCTGGCTTCGCAGGTAGATAACCGCATCCCGTGGGCGGCGCAGGTTCAGCAAGGCACGCGAGTGACCCAACAGGATCTCGTCGGTAATCTCAAAGTCCGGATCGGACTGCAACGCCTGGTAGAGCTCCAGCATCCGATCCCATTGCCGCGTCTCTCCGTAGCAAGTGGCCAGGTTACGATCGATCGTCTGTTCCAGCTCGGTCCGATTGGCCACCTTCGGTCGCGCTTCTTGCAGGCTCCGAATCGCCGCCGACCACTCTTCTTTCGCGATCGGCACAAGGGCCTCCGAAACGAGAATCGTCCCCTCGTCGACCTCGCTCTCGCGCATGGAACGAATGACCTGCTGCATGCCCTCGGGATCGCGGTCGATGAGATGATAGTGCATCTTGCGCCAGAGAAGATCGACATTGCCCGGACTCGCTTCGAGTCCTTGCACGATGACTTGCAACGCGTCCTTGGCGTTGTTCGTCCGCAAGGTCAAATGCGCCAGAGCCAGGTATGCGTTGATCGAGTTCGGATGCTCCGCAATCACGCGCAGAAGTTCGGACTTCGCCTCCTCGAGTTCCCCGTCGTTCGAGAGGATCTCCGCCAGCACCAGACGCGGCTTGTCGCTCCGCTCCTCCGCGGGGAGTTCGGCGTCGAGGGCAACCGCCTTGGCGACTTCCTTGCGGGCCTCCTTCCGCAGGTCTTCGCGGATGCTGGGAGGAGCCTCACGCATCTCGTATTCCTGCCGATACAACCCTCGCAGCAACCAAGCTTCGGAGGCCGTCTTCTTGTCCTTGAGCACCCCGTTCATGCCGATCATGCCGTCGATCACGCGCCCGGCCATCTGGGGATCGCCGGCGATGTGCCAATAGTATTGAGCCAGCAACGAATAGGCCTCGATATTGCGCACGTCGAGCGCGATCGACTCGTCAAATTCCGCTTGCTTGCCTTCCTGTTCACGCACTTCACGTGTCGGCACCACGAAGCCCAGCAACTTCTTTAAGTATGCGTCGGCACGCTCGTCGGTGGCCGTCAGCTTGAGGCCGATCGAACACATCGCCGCGTGAAACACGAGTTCGGGATCGTCCGGCGTCAGCTTCAGGTGCTCTTCGATCAAACGATAGGCCTCGTTCAGCCGGCCCGTATGAACGAGCACGTCGATCAACTTTCGTTCCAGCGCGTGACGCGCCTCCGAGCCCTTCTTGGACTCGCGGGCCGCCGTCTCCAGCAGCCGCTTGGCAAGATTGAAATCCTTCGGCGTGCTGCCGTCCTCGAGCACGATATCCGCGGCCAGGAATGCGGCCTTGGTCTCGCGCTCCGTATCGTCCGGGTTCTTCTTCAGGAACTTCAGCAATTCGTCGAGCGCCAGACGATCGTCCCCCTGCTCTTCCGCAGCGGTCGACTGCCGCAGCCAATATTTCTCCGTTTGCGCGACTTGACTGTCGTGCCGATAGACGACGCCGACCGCGATCAGAATCGAGGGAACCAAGAGCAGGATCAGGAACTTGATATTGAGTCTTTTCATCCGCTTCTGAATTTCGCGCTAAAACCAAGAATGGGAGCGAGGTGGCCTGGCCCAACGGGCCCACGACGGTTCGCACATGGCCGCAACTGCGCGCCGGCAGCGCCGGACGAATGGGGCGCGGCGGGGGCCATCCGCCGGCACGTCGCGCATTCGGTACCCCGCTTGCCGCCAAGCCTCTCGAGAATGCGTCAAACAGCTGGCCATTAAAGTACTTATGAATTCATCCTAGCCGATGCTTCCGGACTGTCAATGAAACGAAGCCCGCCCGCCGCGGCTCCCCTTACGACGTCTGTTTGGCCAATTCCGCAGGGGAGGTTTTTGTCGCGAAATCCCGAAATTCGAGGTCACCGCACAAAAACTGCAACTCGCGGCCGCAGCGGAGGTTACGACGTCTGCACCGGGGCAGCATCGCGTCAATAAGCCCTTTTGTGTCAATAGGTTACAAAACTTACCCGGGGTACCGACCCGAGGGCCAAAAAACCCCGCGGTCGCGACCACGTCGAACACCTGCGACGAGCCGGTTGCACCGCTCTTGCGGCTTGAACGACACCGCCGGCGACGTATCCGCGTCCGCAGCCCGCCCGTCGTCAGCGTCTCGGTTAGGTCTCCATCATCAGGCTACCAAGTCGGTGC
>ERZ869936.433-NODE-433-length-40385-cov-8.587801_pt1 | contig 40385 bp, 57 predicted proteins | sample MGYA00520876_ERZ869936 | MGnify/ENA primary metagenome ERZ869936 (study PRJEB32218, sample SAMN09650985) | biofilter metagenome | isolation source: enrty point of leading RO module | place: Saudi Arabia: Thuwal, RO plant located on Red Sea | collected 2016-02-17 ... | reverse complement strand
ACAGTCTCAAGCACAAGCAGAGGCACAAGCTCACGCACAAGCACAGGACGCAGGTTCACGCACAAGCAGAGGCACAAGCTCAAGCAGCTGCGGCACAGCTGCCGGGGATGCAAGCTCAAATAGTAATAATTTATGACGAATCAAAGCTCGGTGACAAGCTCACCAGGTAATAAAATATGACCATTTTTTTTAAAATATAACCATTTTTTTATTGACCGTAGTAGCTCCTGATGTTATATAAAAATATATAAGTGTCGTGCACACTTATAAAGATCTATTTTATGCGAAGGATAAAGACCAGGAGTCTTTTCGTAGATCTAAAAAGAAAGGAAGAATAGTTATGACAATAACTAAGAAACATTTAAAAGAACTAGCCGACATTGTTTATGCTGCAACGCAGAAGGCAGAAACATGCACAGCACCAGGTGATCAAGATCTTGAGGCAGTCGCAAGAGAAATTAAAAGTTTTGCTCAGCGACACGCACCAAACTTCAGCGAGTCACACTGGAACGATCACATGCACAAGCGAAGGAAGGCAGAAGAGAATAAACCGGAACCCAACAAGCAATATAGACTGGTTGGTGGAACTGGTGAGAAGAGCATAGCTCGGGGCAACACCTGGGCAGAATCAGAGATAAAGTAATAATTTATTACCGATCGGGGCCTGAGATGCCCCGGTTCGGGTTTTAAAAAAATAAAAATAAAAAAAATTAATTAAGGAACATGCACAAGCACACGCCTGATCTCAGGCTCAAGCACATGCGTCCATGGTTGATGGACCACGAACAAGGGTTCAACCTCTCGGTAATCGGTCACAAGTTCACGCACAAGCGCACCTGGATAAAAGAAAATGGCCCTCTCTTCCACCCCCTTTGCCATAATAAAATTGTCCTGGCAAAGAGAATAACGCTTTAAATTCCATGATATTTGAAAAGGCGAGAGATCTAGTTTGTTTCCTTTTGTTAGCTTGAGTTCGCACCAAAAAGATATGTTTCTTTTTAATTTATCATCAACAAAAACTCCAAGTAAATCAGGTATACCGGGTGTTCCAAATGTTTCTATTCTTGTCCAAAAAATATTAGGAGTTATTGATCTAACATTCTTCCAAAAAGTCGATTCCTTTCCTCGCTTTGTAGTAGAACTTTTTTTCTTTCCTCTGCCTCTTTCTGATTGTTTCTCTCGTTTCGATAATGCGAACTTCGTCTCCCTCGACAACAACAAGTCTGACTCTAAGTTCTTTTTGTTGTGGTTTAAGTTTGTTGCCAGAACCTCCGACTGCTTTGCCATTTACAATCCTAGTCCCTCTCGATGTCTTGACATCAAAGTATCTTGCTCTTCCGTTTGCAGGATTGACAACAACAATATCAATTGGGCCTTGTTCGCAGACGTTAGTAAATACGTAGTAGCCCTCTTCAAGAAATTTGTTTATCGCTTTGTTTAGGCTTATCGTTGCCTTGTACTGTCTTGGGTTCAATTCTCATATCCTTGTGTTCGATGATAACTTCTTTGCGCATTTGTTTCAACAGGTTATCTACCTCTTCCAAGGACAGACTATCAATACCTTTTCCAGATTGTTTCTCTTTTTTATCGTAATATCCAGCTGCCTTACCTCTACTTATCTCTGCTGCCAAAGCAGTTTTCAAGTCTGGTTTCATTTCAAAATCATTGACATCATTGGTTGTAGGATTCTCTGCACGAAGTCCTATCTCATGAAGTCTACGCATATGTGTAGCAGGGGATATCTTATATTTATTCCAGAGATCTTCCTGCAACGCTCTAATGTAGGCGTGAACTTTAGGAAACTCTTTTGGACTTTGTAGTTTTGAAGCAGTTATTCTTGCAGAGTTTTCTGCATATCCTGCTAAGATCGCACACTCTGTTGCAGTCTTTCTATTCTCTTGAGCTACTAGGTGTTCTGCAAAAGCTATCTGCTTTGGTGTTAATTCATCTCGCATTTCTGCAAGTTCTTTTGTTAAAACTATGGGGTCACCTGGACTTCTAAATTTCATATTAATCCTCTATAAAGAAGAAATTTTACCAAATCAAATAAAAAATATATACAAAATAGATCTGCGACCCCCCTCAGAAGAATATGTTATTCTTTCGAAGAATGACTGAAAGAATGAATAATTTGTCTACTATTGTTGATATACTTTGATAATAGCTTGTCGAAGAATGAAAGAGTGAGATTTGAAATATTTTAAAAAATATTTTTTTATTTTGAAAATATTCTTCTTTAAGGTATCTTATTCTTTGTCCATGGTCATTGGTTAGTGGTTCGTCTCCTTTCCGAACCTATACTTACTTTCCTCCTTCTTTTCATAGTAATCAGTTGACCTTGGGCATTGACATATCTATATAAATCTCTATATTATTATATATAACATACAGAAAGAGGTTCATTATGGAAGAACAACATGTAAATAGACTAGTACAAGCAACTAAAAACTCTCTAGACGAAATGTCAGTAGAGCAGCTAAAAGAGATAGAAAAACATATTATAAAGGAACTTGGAAGACGAACAATCAGAGTTCCAGAAAAAGACGATGGATATAACAGTAAAGATAGATCCTCGTAATAAAAGTGGCATGAGCTTTTCAAAAACTTTTATTGGGGATAAGAAAGATATTCTACCCTATATTCAAAAATACATTCAAGAGCATGGTCACATGGAAATAGAGGTCACATCTCAGGATGAAAACCCTGATGTAACTCATGCAGAATTATTTTTAGATTTACCAAAGGTAGAAGATCCCGGTCAACCATACAACGACAAGTATGTTTTAGATAAAAGAGATGAGGCGAGTGAAGAAGAAATAGACTCGATTGTAAAACATGAGTGAAAAGATAATACAATTTAAAAAACCTAGACAAAAAAGAAAAGTCGTCAAAGACGATTCTTTTGTGGCAAGGCTCCCATACCCTTTGACTATACATACTCTAGTAGATATAGTTGAGAGAATGGGTATCGAACACGAAGGGACTGTGTTGCCTGGATTAAAGTATATAGAAAGAACAGTAGTAAAAAAGGAGAGAGAAGAATAATGGAGAAAGTAATTATATTATTACAACTTTGTTTACCTAATGACGGAGTAACTGAGTGTGTTTTTTCAGAACACAAAGTGCAGGACTATCAAACATGTGAAAGAAAAATAGAGCAGCTAGAGTATGAGTTTTCAGATCTCGCTGAGGTATTTAATGTTAAATGCAAGGAGGTAAAAGTATGACATACAACTACGATCACATAATAAAACTTTTAAAAGAAAGATACGGTTGGACAAAAATACCGTTGTTTGAAAAAGAGTGGTGGAAAAAAATTAAGGATGTGAGGTTTTAGATGATTAATGAAAAGAATCAAATAGAAATGTTTCTACATTGTAAACAATGTATGGACGAACTACCTCAAGGAGTTTCACCAAGAGAAAATGCCAGACTTGAAATCGGTTGGACAGTTCACGGATTTCAAGCATGGTGTGTAAGACATGATTCAAATGTTTTGAACGTGGATTTTGAAGGGCATAAACACCCTGCAATTACCACTCGTATAAAGAAGGGAAATTAAAAAATGAACAACAAAGACAGAGCAAAAAAAATAAAAAGTATTTTAGGCCTCAGAGGTAAAGATACTGATAAAGAATACTATCGTGTGGCAGATGTTATTTGCGATCTAAGACATTTTTGTGATTCTAAGTCAATTAATTTTAATGACGAAATGGATAGAGCAGAAACATTTTATGAACAAGAAAAGGAGTATGAAGAAGTAAATGTATAGATATTTAGATATACCAGGTTGGTTTAATATGCATGACGCATACGCAAACATCATAAAATTTGTGGATGATGGGCAAACAATCGTGGAGATTGGTTGTTTTACGGGAAGATCTACAAGATTTCTACTAGACGGATTAGACTACGCAGGTAAACACAATGTCAAAGTTCACGCTATAGATACTTTTCTAGGCTCTGGCATGGAACACGCAAGTGTAGATTTACGATCCATGTACGATCAATTTGAAGAAAATCTAAGAGAATATATAGATGGTGGGAGAGTTATTGTATATCAGTCAAGATCAGATAACCCTGATTTAATTAAGTCTTTTGAGGATAATTCAGTAGCTGCCGTAATCGTGGATGGCGATCATACTTTGGAGTCAGTCGAGGATGATGTCTATAATTGGTGGCCTAAGGTAATCGAAGGTGGCATTATGGTTGGTGATGATATAAACTTAGACTCCGTGAAGCAGGGTTGTTACAAAGGTCTATCAAGGCATGGAATTGATACAGTCACACATTGTAAGGGAGAAGAGGGTTGGTTCGCAAAGATAAAACACCCAGACGCAGACAAGTTGGGGGAACAACTCAAACTCATTCCAGGCGTAAACTCTATGAAGTTAGATGGCTAGATGCGTATGAAAAAGAAAGTGGTTGGCATAGTCTAAATGATGCCCTCAAAATTAGGCCTCCCGAAGTTCTTTCTGTGGGATATGTTCTCGCAGAAACAGAAGAGTATCTCATTTTGGCAGCGGATATTGGTTCGGATAAAATGGATAATGACGTGGGCAGGGTTCAAGTGATCCCTGGTCAATGGTTATTGAGCAAAAAAGAAATAACTTGAACATAGAAATACGGGAGACTTCGGCAGCTGTCGCTTGTAAATTAAACGAGCTATGGCACTCAAGACTACCTAAACTACATCCTAGTAATGTATGGCGATCTAAAAAATATATTTGTTTTTTATTTATGATTGATGAGGCAGTTGTCGGTGTTGGCATCTGGTCTTCACCCGTAGCTCGTATGTTAAGTAATAAAATATTACTAGAACTCAGGAGACTAGCCCTGAGCAAACATTGTCCTAAGAATACCGCAACATATGTCATGGCTAAAATGGCTAAAGCAATCAAAGAAAAGTTTCCTGAAATAGAAAAATTAATATCGTACCAAGACACAGAGGTGCATTTAGGGACTATTTATAAAGCAGCTAATTGGACTCCTACTAATACAAGTGAAGGAGGAGAGTGGTCAAGAAAGTCTAGAGGCAGAGCTAAAGTGCAAACAGCTGTGCCAAAAGTACGATGGGAATATTCTCTGCTAAAAGTCAAGTAATTTATTTTAATTTTTATGTGGATATTGACTTGCGAACTTTGATATACTAAAAGTTCTCATGCAAAATTACGAACTAGATAAGAAAAACTTAACAGAGTTTGAGCTCAGAAATCTCCTGATAGCCTCACTACAAAACAAGATATCTAAAATAAAATCTAATCCAACTGTGGTCGAAAAGCCTTCGGCTCAACAATAAAAGCCTTATCTAGCATAGAATCAACTTGGTCTAATAAGTTATCCCAATCCTCTTCCAGATAGCCATTCACTACCCCGTCAGAAAAAGTCACCAAGACTTTACCTACTGTATCTTTCAATACCGGGTCGTACACCTGCTGTCGTTGGACAGCTAGTACGATTTTTGTTTTTATATCGTTCAACATAGCGTTGTCCTTTGTAAAAGCGGGAGTCGAAACAGGGTAAATGCTCCCGCTCTTATGGATATTTATATAGGTTTTGTGGATAAAATGATACAAAAAAGTCAAGTAAAAAAGTACCCGCTCACGGCAGAAAGGAGGTCATTGTTGGGATTAGAAGTTTTTAGTCAACAACGACTAATGCCCCGTAAGCGGGTCTTTCGTACATCGCACCCGCTGTTCACGGACGGGTGTCAGACACCGATGTACTATTCAATCGTTTCTAGGCATACGATCGAAACTTTTTAAACCGAGGGGCATTTATTCGTAGGGATATGAGTGACACCCCTCGGTCGTTCATGCGAGAGCAAGATAGATCTCATCCATCTGCTTGGGAGGTAGACTTCAGAGATATTACTGATTCTCGCTATCAGCAATCAAGAGGAGACACCATGATAATGATTATGAAAAAGACCTGCGGAGATCTTGTAGGTGCCTCCTCCTCATTACTGAGGAACAGTTAAACTGTTTTTCTGCTTTCTGTTTTTTTCCATTCTTTTTCAACTAACTGTGAAACAATACCAGAAATCTTTTTATCAGTTCCTGCCATTTGTTTTAACTTTGCATGAGTTTCAACTCTTACAATGATAGATTTGTATCTAGTAGTGTCGGTCATTTAGGTTCATCTCCTCTAATGTAGTCATCAACCAAACTTACAAAGTCGTTGATCTCAGACTCTAGTAAAAAGAAATCTCTTTCTCTGTGAGTTTTAGTTAGTTGTTTGAAACCGGGCATTTCTTTAGCTCTATCTAAAGCTGCTCTAGCCTCATCGAGTTCGTTGTAAAGATCTACGAGTTCGTCGTCTTTCTCTCTTGCATATGCGTTTACTTTTCCCATTTCATTCTCTTTCTTTTAATTTATTATATGTAATATTATATAGGAAGTCCTACTGTAATGTCAACCCATTTGGTAAATCTATTTCAGATATTAATGAGCTTTTGGCAGCTATCATCAAGGGACCTGTTGATAATTTACAGTCTTTGTAGCCTTGTTTGATGGTTTGAAAATATCCCTCTGAAGGAGGATAAACTCCATATTTATCAACCATGCTGTAAAACATTATCGTTTGTGGTAATACATTTTCCATGTCGGTATGCCATATGGTGTAATATTTTTTGATATAAAGGTTTGGATATCCTTCATATCTGTCCAAGGCTCTCTCACACTCTTGTGTTATTTCAAATAACGCACCATTGACTTCATCGTCTTTGGACTGTTCGACATCTGCAACACTTCTAAAAACTAATTTGTGTCCAGGTAATGTCCACTGTCCTATATACTTTGCCTTAGGGCATCTCATCTTCATATGCTCGTGATTCATGTTTGAACCATAAGCAAAGTAATATTTTATTTTTTTTTCTTTTTGCTTTCTATTAGCCATTCTCTTAATTTTTCTCCTAATGATTGTGAAGCCAAGTCAATTTTATTTCGTAGACTACCTACGATATTATCATCAACTGTGTTTTCACAAATTATATCTATGTAGGTCACATTATTTTTTTGACCTATTCTATGCGCTCTATCTTCTGATTGTATTCTTTTCTCTAAATCATAGTTGTTAGAGTAGTATACAACAGTATGAGCAGCTGTTAGTGTTAATCCATAGCCACCAGTTTGTTGATTGGCTACGAAAAAACGAACAGGACTTTTTGGGTCCTGAAAACTTTTTACTATTTCTTGTCTATCTTGATCTTTGGTATCACCAAAGTAAGTGACAACACTATCTTCACCAAACTTCTTTTTTAAATTTTTTTCAATATCAAAAATAGAATAACGATAGTTTGCCCAGATAATAACTTTACCTTCTGTTTCCTCTAAGACACTCAACAGCTCGTCCATTCTATTGTTCTTTAATGGGACTGGCGGTTGTCCGTTGTCCGTGGGCAGGTAACCACAAGTAATCTGATGTAGTCGAAGAAGCATTGTCATTGTATTCGTGACTGACAAAGTGTTGTTGTTCAGTTGCGTGATGGCAAATGTTTCTAAGTCATTGTAGGCTTTTTCTTGTTCTTTCGTCAATTCTACGTGTCGGGGACTATAAACCTTCGAGGGTAAATCCAAGCAATCTTCTTTCAAAACTCTAAAAGAAAAGAATGCGAGCTTACGAGACAACTCATCTAAGTTTCTAAATCCTACAATGTGAGGAAAAGAATGAGTAGAAGAGTGACGCTTTACTTCGATTGCGTATCTAGATTTGTATGCCCAATAAGAACTAAAACCTAAAAGATCTTCGTCAAGAAAAGCACATTGTGAATATAAATCCATAGGGTTTTTTGTGACAGGTGACCCGGTCAATATCCTTCTATACTTCGCTAACTTTCCAACCTTCACAATATTTTTTGTGCGCCCTGCGCTTTGTGTTTTAATCGTGGTGCTTTCGTCTACGGCAACTAAACTATTTGTAGATAATAAATATCTTTCTAAAAATTGTGCAGCAGGTTTACTGGACAGAGCCTCAACATTCATCAAGAAAATATCTAAGCCATCAAAAGTTTCAGACAACTTATCTATATCTTTTTTGTCCTGCTTTGTCCTGGAACTTGGTGCCACCCAAGTTGTAACTCTAGTCTTGATATGATCTGGTAGATGTGCAGGTATCTCTAATCTTTCCCAGTTTCTATACACACCTTTTGGTGCGATGACCACAGCTGCATTAATCTTACCTGCGTCATACAACATGGCAATATTATCTATCAATACTTTTGATTTGCCTGTCCCCATTTCCATGAAGTAGGCAAAATTTGTTTTGTCCCAACTACAACCTAATGCTTGTAATTGATGGACAAATGGCTTTGTCTTAAAATTCGGGTACATGTTTTTAAACTTTCTAAGTTCTTTATATAGGATAAGCTATATAGCTGTCAAGTCTTTTTTACTACAAAATGTAGTTAAATATAATTTATCTGCTTTCATCATGTTGTAAGTTCTTTCCGCATCCGTGGCACATTCTTGTAAAGTATTATAGACTGTTGGCATTATTTCTTGAACGCATGTGTTTTCCAAAGATGTAAAAGGATCGTTTATACATAACCAGAGCATCATGAAATATTTCATACTTGAAATCTTACAATAATTAATTTAGTTATTATAGGTATAATTATAGAATGTTGTCACACCTAGATTTATTTAGTGGTATTGGCGGTTTTAGTTTAGGATTAGAATCCGCAGGCGTAGCCAAGACAGTTGCTTTTTGTGACTATGAAAAGTGGTGTCAAAAAGTTTTAAAAAAACACTGGCCACATGTACCAATTTATGGTGACGTTAAGGAGCTAACACATGAACGACTCAAAGCAGATGGAATTGATACCGTCGACATCATCACAGGAGGATATCCTTGCCAACCTTTCTCCGTCGCAGGTAGAAAAAAAGGTGAAGAAGATCCGAGACACGTCTGGCCAGAGTATTTTAGACTTATCAAAGAACTCAAACCAACTTGGGTTATTGGAGAAAATGTTAGTGGACACATTAAACTCGGTCTCGACACCGTACTCGAGAACTTGGAGAGTGAAGGCTACACCGCAAGGGCGTTTAGTATTTCAGCTACTAGCATCGGTGCCAACCACAAAAGAGAAAGAATCTGGATTGTGGGCAACTCCACAAGCAACGGACGGAACAAGAGCAAATCAAATAAGACATTCGAGTCAGTTATCGGACAAAGCAAAGAAGGGGGGATGCTCAAACCTGAGAGAGCAAGTGATGTGGAGAACTCCAGACGCAGTAGCGGGAGGGAGCAATCTTCCGGGGATAAAGAGAGCTTTGGACTCTGGTCATTTGAAACGTCCGAGTGGTCAACAGATACAAATCAGATTACAGGATCAAGTGAGAGAGCCAAGACTATGGCCGACACCAACTGCGAACGAGGACAGGAAACCCTTGGATGGTGGGACGTTGAACCCGACGTGGGTCGAGTGGCTCATGGGGTACCCCAAAGGGTGGACAGACTTAAAGGATTAGGTAATGCAGTCGTGCCGCAGGTGCCTTTTTTATTAGGATTAACAATAAGAGAAATGATAGAGAATGAATAAAGTATACGTGACTACAAATACAAAGATGGCAAACGGAGGGTTTCGAGATATTTCTGATTGTGAAAGATTTGGAAAACCTATTGTAATGTTTGAGAACCCTAGACAAATTCAAGTTAATTCGTCTAGATTTATATTTTTATGTGAACAAAAGTTAAAAGATTTTACATCAGAGGACTTTTTATTATTGATGGGAGACCCTGTATTAATAGGGATTATCTGTGCAGTAGCAGCAAAAAAAACAAATAATAAATTTAAGGTCTTGAAATGGGATAGAGAAACTGCTATATATATTCCTATAACAATAGAATTATAAGAGGTAACAATATGGGTCTATTAGATAAAGCATATGAACAATCAAAGATTAATTCTTTAGATAGTTCAGAGGTAAAAGATGTTGGTGAGGCTTGTAACGAGCTAGACAATGTTCGTCAAACTATTGCCGACAAAGAAGCTGAAATTAAAAAACTCAAAGATAGAGAGTATCAACTTGAAAACGAAGTGATACCTAGTTTCTTTGAGACGGCAGGTGTATCTGCAATTAGTTTGATGGATGGTAGTAAAGTTTCTATCAAAGATCAAACTAGAGCAAACATCACACAAGAGAACCAAGAGTTTTGTTTTGGTTGGTTAAAACAAAATGGTTTAGATGACATTATTAAAAATGATGTGGTGTTGACATTCGGTCGTGGACAAGATTCTGACGCAACTAATCTTATCGGTGAATTACAAGATCGTGGTTTATATCCGAGCAATAAGAAAAGTGTGCCGTGGAATACCTTAGCAAAAACAGTTGAAGAGATGATGGGAAAAGGATCAATGCCCTCAGATGTTCAAGCTAAGTTCGGAGTGTATACTCAAAAAAAAGTAAAGATTGATCGAAAAAAATAAAACATAAGGATAAAATAAAAATGACAAATCAAAAATCAAACGGGGCTGTCACCGCAAAGGCAGACAAGCTCCCTGCTATGAACATGGAAAACTTAGAAAAGTTCGCAGGGACAGGACTCGATACCATCACAACAGATGATATCGCAACACCAAGATTAAAAGTCTTGGCACAAATGTCTCCAGAGTTAGAAGAGATTGATGGTGCAAAAGCTGGAATGATCTGTAACTCTGTGAGTAAAAAAATATACTCAGGACAGGACGGTATATCTGTTGTTGTCTGTGGGTATGACAAAGTATGGTTGGAGTGGCAAGATAGAGGCAAAGGTTCCTCTGCTCCTGTCAATATCTTTTCCCCCGTGGATAAACCAACTAACGCAGTACGTGGAGACGACGGTAAGTTCCGTCTTGAGAGCGGAAACTACTTAGAAGAGTGTGCAAACTTTTATTGTCTTCTTCTTAACGGTGGTGTCGCCCCGGAACCTGCAATCATATCAATGAAAGCTACACAGTTAAAAGCTGCTAGAAGTTGGGCTTATAGTTTGAAGAATGAATTTATTCAAAATCCTAAAACTAAAAAGCTATTCTTGGCTCCTAGTTGGTATCGCATTTACACTCTGACCACAACGAAGCAATCTAATGATAAGGGTTCTTGGTATGGTTGGGTCGTAAACAAAGGCGATTTTTTAAACAGTGAGGACACATTCGATATGGCTGCCAACTTCAATGAGTCAGTTAGAAAAGGTATTGTTAAACCTAAGTATGACGACGAAGTTGAAAGTTCAAGTTCGGATCAAGATACTCCGTTTTAATGAACGAGAGGGTCTCTAAATTTAAAGAGATCTTTTATGGTTTAGATCGTGCCTATGGCACGTTTACTCCTAAAGAGAGTCTCCGTGAGGATAATAAGTCCGAGGGTCAAACCTGGATTAGAAAACTCCCTGTGGAAGATTCTCTTTGGGAAAACCATTTAGAAGGATCTTGGCCTAGTCTAGGTATATTCCCAATCAACGACGAGGATAAATGTCGTTGGGGGTGTATAGATGTAGACGAATATCCTTTAGATCATGTGTCTATTGCACAGAAACTTGCAACTAAAAATCTTCCGTTTATTGTAACTAAATCAAAAAGTGGTGGCGCTCATGTGTTTTTATTTTTTAAAGAGTATGTATCGGCAGGTATTGTCCACCACAAAATAAAAGAACTAGCTTCTTTCATGGGGTTAGGTCATTGTGAAGTATTTCCAAAACAAGAAAAATTATTACGTGAGGGTAACGAAAGCGACTGGGAAGTGGGCAGCTTTCTTAACATGCCTTATCACAATGGATTAGATCAAACAGATAGGTATGCTTTTGATGACAAAGGCAACATATTAAATCTTGATGGTTTTATAGCAGAGGTAGAAAAGAAATCTATAACAGCTGATGAGCTTAAAAAATTATCTTTAAAAAAAGAAAACTCTGAGTTTGCAGACGCACCTTATTGTGTTGAAGCATATCTAACAGAGAACGGAAAAGTTCAAAAAGGTAGTAGAGATAATTTTTTATTTCAATATGCAGTGTACGCAAAAAAGAAATATGGCGAAACATTTGAAGATGAAGTGCACAAGTTTCATCATGATTATTTTGAGGAGGCTTTGCGTCCAAGAGAGATTGAAAAAATTATTAAACAAGCAGACAAAAAAGACTGGGGTTATAAATGTAAAGACCAACCCATGTGTTCTTTTTGTAATAAGTCTAAGTGTAGATTAAGAAAGTTTGGTATAGGAGAGAGCAGTGTGATTACTGATGTTGGTAATGTAACTCAGTATGGAACTAATGACGATGCTATCTATCACATTACGATTAATCAAGAGAGCACGATTGTTTGCACAGTTGAAGAACTTTACGATCAACATAAATTTAGAAAGAAGTGTTTGGTCAAAACTAAATCAATGCCTCCAATGATGTCTAGAACAGACTACGATGCTTTTGTTACTTCTCTGGTATCAAAAGCCATAGAGGTTAAGACAGATCAAGAGATGACACCAGAGGGTCAGTTCAAAATTATTTTGTCAAAGTATATTTCAAACCAAGCCAATGCAGTAGACTTAGATGATATTCTCACTGGTCAGTGTTTCGTGGACGATGGAGAAAACAAAGTGTTCTTTCGTATTGATCAACTACAAGAGTACATGAGAAACAGAAAGTATTCTGCTTTGACAACAAACCAAGTTGCAGTTTTTATTAGACAGTTAGGTGGCGATTGCACCAAAAGAAAATTAAATAATAAACCTGGTCAGTTGGTTTGGTTCGTGGACAATGATAAGTTTAATACAATTGAAAGGATTGAGGCAGAGGAGCCTGTGCAGGAGACGGAGGATATTCCATTTTAAATCACGTTCACAAAATTATTGGTCCTCCAGGTACAGGTAAAACAACAACGCTACTAAAATATGTTGAGGATAATTTACAAAAAGATTTAGAACCAGATCGCATTGGTTATTTTTCTTTTACAAGGAAAGCTGCTAACGAGGCTATCTTCAGGGCAGTTAATAAGTTTAAGATAGAAAGAAAAGAGTTCAAATGGTTTAGAACTTTACACTCTTTGGCTTATCAATTTTTAGGTTGCACTCACACAGATATTATACAAGATCAAGACTTTGAAGATTTTAAAAAAGAATTTGGTGTGGATATTGCGAGCTCGATTAACAACAACGGAGGAGTCATAGGTAGAGATCCTGATGGGATTCACTTAATTGATCTATATAGAGTGAAGAATACTTCTTTGTATGAAGAGTTTAAAAAGGCGGGTCATGTGCAGGGCGGCTTTGAAAGATTGCAACGCATAGATAAAAACTATCGAATGTTTAAAAAACAAAAAGGTATAAAAGATTACACAGACTTAATCACAGAGTTTAACAAAACAAAGCAGTCGCCAAAGCTAGATGTGGTTATCGTAGACGAGGTTCAAGATTTGAAAGCATCTGAGTGGGATATGGTTCACACTATGATAGACCAGGCGAAAACTGTTTACTTAGCTGGGGACGATGATCAAGCTATATATGGGTGGAGTGGTGCAGAGGTATCTAAATTAATCAACTTAAATTGCCACTTACAAGTTTTAAATCAATCATATAGAATACCAAACAGTGTATTCGTTAGAGCAAATAGATTGATTAACAGAATAAAAAATAGAATCCCGAAAGATTGGAATCCTCGTCAGGAAGAGGGCACAGTTTCAAATGTGGTGTTTGAGAGATTAAATTTAAGAAAGAATGAGTGGCTCATTTTATGCAGGACTAATTATTATTTAAACGAGATAGCTGCCGATTTAAAAAGCAAAGGATATTTATTTGAAAAAAATAATAAGTTGTCAATTAAAGATGATGTTTTGGTTGCTTACAACTGTTGGAAAAATTTACAATTAGGTCACGAGGTATCTTTGTCAGATGTAAAAACTATGTATCAATACATCAGATCAGGAGATAAGGGCATAGCTCGAGGTAAAAAGAAAATGCCTGGTGCAGATGAAGAGATTAAATATAGCTATGACACTCTCTCTACAGAGTGGGGTTTGAGAGTTGATATAAACACGCCATGGCAAGTCGCTCTAAATGGTATAGCTGAGAATGAGATAAATTACATGAGGCAGATTCTAAAAAGAGGATATGACTTAGATAAAAGAGCAAGTATAAAACTATCTACCATTCATGGTGCGAAAGGTGGCGAGAGTCAGAATGTGGTTTTGTTTTCTGATATATCTAAAAGAATTATCGACGAGATGTCTTACAATAGAGATGACGAAAGAAGAGTTTTTTATGTGGGAATGACAAGGGCCAAAGAGAATCTTTTTGTCGTGCCTTCTACTTCTCAATACGAATTCGAAGAGGTTCTTAGATGATATTTGAACAACAAATGGATTTGTTAAAGAAAGAAAACAAACCAGAGTGGACAAGACCAAACTTTCCAGATGTATCTGGTATCAAACAAGTTGCCATAGATTTAGAAACATACGATCCAGATATTAAAACTCTTGGTGGTGGGTGGGCAACGAACAAAGGTTTTGTTGTAGGTGTTGCCATATCTTTTGAAGGATTTGATGGGTACTTCCCGGTAAGACATGAACGAGGAGGAAACTTTCCTGAGGAAGATGTGAAGAAGTGGCTACGAAAATTATTCAAAGAGGACCCAATAGTTTTATGTCACAACGCAGTTTATGATTTAGGTTGGCTTAGACGATGGGGTGTCGAGTGTGATGTCACTAAAGTATATGATACTTTGATAGCTGCTCCTTTGGTAGATGAGAATAGATTTAGTTATAGTTTAAATAATTTAGCAAAAGATTATTTAGGAGAGAGAAAGCAAGGCAACATCTTAGAAGACTTTGGTAAAGAACATGGGTTCAAAGCCATAGAGAACATGCACTTAGTTCCTGTAGAATATGTTGGTGTATATGCAGAACAAGATACAAAGTTAACTTACAAACTGTGGGAGTTTCTTAGAGTTGAGATACAAAAGCAAGGGCTGACTGATGTATTTAATTTAGAAACAGATCTACTCCGTTTGCTTTTGGAGATGAGATGGAAAGGAGTTCGTGTTGATCTTGACCGGGCTGAGAAAACAAAAAAGTTTTTTAAATCAGAAGAAGAAAAAATTTATAACAACATTAAAAAAGAAACAGGTATAAAAATTGATGCCTCTGACATCTACACAGCTGCATCACTACAAAAAGTTTTTGATAAGCTCGGAGAGAAGTATGAGTATACTGAGAAAAATAAACAAGCGAAGATAAGTAACGAGGCCATGAAGGACAGTGAGAATCCTTTGATTCAATCAATATCTGTAGCTAGAGAATATAATAAAGCACACACCACATTCATTGACTCAATACTAAAACACAATGTTAAGGGCAGGATTCATGCCGAGATCAACCAACTAAAAAGTGAGTTTGGTGGGACGGTTAGTGGTCGGTTGTCCATGAATAATCCTAACTTGCAACAGGTCCCTTCTCGTAACGAAATTATAGGTCCAAAGATCAGATCTTTATTTCTACCAGAAAAGGCAGAAAAGTGGGTTTCTCTCGATTATTCTCAACAAGAGCCTAGATTGCTCGTGCATTATGCCAAAAAACACGATTTAGAGGGCGCTGAGACCCTAATTAAGTTCTTCCATGAAGGAAAGGACTTCCATCAAGTAACTGCTGATATGGCGCAAATATCAAGGAAAGAAGCCAAAACTATAGGTCTGGGACTTATGTATGGCATGGGTATAGCAAAACTAGCTAACTCTCTAGATATTAGTCAAGACAAAGCAAAGGCTTTGAAGAAAAAATACAATGATAATGTTCACTTCTTAAACAACATAATTGTTCGTGCAACTAGATATACAGAACAAAACGGATTTATAAATACTCTGCTCGGTCGTAGATGTCGATTTGATTTGTGGGAGAACAAAGATTTTCACGACAAAAGAATGATGAGTTATGAAAACGCCAAGAAAACTTGGGCGTGGAATGAGATGAAAAGAGCAGGAACCTATCGTGCATTAAATAGGTTAATACAAGGTTCAGCGGCAGATCAAACCAAGAAAGCCATGGTTGATTTGTGGAATAATCATGGGATCATTCCTATGATACAAATACATGACGAACTAAATATTTCTATAGCCAATGAGACCCAGGTAAAAGAAATAAAAGATACGATGGAGTCTGCCGTTGAACTTCATGTGCCCGTAAAATGCGAGGCAAAAATAGGAATAAATTGGGGAGAAATAAAATGAGAATAACTTACGACAATGGTAAATTAAATTTATCTTTAACTAATGAGGAAGTAGATCACATCGCTGATAACAAAGGTAGAAGTATACCGATGGATATTAGTTGGTTGAAAGTTTTACATGAGGACATATCTAAATGTGTCATGGCTCATTGGTCAAAGGTTGAGGTGTGGGATGCGTTAGAGTCACATCAGAAGATTATAAAAGAAATTGAAGACTAAGTATTAGCTACAATTTCTGCTAACGACTCACAGCGTCTCGGAGTCTGTGAATGCCACCTGCTGTCTTTCATTTCTGCTGCTGCTTTCTTCCAGTCTTTAACTCTTAGTGCTTTCCAAAATTTTTTGAACTTAGACACGCCTGTTGTCCCCAGCTGAAACACCATCTCAAGAATCACTTCACCTACGTGTTGAGGCAAATCGTGACCAACATTATCTTCTATTAACATGTCGGCTCCTGCTGCCGCTCTGTTTAAATCCATTTCAAATATCTCCATGATTTCCTCCATGGGTATTTCTACTCCCTCTGCAAACCTTTCAAGTTCGTGGTCTTGTACGAGGTGGCCTATGCCCACAGTTTTTTTGCCCAATGTGTCGAGATAAACGGATGTCCTCAGGCCTTCATGGTCCTGTACCCGTGCCTTCAATGCGTCTGTAATTTTTATCATTAGAAACCTCCTATGCCCCAGTGCTTTTCATGCTCGTCTTTGTTTTGCTTTCGTTTTCTTTTTTTGCGCTTCGATGAACTTCCTGTACACTCCTGCAGCTTTAGTTTTACCTGCAACCCTAGCTCTCTGCTCCATAGCGATAGCAGCTTGAGTCTTATGAGCGTGTGTTCTACCGCTTCCACGAATTTTAGACACGCTCTTTCTAGCCGATGTTTCATTTTTAAAACCAAGCCCTTTGATTGTTCCTTTTGGATTCTCATCTGTATAAAGATCGGAGTGTAACTTAGACTTTCTAGGTTGTCCAGATTTTCTTGGTATGCGTTTCATTACTTCTTGGAAGCGATGATTCCACCGTACATTTTCTTATCCATCAGTCCGCCCTCTGCGACCAACGCTAAGTATTGTTGTGCAATATCTGGTTTGTTTTCAAATCTAATGACAGCGTCTCGTAAATCGTCTAATTCATTTTGATCTACTGTTTCTCCGACTCTATCCGTGACGAAATCAATATACCTACCAACATTAGGATCTCCCGCTGCATATTGACCGATAATATCCTCAACTTTATTACTTCGATTTACTTTTAATGCTAAATCATTTTCTAGTGCAGTTATACCTGCTTGAGCATTAGGAAAGACTGCGAAGTTGTTTCCATAAGTTTCTCCTGTAGTCCCTGCTTGTCCTACATCTGTTAAGTTACCGGGGTTATTGAAAGCAGTGACTTGAGTTCCTCCCTGTCCTCCAACTAAGGTTCCTTCAGATGACTCACGTCCTAATAAGTCATCAAATTCTAAACTCTTATAAGTTCTTGGAAATGTTGTGCCAGCAGCTAATGCTGGAGATTTCTCTATTATCGAAGCACCAAAAGCGCTTGATCCCATATCGCCATAAGGTCTACTAGAGTCGATACCTTGGTCTTCAGGGGCTATACGAAATTCTTCTTCTCTTCCTCCCGGTGCGTTAGGCCCTAATAACTCTGCAACCTGTGGGGATATATTTAATTCATCTAATAATGCTTTTTGTTGTTCTAAATACTCAGGACTAAATCTATCTAGAGCGGATTGTTTAATTTGTTCAGCTGGAAAAACAGGATCTCTGGTGGGAAAATCAATACTAATTTCAGGAGTTGGTAAAGTTGTCAGTCCTGCTCCTGCTTGGTAGCCTGTACCGGGTGTTCTTAGAAATTTTTGTCTTTGTAGTTCGTCTATTTCTTTACCCAATATTAATTTATCTATCTGTATACCTAAAGCATCTTTTTCTACTTTATTTATTAAATCTGTTGATTGTGCGATCTCCCTAAGAGATGGTAGTCCCTTAGAGGTCAAAGGGTGCTTATCTGGATTATCATATATTTCTTTTTCTACATCATTTAATTTATCGTAATTTTTATTACCTTTGTCAGTTGCATAATTAATTAAGTCTCTAGCGACTGCAAGAAAACCTAGTCCTCCACTTAGAGCTTTCTCTCCCAGTGCACCTACAACTTTTCCAGTAGCGTAGTTCACATCACTGGCTATTTCACTAAAGGTGGGTCCGTATTTAAATGCTAGTTCTTGCTCTTTTTCCGCTAAAGTCTTACCGCCAGGTGTGGCAGCTTGAAATAAATTTGTAGTTCCCCCTGCTAATTTTGTTTTTGTAGGGTCAGTTTTAAAAGCAATATATTCATCTCTTTGTTTCTTTGCTCTATCCAACCGATCGTCGCTAACATCTTGTCTGCCGTCAAAGAAAGTTTTACGAGTTATTTCTCTATCTAACTCACGCCCTATTTGTGCTTTGCTTTTGGATGGAGGACCTATTGGTGTTCCTCTTCTGCTCTCTGCTAATCCTGGTGGTCCGTTTGCCATTATGTATTCCTTTGTCTAACTATCTCTTCCAATATTGTATCGTCGCCTATTATATCTCTTACTAAAGCAGAATCAAGATTTTGTGTCGGTGTTGCCGTGATTACTCTACCCCCTGTGCTAGTGCTTATTGATTTGGTCGTGGTCGGTGGTGCGGTAGGCGTAATCTCTTTATCTGTAAACCCTTCTGGTATAACGAAGGTCGAGTCAAAATCGCCTTCGTTTACATCCACATTCATGTTGTTTCTTCTTATCTTTAATATTTCACGAAGAGCTAATGGGAAAGGGTTTTGTATTTCTCTACCTAGTTCTTCTTCTAAGTCTCTAAAGTTTCTATTAAACGCTCGACGAATACCGTCTCCCGGTAGATAAGGTAAGTAGTTTCCCCGTATGATAGCCGCTCTCTCTCGTCTTGTAATTCTTTTCATTTCTTTCACGAGATCAGATCTATTTGCCCCTAACTGTAAAGCATCTTTATATGCGTTATGCATCTGTTTAAAGTTTTGAAATCTTACTCTTTCTGCTTTGAGATATTGATCTACAATTTCAGCAGGAGAAACAAGTCCCCCTTTCAATACATCACCAACAAAGGATGCTCTGGCGCTGTCGTTTCTCTTATTAAAATCTGTTATGATAAACGGCATCGCATCTAATGGATCAAGTTCTATTGCTCTAAATCCAAAGATACCCCCTGCCTCGTCTAACAGGTTATATGTCTGTCCATATCTGTCAGGTATTTTTTCGTTGCCTAACGCACCTGCTTGAAACAATCTTTTCACTTGATTAACAGAACCAGGCATAAATGTTTCAACAACATGCATTCCACCTTTGTAAATTTTTTCCCCTGTGGAATCTCCAGGTCTAAATATTTGACGACCATCTCTTGACCTGCCGTTTCGTGCAACGATATCTGCAAAAGCCTCGAAGAAAATAGATTCAGATATAAATGGTTTTGCTAATTCGTAGAAACTCGTGGCACCTGCATCTAACAAATATTTATTTAAACTCTCTCCTGTCTCTTGTCCTTTAGCTGCTTCGTTTAAAATTGTATTGACTGGTCTAACTAATGTGTCGTAAGGGAAGATGTAACTTAAATCCACATATTTTACCTTGCCTGTTTTTTCATCTCTTTCAAGAGGCATCAACAGTCCGTTTACTGACCATGATGGAACAAAAGTTCTAAGTGCTCTCATGTCATCATTAGTCATACCTGCCAAGGCTTTACCAAATTCTACAAGCCCTGCTGGAACAACTGCTGCTGTTGTAGCGACACCTGTTAATCTTCTAAGTCCTGTTTGTTTAAAACCCTCTACTTGTAGTTCTCTGAGTCCTCTTTGTATTGTGTTGAAACCTGTTCTAATAATCTCGGCAGGGAAAGCAACAAACGTACCAAGAGGTAATCTTCTAAGTGTTTTAATAAATTCACCCACATACTCATAGTTAGGGATATTGTGTTTTGTAATTTGTGCAGCCATGTTTTCGTAGAAAGTTTCCAAGAGTTTGTCCCCCTCTAGTCTAACGCCTTGATTGCCTAGAGTTATGAATCTACCATCAGTGCTTATATCCACCACTCGATCAAAAATAGGATCGTTTCTAGTTACTTTTCTACCAAGTAATTTACTATATGCCTGCATATTTTTAGGATCAAAAATATTCTTTGAGTTGATACCTAGAACTTTAAAGTTTTGTTTTAACGACTCTAACTCTGCTTCAAAGTTAAAATTTTTCCATAAATTATCTTCAGCTAAATATGCTCTTCTCGCTTTCTCTGCTAATTTACTTGTTCTCCCCAATAAAGTATTCATAGCTCCATTGAAGTTACCTGTGTAAAAATCAGTGCCCACCTCTTTTGCTAAAGCGTCTATGTCTCCTGCAATAGGGTTGGTGCCGTTAATACCCAGTCTTTGATTTCTTAATCTTCTAGTTTGTGACTCTACGTCATTACCTGTTATATCTTTCAATGATCTTCTAAATAATCTAGCTGTCTTTGCAGGGTTTTGAAAAAGAATGTTACCATTCATCGTGGTAAATAAAGCAGCAGATATTACGTTTCGAACGTGAGTGAAAGGAGAGTAAATAGTTTTAGCTTGTTGAGATATGCTCTTGGGAACTAGAACCATCCATTTGTAAAGATTATTTAAAGTATTATCGGCTATCATTTTATCTGTATTAGTAATGGCCTCTGCCACAGGTTTAAAAGTATACTTACCATCCAAAACACTAGGGATAAGAGTGCCGTTAGTAGTTTCTATTCTTACGATGTCATCAGCTAAATCTAAGTTTACATCTTTATATTCTGGTAAATTTTTTATGGCTGCCTCAGCATCGGCAGTAGAATCAAAAAACAAAGTGCTTTTTATTCCCCTACCTGCTCCCGGTATAGGACTAGGTCTTAAACTATCTTGAAATAATTTATTATGTGTAGCCAACTGAGCCATTATTTCAGACTGTTTTGCATTAGTATTAGCAATATTAAAAAAAGGATCTTCAACTTCACCTAATAATTCTCTAACTGCCTTTGATTTTACAGTTCTCTTTTTAAATATGTCTTCGTCAACTTCTAATTTTAAATCGTCTTTTAAAAATTTTCTAAAATTTCCTATTGGTCCTGCAGCTGATTCTTCAAATAAAGTTTTACCTCTGGTTTTTACAATTAATCTTACGGCATCTACAGCTTTTTGTGGCGCAGTGTTTACTTCAAAATCATCACTCATTCTTTTAATTTGTTCTTCAATAGCTTTTTGTTTTCCTATCTGTCTTTCTCTTTCAATCAAAGGATTTCTCTCTGCCATAGGATTCTTTTGACGTTGCGCTGCTCTTGCCTCTACTATTTGAGTTGCTTTTGCTCTTGTTCTATCACTGTTTCTATAAGCCATGGCGATAGACTTTGCAAAAACTCTTTCCGCTCTTCTCATTATTTCTGCGGTAGGTCTAAACTGATCATCAGAAAATAATTTTTTTATAATGCCCTTATCTTTTTTAAATATTTTGTACTCTCTATTAATATATCTGCCTAGTTGGCTAGTAAAAGTGTCACTTAGTTTTTCTGCATTTTCTAAAACATCTCTGGCTATTTTTTGTTCTGCCTCATCAAGCCCCGTTATTTTTAAAGTTGCTCTAGCTTCTTTAATTAAAGGTTGTAATAATTGTTTGTCTAAAGTTATGGAATTTAAATCTATTTGATATCTTGCATTTAATAGTGAGTTTTCAAACTGAGCTATGTCATCGTCAGAGGCTTTCAAGGTATTTTTCATAAAGTCATGTAAGCGTTCTCTTTTTTGAAATGCAGGGTTGTTTACTTCAATCTCTCGACCTCTCGCATTTACTTTTGTTTTTACCTTAGGGGTAGAATATGCGCTTTCAGGAACAGTTTGTTTTAAGACATTACCTTTATCATCAAAAATAAAATCTGCTTTTTTAAAATCACCGAAGTCAGTTAGTCTATCGTTCACAAGTTTTTGAAACTGATTAAAGACTTGTTCTTTTTGACCACCTGCATTTTTAAGTGCTTGTTTAGAAATATTCTCTGCGGACTTTGCTAAATTATCTACAAAAAATTGTGATTTTAAGGCAAAGGTCGTAGCGATTTGATCGCCATCTTTCAAAATATTAAAAGCTCTTTTACCCAATACGCTGTTAGGAGTTAATTTATTTAACGCTTTTCCTATTACACTTTGCAAAGGGCTTTTGTCAAACTGTCTAGCAAGAGGAGATGCTTTTAGTGCCTTCGATGTCCCTGTGATTATTGTGCCTAAACCTGCACCGAGAGCACCACTCTCTACTGCAAACTTAAAACGATTAGTAAATCTTCTAAATGCTTCTTCTCTACCCTCGGCACCTTCTCTTTGGTCTGTAGCTGTTGGGCCACCAAGAACATCACCAATAGTTCCAAAGTCATCGGTGTAAGCAATACCTTCACCTATGGTTGATCCTAATAAGCCTGCTCCACCTATTTTAAATTTTCTACCAAGATCAGCTTTACCTGTGACTTGATCTATATCGTCTCTTGTTCTGCTTGCCCTAACTTTTTTTGCAACGTCTTTGCCAGCGTATTTTCCTTTTTGTTTCGCATCAATAGCTTTTCTAGCAAGACGTGTTCCCACTTTGTAACCTGCAACGCCCGGTATACCTAATTGGATAAGTCCTTCAGTTATTTTACCTGCAACAGTTTTTTCTGCTATTTCTTCAAAAGGATTTATTTTATCAAAAAATTCTTCAACGCCCACAGCTGTATCTGTGTCTAATCCTAGATCAACTAACTCTGCTCCAAGAGAAACAAAGCCTTCTGGCACCTTTAAAACACCTGATGCTATCCCTGCAAAAAACCCTTTGAAAAATCCGGGGGACTTATCTTTGTCTTGCTCTTCTATATCATCAAGAGGTTTATCCCCGAAAGGATTAACATTTAGATCTACTGGGTTATCTCCAAAAGGATTAACGGCCATGAGATTTTATCCTTTCGTATAGGTGGTACCTTCGAAGATATATTGTTCACCTGATTGTAACTTGTCGTAGGCGGGGTCGCCTTTGCCTGTGATTGTAACTACACTTGATGTTGTTTCTTCTTTATCTGGATTAGGGAATCTTTCCATGGCTTTTATATTCGCTCTATTTGTTGCTTCTTCAACTTCAAGTCCTTCTTCTTTTACATATAAATCAACTAATTTATCTACATATTCATTTCTTTGTTCCTGTAAAGATTTACCTGCTTTTTGTGATGTAATTTCAATTGATTTTGCATAAGCCTCCTCTAAATCCATCTTAGGATTAGCTTTCATTATGTCTTGAACTAATTGACCAAAGGTTCCTGTCTTTTGAGTTCTAGCTAATTCATCTTCCGCACCTTTGATTGCTAGCATTTCAATTGCTCTTTCGTCTTTCAACGATTCTCTACCTAAAGCTGCAAAAGTTTGTAGTGGATCTTTAGCAGATTTTGCAATCTTCTCTGCAAAATTGCCTCCTCTAGCAGATGCTAAGTTCAAACCAAACTGTGCTAGTTGAAGTAACCCTTGTTGTTTTAGTCCTTCTTTAGGATCACCTAAAATTCTTTTATATAATTCAGATCTTTCTTTCACTAAATTTTCTAGTTCTGTTAATTTATTTCGTTCATCCCCTGAAGCTGCAAAACCAGAGTCTGCTAACTCCTCTTGCCTTCTATCTACTGTGTCAGACACAATCGCCTCAGATGTTCTAGCAGATTCTGCTAATTTTTCTGCACCTTGTTCCATTTCAGTGGCTAATCTTATGGGGGATTTGTCAGGAACTTTAGTGTCTTTCTTATCTTTTTGAGGATCTCTAGGATTTTTACTTACTTGTGTTTGTGTTCCAGGTTCAACTACTTCTTCAAAAACTCTTTCAATTAATTTACCTGTTCTAGCTTGTTTAACTAACTTAGTTGTTCTTTTAATTATATCGCCATCTCTTTCGATAAATTCTGTTTTAATTATGTCCCCAGCTTGACCACCATTTTGAAACCTTTGAACCACGCCTCCATTAGCAAACGCAGGTAAACCATACATGCGTAGTTGGTCCGTGGTTGGTCGTCGTTGAAACAAGGGTCTGTCTAAGATAGCCATTATGCTACTCCTAATAACGAGCTAATACCACCCGTTCCTCCTAAGGCACCCAAGGTGCTAAGACCTGCAATACCTAAACCTGCAACTTGTTGGAATAAAGACGGAGCAGGTTGTTGTGTAAACTGAACTTGTGAAGAAGGTACTCCTCGTAAAACATCAGATGCAAATCCCACTCTTCTAAAAGGTTCTTGTTGTCTGGCTAGTTCCGTTCTTCTAGCAGCTTCTAAAATATTTTGTTGTTGTTGTTGTTGAACTCCACCAACACTTAATAATCTGTTAATGTCAACTCCACCCAATCTTTGCCCTGCCTCTCCCAATCCAACTTGTGCTTGACCTGCTTGTAGTGTTTGCACTCCAAGTTGTCCTAGTTGTTGTGCAGTTCTTTGTTGTGCCTGTTGTGCCTGTAAAAAGTTTCGTGATAGATCTTCAAAAATTCTTTGCGATTTTACCTGTGCTAAGTTTCTAGCTTCTTCTACTTCACGGACACCGAATCTCGAACCACCAAAAGCTCCTGCCGCCACGGCTTCGGCAGCGGTTCGTTGTCCTTGAATGGCTGCCTGTCTATCAAGTTCAGCCAACGCTTGTTGTGTAACTTGTTGAGAGAAGGGATTCATAAATGTAGATATCTGAGATGGATCTAGTGTTTGAACTCCTGCACCGATGGCACCTAGCCCTGCACCAACTGTTGTCGATGCGGCATCTAAAAATGGTTGATAAGCACCTAGCCCCTCTTGTGCTTTTGCGACTGCCGTTTCTTGTGCTTGAGTTAAAGGTGCAATCTGTTGAGCAGGAACAGTCTGAGGTATACCTGCTAGTCCTCTAATTCTTAATAAATATTCTTCATCTGTTTCGCCTGGTAATTTAGGTGGAGGAGTTTCTCCAGGCGCTAAAGGAATACCAAAAGTAGTCGCTAATAACTGCTCCGCCCTATCTTCTATGAACGGTGCTTGTCTTTGCATTAAAACTTGATCTACCATTATGCTACCTTGCTTTCAAATTTATCCATCATGTCGTACATTTGTTTTGCACCCCTACGACGCTGTTCTAACTTATCACCTTTTTTTGCACCATTCAATGCACCTAATCCTCTAACTGCTTTTGCAGTCATCACAAACTCACCATCACTTAACATAGCAGGGATGTCATCTGATTTTTCAGTGCCGGGGCCAGAGATCTGTCCTGTCTTTCTAGGAAAACCTCCGTCTTTCAAACTTCTATATGTCGGTGCCGCCGCACCATATGATCCTGTTGCAGGATCATAAAAACTTACACCTGGTTGACTAGCGTCTAAAGGAGCGATACTGCCTGGTGTCACTGCATCAGGTATAGCTACTCCTTCTTCTTCATCTTCCATAGCGCTTAAAGCTCCAACAGCTCCTAGTCCTAACGCACCTGCGGTTAATGGATTGTTTTTAATAAACTGTCCTGCTTGAGATAGTAACCCTTGTCTTTGCACTGCTGAAGTTGCCGCTTGTTTAACAGCGTTTGCTTCCATTTGTGCGGCTAAAGCTGCATTTGAAGTTGGGGCAGATGTCGCCGCCGTAGTCGCCGCTTGTCCCCCTAATCCTGTCACACTACCAATACTAGATCCTAGTGCTCCTAGTCCTTGTCCTCCAACTAATCCTGCGCTACCTCCCAAGGCTCCTAAACCATAACCCATCAATGCTGATGTGGCTATGTTTGCAGGATTGTCTCCTCTGATAGCTGATCCTAAACCTGCACCAATAGAAGCACCAACTGGCCCTGCAACTGCAAAACCTATCGCTCCTGTTACTGCGGGTAGAATCTTTTTAAACATTTTACTCCTCGCCTGTAGCTGCACCACTAAACAAGTTAGGTGCTATTACATTGACATCTCTTCTAATGTCCGCCTCTGTTGTTTCTGTTTCTGGATTGTCAATATCTGCCTGACACTCCTCATGTGAATTATACTCTTGCCCTGTCTTAATGTTAGTAACTGTTGTTTCTACTTTAGCACTATATACAGGGACTTTTTTACCGTCTATTATGTCATGACGTAATAGAACGGGTTCATCTATAATTTTCGCCATAATATAGTTCTATAGACGAAAAGATACTAAATCAATAGATTTATGAAGGGAAACCTACGTTACCAGAAACAGTAATTCTTACATCATCTGATGTAAAAAAAGGATATACCACATGATTTAAGTCCGCTGGGAAAAGAGCCACTTTGCCCTCCCAACTATTATCTACAGGTAAATCTATTGACTGTATTCTACCCATTTCATTTGTTTGTAGAAAAGCAAATTGACCTGCTTTTACTTGATCTGCTTGCATGTTTGGATATCTAGCAATCTCATCCTCCATTTTATAAGGAATCTTATGCCAAAAAACAAAACTAAATAATCCTTCGTGCACGTGCACTGGATTAAACTCGTGTTTTTTTTGAAAGTTTACCCATAAAGAATGTAGTTTAAGATCTACTTCTTTCCTGTTCATATAACCACATATTTTTTTAAAATATTGTGGGTACTTTTTTTTGTGTTCATTAATTAAAGCAAAAATTATAGGATAAACATATTGTTTACCCTCTGGTATTAAAAACTCATTTTTAATATTTCCTGCTAAATCCATATTAGCAGGTTCTAAATTTTTGCCTTTTATGACTTCATCAATTTTATCTGTAATCTCTTGTGGAACATTTGCTATTAGATACATTATTGTTGTTGTTTTACCTCCAATACCGAAACCTCAACCATGGCTCTTGAAGCGGCATTTGCTTGTACTTTCAAAGCATCGCCTTCTTGATAGACCATGCTAGTGCTTATTGTATTGGTGTTAGATGCAGAAACATCAACTTGAAATATTTGAAAGTCTGCACTACCATCATTGTGATCAACATTTACAGTTACTGCTGCTGACCCATCGTAGTTATGAACATTAATAGTTTTTACTATGAATGTTGAAACAGGTGTTGGTGGTGTTGCCGCCACGTTAGCTGTTGGCACCGTAAACACTGTTGTTAAATCTGTTGTTGTTACATTAGTTATAAATCTTTTAAATACATCAGCCATTGGAAAAAAACCAGCTCCTTCTAGTAGATTCTTCTTGTGTATCTTGAGTATAAGAACTATTGAGTTGTTGAATTATTGCTTCTAAAACTCTTATTAACTCTGCTTGTTGTTGAGCATCGTACTCTTCTCTAGCATCTGGAAATCTTTGTAATGTTAATTTAGCCATTATCTTCTACCATCAGGTTGTATGTCAAATCTTTGTGTGCCTAGTCTCCATGCAGTGCCAGTCGTGTTAGAAACCACGTTTACTGTAAACTCTCTACCTCTACCACGAAGACTAACAAAATCTGTGTTGTCTTGAAAAGAAACTGTTTTAGTGACTGCGGTGCTATTATTAGGATAATTTTTAAATTCTAATTTAGCATTTAATGTACCCTCCTGATCTTCAATATCAGGTATTAGTTTTGAAACAAAAGAAAACTCATTACCCTCTCCTATCTGCACTACACCAGATTTAACAAAGGCAGTAATAGCCTGACCGTCACCATTGTTACCGATCTCATGTAAGAAAACTGAAGACGCTCCATCTGTAAGTCCACTTATGACTTCATTGTTTGCAGTCGCTGTTGCATTATATTCTGTTGCTATCGGATTATCATACACTTCTCTATCAATCCAAGTAGTTCTAGATAGAGTGCCGGTCCACCAAGTGCCCTCTAAATAATTGTAAGCAACTATTGCATTTATTTGATCTGACCCTGTTCTAGGGTAAAACCACATAATCTCATTAAACTCACCATTGTGACCAGCAAAAGCATTCTCTGATCCTGTTATATTAATATTGTTAAAAATAAATTGTTCTACAGTGCAAGGTAATTTTTTAACTGAACCATCAAATAAGAAAAAGGAATCTTGAGACATCCAATAACTTACACCGTTAATATCAACACCCGCATGACTTCCTATAATCCCACAGTTTTGACCTAGTTGTCTTAGACCAAAAGTAAATGGTGGCCCTATAAATTGTAAACTGTGTAAAGAAGTATCTGTCCAAACAAGTATCTGTCCTCTTGATCTTTCAGCCGCCACGATCCGTGATCCGTCAGCAATACGCAGTGAGCCAGCAGTATTCTCTGCCGTTGGTTGGTATGTGTTTCTATCTTCTTGATTAGAAAATCTTATTAACAAATCATCTTGAGCATTAGTGCCACCGATTTCAGGTTGTGTGCCCATGAACAAAACATGTCTATCTGGAGTAGATACTAAACCTAATCTTGATTTAGTTGGTGCGTTAGTTATTGCAGTAGCTCTAGTTGTTACTCCACTATTAGGATTCCATTCAAAAGCACCACCATTTAACACAGTTGCAATTAATAGTTGTCCAAAGTTATCAAGAGACCATTGTCTTGCCTCTAAGGTTACATTAGAACTGCTCGAAGCAGTTCCCCATGTTCCTGAACCCCAAGTGTCTGTTCCCCAACCAAAAGCTGGAGTTGATAATTCTGGACCAATGTTAATTTGATATTTTGCATTACCTGTTCCGCCTCCACCTGACGTGGATCCAGATGCAGCAGCCGTTGTCGTTACTATATAAGCGTTATTATTTGCAACAGATGTTATCTCAAACTCCTTGTTCATATCTAAACCATCTATGGTGGAGAAAGAATCAAAGGTCACAAAATCTCCTTGGACAGCGCCATGAGATGTGTCTGTGACCACTACTGATGTAGTTGCATTAGTTGTAAAAGGGTTAGATAAAGAGGATGTTGTTTTTCTAAGGGGAGTGATATCATACGCAACCCCCTCTGCATAAAGATATAATTTTCTATCTGTACCTATAGCATTGTATCTAGTGCCATCAAGAGCCACCCAAGCGTGCATATCTCTAGCAACACCAACTAAAGTGGTGGTTATAAATCTTTGCCAACCTTTTATCTTTTGAGCAGATCCTTGAAAAAAGCGCACCATATCTCCATCAGTCCATTTTCCTTGTCCTGTATAGTCGGTGACTTCCTTGTTAATACCTGGTGCTGGTCTAAAATTTACTAGGGGCATTGAAATAATATACTATATTTAGTAAAAAACTGAAGTTATTGTTTCTTCTCCTGCATAGTTGAACCAACCAAAATCCTTATAAAAACTATAAAATTTTCTTAAATAGAAGTAAGCCTCATGATTCCAGTTAGAGTTGTCCAAAATCAAAGTACCCTTATAATTAAGTTTTTCTGTCAAAATTTTAGCTATGGTAAGTCGGCTTATATTCTGAGGATTATTATCTATTAAGACATATTGCACGTCATCAGCAATATTTGGATGTTGCAGATAAAAGGATAAGTTTAATTGATATAGTTTTACATTATGAATATTAGCAGGCAACCAATTTACATCGTCCTCAAATGATTTAACCTGTGCAAATTTTTGACTAAAATAAAGTGTTGACTTACCTGAACCAATTTCAAGTAATGTTTTGGTTTTTGTATCTTGCTTTTCTAACCATTCAATAAAAGATAGTGTAAGTAAAGGTATTTCACTTCTCATGGTGTTTTTTTTCAAAATAGAAAAAGGTATTTAAAGTATACCTATTTGTGTCTATTGGAGCGTTTGCTTGTAACCCGTTCAAACAGGCGTGTCTGTGAGAACCTTTGAATAATATTGCTCTATTAGGTTGAAAACCAACGGTTGCGTTTAGAACATGTTGATCTCCCACCTCTGTGTAGAATCCAGTGCCATTAAATTGACTAACATCTCCTTTTAAGTAAACAAGACAATTATAATCAGAGGGGTCTGTGTGAGGATTTATAAAGTCATCCGCACGCAAATGAACTGCCATATCTGCACTAAAATTTACATTTTGTAAAGGAGGAAATTTTTCTATCATGGTATGTAAAGCAAAATTAAATGCTTTTTCATTGACTAAGTTTAGGTTTTGAGATCGGTAGCCCTGCCAATTTTCATCTGGTTTTTTTGATTTTAAATCAATATTGCCAAGCAAATCAAAAAAAACATTGATGTCTTCAAAAAGATTATCTTCTACATAAATCATTTTTCATAGTGTTTCATAAATTTTTCACTAGCTTCATCTATGGTTTTTTGTGTATCATTATGTATTCTAAAATCGTTTTGAAAATTAAATGCTACTGTTATTCTCTCACTCTCACATGGAGTTACATAATGCATTAAGTAATTAGGAAAAAGTATTAATTTACCTGCCTCTTCATTTATTCTTTGCTCATAGTGTTGAACAAACTTAGGATCCATAGACAGCATTTTTCGTGGATCTACAAAAACTAAATTACCCTCAGCAGGTTTTATTATTAGCACAGCGCTATAGTGATCTAAGTAATGACAATGAGGGACTGCAGCGTCTCCCTTTTGATAAAAGTTTATCCATGCGCTTTTAGTCCACCAATTATTATACTTCCAATTGTTGCTTTGACCTATCACTGGTAGAATTTTAGAACATATGAATTCGCTAATCTCTTTAATAATTGGATATCTAATTCCATCATAGCCAGTTGTCGTTGCTTTTACATAATCTAAATCTTTTTCCCAGTTATGTTTCTCTTCCTCAACAAACTTAATTACTCTATCACAGAAACTGGTATCTATATTACAATCAAAAACATCGACAGGGTACCAACTAGTTTTATTAAGATTAATGTTCATTCTTTTTTTGCAACCAAAGATGCAACATGTCCTTTATATGCTCTATTGCCAAAGTGAGTTAGAGGCATAGCCAAGTCTGCCCATATCTCTCCACCACACTCTTGCCATAACCTACTAAAATAATAATCTTCTGAAAGATATCTTTTCTGCCCAGCAGTCATGTACGGCCCAACAGCAAATAAATCATAACAATTATCTGATCTATAATGTTTGCCATTTACTATCTGATCTGTTTCATACTTTCTCTCTGGAAATTTTTTAAACATTGTTCTAAAGACCTCTCTTTTAACCAACATCATTCCTGTAGCTGCTTCATTAACTCTAAAATACCCCTGCTCCCCAGAAACATTTTTAGGATCATCAAAGTTTACATTATATCCTAAACATTTTGCCTCTAAATCATCAGGAGATATGTTTGGTTCTTCCTCTAAAATGCCTTTTATTTTTTCTAAATGTAAATGTTTTCTTGGATAGACACCACAGACCACATCTTTGTCAGCACATATTAGCCTCTCAATGTTTTGCCATTGAAATCCTATGTCTGCGTCTATGAATAGTAAGTGCGTCGCTGCATAGTCAGTTTGGTCCATCATCATAGAAACTAAAGTATTTCTAGCTCTCGTTATTAAACTTTCATTTCCCATTGATTGAAACCTTAAATTAACTCCTGCCTGAGCCGACCAACTCTGTAATTCTAATAAACCATGCATTGTTGGCTCAGTTAATAAACCACCATACATAGGCATACCTAAAAATATCTTAAAGTTTTTTTCTTTTAGTTCTTCTGGTTTAATCATTTTATAAGCTCTAATATCGCTTTCTCAATTTTATCTCCGTTAAAATACATAGCATAAGGTAATTCACTAATATAATTAAAATTATGATTATATCCATACTTATCTACATTTGTTGACCCCCAAAAAACTATTCCTTTTTTTTGGTTAAATTTATTGGATGAAAAATGATTTAGACAAGAATCAATAGTAATGAAAAACTTAGAATATTGTAACAAACACAATATATCTCGATAAGGTATCAAAGGATTGGCAGAATAATCACTATTAACGGTGCCTGATAAATTTGGTTTTTCACTTACCTCTAAGACAGAGCAATTAAAATCGTTTTTTAAAAAATTAACTATTTGTTGTGCTTGAGTAGGGTATATGCTTTTGACAATCTTATGATCAGGGTAATGTGTGGTACTAAAATATTGTAACAAAACTAAATTATTATGTTTAGCTATAAACTTTTCTGCTTTAATTTTTTCTCTCTCACTAAAATAATACTCTGTTTCATTTTTATCATAGGGCACTTCTAAAAAATCATGTGCTATTTCACATAGATGAGAATTAGTCTTTAAATGTTTTTCATTATTTATTGAATCACACACAATAATTCTATTAAAAGATTTATAAAAACTCTCATTGTTACCCGCTAGTGGTCTAAATAAACTGCCCTTATATATCGCAGCAACATTAGGATGATTGTTAAATATGTCTGGCCACTCTGTCATAACACACACAGGCTCATTTAATTTTGATATCGCAGAGGTAAAAGTACAATTATCTCCTATGCCTCCGATCATTAACAATAAATTCACTTTATTTTATCTAACCCTAACTGATCTCTTTTATCATACTTGTGCTCAGAGTATTTTCCCTCTTGATCTACATAATGTAAAAATACTGTTATAAAGTGATCGTGATGACATTCCTCTCTCCAGTGAAGATTTTCCATACCTTGAAATATCAAAGCGTTATTGGGCAACATTTCAAAAGCATGATTAATTTTTAAATTAACTAATTTTTTCTCTCGATCGTAATATCTGTAGTCAGAACTTTTATCTTCTTCTCCTACATATATGTTGTAGGGTTTATCAACTGGTTCACAACCTAAACATAGTGCGACTGTATATTCACAAGAAGGCCTATCAATATGTATAGGAAGATCTGAACCTTTGTCATAAATTCTAAAAAAAGAGTATGTTGGAAATAATTTTTTACCAACATTTTGCTCTATAACGCCTGTGCTCATGTCCATTAAAGTTTCCATTAACGGATCTGCATATTGTGTAATTAAGGAGTTTGACTGAGAGCATGGTTCTATATTTTTTAAATTAGAATATTTAATTATTGAGTAACTATTTAAAATATTAAATATTTGTCTAGGCACAAATTCTTTTATAAATAAAGGTTTCATTATATTAACCAACTCACTATTGCAAACCTGACCCCTCGACTAACTGGATTGACCTGGTGAGGAAACATGAAGTTAGAGGGAAAAGCGATTACATCACCAATATTTTGAGGGTATTGAATATGTTCTCCATCTAAATTAAATACAAACTCTCCCCCCTCGTAATCGTTACTTAAACATATAGATACAGATAAAGATCTTTCTGCACACTTATGTCCTTGATCGTGATGAAAATTATAACCAACTTTGTGTTCGTTTTTTTCATATTTTAATAAGTCTAATTGAGTTACTTTCTGACAAGTATAATTATCGTGTTGTTCGTTATACATGTCTGCTATTTGAAATATTTTTGAGTATAGGTAATTTGTTATAATTTTTTTACCGAATGAAGAACTCTTAGGAGTATGAAGATGTGTTACTAAACAATTTCTAATTGTTTTATTATTGCCATGACCAGTTGTTTTAGCGTCTTGAAAATCGTCTCCAAAGTACGATATTATTTTTTCGCAAATTTTAGGCTTGATAAATTTTCTTGCCTCTAAAATATAATTTTTCACTTAAAAGGTAATGCTATGACCTGTGAGATAATCATCACGAGCAGTGTTTGCTGCTGTAATAGCTGCAGTAACCGCAGCAGAGTCATCTTCTGCACCCGCATCAGAGTGAGAAGTATAAGTTGAAGTGTAATTTGTATTCCAAATATTTTGAGCTTCTGCTCTTATAACAACATTAGTCGCCCATTGTGGAACGGAAGAAATTGACTCATTATCTCTATTGTCAGTATACTCAATATGCCCAGTGTTAGTGTTTGCATCCCATTGTAAGGCATGAACATCTGAAGATATTTCTGTGTGAGATCTTACATTATAAAATACTGAATTATCTAAATAGACATCAGACTCAGTATTACCTGTGCCACTAGCGGGACCATCATTTGTAGAGTTAGGATTAACTCCTGCATCAAAAATTATAGTCATTCTTGTATTGACTGTGGTGTTATTTATTGTTGTTGCCATTTTTTTTCACCTTTTTAGTTACCGCCTTTTTAGGCTTCTTCTTAATTTTTATATTATTATTGCTTAATTGTCTAATAGTTTTGTCTTCAAGACTTTTATCCCCCTCACTTACTGCCCTTTGTTGTTTACTTAATAAATTAAATATAGTGGTGGTATTTCGCATTAAATCTGAAGCTGTTTCAGTTTTAGATAAAAGACCTTGCATCGCTTTATTGGAATCAACCATTTCATTTCTAAATGATTCTGTAGCTGCCTGCACGCCTGTGATTGACCTTGAATTCTCAACTAAAAGTAAAGGAATCCAAGCTATGGAACACCCCCATTCATGCACATCTGCTCCTGTCATAGGATTCTTACCTTGAAGCATGTTATACCAGATACATTTATGTTTAATGCATTTCTTTTTAAGAAGAGGACACTGACCATCAGGGTCGAATATTGGCATTAATCTTTAGCTGCGATAATTACGTTAGCAAATTTTAAATCCATATTTGGCATAGAAAATGAAGCACTTGGTGCTGATGCACTTGATAAAGATCCTGTACCACTAAATGGGTGAGTGTGACTACCGCCACCGCCTGTATTTCCCAGTTGAGGTTGAACTGGTGATACGGTTCCTGAGTAGTTACCGCCTGTTGCACCCTTACCTTGAATGTTTTCATTTGTTTGATTGAAAACAGTAAATGGGTGATTGTGAGATGGTATCTCAGGTGTAGATAATGTTTTACCACCAACAGTACCAGAAAGAGACACTGAACCTGCGACTGGTAAATCTTTTGTTTCTGTTGATCTTGAAGAGGCAAATGTTGTTTGGAAAGTATCACTACCACCTGTGCCTCCACCAGTTCCAACTACAACACGCATAGCTGCGTTAGCTAAACCTGAAGCTGTGTCTTGAGTCCAACCTGTTGGTGCGGAAGCCTGAAAGAAAACTTGTTTAGTCCCTGAAGGAAAAGGTTCTACACCAGTTAAGTTTGATCCGTCACCTGTATAAGTTGTAGCAGAAACAGCACCATTGGTTCTTAAAATAATGTTGCCACCCCCGCCTGTAACATCTCCTTTAAAAGTTGTTGCACCTAATTTGTCAACTGCATTAAACATTTTAAAATTAGCAGAACCGTCATTATAAACATGTGAGTATGCCCCTTGTGCTATCTCAATACCGTTTGCTGTATGGCCTGTAGCAGCGATAGTTAAAGTTTGTGAACCTGTTGTGTTATTGAAGAAAATATATTCACCTTCAACGGCAGGCACTAATACTTTGATATCACCTGTAAGTGCACCAGTTAACTCAATAACTTTATTAGCGGACTCAGTGCTTGGGTCAGCGTCGGCTGTGGTGAGTGTAATATCTGCTGAACCAGCAACGGATTTTGATAGGTATCCTCCACCAAAAGCGTCAACCACGTCTAAGTTATTGTTAGTTCTTGTACCCCAGGTATTGGCGTTTGCGCCAGTTTCCATTTTTTCGAGTTTGAATCTAGATGTAAATGTACTTGCCATGTTTATACCTCTCTAAAATATATCTTTTTTTATTGTCCAAGCAACACTTTTTATGCTGCGTTTACCTCTGTCCAAGTATTACTTGCTCCTGTAACCACATTAGCCCAAGGAGTGCTAAATGGATCGCCTAAAGCAGTTGCCATACTTAACCCTGTAAGATCGACCACAGCTCCACCTGTTGCTGTTTCTGTGCCTTCAGCAAAAGTTAATGCTACTGTTGAAACACTAACTATTACACCTGTGCCTGTTTCTACTGTTTCTGTGCCTAAAGCAAAGCTACTTGATAAACTACCAAGAGTTACAACTGCATCGGCCTCAGCCACAGCAGTTCCAAGTGATGTGGTGGCAGAAACACCCACAGGATCTACCTGTGTGAAAATATCAATAGTGACTGCGCCAATATTAAAGTCTAATTGATCTGAAGGAGCTATTACTCCAACACTACCTTCTCCTGAAACTGTTACTCCAGATAATGCTGCGCCTATTGTAAGTGCCGTTGGGTTTACTAGAGCAGTTGCCTCTGAAACTTCTAATGTCCCTGCTGCTGAGGTCATTGATAGACCAGTTGCAGAAACTATAACTCCTGTTCCGACTGATTGAGTTGTTGTTCCTAAAGATGTGGACATTGAAAGTCCACTTACATTAGTAATAAATTCTATATTCTCGTTCCAAGCAAAAGATCCCCACGATCCTCTGCCCCATCCTGCATCTACAGTTCCTGATCCTGACTCATCGCCTACCGCAAAGGAAACTGTTAAACTACCTAAAACAACTCCTGCCCCCTCTTCAATGGCTAATGCACCAGATAATTGTGTTTCAAAAGAAACACCAGTAGGTGATATTACATGTTCAGGTTCGGCAATAGGAGTTCCTAAAGTAGATGTAAGTGTAACTGGAGAAGGCGGTACAGAAACATCAGCAGTCGCTGACGCTGTACCTAACGCTGTTGTTGACGAAACACCTGTAAGGGTTACAGTGACAGAACTCTGTTGACCCCAAAAGCCTTGTCCCCACGTGCCCTCATTCCAAGCATCTGCCATGGTAATGACCTCCTATATTAAGATAATCTTAATATAGCACTTGAAGCATCGTTAGTTGGGAATGCGATTGTGAATGTACCGTTTGTTGATGTCTTTACACTACCAAAATCTAAAACTGCAATAGCTGCATTTGTATTTGATGATGATCTATTATAGATCAAAGCTGCTTGAGCAGAAATTGTTGCTGAAGTAAAACTTACGTTTGCAAAGTCAACAAATGCTGTTGATGCTGTTGCGCTTGTTTTGGTTAAGCCAATGGTTGCACTTGTTAAAGTTGCTCCACCGCTAGTATATGTTCCTGAGTTTCCAACTTCGTTTGTTGCTGAAAACGCTGTAGTGTTTCCGTTTAATGTTGCAGAGCTTGTGTACAGAGCAAGATTGATTGTATCATTATCAATATCGTGATCCCCTGCCAATAACTCCTGTTTAAAGGAAGCACAGACTGCTTGGTTTATTGCCATTTTTAACTACCTCCTGGGTCTACTGATCTTAGGGGGAGTCGTAATACACCATCACTGTACTCATCCCTACGTTTACGTCCCATCTGCTCTTGTGCAAAAAGCTGAAGAGCTTGTTGGAACTTCTGTGTGTATAATTGCATATCTTTGTCATTTTTCAAGTATGAAAATGCTTCAGACAGCGTTCCATACAACAATACCTCCGAGGCATTGTTGGATAAAAATGTTGTAGTCGTTGTGGATCCAGAACCGTTTCCTAATCTTTGTGGAGTTTCGTTGTACCACATTTCTACTGTGTAAGCTGCGTTTGGAGTGGGAGCCACCACTAATTGTGTTGCATCCCAGTTAGCCCAATACTTTGGCTTTCCTGTAAAGTTAGTATCGGTGGTCGATCTCTCTGGAATATACTCATCTATAAAAGTTGTATCTCTTTGTTGTAACCAAGTTCTAGTTCCGTCAGTTTCAACTAATTGTAATCCTCTAGCAAACTTAAATCCACCCTCAGGACCACTGACATCTAAAAAAGCGTTGTTGGCTTCAAAGGTTGTTGTTGCATATCTTCTTTGATCATCACTATCAACCTCTCTTGAAACTTTATTTTCTGTATTTGTAATAAATACATTTATAACTGTATTTGTTAAAACATCAGATGTGACCTCTGTATAATTTCTTACATTATCTAATAATTCAGAATAGTTCATGATATCACCACTGTCACTCTACCAAGACTTGAACCTATAATCAACTCTCTGATTTGTGTTGCAGGTTGCATTCCATCAGACTCAAAAGCAGAGTCTGCTGGTGCTCCAACAAAAACAATTGTTGGTTCTAGTCTATCTGGTCTAGGATTTTGTAACGCTTCAGGGTCAGGTTTTGAATATGGAGGTTCTAATTGTGGATGTTTAGGTTCGTAACACTCAGGACAAACAAACAGTCCATTCCACTCTTTTTTTAAATCTAAATAATAGTATTGAAAACCACATCTATCACAAATTGCTTGTGACTCTTTTCCAACTGCAAAAGCCATTTTTAAGTCCTAAAAAAGTTTTGTGGCACTAAGTGAACTGATGTTCTTTGTCCATCTTCTGTTAAAGCTCTTTGTAATTCATCTTCATAGTATAGCTTCATTTCTTGAACTCTACCGGGGTTGTGTTTCTGTGCTAAATAAAAAGATAGACCAGAAACCATGCAAGGTAAAAATCTGTATGGTGCATCAGGTGTTTTTGTGTATGCTCCTGCATCCTCTATTCTTGCAAGATAAAAATAATTTATTTGAGTATCAGTTGTGTTTGGAGTTAAGTATAAATTAATTTCAACATTGGCTAAATTTCTTCTAACATAATATTGCGTTGGAGTTCCTTGCGAAGATTTGTTTGGTATCGCTTGATACTCCGATCTTGAAACTTTTGTCATGGTAGTGTCTGTGCTACCATTTCTAAAAACTGCTTCCAATACATCGCTTGTATCTGCTGGAGCAGTGTATGTGGTTGACCCTGCTACAAGGTTTTGTGTGTGATTAACAACTTTCCAAAGATGAACACCTCTATTGCCCCATTCAGATAACAACAGATTTAAACTTCTTCTAGCTGACTTTAAATCATAACCAGTTCTGACTTGTCTTCCAATTCTTTCAAAAGACTCCTCAATAACCTCGTCAATGTTTAAGTTAAAATCTGTTGTACCTGATGTAGCCATTTCAAATTACTTCTTCTTCATCATTCCGCCGCCACGTTTTTTCATTATACCGCCGCCACGTTTTTTTATAACTTGTTTTTTCTTAGCCATACCGCCATCCATCATTCCCATGGCCATAGCTTTTCTAGGTGAAACTGCACCGCCCATCATCATTTTCTTGGCTGCCATTCCACCACCACGCTTCTTCATGACCTGTTTTTTCTTAGCCATGCCTCCGCCTCTTTTTTTGATTACTTGTTTTTTCTTCATCATGGTGTCACCTCTTTTTATTTAGTTTTTCATACGTATGTTGCCTTTCGGCTACTACCTCATTGTAGTATTCCTTGGGCCATTTTTTATAATAACCTATCTTATGTAGTTTGCAACTTGCATCATACAGCTGTTTAAACTTTTGTATCAACATCATGGAATACTCTAAGTCCCCATGTGTCACTGGTGCATCTGTAGGATCGCACAAAAATTCTTGATCTTTAGGATCAGCTGGTGTTTCAGGATGAAAACCCATAAAATACACATCTCGTCTATTGTAAGTTTTATTATAAAAATCTATTTTTTCTTGAAACTGATCTGGGTTGTACTGTTCAAAAAAAGGATCACAATAAATTATTATGTCGTGTTCTTTTTTATTCCACGACTTTATTACACTTGTTAATTGTTTTTCATACTTAGATTTGTCCATGCGAACCTCTATCCGCACTTTTCCATCTTTTCTCCACTTAGCTGCAAAGGGGCACGCTGGGAAACCTATGTGTTTGTTCATTGGTTCTAAGACAGTCTTAGACCAATTAATTACATCAAGCCTTATTTTTTCTGCTTGTTTTTTTCTTGACACTCGGTAATAACCCTTTGTTGACTGCTCTCGCCCTTTCTGAGAATCCTAATTTTTTACCAGCTTTTATTTTATTTTTTATAGTTGATACTTTAGCTACCATTGATTATGTCTTGGATCTTGTTGTTGCATTATCTTTTCTTTTTTTTTACAAAAGTTTTTACATTAGTTGGTTTACCACCAACCCCTTGAGCTACTGATCTTTTTCTTGATACTGCGGATCTGATTTGTGCCTTGGTCATCCTATTAGCTTTTGCTGCTGGGACACATTTAGGGTACTTTCGTTTTGCGTCTTTTTTCTGTTTTGTTCTACCACACTTAGCAAAACTACCGTCTTTTCTTCGAGTGCTTATATCTCTCCAGTCTTGCTTAAACCACTCTTTTAATCCTGGTTTAGCCATTTAAACAAATTTTGTAGTTTTTCTTTTGTTTGCCATAACCGCTCCACACCCTCTGGCTAGGCCACCTTTATTAAATTTAGAAACTTTCTTACGATCTTGAGATATTTTATTGAAGTCTATAATACCACCATCTGCTTTTCCTGATGGTTTAGGTCCTCTAAAATCTTTTCTTTTTACACCGCTAGGATCTTTAATTTTACCTGCACATATTTTTGATGCATAAGCATTTGCATATGCACTAGGATAAACTTTAAATTTTCTCTTCGCTGCGGCTTTACCTCTAGGACATAATTTAGTCATTTTTTCCTCACTGTTTGCTTTGCTCTTGCAAAATTAG
>ERZ869936.432-NODE-432-length-40399-cov-20.046748_pt1 | contig 40399 bp, 42 predicted proteins | sample MGYA00520876_ERZ869936 | MGnify/ENA primary metagenome ERZ869936 (study PRJEB32218, sample SAMN09650985) | biofilter metagenome | isolation source: enrty point of leading RO module | place: Saudi Arabia: Thuwal, RO plant located on Red Sea | collected 2016-02-17 ... | reverse complement strand
GCGATGAAGTCAACGGCGGGGTTCCCTTGGGGAACACGCACCTCGACATCCCGGTTCACTGATACGTCTGCGAGACGTGTTCCCACGACCTGCCAGTGAGCAACTCCACAGCCTTTGTCGAGGTGCGGAAGGCGACGACGGTCGCGATGAGTACGGCCGGGACCGTCATGGCAGGGGACATGACCGACAGACCAGCGGCGATGGCGACGATGAGGGCTAGACCCGCAATATGACGTACTAGTGATCTGGCTGCGCAATGCTTCCTGTGGAGCCTCGTGACGATGCCGCGCGCAGCCGACAGGGACCCTGTCGTTGCTTCGATGCCGACTCTCGGTGTCGCAGTTCCCTTGCGCACCGTTTGCCTGGTGATGACCCAAAGCCTTGGCGCTGCCAGCTCGATGCGGTACTCGCCACATCTCCATCGTTGACGGGTGGGATACGGGTCGTGGGTACTCACTTTGGCGTCCTGTCTCTCAATGGACCCTTTCAATCTACGCGAAGCGCCGGCGTCCTACATAGACCAAACGGTGTTGGAAGCTGCCCGATTCCGTTTTCTGCCGGTTCGGGCTAGATACCCCAAAAGCGGTAACTTATGTGCAAGCGCATAGAGATGTGCATCGGAGAGGTGGCCGAGTGGTCGAAGGCGCTCGCCTGCTAAGCGAGTAAGGGGTGATTAGCCTCTTCGAGGGTTCAAATCCCTCCCTCTCCGCTCCAATTGTCTGCCCTTCCCGCCGAATGCGCTGAGTTTTGGTGGAGCTCGTCAGGGTAAGGTCGCCGCATGGCTCCACTTCTCGCCCAAACCGACACGGACGTTGAAGAGACTCTGAGCGAGCTCTCTAGTTTGACTGCCGCCGACTGGATTGTTGCGGGTTCGATCATTGTCGGAGCGATCATCATCGGGCTGCTGGTCCAGAGGCTCTCCAGGAGGGCCTTCCTCGATAGGAGCGGAACGCTCGTGGCCAACCTGATCGGCCGGCTTGCGCTCTTTTTGATTCTCGCCATCGGCTTCGTGTACGCGCTCAATCAGGTCGGCGTGTCGATGGCTCCGTTGTTGGGGCTCCTCGGTCTGCTCGGCCTGGCCTTCGCCCTCGCCTTCCAGGAGGTGTTGGGGAATGTGATAGCGGGAGTGATGCTCTCGATCCGGCGACTGTTCAAGATAGGCGACGAGATCAGGTCGGCCGGCTACGAGGGCACTGTCGAAGATGTCACCCTCCGCACGGTGACATTGAGGACCTTCGATGGAGTGCGTGTCTTCATCCCGAACTCGACGGTATGGCAGGAGCCCCTCGAGAACACCACAGCGCTGAACCAAAGACGCACCACGCTTGCTCTGGGTGTGGGCTACGACTCTGATCTCGACGAGGCCCAAGAATTGATGCTCGACTCCCTGCGATCGATCGATGGCGTCAGAGATGACCCATCGCCGCAGGCCCTCGTGCATGAGTTTGGCGACTCCAGCATCAATTTTGCCGTCCGCTTTTGGCACGAGCCTCACATCGCCGACGAGTGGAGGGTGCGAGACACGGTCGCACGACGCTTGAAACGCGACCTGGATGGCGCCGGCATCGAGATTCCCTTTCCCCAGATCGTGTTGCACCGCAGCCCATCGGGTAATGACGAATGAGTCGTAAGCAACCGGTTGGAAATCAGATGTTCACACAAGGCATGTATCCCTATTCGCGATCAACCCTTAACCTCGGAGAGAAGTGACCAGACGAATAATCGTTGCCGCGAATCGGCTTCCCGTTCGTCGTTTGGAAGATGAGACGTGGGAGCGGAGCCCTGGAGGTCTCGTCAGCGCGCTCATCCCGATCTTGCAGCAGAACGAAGGTGTTTGGATCGGGTGGAGCGGGGTTGCCGACGAGGACATCGAGCCCTTTCGCCATTCCGGTATAGAGAACATCCCGGTGACCCTCAGCGGCTTGGAGGTCGAGGACTATTACCTGGGATTCAGCAACGAGACGATCTGGCCGCTGTTTCACGACGCTATCCGCACCCCTGCCTATCACCGCCACTGGTGGAGGACGTATCAGGAGGTGAACATGCGTTTTGCCCGCGCCATCGCAGATGCGGCAGAGGGCGACGATCTCGTATGGATCCAGGACTATCAACTGCTACTAGTGCCCAGATATCTCAAGGAGTTGGCCCCCAGTCTCAACATCAGGTTCTTTCTCCACATCCCGTTTCCCCCGGTCGAGTTGTATGCACGCCTCCCGTGGCGTCAGGAAGTCCTCGAAGGCATGCTGGGAGCCGATGTCGTGGGGTTCCAGACCAATCGGGGGGCCGGTAACTTCACGGCGGCGGCGACCGCGTTCACCGAATCGGTGGAGTCGGACGGCAAGCTAGAGAGCTCGGGCCATCAAACGCGGGTGGTGGCCTCGCCCATCTCTATAGAAACCGCCAAATTCGAGTCAATCGCTGAACGGGATGACACCACCGAGCGAGTCAAGGCGATACGAGCCGAATTGGGAGACCCCGAATTCATCCTCCTTGGCGCCGATCGGCTCGATTACACCAAGGGGATCGACGTGCGGTTCCGTGCTTTCGAGGCCATGCTCGAACGGCATCCGGATCTTGCTGAGCGCACCAAGTTCGTCCAGATCGGCGTTCCCTCTCGCTCAACCATCAGAGACTATGTCGAGGTGCGTGAGGAGATCGAACAGATTGCCGGTCGGATAAACAGCACTCAGGGCTCCCGCCATTACATGCCGATTCACTACATGTATGAATCTCTGACAATCGACGATCTGGTCGCGTACTATCGCGCTGCCGATGTGATGGTTGTGACGCCCTTCGCGGACGGGATGAACCTTGTCGCCAAGGAGTTTGTCGCCAGCAGAGTGGACGACGATGGCGTTCTCCTGTTGAGCGAGTTCACGGGGGCAGCTCAGGAGCTGCGGGACGCAATTCTGCTCAACCCCTTTCACGTCGACGGCATCGCCAGGAAGATGTACCAGGCGATCATGATGGAGCCAGAGGAGCAACGGCGGCGGATGAAGATGATGCGTCACATTGTGAGAGAGCACGACGTCCATCACTGGGCTCGCTCCGCATTGGGCTCTGATACCGACATAGTGGCGGTCTGAGGATGGTTCGACCCGGGGCCACTGACGTCAAGTACATCCCGCGAGCTCTGGAACGGATCGACAAGATTCGTGAGAAACTGGGGGAGCGGCCGGCTCTCTTTCTCGATTTCGATGGCACGCTGGCACCGTTGGCGGATAACCCGTCTCGGGTGAGGATGCCACAGAGCACACGGACAGCCCTTCGCGCCCTCGTCCAGAAGATCCCAGTCGCCGTGGTAAGTGGGCGAAGTGCGATCGACGTGAGGGACATGGTCGGCCTGTCCGGTGTCATCTACTCAGGCAGTCATGGCCAGGAGATAAATTTCCCGGACAACACGAGGTTCGAGTACCCCGAGTCGGTCGAGCATGTGGGCGCATTGGACAAGGCCGACAGGCTCCTCACAGAGGAATTGGAGGATCTCGAGGGTGTGCGAGTGGAGCGAAAGCCGTTTGCCCTCGCCGTCTACACCCGATTCGCCCAGACGGACGAAGCTCGAGATATCGCCAGAAAGGCCGCTGAGTCTGTGGGCGGATCGACCGGGCTCCGAATTCAATCAACGACAGACGTATTGGAGCTTCGCCCGCCGGTCGATTGGGACAAGGGAAAGGCGATCACCTACCTGCTCGGATTCCTCAAGGGGGGCACACCGCTGTTCATTGCGGACGACGACGCCGACGAGGATGGGTTCGTCGAGGCTCGTCGAAGGGGAGGCGTGTCGATCGTGGTGGAGAAGTCAAACGATCGTCTGTCGACTGCCGATTATCGCCTCATGGACACGTATGAGACGACCAGCTTCTTGAACCGTTTCAACCAGGTCCTCTAGCCCCTCACGTCAGCGGGACAAGCTCCTCCTCGTCTTCGGACTCCACTCTCTCGGTTTCGCCTCCAGGCTGCAGCAAGTGGGCGCTGGTGGCAGCGGCCTCCATCTCCGACTCGGTGCCAGCGGTGGCCAGCTTCCCTTCGGTGTCCGAGACATGGGCGCGGATGAACCAGTGGTTGAGGTCCAGCTTCGCAGTCTGCCCGATCAGAAGATCTTCGGTGACAGCGTCGACATCGCCCACTCTCTCGATCGCACCACGGTGACCGGTGATAACCCGCTCATAGACCTTGTCGAGTGCGCCGAGATGAGCCATGACCGGGCCCCTGCCCAATGCATAATCTGCGTCGGAGGTCCGGTTCTCGGCCACCTGTGTCGGCAGCCCGCCAGCGATAGCGCCCAGGGCGGTGATGCGCTCGGCCACTTCGTCGATCATCCCTCGAACTACCTCCGCTTGCTGGTCCATCAGCTCGTGGATGGAAGTGAAACCGAGACCGATGACGTTCCAATGCACATGCTTTAGCGTGAGCGATAGATCGGTGAGGTCGGCTAGTCGGACTTGCAGAAGGCCGGCTATCTCCTCCGCATCCGAGATCTCCATACCTGCTGGCGCGTACATGTGCTTCATGACTTGGGGTCCTTTCCTTCGGTTTGGGTCTACCCGGTGGGCGCCGTAGCCAAACGCATACGCGCGAAGCCCCGCGCCGTGGCGCGAGGCTTCGCAATCGTGATTGGATGAGTGTTAGGCGTTTGCGTCGCGCAGTTGCTTGACGGTGTCGTGGGCTGACTTGACCTCAAGCGCTTGCTTGTCGACAAAGGCCTTGAGCTCGGCGGGTAGCTCTGCCTCGAGGGCATCCTGGTACTCCGCCACCGCGTGGTCCTCGCCTCGCTCGGCAGCGGCGAGGACGGCGTGTGCGTCGTCACCGGTGAGGGCGTCCTTCATCGCAATCCAACCGCGATGCAGTGCACCCGCCGCACTTCCCTCATCTGTCTCGACTGTGATGCCTGCCATCTGGGCGCGCTCTATGAGCTCACGGGCCATTCGCTGTCTCTGCTGGCTGAAGTCTCTCATCTTCGAGGCGATGTCATCGTGGCCGTCCTCGGCGAGCTTCTCCGCAGCGCGGCTGAATCCCAGGTGGCCGTCTTGAAGGGTCTGATACAGGTCCTCAACGACCGTCTTTGTCTTGGTGTCTTCCATCGTCATTCTGGTTCTCCCTATCTTTCGGTGGATAGGAGAGGTACCCGATTGATGTGCGCGTCAAACGACGCTCGGTCAATGAGCCCAGATCTCGCTTGCCTCGATTGGTGGGAAAGGCGCCGGCTCGACAGTGCTCAGCGGCGTCAGGGTCACATAGCCACCGTGGCACAGGGCCGTGTCGGAAGCCGGGTCGGCTCTATCGTTCGACGAGCCCACCTCGAGCTGCAGCTTGCGACTCTCTATCTGGGCGTTGGCCACCCGGAAGTACCCGAACTCGTCCAGGTCGGCCCAATGAATTCCCTTGACCTGGTCCAGCGGCAAAGCAGGGACATTGACGTTGAGAACCCTCGGTTCTGGCCTGTCCGCCAGCAGCCAGGATGCTGCGTCGACCGCGACGGTCACGGCCGTGTCCCAATGCCAGGGGTCGGATTGAGCGAGACTGACGGCCAGCCCCCGTCCTTTGAACGTCCTGGCAGTGAGAGCTGCTCCAACCGTTCCGGAGTGGATGATCGAGTGGCCAGTGTTGATCCCGGCATTGACTCCGGACACCACCAGGTCCGGTGGATCCCCGAATGCGCCGAGTGAAGCCGACATGACTGCGAGCCCGGGCGGTCCATCGATGCTGTACGCCTCAACACCGCTGTCGAGCTCAACCTCGTGGAGGTCAACTCCGGCGACTGGGTCGAACCTCCCAATGCCGGTCCCGCTTCCTGACATGTCTCGTGCGGGAGCGGCTACCACCACCCGGAAGTGCTTGGCGAGCTCCGACGCTAGGAGCTGAATGCCTGGCGAGTCGATGCCGTCATCGTTGGTGATGAGGACTCTGGGACCATTCATGAGGGTGTCCTCGCCACCTCCTTCACTTCGACTTGTTCGGCGAGGCGCTCGAAGAGCCCTTCGGCGGTGCTGCCAAGCCCATGTCTGGTGACGTTGGCAGCGCCTGCGCCACAGGCGAGCTTGAGCGTTTCCTCCGGTGATGAGCCCGATCGGACCGATGCGGCCAGGCCCGCCGTCATCGAGTCGCCGGCGCCACGTGTGTCGGCCGCGTCCAGCTCCGGGGGCGTTGCCGCATACGCACGGCCTCCAACGACGGCGAGAGCAGGCCGCCCGGCGCGACTGAGAACGACATTTGATGCGCCAGAATCGATCAGGCGGTCGATAGCTCCGAAAGCTGAGCTGTCGTCGTCTCCCAGGGTTACGCCATCTTCGGCAAGGTTCTCATCGCTGACCTTGAGGAAGTCGATGGGGCCACCCGCCAGCAACGATCTCAATTCCTCGCCATGCAGATCTCCGACAACCTTGACGTCGGTCGTGTTCAGGTCATGCCCGAGGCGCTTGTAGGCGTCGAGCGGGAGGATTTCTTCGGTCTGGCCGGTGATGACGGCGATACCAGCGGTCATCGCGTGGTCGAGAAAGCTGCTGTACACGTCGTCCAGAGCGTGGCGGTCGAGACGCGGACGGGGCGTTTGTGCCACCTCGCGGCGCTCTCCTGATCGGCGATCATTGATCGTGGTCATTGATGGGGCGTCGGCCTCAACCGGGCTCACGTCGATGCCCCACAGAGGAAGGAGGCTCCTGATAACACGACCCGACTCCCCGCCGATCGGCCCGCATAGAAGTGGCCGCTCTCCAAGATGGCGCAGCATGCGGGCGGTCCAGAAACCCTGCCCCGCAGGATGCAGATGGACCTCATCCTGATCGTCGCCGTTCCGCTCAATCGTGACGCTCAAGCTGATTATTGGCGCGAGTATGGCGACCGTGTGCCTGTCGTGTCCCACCTGTCGTGGTGCCTTTCCTTGATTGGAGGGTCCTCTGTGATTACCCGCGGTGAGGGGAGGTGAAACAGTCGAGGATTCGACATTGGCCCTTGTGGGTATCTGTCCGGTATGACGAAGTATGGACTCACCCTCTCCAGCGAAGAACACTCGCCGTCGGCCCTTGTTGATATTGCAGTGGCTGCCGAAGATGCCGGCTTCGACTTCGTGTCGATCTCTGACCACTTTCATCCCTGGATCGGCGAGCAAGGACATAGCGGTTTTGTCTGGGCCGTTGTAGGAGCGCTGTCGTCGGCCACATCCACTATCGAGGTAGGTATCGGTGTCTCGTGTCCGATCATGCGGATGCACCCGGTCATCAATGCACACGCGACGGCTACGTGCGCGACACTCCTCGAGGGTCGATTCACGTGGGGCGTTGGCACCGGCGAAGCACTCAACGAGCACGTGACGGGGGAGAGATGGCCACCGGCCGATCTTCGACTCGAGATGCTCGACGAGGCCATCGGGGTGGTTCGAAAGCTCTGGACAGGGGAGAGTGTGACTCACCGCGGGAAACACTTCACGGTTGAGGACGCCCGGATTTTCGACCTTCCGCAAGAACCCCCACCAATCGTGGTCTCAGCGTTCGGGGAAGAAGCTGCGCGGTTGGCGGCTGAGGCCGGCGACGGCTTGTGGACGACGGGTCCGCGCAAGGACATCATCGACATCTACCGTGCCGAAGGTGGTGACGGGCCGGTGTGGAGCCAGCTCTCGCTTTGCTGGGACAGGGACCGGGAAAAGGCCATCGATAGGGCGTATCGCGTCTGGCCCCAGACCGCACTCCCGGGTCAGCTGTCCCAGGACCTGAGGACAGTCTTCCATTTCGAACAAGCCGTTGGGTCTGTGAAGCGAGATGAGATCGGGGAGTCGCTGCCATGCGGACCGGAGCCGGGCCCGATAGTCGACTCCATCGAGCAGGCTGTTGATGCCGGCGTCGATCATGTCTACCTCCATCAAATCGGCGATCCAACAGAAGGCTTCATCGACTTCTGGCTCGACGAAGTGCGCCCGAAGCTTTGACTCTGAAGGCTCGCCCGTACCGGGCTAGCGTTCTTGCCGAATGCCAACACCTGAAGTCGAGGCGCCCGGGCGCTACACGAGAATCGACCCGGCACTGGAGCGCCGCCTCGCCACCGTAGGGCAGGTTCTTCGATGGCTGGCGGCCATCTACGCCGTGATCATCTCGGGAAACGCTGTTTTCGATTGGTTCGGCCAGTCATTGCCCGAGGGCCCTCCCGCAGTGCGACCCATACCCCCGAGTGCGGCGCTCTCCCTGGCCTTTCTGGCCTTCGGAGCCGTTCTGGGAGGGGACAGTCGGCGCATTGCCGGTGGTCCTGTTTGGCCGAGGCGCGTGGGGCTTGGCTTCTCGCTGATGGCCGCCGGCTTCGGGGCATTCGTCATGGCGACCTTCATCTTCGACCTGATGTGGCCGTGGTGGGAGAGCCAAAGCGAGATGCCTGCATTCACAGTGGGCATCATCCTCCTGGCACTGGGGACTGCCGTCCCATTGTCGGTGAGCAGGAGTGATCCAAGGGTGATCGCCGGTCAGGTGAGCGCACTTCTGGTCTTCTCCCTGACGGGCGTGATATTTCTCGGCTATGCCTATGGAGAGCCGTCCGTCGGGCGGCTCTTCCTGACACCCCAGATCTCCTTCCAGGCGGCCGTCGGGGCGTTGCTTGCCGCAGTCGGCGTCATCCTGATCCGACCCGGTAGCGGGGTCTTGTCGATCGCGGCGAGCCCGAGCACGGGAGGCAAGTTGATCCGGCGTATGGGCCCGATCCTGTTGCTGGCCCCAGGTCTCCTGATATTCGTGACCGAGGCCTTCCCGATAACTGACCGGATCGATGCTTTGGCAGTCGTGGCCGTTTCCATGGGGTTCTTGCTCCTGATCCTGCTCGGAATCATCGCCCGTGTCGTCGACGTGACCGCCATTGAAGCCTCTAATGCGCAGGCGCAGGCACTGCGCGCTCAGATAGGGCTCGCACAGGAGGCCCCACTGGTGGCCAGCCTGGCCGATCGTTTCCACATCGTCGAGACGCCCGACCTCGATGGTTGGGAGGTTGCGACCCGCTTTCGACCCGGGGAAGGCAGCGTGGTCGGCGATGCCAGCGTCGTGAAACTGCTTCCAGGCGACCGCATCGGGGTTGTCCTGGTCGACGTGACAGGGCACGGGGCCCAGCCCGCCGCCCGATCGATTCGCATAAGAGATCTTCTCATCCACTCCCTCGCTCTTGGGCTCAGCCCGGCCGAGTCTCTGGAGAAGGTGAGCTTGACCGTTGGGGACGACCTGCTGGCAAGTGCCGTGTCGGCTTGTCTCGAGCCCAGTACGGGCAAGCTGACGTTGGCGTTGGCCGGCCACCCCCCGGTGATCCGAGTTGGGGCACAGGGTGTCGAACTTCACGGCCCCACCGGGCCCCTCCTGTTCCTCGACGGGGCGGCTACGTGCGGCGAGTTGGATGTGGAGGTTGAGACCGGCGACACTCTGGTCTTCTTCAGCGATGGTGTCGCCGATGTACAGAGCCAATCGGGTGGCCGGACCGAGCCGGAGCAACTCGCAGACATGCTCCTCACCGAGCGGGGATCAGCAGTACAGACTGCCGATCTGGTCATCGGCTATGGGGAGAAAGCCCCATCGGATGACCAGAGCGTGGTCGTCATTCGACGGATTTGAGGTGTTTGGCAAGGGACCAGGTGGGTAAAGAGAGGCCGCCCCATTTTGACGGAGTTCAACAATGACTGATATCCATAGTCTGCAAAATACCGTCGTCGCGGTCTTCGAATCACCTGATGACGCCAAGGCGGCCGCCGAGCAGCTTGCGTCAGCCGGATACGAGATCGAGGTACTTCAGGGAGAGGAAGCCAGCGACCACCTCGACCCCGAGGGAGATGAAGGGATCTGGGCATCCTTGAAGCGTCTCGCCTCGGCCCTGGGCGACGAGAGGCGGATTCTCAATCGTCTTGATCGTGAGGTTGCCGAAGGCAATGTGGCCGTATCGGTCGACATCGAGGACGGCGACGCCGCCCCTGCCATCAAAATCATGCGGGAATGTGGTGGCCGATTCATCTGGAAGTTCGGGGAATGGGCCTTCACGCCGATCGAAGTCTGAATCGATTTGAAGCCGACCGGCTCCGACTCTGAAAACGGTGATACCATTCACACGATGAGGGGCCTCACGATCGATCGCAACCATTTCGGACCGGACTGGTCGTCGCTCGCCGTATCTGGCGAGATCGATCTGGCGACCGTGGACGAGCTCGACAAGGAGATCAAATCGGTTCTCGAGTCAGACGGTGGAAATCTCGCAGTCGACCTGCGGACATCTGATTTCATGGACTCGACCGGGCTGAGGTGCCTTGTCATGGCCGACCGCTCTTTCCGGGAAGCCGACCGAAAGTTCGCCCTGGTCGTAACGAACGGGCCGATCTCGCGCCTTATCGACCTGAGTGGCGTGGACTCAACGATTCAAATCGTCTCATCTCCTGATGAGTTGCTGACCTGAGGCCTTCAGTCATCAGGTAGGGCCAGTTCGGCCCAAACCGTGCACATCCCCTCAGGCTCGATTCCCCATGAGTCGGCCAGCTTGTCGACGATGGATAGACCCAGGCCGTCACCCCTTGGGTGGTCTGTGTCGAAGCATGGCCCGTTGTCTGCGACTTCCAGGCGTATCTTTGCGCCTTCCGAGCGTACCGAGACGAGCAAGGATCCATTGCCCGCGTGGCGAACGCTGTTGCTCACGAGCTCGGAGATGACGAGGGCGACGTCGTCGAACCGGGGGCCGAGCTCACCTTTGATCTCAGCTATGCGCTGACGCGATATTCGAGGGGCATCCTTGGTCGAGTCGAGTCGCATCCTCAGTTCAGCCATTTGGTCACTCAGACCCATTACTCAGATCCCCACCGATCCTCAGAATACGAGGAACATGGGTGCGGGCCAATCGCACAAAGCGAGCGCACTCAGTCGCCTTCATCCAGTTTCTCACGCAGCGCGTCAATCGCCTTGCTGAGAAGGCGGGAGACATGCATCTGTGATATCCCGAGGATGTCTCCGATCTCGGTTTGAGTCATGTCTTCTTCGAATCGGAGGCGAAGAATCTGCTGCTGGCGCACAGGAAGCGTCTTGATCGCCTCGGTGATCATGATCTTGTCTTCTCGATTGAATTCCGAGAGATCGTCGTCTTCGAGCCTGTCGAGGAGAGTCAACCCGGTTCGCTCGGTTGGCTTCTCAATGGAACTCGATGAGTAGGCCTTCCCGGCCCGTCTAGCCTCGTCGACCGCCGCAGCGTCGATCCCGATCTCATCCGCTACCTCGTCGTCGGTTGGCGGCCTATTGAGGCGTTGGGTCAACTGCTCGGTGGCGCGTGCCACTTCGAGCGATCGCTCCTGGAGCGTGCGGGGGACTCTCACCGACCATCCCCGATCGCGCAGTAGCTTCTTGAGCTCTCCTGAGATGGTCACCGCCGCGAAGGGGCGAAGGTCGCCGTACGAATCGTCGAATCGTTGGATTGCCTTGAGAAGCGCCATCTGGGCAACCTGGCGCAGGTCCTCGTCATCTATGCCTTTGCCGCGGTAGCGCTTCGAGATGGCCTCCGCGAGATCCCCATGACGTCGGATCAACTCTCCAGAGAACGATGACGGGTCCTCGGACATACGATTGAACAGGTCTTGATCGCTCAGGTCGGGCGACAGGGTCACCGACCCTGGAGTGCGGAGCACGAACCACACGTGCAGCCGGCCGTTGTCAAAATGAGTTCCCCAGCGGCGCGACAGCCTCTCGGCAACGAGATGCCCCACACCCTGGCCGGCGCCATCGATGCCGGCCTCTGCCTCATGCGACACAGTCACCTTCAACCCGACCGCCCGGTCTTGTTCCAGAGTCAGTTCGATCTCTCTCGCATCAGGGGCGTGTTGAATGACGTTGCCAATCAACTCCGTCACGAGGAGGTCGGCTTCCGTTTGGCGCATCGAGTCGAGAGTCGCGTTCTCCCTGATGAATCGGCGAGCTATGAACGCAGATTCCGGATCATTAGGCAGCTCGGTCCGGATTGGCTTGGTCATCGTGATCGGCATGTTTCTACCTCTTTCGCTCCTGTCAACCGGGAACGCGGGTCCCCCCACCGAGGGAGCCCGGATCCTCACTTGAGCGAGGAGTGGTCGACCTCAGACGATGTACCCGATGGTCGCTGGGATGAAACCTCAGATGGTGGTGTCCGCCGCTCGATAGATGGCGAGAGTGACGATGGTCCCTACGACCGCTCCGGTGATTCCTGCCGGATTGCCCTCGAAGCTGCCGTCGACGATGACATTGCCGACGAAGCCCCCAATCGCTGCCCCGACGAGAGCAAGGGCGACGGTGCTCGCCGTGTCACCCTTTGTGTCGGCAAGGCCGAATGCCGCAACCGCGCCGACAGCAAGTCCCAGGGCGAGCCAGATCAGCAAGCCCATATCTGCTCCTTTCGTCAGGAATTGTCACTACCCGGGTGCGCCTCGGCCCAAACGATGGTTGGATCAGGATCAAGCAGGGTATTGAGCACCTCTCTCAGCGAAAGGCTGGCCAAAAGAGATGAACTCGGAATCGGACGAATCAGTCGACAGCACCGCTCGCGACGACAAGACCCAGGAGATAGACGACCAATTCAGGTCCTTGATGGAGGGGCTCCGCACGACGATCCCCGGTGTCATGGTTCTGTTCTCGTTCCTGCTTATCCTGCCGTTGCAGGCAACCTTCGCCGAGGTATCGACTTCTAACACTGTCGTCTTCTACCTTGCGTTCTCCAGCGCCGCCCTGTCATCGGTGCTGCTCATAGCGCCGAGCGTGCATCAGCGGGTCCGGGCTCCCATCAGCGGGATTCGTCGTCGGACGATGCGTCACGTGATGGTGGCAACGAAGATTGCAGTTGCCGGCACTGTGCTCTTCATAGTTTCGATCGCGTCTGTGGTGTATCTCGTGTCTTCGCTCGTCTTCTCTGATCCCGTGGCTATGGCGGCCACAACCGCCATGTCCGGTGTGGCGGGGTGGGCTTGGTTCTACCTACCACTGGTCCACTGGAGAGGCGAAGAATGACAAAAGGCCCCGGTGCGAACACCGGGGCTCTTGCTGCTGAACTGATGCGCCTCAGCCGGCCATTTGAACCGCATCGATGGTCGTGACATCTGTTGCTCCGGCGCTACGCATCACTTGCTCGATGTCGTCGGCTTCTCCTGGATCCACGTCGACTGAAACGAGGTATCCGTTGCTCTCGAGGACCTCTCGGTAGCGAGTCTGCTGCTCGGTCACCTTGGTGGCTTCGTCGTCACCCGCACCGATCAATAGCCCTATCAGGCCACCCGTCACTCCTCCGCCGACAGCTCCAGCGCCTGCCGCCGCAGCCGTGGCGGCAGCCGTTCCTGCAGCGAGCAGCGCGCCGATTCCAGGTAGGAGAGCGACCCCCGCCGACGCAAGAAGCATCGTGCCGGCTCCAGCCGTGGCGCCACCGATTGCTCCGCCCGCGGCGCCTTTACCAGCCTCGGACGCAGCGTCCTCATGGTGGTCTTCGTAGCGGACGACTTCCACTTCATCTGGCTGTTCGATCGTCCGGTCACCCCACATGACCCCTATGGCATCTTTGTCGACGCCGCGGTCAATGCTCGTAGAGATGGCCGCCTCAACGTCCTCGCGTTCGGTGAATACACCAACAACTGTTCGCATCATGTCCCTTCTTTGAGCTCTGAAGGGGCTTTACCCCCACTCTCCGTGAGCAAACGTTCTCTGTCGGGAGCTCAGCCTTCGTAGCCCGATGCCCGGGCCGCCTGACCCTGCTTCACCGCCTTGTCCTTGGCTTTCTGACGCGAGCCGGCGTCTCCCGACTCGTAGTGGTACTTCTTGCCCTTCTCGCCCCATTGGTAATAGGGGCCTTTGCTGTCTTTACTTCTCTTCACCGGCATGTGTCTCCTTTCATCCGAAATCGATTTACCCCGCTCCAACTCACACAAACGGCCCGAGTCCTCCTCGAGGTCGCTGCCCGATGAGTAGCGCCGGGGAGGCCACCCTGCCCGGATCAGAGCATCCAGTTTGGGCTGAGCGGGTTGACGACGTCCTCGAGACTCTCGGATCCAACAGAGATGGTCTCAGCCAGGCCGACGTGGAGGATCGACTCGAGCGATTCGGGCGCAATCAGCTCCAGGCATCCGAAGAGGTGTCGGCATGGTCGATACTCGTAGACCAGTTCAAGAGCGTGATCATCGCGTTGCTCGCGGCTGCGACGCTCGTCTCGTTCCTGCTCGGCGAACTGGCCGAGGCCGCAGCCGTGGCCGTCGTCATCGTGCTCAATGCTGCGATCGGGTTTGTCACCGAGGTCCGGGCTGTCAGGTCTATGGAATCGCTACGCGAGCTCGGCAGAGTCGAGACGAAGGTGCGGCGGTCCGGTGAGACGCGACTGGTCGACGCTGAGGAGCTCGTGCCGGGGGACATCGTGGTCTTCGAGGGCGGCGACGTGATCACGGCCGATCTGCGCCTCCTCGAAGGTCATGTGGCGGTGGACGAGTCCACCCTCACCGGTGAATCGACACCGGTAGACAAGGACCCTGCACCGGTCGAGCACGACGCCGTGCTTGCCGAGAGGCCACCGATGCTCCACAAGGGTACGGCCGTCACCAACGGCTCGGGCGAAGGCGTTGTCGTGTCCACGGGCATGGAGACCGAGCTAGGCCGCATCACGCGACTCGTCGCGGAGGCCGATCAACCCGAGACTCCACTCCAGCAGCAGCTCGGACGACTCGGACACAAGCTGCTCTGGCTCACGCTCGGTATTGCCCTGGTAATCGTGGCCCTTGGTGTGCTCTCCGGTCGCGACCTCCGCACCACCGTCGAGACGGCGATTGCCCTCGCTGTGGCGGCTATCCCCGAGGGCTTGCCCATCGTCGCGACCGTGGCTTTGGCGCGGGGCATGAAACGCATGTCGGAGCGGAACGTCCTGATCGAGAAGCTGGCTGCCGTCGAGACCCTGGGCTCCGTGAGCGTCATTCTCACCGACAAGACGGGAACCCTCACCGAGAACGAGATGGTGCTCCAGAGACTTGTGATGGCTGGAGCAGAGTACCGGTTTGGTGGTGGCTTCACGACGGAGGGTGAGGTGACGAAAGATGACGGTGATGCGAGCGGGGATGCCCTTCTTGAAGAGGCCCTTCGAATGGCCGTCTTGTGCACCAATGCAACCTTGGGTGCCAATCCCAAGACTGACGCTGCCGGCGACCCTTCCGAAATAGCGTTGTTGATGGGCGGGCTCAAAGCGGGGATTCACCGACAAGAGCTCATCGAAGACACGCCGGAGGTCGATGAGGTCCCCTTCGATCCTGGTCGCAGACTCATGGCGACGCTGCATCGTGCCGGCGATGGCTTCTTCTGGGCCGTCAAAGGAGGCCCCGAAGCCGTTCTTCACGCCTCGTCGAGAATCTCCACGCCGGATGGTGAGCACGTACTTGGGCCTGCGGAAATAGAGGACTGGCTCGATCGAAACGAGAAGCTCGCAGCGAACGGGATGCGGGTTCTTGCATTGGCGCGGCGCAATGTAGACGACAGGGACGCTGACCCATATGCGGAGATGACCTTCCTCGGGCTGGTGGGGCTGATCGATCCGCCGCGGAGCGATGTTGGAGACGCCATCCGAGAGTGCCATAACGCCGGGATAGACGTGGTTCTGGTCACCGGCGACCAGCCCGCAACTGCGTCGGCTATCGCCGCAGAGCTTGCGATCGACGAGAGCGGCCCGGCCTTGACGGGAAGCGACCTGGCTTCTGGTGACGTCGATGAGCAGGTCCTGGGTGAGACCCACGTATTCGCCCGAACCAGCCCCGAGCAGAAGCTCGACCTGATCACAGCCAGGCAGAACCGCGGTCAGAGCGTGGCGATGATCGGAGATGGGGTCAATGACGCCCCGGCCTTGAAGAAGGCGGACATCGGTGTGGCAATGGGAGAGCGCGGCACAGACGTCGCCAAGGAGGCAGCCGACGTGGTCGTGCAGGACGACCGCTTTCGGTCGATTGTTGATGCCATCCGTGAGGGCCGGATCATCTTCGACAACATTCGCAAGTTCGTCATGTATTTGTTGTCGAGCAACCTGAGCGAGATCCTCGTCGTTGGGATTGGGTCCGTTCTCAGCCTCCCCCTGCCGATCCTGCCATTGCAGATTCTCTACCTCAATCTGGTCACTGATGTGTTCCCCGCTTTGGCTCTCGGGGTGTCTCCGGGCGACGAGACGATCATGAACCGCCCCCCAAGGCCGCAGGATGAAGGCGTGCTTACTCCCACTCGTTGGGCGCGTATCGCCGGCTACGGCGTCTTGATCACCATCCCGGTGATGGTCGTCCTCTTCGTGGCGACTCGGTCTCTGGGTCTCGATGACTCCACGGCGACGACCATGAGTTTCCTGACGCTCGCCTTCGCCCAGTTGTGGCACGTGTTCAACATGAGCGAGGAAGACGACGTAATCCGCACTGAAATCACGACCAACCCTTGGATCTGGGGGGCCATCCTCGTCTCCGGCCTCCTACTGCTCGCCCTGATGTACATCCCACCCCTCAGCATCGTCATGGAGGTGGTGGCTCTCGAGGGTTATCAGTGGCTGATGGTTCTTGGTGCCAGCCTGGTACCTCTGGTTGTCGGACAGGTCGTCAGAGTGGCGTCGCGCAAGAACGTCTGAATGCCGCGTCCCAAACGACCCACGATTGTTTGAAGCGACCCGGGCCGGGGTAGATGCCGACTTGTATGAGCACACCCACTGCACTCATCGAGATACCCGGCTTCACTCTTCATTCCAGCGTCGGAGGGAGGATCTCCCGGACCGACTACCTGGGTCAGGTGTCGGTCGTCATGGTGTTCCTCCCCGACCTGAAGGCCTCATTGCACGCTCTTCTCCCGTTCCAGGACCATCTGGCCGAATTTGGGTTGGCGAAGTGTCAGGTGCTCGCCGTGGCATCCGAGCGTGTATCGACCGTCAGAGAGTTCGCCGATCGGCACAATCTCGAAATCCCCCTCCTTGCCGACGAAAGTGGCGAGATTGCTCGAGAGCTGAATCTCGAGTCAGCATGCCATCCGGTAGTGCTGGTGGCCGATCGAGACTGTGTCGTCAGGGAGTCCGTCACGTTCCCAAACGTTCACATCGAGGGCGTGCTGGACCGCGTCCGCAGAATCGGCGAAGCTTGACTCTTCCGATTCGCCCGCAATCAACATAGGGAAGTGATCCAGGCGTGAAGCCAAAAGTCATGGACTCCGAGCTATTCGAGTGGCTCGTGTCCAATGGAGGAAGGCATCTAATTTCGATCGGGATACCCACCCATTCCAAGGGCAGGGAGGTGTCACAAGACCGGATTCGCCTGAAGAACCAGCTTGCCGAAGTCGACTCGGCTCTGGATAGTCGGGGTGTGCGACGTCGGGACCGTGACGAGCTCCTATCAGACGCTCGTGACCTTCTTGAAGATGTCGAATTCTGGGAGCACCAGTCCGACATGCTCGCTGTCTACGTGGACGACGACGGCGAAACCCATCCGGTGTCCGTTTCGGAGGCTACGACCACTGTGCCGTCCTTGGTTTCGGATCACTTCTATCTGCGCTACGTCTTGTCGGAGATCGACCCGCTGCGGCTCCCGGTTCTCGTGTTGACTCGGGGGGCGGTTCAGCTCTACGAGCTTGCGGGGGATCGGCTCGCCAGGATTGCCGCAGACCTCCCAGAGTCTTTCGACGATGTCAATTGGTTCGTCGATCGTGAGTCTCAGCTCCAACAACATTCAGACCGTGCCGGTTCGCAAGGTGTACACCATGGTCACGAGCCGTCGGCGGATCGGGCGGCCGATACGAATCGTTTCCTGCGGGCTGTTGGCGATGCCATCTCGGCACTTCACATTGACTCCCCACTCGTGGTCCTGGGCGATGATCCCCTCGTGAAGCGTTTCGGCGCTATCTACTCCGATGACTTTCTCAGTCCGGAAAACAGCGGCATATCAAGGCTGGAAGAGGCGAGAGTGGTTGAGCTCGCCCGCCCCGTCTTCGATGAGCACCGGGCGAAGCTCGAAGAACAGGTGGTCCGGGAGGCTCTCGACGCGCTCGGAAGGGGCATGGCTACTTCTGAGGTCGAAGAAGCGCTTGCCGACGCGGCCGCTGGACGCATCGAGAAGGTCGTCCTATACCGAGATGCGGATCCGATATGGGCCGCCGAATCCGGGAACGATCTGACGCCCCAGGATGAGAGGGGCCACGACAGTGTCGACATGATCGACCGCCTCGCAGTGCGAGCCCTGACGACGGGTGCGAAAGTCACCGTGGTCTCCACCCCCATCGCAGGTCAACAGTTCGTGGCTGTCCGCAGGTTCTGAGGGTTTGCGCCCACCCACGGTGGGGTAACGGGGCCTGGATCCGGAGAAGGGCTCCGGTGGCATGGGGCAAAGGAGTCAGCGATGACTACGGAAACACTCGCCAACAGAATCGAGAGAATACGGGCGCGCCTGGTCGAGATCGAGAACGAGCGAGCAGGTCTGCCGTCAGACAGCTATGAGCGAAGAGCCGAGCTGCTCGACGAGGAACAGACATTGGAGGCCCGCCTTGGAGAGCTGAAAGACGAGGCCGCCCGCGAGGGTGTGGGACTGGCGCGGGAGCAGGCCGGAGACGCGTCCAGGTATGAGCGCGTTCCGGATCTGCCCGATTCAGGAGCCAAGGCTGAGTACTACCTCTGAGGGAACCTCACGTCAACAGATCTTCTTCAACCCGTCTGCGCAGCATGGGCAGCGTCATCGCTCCGTAGCCAAGCATGACGTCGTGAAATGCCTTGATGTCGAACTCGTCGCCAAGCCGTTCTTTCGCCCTGTGGCGCAAATCGAGGATCTCGAGCTGTCCCATCTTGTAGGAAAGGGCCTGACCGGGCATCCCGATGTACCTGTCGACCTCCTGTTCGATCGTAAGTCTCCCGATTGGGGTCCACTTCGCCAGCCAGTCAATGGCTTGTTGCCGCGACCAGCCCAAGGCATGCATTCCGGTGTCTACGACGAGCCGGCCGGCCCTCCATGCGTCGGCGCTGATTGCGCCGAGGCGATCTACGTCTGAGGAGTAGAGACCCATCTCGTCGGCCAGCCTCTCCGAGTAGAGACCCCAGCCTTCGGTGTGGGCGTAGACCTGGGAGAACTTTCTGAACGTGGGGACATCGAGTCGCGACGCAATCGTGCGGTCGAAGTGATGGCCGGGTATCGCTTCGTGGAAGTGAATCGACTCGTATTCAAACCGGTCCCTCTCCTCGGGCTTGTGGGTGTTGAGGAAGTAGGTCCCAGGCCGTGAGAAGTCGGTCGGTGGCTGCATGTAGTAGGCAGGCGGCATGGCCGGCGCAACCGCTTCGGGAACAGGCACGACGTCGCACTTCTCCGTCGGTTTGAGGTTGAACCAGTCGTCCACAGCATCCCATGCCCGGTCCACGGCGTCCCGGGCATGCTCGAGCATCTCATCGGCGGAGCCAAAGCGGAGTGCAGGGTCCTGGTGCAGGTGGGCGAAGAGCCGCTCGATATCGTCCAACCCGAAAGCAGCTTGGCCGATCTCAGCCCATTGATCGACGAGAATCTCGGTGCCCCACTTCTGACCGATGTCGTGAATCTCCTGCGCCGTTCTCTCGAGCTGGGTGTATCGGTGGATCAACGACTGATATATCCGATCTCCACCCGGGATCCATTTGAGGCCGACGCGGTCGTCCGGTCGGGCAGTGGGGGCTATGTAGTCAGCCAGACCCGCTCGGTATTCGGCGAAGGCGGGCCGAACCGTCTTTTCCACGATCTCTCGAGCCATTGCATGCCATCCTGAGTCCTCTCCAGGGACCTGCAGCTTGAGGAATGGGTCATCCGAGAGGTCTGATCGGAGATAGCGATCGAGCTGATCCAACACGCGCCTGAGTGACGCCAGGGTGGGTGTCAACCCATGGGCAGCGTTGTCCCGGGTGAACGCAAGGGCCTCTCGGAGGTGATCCTGCACCTTGCGGTACCTATCGAGGAGGGCGTCCGCCTGGTCTCGGGTCTGGACCGTGTTCATCCTCGTGTCCGAGAGCAGTCGTGTGTGTACACCCAGATAAGGGTCGATCGGAGCCACCATCAGCCTGTCTTCGATCTCTGTTGCCCAGACTCCTGCCTCGTGGGCGACGAGCCCAACCGTTATCTGCTCCTGGATGGAGAGGTCGGTGGTGTCGAGTCCCCCGGCCTCCGCGGCGATCGTTCGGAATCGTGAAGCAAGTACATCCAGTGAGCTGGAGTCGAATGTGCGCAGCTGGTCGTCGAATTCGTGCTCCCCCCTCACGGTTGCGATCGTCGGCGCGTATTCGCAAACGAGTCGCCAGTATTCCTCGGCGATTCTGTCCAGGCTCATCCTCCTCCGATCTCTGGTCGCCTTGCGCTTGGCGCGTGACATTGACCGTACTGGCTGACCCCTCGTTGAGCGTTGGTAGTCTCTACGTTTCTGAGCAGCCCCGACCGTTTCCGAGAACTGCACCAGGATGGGATCTTCGTCATGCCCAACCCCTGGGATCGTGGCTCGGCCCTCCTGCTCGAAGAGATGGGGTTTCCCGCGTTGGCGACCACGAGCGCGGGACTGGGCCGGTCGATTGGCAAAGACGATCAGCAGGTCACCCGCAGTGAGCTTCTTCAGCATGTCTCCGAGCTCACAAACGTCATCTCTGTGCCACTGAGTGTCGACTCGGAGCGGCTCTTTCCCGAAGAAGAGGGAGGGGTCCGGCGTTGCGTGGAACTGCTTGCCGAAGCTGGGGCGGCGGGATGCTCGATCGAAGACTACGACCCCAGCGCCAAGCAAGTCGTGCCTTTCGATGAAGCAGTCGAGGCGGTGGCCGAGGCTGCAGAGGCTTGTGGCCGCACGGGCCTGGTGTTGACCGCACGATGTGAGAACCACCTGTACGGTGTTCTCGATCTCTCGGACACCATCGACCGGCTGACCGCCTACAGGGAGGTCGGTGCCGAGGTCGTGTACGCACCGGGGCTGGTGAGCTCGGATGACATCGGGCGGGTGGTTGAAGAGGTCCGAGCTCCTCTCAACGTCCTCGCTCTGCCCGTGGCGCCTTCTGTCGAGGAGCTTCGCAAGCTGGGAGTCAGACGGGTGTCGACGGGGAGCCTGCTGTTCAACGTGACCCGGCGAACTCTCCGCGCTGCGGCGCGGGAGCTCCTCGACTCAGGAACCTCGCTCTACGCCCTCTGAAGTTGGCCGGAGCAGAAGCAAACCGATCGACTCCTACACATCCCCCTCAGCCGTGTCGATCGGCCACTGGATTTCGGTCAGGAGTTCCTCCTCCTCTACCTGAGTCGGGTCGTTCAGATAGATCTCTCTAGGCCCGGCCAGGGTTGCATGACCGCGGTCGTCGATCCAGGCGAGCAGAGCGTGATAGGCCGGAGTCACCTCCTGATAAGGGCCCTTGTGCATGGTGAAGGCCATCGGCCCTCCCGGAAGCGTTCGCGCCACAACCTCGCCATCTTCGAAGTTCGCTTCGCCTATGGGTATGCAGATCTCAATGTCGCCGTCGTTCTGCTCGTCGATGACATCGTGGAAGATGATCAGAGGGGCACCATTGGGGGAGGTGCCCGATGACATCACGGCTTGCATGAGGGTGGCGAAACCCCCGGCGATCTCGTCCCCGATCGTCTGGTGGGTTGCGTGTTTGCGCAGAGCGGCGACTCGCTGATCTTGCACGGTCTTGACATTGACCTCGTAGGGCATCAAACGCTCCTTTCCGTCCAACAGGTCGTTGAGGAATGCGAGCATCCTCTGATGAGCGCCAAGGCGATCGACCAGCCGGTCCCGATGGGCATCGAGCAACTTCCGGGCGACGTCGGGCTCGGCCTCGAGAACCTCACTGATCTCGTCCAAGGGCATGTCGACGCCCCGCAATAGCCGAATCGCCTCGGCCCGGTTCGCCTGCCCCCGCGTGTAGTAGCGGTACCCGCTCGACTGGTCAACGTGGGCTGGGGACAGGATCCCCATGTCGTCGTAGAGTCTCAGGGCTTTGATCGAGAGTCTCGTCATGTTGGAGAAGGCCCCAATCGGGAGCAGACGGCCGAGCGCTTCGCTTTCCATATCCGCCACTATCGCGTCTACCCCAAGGGGAGAGTCAAGCCTTTTCTCGGGGCGTCTGATTCTTGATCATCAGAGCCTCGGTTGAGTCGGCTCTGATATCGCCCTCCACGAGGGATCGGGTCTGTGTCAACCGAAATAGCCAGACGAGAGACGGGACCACCAGGACCGCGGCCGCGGCAAAGGCGATGATCATCGCCGTCAGGACCGGATCAGATGCCGCGAAGTCCTCAATCGAAGCGGCGTCCTCCAGCACCCACGGGTACTGGGCAGCGCCCCACCCCCAAAGAACGGCGACTGTGGCCAGTGCAGCCGTGGGCCGGGCCGCCAGGAAGCGGCGATTCCAAAGCAGCCAGAGCGAGGCCACGCCGCCGGCTGCCGAACCGATTATCAGGACGATTCCTCTGGTTGATAGGAGACCCTCGTAGAGAGAAGGGGCGTCCCAACGCAAGACGAATATGCCTGCAATGGCGACGACGCCGGCAGCCGCACCGGCAATCAATCCCCGCAGGCGAAAGTACTCGGCGAGGTCGGTTTCCTGGTCGAGGACTGCTTCCCTCGTCAGGAGAACGGCTGCCAGGTAGGCACATGCAACGACCGCCATCACTCCGCCGAGAAGCGATGTCGGGTTGAGCCAAGAGCCGAAGACGTCACCTTCGGCATTCCCCAGCGGCACGCGCGCGGAGGCAACGCCACCAACGACTGTCCCCAGAAAGAAGGGGGTCAAGGCCGACGCGCCGGCGAACCACGCTCCATACCAACGCTGCCTGCCAACCGTGTCCGCCCACTTCCTGAAGGCGAAGCCTGATCCCCGGAAGATGATGCCCAGTGCCGCCAACGTCAGTGGGATCCACAGTGTTGTTGCGATTGACACGAATGGCTCGGGAAAGGCAGTCCAGAGGTATACGAGCACGAAGATCAGCCACACATGGTTCGCCTCCCAGACCGGGCCGATCGCGCGTTCAATCAAGGCCCGGGGGCGTCGGCCCTTCTCCGGCCCCCCTGCAAAAAGGTCCCAGATACCACCACCAAAATCGGCGCCTCCGAAGATGGCATACGCCGAGATCCCCAACCAGATGATCCCAGCGATTACGTTCGGAAGCATCAGTCGCCGGTTGCCTCAGGCACGGGTGGCCCGTAGGGGGTGGCGACGTCTTGGCCGGAGGCGAAACCCCTGCTTATGCGTTTCAAGGCCAGCACCGAAGCCGTAGCGAGACCGACATAGACCACCGTGATCAGGATGAGGCTCCAAATCAGCCCATCGGCGTTGGTCACGGCGTCGGCAGTCCGCACCTGTTGCCAAACTATCCAGGGCTGTCGTCCCACCTCGGTTGTGATCCAACCCGCCTCCATTGCTACCACGGCTGCCGCCCCCGACACGGCGGCCAGTCGCCAGAACCATCTCGACTCGGGCAGTGACTTCTTGCGCCACCAGCGGATGGCAAACCACGCCGAGAGGAGGAGTAGGCCAGTTCCGATCGCCACCATGACCTGGAACGAGATATGAACGATGTTCACCGGCGGGATCTCATCGGGTGGTATGTCGTCGAGCCCCGGCAGCTCTCCATCGAAGCTCCGGGTCCCCAGGAGGGAGCCGAGTCCCGGGATCTCGATCGCACCGACCACCTCGCCATCGACGAGGATGCCGCCGATGGTGAACGGTGCGTTGCTTCCCCCCTCTGTGACCAGTTCCATGGCTGCGAACTTCGCAGGCTGGGCGTCGATGAGCCTCCTTGCCGCGGTGTCACCGACCAGAATCTGGATTGGTGCGGCGACGGCTGCGACCGAGAAGGCGATGATGAACCCGAGCTTGTGGTGCCGATCCCGTCTCCCTTTCAGCCAGCCCCATGCATAGACCCCAGCAACGAGGAAGCCAGAGACCATGTAGGCGGCTAGAAGCATGTGGGTGTATTGGACGGCGGTGGCGTCGTTGAACATTGCGGCCCAAGGATCGACGTTGACCACCTCCCCGTTCACGATCTCGAACCCGGCGGGGGAGTTCATCCAGGAGTTGACCGTGAGGATGAAAAAGGATCCGGCGATCCCGGCGAGCACGATCGGGAACAAGGAGAGGAAGTGAAGTCGGGCCGACATCCTCTTCCACCCGTAGAGGTAGATGCCAATGAAGATCGCCTCGAGGAAGAACGAGACGCCCTCGAGAGTGAACGGGAGGCCGATCACGTCGCCGTAGGGGCCCATGAGCCCGGGCCAGAGCATCCCCATCTCGAAGCTGAGGATGGTCCCGGAGACGGCCCCGACTGCGAAGAGGACTGCCATGGTCTTCGCCCAGCGTCTTGCCAGCTCCAGGTAGTGATTGTCCCCGGTGCGCAGGCCCCGCCAGTGAGCGATGAGAGTTATCAGCGGAAATCCGATGCCAAGGGCGGCGAGAATGATGTGGAAGCCGAGGCTGATGGCCATTTGGTTCCGCGCCGCCAGTAGGTTCAAATCTGCGAGGATTTGAACGGATCTCACGGCTCTCAATGTATTCGCGGCGCGCGATTACGGACAATCGCGGTCGCAGCCCAGAGCCCTCACCACCGACACGGGCTTTCGGAGAGCCCGCACCGTGATCGGGAGGTTCGACTAGGGGATCACGTCACTCTGCTCCCACGCGTCTGGCCCGTTGAATAGGGGATCTGGGCGCAGGAGAACGATGGTGCCCGCCTCTACGTCGACTGTGCCTTCCTGGGCCCACTCACCGCCCGCTGAGGCCGTTTCCAGCCTGTCGTGGCCGCCCGACCCCCAAGCGACGTAGTCGAGCATCGTGGTCTCGTCGTCGAAATCGGACCCTTCATAGACTGCGATCTCTCCCCCTGAGGGGTCGAGAAGCCCGAGCTCCCTGACGCTGAACAGGATCACATCTCTTGGCTCGATTCTGAAAATGTCGAGCATGAACGCTTCACCGTCCTGATAGATCCAGATGTCTCGCGTGGTGAGATCGTCGGTGCCTCCGTTGGTGAGGATGATCGAGTTCAACTCGAAATCGACACCCACGAGTTGGAGGTCTGAGACGGCCTGTTCCTCATCGCCCGTTCCGCAGGCACCGAGTGCCAGCAGCAACGCGAGCAAGCAGGCTATCGCCCTTGTTGTGGACGGCTTCTCTTTTCTACGGCCGCCGTCGGAGCCGGATCTTATGTCTCTGATAGCTTCCCAATGAGTCCTTTCATCATCTCCAGACAGCGTTCCAGTTGTTCAAGGCTGATGTTCTCGTCGGGGCGATGGGCGACATCGATGCTTCCGGGCCCGCAGACAACCGCGGGAATCCCGGCGAGCTGATACAGACCGGCTTCGGTCCCGAACGCCGCCACTTGCCGGGTCGAGGATCCACAGATCTCGCTCACGAGATCGAAGGCGGGATCGTTGGGGAGGTCCTGAAGCCCGTCGACCGCTCCCTCGGTGACCGTGGCGATAGAAGCGTCCGGGCTGACAGCCTGCATTCGCTGTGTGATCTCGCTCTCCAGGGCCGTCATCTCCCGCACAACGTGCTCGGCATCCTCCTTGCGGACCGGGCGCATCTCCCACTCGATGATGCACTCGCCGGCGATGACGTTGCGAGCGGTCCCACCGGTCATCATCCCTACGTTCACCGTGGTGTGAGGCGGGTCGTAAGGGCTGCTGTCGGGCGCCCGCGCCTTCAGCTCCTCGCCGAGCTCCAACAGACGGTTGATGTAGATCGCGCCATATTCGACCGCGCTGACGGCACGGTCAGGCGCCGACCCGTGTCCCTCGATCCCGTTGATGTAGGTCGTGTACTCGTAGCAACCCTTGTGGGAGGTGACGATCTCCATGCTCGTCGGCTCTCCAACGATTGCGGTAGCCGGCTTGGGACCGTTGCGCTCGAGGTCGGAGATGAGAATGGGCGCTCCGCGGCAGCCGATCTCCTCATCGAAGGTGAGGGCGATGTGGACGGGTCGCTGAAGGGGAGCCGCGGCGAACTCTGTTGCCATGACAAGGGCACACGCGATGAAACCCTTCATATCGGCAGTGCCACGTCCGTAGATCTTCTGCTTCCGTCTGGTGGCGAGAAACGGCGGTCCCGTCCAATCGAAGTCTTCGGCAGGTACGACGTCGGTATGGCCTGAGAGGATCACTCCGCCGTCGACATTCGGGCCGATCGTCGCGAACAGGTTGGCCTTCGTTGCGTTCTCGTCGTGGGTGATTCGTATGTCTGACGCCAGAGGCTCCAGCATGATGTTGGCGTAGTCGATGAGATCCAGGTTGGACGCCTCGGTGATCGTGGGGAAACCGACCAGGTCACCCAGGGTCATCATCGTCCGGTCCCGCAGCTCTCTCATGGCTGGAATCGCTCCGGCAGTAGGCGACGATGCTGTTCCGCCACCGCCGCAGCTTTTGCTGTGGTCGTGTTGCCACCGGTTGCTATGAGGGCGATGTGATCTCCAAAGATGCTTCGATCGCCTTTGATTGCGGCAGCGATCGGAGTCGCACCTGCCCCCTCCAGGATGAGTCGCTCCACGTAATACGCCTCGGCCATCGCCACACCGATCTCCTGCTCGGTGACCAGGACGAATTCGTCGATGAGGTCTCGGACGGTGGCGAATGTGTGATCGTTCTCGAGCCCGATTCCGCCCTGCAAGCAGTCGGCCAGGCTCTCTACCTCGGGCACCTCGACGGGTTTTCCGGCGCGCAGGCTCTCGTACATTGCAGCGCCCCGGTCCATCGATACGGCAACGACTCTCGTTTCGGGCCTCTCAGCCTTGAGGGCAATCGCCACGCCTGAGGCGAGGGCGCCACCGGAGACCGGGACCACCACGGTGTCCACCTCAGGAAATTGCTCGATAATCTCCAAAGCGATCGTCCCGTGCCCTGCGGTTGAGGCCGGGTCGTTGATGGGGTCGATCAGAGTCATCCCCCGAGAAGCGAGCTCCATCGCATGAGCTTGCGCCTCATCCTGAGACTTGCCTACCAAGTGCAGCTCCGCCCCCATATCTGTCAGCGCCTGTCTCTTGTCGTCCGTGGTCATGTTCGACATCACCACGCTGGTCGGGATGCCGAGGCGGGCGCCGACAAGAGCTGTGGCCCGGCCGTGATTGCCCGTCGAATAGGTCACGAGATGATTGACGTCACCCCGTTCTCGGCTGGTGAGGATGGCGTTTGCGGCCCCACGAACCTTGAACGCTCGCGTGTCCTGGAAACATTCGAGTTTGAGGCGTACGTCGGCGTCCAGCAGCCTCGATAGGGGGAAAGACACGATGGTCGGTGACGTGTGCGCGAATCCGCGGATCCGCTCTCTTGCCTGCTTGATGTCGTCTACGAGCGGAGCTGACATCAGTTCTTCACGAACAGCTTTCGGGGATAGTTGGTGAGGGTCTCTGCCGGCCCGTCTTCGGTGATGACGATGCTCTCGGTGATCTCGAGGCCCCAGTCGTCCATCCATAGCCCTGGCATGAAGTGAAACGTCATGTTCGGCTCGAGCACGGTGTGATCCGTCTTGCGGAAGCTGATCGTCCGCTCACCCCAGTCGGGTGGGTAGCTGAGCCCGATCGGGTATCCGCACCTTCCCTCCTTCTCGATGCCGGCCTTGTCCAAGGCGGCATACAGCGCGGTTGCGACATCTGAGGCCCGGTTGCCCGCTCGGGCCGCATCCAGGCCGGCCTCGAGCCCTTCGACGAGGGCTTGCTCGCCTCTTCGCATCTCTTCGGGTGGATCGCCAAGGAAAAGGGTTCGGCAGAGCGGTGTGTGGTAGCGCTTCACACACCCAGCGACCTCGAAGAAGGTGCCTGCGCCTACCTGCAGGGGTCGGTCGTCCCAGGTCAGGTGAGGAGCAGAGGCGTCGGCACCCGTGGGCAGCAGGGGAGCGATCGCCGGGTAGTCGCCGCCGTACTCATCAGTCCCAACAATGCCTGTGTGATAGATCTCGGCCACGAGCTCGTTCTTGCGCATGCCTGGCTCTGCTATCTCGAGGATTCGATCATGGATCTTCTCCACGATCCCTCCCGCAGCGCGCATGTACGCAAGCTCCTGTTCGGACTTGACGGCCCTCTGCCAATTGACCAGACCCGTGGAGTCGTGAAACGACGAATCTGGCAGCTCCTTTGATAGGTAGGAGTGGGCAGAAGCCGAGTAGTAATAGTTGTCCATCTCGACGCCGACCCGCCCGACGAGGCCCATATCGGCCATCAGCGCGGCGAGGTGCTGATGGGGGTGACGCTCGGTCGACTGCACGAAGTGATCGGGATAGCCGATGATGCGATCGTGCTCCATGTAGACGGTGCGTTTCGCTCCGTTGCCGTCCTGGACTCGGCCCCACCAGATCGGGTCATTCTCATGGTCGACCAGCACCGCCTGATGGGTGTAGAACGACCAGCCGTCGTAGCCGGTGAGCCATCCCATGTTGGACGGGTCGCTGATCACGAGGACGTCGATTCCGTCCCGGGCCATGGCCGCACGGACCTTGTCCAACCGACGCCCGTACTCCTCCCGGGTGAAAGGAAGCTTCACGTCTGCCATGTCGACCTCCGAGCTCTCGCGGGGGCGTCAGAGCGCCATACCTCTTACCTCAGTGACTAAGCACTGCCCTCAGGAACGTCTTTGTCCTTTCGTGGTCAGGATCTTTGAAGAGCTTGTCGGGCGGGCCCTGCTCCAGGATTTGGCCGCGGTCGAACATGAGGACTCGGTCGGCCATCTCGCTGGCGAAGCCCATCTCGTGGGTGACCATCATCATCGTCATCTCACCGCTGGCGGCAAGTTCTCGCAGGACCGTGAGCACCTCCCCAACGAGCTCGGGATCCAGAGCCGAGGTCACCTCGTCGAAGAGCATGACCTTGGGCTCCATTGCCAGGGATCTAGCGATGGCGACACGCTGCTTCTGCCCACCGGACAGCTCCGATGGCCGGTGGTCCAGCTTGTCCCCGAGGCCGACTTTGTTGAGAAGCTCCTGTGCTTGGACGTCAGCCTCGTCCTCGGTCATCCCTTTCACCTTCATCGGCGCCAGCATCACATTCTCTCGCGCGCTCATGTGGGGAAAGAGGTTGAAATGCTGGAAGACCATCGAGATGTCTGACCGGACCGACCTGATGTGCTTTTCCGACGCGGGCGTGAGCACGCCATTCTTCTGCTCGTGGTAGAGGTGCCTGCCGTCGATTTCGATCGTGCCTTCGTCGATCCTCTCGAGGGTCATGATCACCCGAAGGATCGTCGTCTTGCCGGATCCGCTTGGGCCGATGATCACGACCACCTCACCAGGATCGACGTCGAGGTCGAGCTTGTTCAAGACGACGTTCTCACCGAAGGCCTTGACTACCTGTCTCATCGCGACGCTGGCCCCGGTTCGTTTGTTATCAGGTTTCATAGAAGGTTCTCCTCTCGAGAGAGCGCACGAAGATGGCGGCCGGAATGCTGACGATCAGGAACAGGATCCCTGCGATTGTGTAGGGCTCGACGGTGCGGAAGTCGGCTGACTGAAGGGCCCGGGCCACGAAGAGTACGCCGGCGACTGTGATTGCAGAGCCCTGCGGAGCGTCCTTGAACATTCCGACGAAGTAGTTGCCGAGAGGGGGTAATGCTCGGGGAATCGCCTGGGGGAGGATCACCGATCTCCACGTCGTGGTCATCTTGAGGTTCAGTGACGTGGAAGCTTCCCACTGGCCCTTGTCGACACTGTTGATGCCGGCGCGATAGGCCTCCGAGCAATAGCAGGCGTAGTGGACGCCCAATCCCACGACCAGCGCCGTTAGCGGGCTGAGAAACCTGATCGGCTCCGGGATGAATGTGATGAGGGGCAGGGCGTAGAAAAGGAAGAAGAGCTGGATCAGCAGAGGAGTGGAACGTATGAACTCGATGATCCACGCGAGCGGGTAAGAGATCCACTTCCGGTCCGACCGCCGGCCGATTGCCAGGAATAGGCCGAGAATCACTGCCACTGTGATGCCGAGGAGCGTGGCGAGGATCGTTGTGAGCATCCCCTGGATGAGACCGGGTGTGATCTCCCATGCGTAGTCCCAATCCCAACGTGTCATCAGGTGCTCCCAAACCTACGGGCTGAGCGCCTCTCGGCGACTTTGAACAGTTGAGCGATGACCTGGGCGAGGATGAGATAGATGACCAGCACGTTGAGATAGAGGATGGCGAGGGGTACCGGGCTATCGGAGATGACGTTGTTCTGTCTGATGACCTGGGCGACCCTTGCCAGGTCATTGAGGGCGATCAGCGACACAAGCGCCGTGCCCTTGAGCACCTCGATGGTGAGGTTGCCATACGGGGGGAGGATGATTGGGACGGCCTGGGGGAAGACGACATGGCGGAGTCGCTGCCGATCGGTCATGTTGAGGGCGATCGTCGCCTCCGTCTGCCCTTTGGGAACGGCCTGGATGGCTCCGCGGACGATCTCGGCCCCATATGCACCCATGTTGAGCCCGAGGGCCAGGATCCCGGCCAGCATCGGGGGCATCGAAGGAGCGCCAAAGAGGATAGGTAGTGCGTAAGCCATCCAGAAGAGCAGGATGATCGCCGAGATTCCTCGGGCGAACTCGATGTAGACCAAAGCCGCCTGCCGGATCCATTTCTTGTCGGATAGGCGGGCCACTCCCATGACGACTGCCATGAAGGTGCCCAGAGCGAACGATCCCACGATCACCTGAATGGTTACCAGGGTCCCCTCCAGGAGGTTGCCGTATTGCCTCGCATTGAGGATCAGGTCGTCCAAATCGGTCCTCTACTGGCCGGTCGGCGTCCCGGGGACATCATGTCCCCGGGACTGCACGACTGTCGGCTTCTACCGGTCTGCTACTCGTCGCCACCAGGGCAGCGAACTTCTTCGCACCCGGTGATCTCTTGCACGGTCAGTTCCACTGCGTCATCCGCAAGAGGGGCCCCAAAGATGTCGTTGACAATCTGCTGGACCTCTCCGGATTCCTGCTTGTCGTTCAACACTTCGTTGAACTCGTCGCGCAGGTCCTCGTTGAGGAACCCGTAACCACCGCATCCGAGGATTGGGTTGCCCTCTTCATCCAGTGCGGGGAACGGTGGCAGGGCTTCGAAGCCCGCCATTGCATCGGCGTGCTGCTGCACCGTGAGGATCGTGCCGGATACGGCGTCGACGCGACCTGCGGCCAGGGCGTCGTACTGGTCCTCGATTCCGGCGAACTCGACGATCTGGTCCTCGGGTATGCCGGCCCAAACTGCGTAGTCGACGTTCACCGTTCCGGATGCAACCGCAAGGGTGGCGTCGGTGTCGGCCACGGAGTTGTAGTTGGTGAGACCGTCCGGATTGCCCTCGGGTACGAGCATCGACTCGAGCACGCAATAGTCAGGGTCTGAGAACAGAATCTGGGACGCCCGGTCTGCGTTGATGTACATGCCGGCGGCGATCATGTCGAAGTTGCCCGCCTGCAGTCCTCCGATGAGGGCTCCGAACTCAACGACTACGAACTCTCGGTCTGTGATGCCGAGCTCGTCGAGGACGATGCGAGCCACCTCAGGCGCCTCGCCAGTGACCTCACCGGTTGCTTCGTCTTCGTACCCGTAAGGGATCTCGTTGGCGATCCCGATGGTTATCCCATTCTCCTGGTACTGCTCGATGCCTCCCTCAGCACCGTCGCCTCCACCACCCTCGTCGGAGCCGCAAGCGGCGACGATGAGCGTCAAAACGGCGACTATCGCCGTGAGTTTGAGCCTGGAGCGGCTCTTCTTGGTTCGCATTGAATTGTTCCTCCTGCTCTTGGAGCGTTGGCTGAGCTCAGCCCAAACGCGAAGAAGCGATCTGCGAGCCATCTGTGAAAGCAGGGGCGAGCGAGGCTGCTGGGGGCATGTCATGCCTCCGGCGGCGCCGGGTCCCTCTTTGGATGGATCTCCTCCGATCGCTGGAGCGGAGTGTAGACATATTGTTAACGGGCTGTCTACAAGTTGGATACAATCCGGCAGTGCCCAACATTGGGAGGGATCCTGCAGTCGATGACCAACCGCCCCAATAAGAACGAAATCCATGCCTACCTGCGGGAGCAGATCCTGTTGCTCGACCTGCCTGCCGGATCACGCTTGCGCGAGGAGAGGCTGGCGGATCACTTTGGAGTCAGCAGGCATCCGATACGGGAAGTGCTCGACCGCCTGGAGTTCGAAGGTCTCGTGGAGCAGGTCCCCGGAGCTGGTGCCAGAGTCTCCACTCTCGATACGAAGGCGCTGCGTGATGTCTGGGCCGTGCGATTGAAGATCGCCGAGATGGTCGGTGACTTCGTCCGGCTGCCGGTCGACAAGCAGCTGCTCGAGCGTCTCCAAGCAATCCGGTCTGAGCTGAGCGCTGTGAAGAAGAGTCGCGACATCAGAGCCCTCGGTGCGCTCTACAACCGATATCACAGTGTGATGCTCGAAGTAGTCGACAATCAGGCGCTAGCGCGTATTCACGATCTGCTTTACGTACAGACGGCGCGAGTGTGGATGCAGTTTCTGCCGGAGATGGACTTCGATACCGAGATCGCCGTGATGCGGGAAGAAGTCGATGACACGATCAAAGCGCTCAAGGGCAGAGAAGGCTCGGAACTGGCTCGAATCCGGGTCGAGCACATGAGGCGGTTGCTGCAACGGTTCAGTGACCGGGTGAGCTTCTTGCCGCCCGACTTCAACGGGAGTGCCAGCGAAAGGAGCTCGAATGACTGACCGCGACCTATCCAGGGAGACACTGACTGTTTGGGGTGGTGAAGAGCGGTATCTCGTCGATCGCGCGACCCAAGTGCCTGTCGTTCACTCCGTATCTTTCGGTTACGACGACGTCGACGAGTGGCTCGACGTTGCCCTCGGAAAGGCCGAGGGTCACATCTACGGCCGCAACACCAACCCGACGGTCGATGTATTCGAGGAGAAGGTTCGCTTGCTCGAAGGTGGCGAAGCGGCCACCTCGGCATCAACCGGAATGGGTGTGATCTCAAACACTCTGTATGCCCTACTTCGCCCGGGGAAGCGGGTGGTGAGCGTCAAGGACACCTATGGCGGCACGAGCAAGGTGTTCACCGAGTTCCTGCCCGAGTACGGAGTAGAGGTCGACCTCTGCGACACGACGGATTTCGATGCCATCGAGGATGAAGTAGCAGCAGGATGCGACCTCCTCTACCTGGAGACACCCACGAACCCGACGCTCAAGGTGCTCGACCTCGAACGGCTCATCACAGCGGGACACGAGCACGGTGCGACGGTGGTAGTCGACAACACATTCGCCACCCCGATCAACCAGAACCCGCTCGAGATGGGAGCCGATCTCGTCGTTCACAGTGCAACGAAGTTCCTCGGCGGTCATGCCGATGCACTAGGTGGTGTGGTCGTGGGCAGCCGGGATCTCATCGATCGGATCTATCACTACCGCGAGATAAATGGTGCGACGCTGCATCCGATGGCGGCGTACTTGTTGTTGCGTGGGATGAAGACCCTGCACATCCGGGTCCAGCGCCAGGGCGAGAACGCTCAGCAGATCGCTGAGTACCTCCAGTCCCACGAGAAGGTGACAACGGTCAACTACCCCGGGCTCCCATCACATCCACAACATGATGTGGCGAAGCGTCAGATGCGTGGGTTTGGAGGGATGCTGAGCTTCAGCGTCGGTGACGACCTCGAGCTCGTCAAGAAGCTCATCCCGAATCTCAGGCTTGCTCACGCTGCGGCCAACCTGGGGTCTGTCGAAACCATCGTCGGTCCGCCGGCTACCACGAGTCACGTTGAAGTATCCGCAGAAGGAAGGGCTGCGCTCGGGATCCCCGAGGGATTGGTCAGATACTCGACCGGCATCGAAGCGGTCGAGGACCTGCTCGCCGATCTCGACTCCGCCCTTTCCATGATCTGATGGCAGCGATTCGCGTGCTCACAGAGTCCGACCTGCGGAAGGCGGTTGGTCTCGGCCAGGAGGAGTTCGACGCGATCGAGTCTGTCTATCCGATCATCAGTCGCGGGGAGGCGTCGATGCCGCCAATCATGCGAATCGACGTTCCTGAGCACAACGGTGAGATCGACATCAAGTCGGCCTATCTGCCGGGGTACGCCGGCATAGCGGTGAAGATGTCCGCCGGTTTCTTCGACAACCCTAAGAAGGGGCTCCCCAGTTTGGGGGGCCTGATGGTCGTCCTCGACTCGGAGACAGGTATCCCTCAGTCGGCGCTGTTCGACAATGGCTTCCTCACAGATCTGCGAACGGGTCTGGCCGGCGCCGTCGCCGCCAAGCACCTCGCGCCAAGGGGCGAACTGACAGCGGGAGTTGTCGGAGCAGGTGTCCAAGCCCTTCTGCAGCTCGAGTCTCTCGCTCTCGTTCGAGACGTGGCTCGGGCAGTGGTGTGGGCGAGGCGCCCCGAGGCCGCGTCCAAGTTCGCCAATGACGTGGCTGGCTCCATGGGGATACCCATCGAGCCCGTCGACGATGTCGCAGCTCTGCTCGCGGCGGCAGATGTCGTAGCCACAACGACCCCTGCCACCGAACCACTGTTGACTGCAGGAATGCTCCATCCCGGGCTGCACATCACCGCCGTTGGCTCCGATGCTGAGAGCAAGCAGGAACTCGAGGCGGAAGCAGTTGCGTCGGCCGATGTGTTCGTCTGCGACTCGATTGCTCAGAGCACCCGGCTTGGCGAGCTTCGGGCGGTGAAAGAGTCGGGTATGGATGTCGCCAAGGCGCTCGAGCTCGGCCAGGTCGTATCAGACCCAACGCTCGGGCGAGTGTCAGACGATCAGGTGACGATCTGTGATCTGACCGGGACGGGGGCGCAGGACACAGCGATAGCGTCGTTGGCAGTGCGGCGCTGTCAGGAGCTCGGGCTCGGCACGACCATTGAGACCTGACTCCGTCACCATCGCCGACATCGAGAGTGCTCGGGAGCGGATCGAAGGGATCGCGGTACGCACGCCGGTCGTTGAGTCCCCGGCTTTGACGAGGATCTCCGGGTCTCGAGTCTCACTCAAGGTGGAGGGTCTGCAGCCAACCGGCAGTTTCAAGGTCCGTGGAGCAGCCTCGAAGATCCTTTCGCTTGGTGATGACGAGAAGGCCCGGGGAGTCGTGACCGCCTCGACCGGAAATCACGGACGGGCAGTCGCCCACGTCGGCCGAAAGCTCGATGTGCCCGTCATCGTCTGCGTGTCGGAGAAGGTGCCGGATGGAAAGATCCAGAGTCTCCGCGCCAGTGGGTGCAAGGTAATCGTCGGAGGAGACTCTCAGGACGAGGCGATGCAGACGGCAGAGGATCTGGTCAATTCGGACGGGATGACTCTGGTCCACCCATTCGACGACGGTGACGTGATCGCCGGCCAGGGAACAATCGGCCTGGAGCTTGCAGACAAGATGATGTCGATTAGTCACGTCCTCGTGCCGCTGTCAGGCGGCGGCCTGATTTCGGGTGTTGCACTGGCTCTCAAGGAGCGAATCCCAAGCGTCTCAGTCATCGGGGTTTCGATGAGCGGCGGCGCTGTGATGGCGCAGAGCCTTCAAGCCGGCCATCCGGTGGAGATGGCCGAGGTCCCGACACTTGCCGACAGTCTTCAGGGGGGCATCGGCCTGGAGAATCGGTACACCTTTCGCATGGTCCGCGAGCTGGTAGATGAGGTGGTGTTGGTCTCCGAGGAGAGGATTTGGCAGGCGATGCTCTGGGCGTGGAACAGTCACGGCGTCGTACTCGAGGGCGGGGGCGCGGTGGGGATTGCTGCGATGTTCTCATCCATGGTCGACCCGGGGGCAGATGCCGTGATCGTCTGCTCGGGGTCGAACGTCGAACCCGAGCATCTGCAGGCCCTGGGACAGAGCAGTCCAGATCCCGGCGAGCCCAGGTGATAATGGGAGGAGGAGCCCGCGGTTCTCAATCCGCCCATTGGCGAACCTCTCAGCGGGGGTGTTCAGACCCCTCTCAAGAGAGCCGCGGGCTCGGGCGCCTCAGTACCCGATACGGCGGGGGCCCAAACTGACAGGAACGGTCGACTTCGTACACGATCGATCCGGCCATTATCCTGTGACCTTCCCCGTGCGCTCGTAGCTCAATTGGATAGAGCGTCTGACTACGGATCAGAAGGTTGGGGGTTCGAGTCCTCCCGAGCGCGCAATCCAACTGCCGGCCATCCTCATCTCGGATGTGCCTGACTAACCCCGCAGGACCAGATACAGGATGTATCCCGCGTAGAGCAGGACCAGGAAGGCACCCTGCCAGCGCTCCAATTGTCGCTTCTTGCCGAGGAACATCAGCCCGAACAGCAATGCGGTCGAGCCGACGGAGACGAGAACGTCGACATTGGTCGCCGGGTTGAATGGCAGCTGCAGGATGGTGGAAGTGAGACCCAGCACCCAGAAGACGTTGAAGATGTTCGATCCGATGACGTTCCCGATGGCGATGTCAGCGTGACCCCTGATTGCCGCCACAGCCGAGGTGGCGAGCTCGGGTAGCGAAGTTCCGACCGCGACAATCGTCAGACCGATGAGCGCCTCGGATAGCCCGGCCGCTTCAGCCAGGGTGACTGCGCCATCGACGAGGAGCCGTCCCCCGACCACGAGCCCGGCGAGGCCCCCGAGCGTCAGTGCACCGGAGATCAACGGCGTGTACTGCATCACGTCGTCCTCCACAGTCACAATCGCCTCTGCCTCGGCGCGCTCGGAGCGGGCGAGACCTGTGATGTAGTAGACGAAGATGAAGAACAGGCTCATCAAGGCGAGCCCGTCGGTGCGGGTGACAGCGTTGAAGTCGACCCTGTCGAATAGTTGATCATTGCCCATGATGAAGAGCAGAACGACTCCGAGGAGGGCGAGCGGGATCTCTTTCCAGACCGTGCCGCGTTTGACGGTGAGGGGGACGATCATCGAAGAGACTCCGAGTATCAGAAGGATGTTCGCGATGTTCGAGCCAACGACGTTGCCGATCCCGATGTCCGCCGATCCCTGGACTGCTGCTATGAGGTTGACCGTCAGTTCGGGTGCCGAGGTTCCGAAGGCGACGATGGTCAGCCCGATCACGAGCGGTGAGATCCTCAGTCTGGCGGCCAAGGAGGCGGCTCCGCGGACGAGGCCCTCCGCCCCGCCGATGAGCATCACGAGACCAACGACGATGAATACGACAGCGAGTAGCACCGAATAATGCAGAGTACTCAGGGAGCTCCGACGGCCAGAAACGGCTCCGACTGAGGCCGTTGGAAGTCGAGGATCTCTTCACCGACGAGCACAGGATCTTTCACGTTGTCTTGTCGGTGATTGCGCTCCCCTGGCCCTTTGTCACCGCCAGCAGGAGCGCCGCCCCGAGCAGGCCGCTCAATAACGATCCCACCAGGACACCGATCTTGGCAGCGGCCAGCATCCCGGCATCGTCGAACGCGAGATCGGATATGAAGAGGGAGACGGTGAAGCCGACCCCTGCCAGGGGAGCCACTGCGATCAGCTGCCGCCGCTTGATCCCGATGGGCCTTCTCCCGATTCCCGAAGCGAGCGCGCCCCCGACTCCGGCGGAGATCCCGAGACTCTTGCCCAGAACCAGACCCGCGACGATGCCCAACCCGATCGGGCCGGTCAGGGACTCGACGAGGATCTCCCCGCTGATGACGACGCCGGCGTTGGCCAGTGCGAAGATCGGAAGTACTGCGTAGCTCGAGATCGGGTGGAATCGGTGCTCGAGATCGATCAGGATCGGCCGACCGTCGATCTCACCGGTTGGGGTGAGAAGTCCGAGAGCCACACCGGCGAGGGTCGCGTGTATCCCGGACTCGAGAGTCGCGATCCAAACGATCAACGCGAGTGGCACATAGGCCCAGGGCTCGTGGATGAACCGGCGCATCACCGCGATGGCCGCGAGGCCTCCCACCGCAGTTGCCAGCCAAATCGGATCGATGCCCTTCGAGAAGGCAATGGCGATTATCAGGATTGCACCGATGTCGTCGGCGATCGCCACGGTCAACAAGAACACCTTGAGTCCTTTCGGGATGCGATCGCCGAGGAGGGCGAGGATCCCCAGGGCGAAGGCTATGTCGGTGGCTACGGGAATGGCCCAACCAGCTGTTGCTTCGGTTCCGGATGCGAACAGCAGATATATCGCCGCCGGCAGGGCCAGCCCGACAATTGCCGCGATGACAGGGAGGGCAGCGGCGCGCGGGTCACGGAGCTCGCCCTCTACCAGCTCGCGCTTGACCTCCAGGCCCACGACGAAGAAGAAGATCGCCATTAGCCCGTCGTTGACCCAGTGCTGCAGGTCCTCGGTGATCGAGAGATCTCCCCACCCGATGGACAGCTCGGTGCCCCAGAAGCTGACGTAGCCGTCGGCGAAGGGGCTGTTCGCCCAGAGCAGAGCGAGCGCCGTGGCGGCGAGGAGCACTGCTGCTCCACCACTCTCTGTGCGGAGGAAGTCGGTCAGTGGCCGGGGGCGCGGGTTCGTCTTCAACGTGCGACTCTCCTCCATGCTGTGCGGCCCAGGTTAAGTCTTGGGTCAGGCATCTCAATATTCGTGGGCTCTGAACGGTGCCACGTCGACTGCTCTGCAGACATGAGTCGTATTCGTCGGTGCTCGTCGTCGCTCTGTCGACGCGGACGGCATGGACGAAACCTGGCAGGACGATCGTCGAAGAGGTCCCATGAAGGAGTCGCCCTGCTCATCGACTTGCGTATCCCTTTGCAGAGTTCGACTCGCGAAAACGAAACGAAGTGTGGCAACCGGCGTACAGAAGGGACACGTGGTTTATGCATGATCAGACGCACTGCGGGTAAGGACCCTCCGATGCGCCACAATCTCTTCTGGAAAAGACTTCACGCATGATCTCTGTCGTAGCGATATTCGAAGACATCGGGGCTGCTGATCGACTCCTCGGCGAGCTCGCCGCTGAGGGCCTGAATCCGATGCGCACGAGAGTCGAGGGGTCGGACCGCGGCACACGTATCGCCCTGGAGGTTGAAGAAGAGAATCACGACGCAATGGTCGATCGCCTGAGGGCCGCGGGCGCCGATGAGGTGGAGGTCGAGATGAGCCTCGCACCTGAAGGAGCAGAGGGGCCCGCCCTCGATGATCCGACGCCTCCGCCTCCGGTATGAGCTCGGACATCGCCGCGCCGGGCACCTCCTGACCATCTCTGATTGAGCCACCAACAAGAGGCAGTGAATCGGAAGGTTGAGGGTTCGAGTCCTCCCGAGCGCGCCCACCTCCGAAACACTCGCTTCCGCATGGCGGGATAGCCTCGGCGGGTGCCCGACCTGACCGAAAAGCTCTACTCAGCCCTCGTCGACGACGACGAAGACCATGGACAGGGTGATCTGCCTGAGTCGATGTTGAGAGAGGTGCCGGGCAACGCGGCACGTCTGGTGGGCGGATTCACGCTTCAGAAGCTCGGCGACCGCATTGCCGACCCAAAGACCGTGCTCACCTGGATGCTCACTGGCTTGGGCGCTCCCGGCTTTGTGATTGCGATGCTGGTGCCGATCCGGGAATCGGGATCGCTGCTGCCTCAGGCTGCTCTGGTCCCGCTCGTGAGGCGTTTCGGTATTCGTAGCCGTATTTGGGCGGCCGGCGCTCTCGGGCAAGGTCTCGCAGTTGCTGCGATCGGTCTTGCCGGGGTGACGCTCAACGGGCTCGGCGCCGGTCTCGCCGTGCTGGTGGCACTGGCATGGTTTGCTCTCTCCCGGGCCGTGAGCTCGATCACAGCCAAGGACGTTCTGGGAAAGACGATCCCTCGCGGCGAGAGAGGCAAACTGACCGGGATCGCGGCTTCGGTCGCCGGTCTGGCTGCGGTCGGTGCCGGCCTCGCGTTGCTTGCCTTTGCCAAGGAGCTAGACCCTGCGGCTTTGGGCCTCCTCGTGGCCGGGGCGTCGCTGCTATGGGTGGCCGCAGGTGCCGTCTTCCTCACGGTGGACGAAAACCGAAGTGACGTGCATGAGACCCATCCCGCGACATCTCTGCGGGATTCACTCAAAGTCTTCCGGGAGGATCAGACCTTCCGTCGGTTCGTAATGGCTCGGACGTTGCTCCTCGTCACAGCCTTGAGCCCCCCGTTCGTTGTCACACTCTCTGCTGCGGTTAGCGAGTCGGGCATCTCGGGTGTTGGCCCCTTTGTTGTGGCCACGGGTGTCGCGGGCCTCGTGGCGTCGCCGATCTGGGGTCGGTTCGCCGATCGGTCTTCCCGGCTTGTGATGTCGCTTGCCGCCGGCTCCGGCGGGGTGGTGATTCTCGCCTATCTGGGCCTCCGCCTGGCCGGACTCGACTCCTCCTCGTGGCTCGGCCCCGTGACATACCTCGTTCTTGCCGTCGCCCATGCCGGTGCCCGCATGGGGCGCAAGACGTATGTCGTTGATCTGGGCACCGGCGACCAGAGGACCAGGTATGTGGCCGTTTCGAACACTCTGATCGGAGCCATTCTGTTGTTGGTCGGGCTTGGCGGGGCATTGCTCACCGGTGTAGGGCCGCAATGGACCTTGGTAGCCCTCGCCCTTGCTGGGCTCATTGGAGCGATCGTCGCCGCCCGCCTCCCTGAGATCCACGACTGAGGATCTCGGC
>ERZ869936.431-NODE-431-length-40428-cov-24.939291_pt1 | contig 40428 bp, 58 predicted proteins | sample MGYA00520876_ERZ869936 | MGnify/ENA primary metagenome ERZ869936 (study PRJEB32218, sample SAMN09650985) | biofilter metagenome | isolation source: enrty point of leading RO module | place: Saudi Arabia: Thuwal, RO plant located on Red Sea | collected 2016-02-17 ... | reverse complement strand
TGTCGCGTCCCATGTCGCGGCCCTTGTCGCGTCCCCTGTCGCGCCCCATGTCGCGCCCCATGTCGCGTCCCATGTCGCGCCCCATGTCGCGTCCCTTGTCGCGTCCCTTGTCGCGGCCCTTGTCGCGTCCCATGTCGCGTCCCATGTCGCGGCCCTTGTCGCGTCCCCTGTCGCGCCCCATGTCGCGCCCCATGTCGCGTCCCATGTCGCGCCCCATGTCGCGTCCCTTGTCGCGGCCCTTGTCGCGCCCCATGTCGCGTCCCATGTCGCGGCCTCGGATGACCTGTGCCATATGGCAGCACTCGCACCATATGCAGCCACCATCACAATCGGTGATGTAGCAATCGCGACACGGGGGCGATCAAGCCCAGCAGCAGCGTAAAGGCCGTGAATTGCGGGTATAATCTTCCCGGGCTCAATTGGATCGGTCCGCATTATGCGATTAATCCACATTTCCGCATGTTCATCCATGCGACGGCGCTCATCATCAGTAAGAGGCCCGCTTGCATAGTCCGGGCGGCGAATGAATTTCTCGGCCATCATCAATCCCCCCTCAGCCTCATGGTTTCATACACGCCGCGCGGAACATCCCCGGCGGTCGGATCAATCGGCAAGCGCTCATAGCGCGCGGCACCGACCTCTGCCGCCAGCCGCGCCTCACGGCAAGCCTTCGCATCGTCTGCATCCATGCAGCAGTGGCACGGCTTTACCTCGCTGGCGTGGGCGTCATCAAACTCGCGAAGCGCTTTGATGGCCCGCTCGCGCAAGGCGTCTGCCAGGTTTCGGCCCAGAGAGCCCGGCGCTGTCCGCTTCACGCGGATGCTCGCCGTTTCCAAGTCAGCAATAAGCCGTGTTCGTTCGGATACGTCGGTGCTGTTCATTTTTTGCTGAGCTTTTTGCAGCCGGCAACATCCGACCCGTCGTTCAACAGCGGAGGGTAAACGAGCGGTTTCTTCCTGGTCAGCCTCCGCCCGTTGTGCCAACGAATCCGCAGGGCCTGACTGTGTGACATCGTTTTGTTGTGCTTTGGCATTTGGCCTCTCCTGTCCTCGAAAGTCCCCGGCGGCCAGTCGTTTGGTCGCCGGGTAGTGCGCCGCAGGCAGGCGGGGCGGCTCCGGGAGTGAACTGATTGCAGCGTTCGAGGGGGACGATAGCGCGATGGTATATACCTCGTCAAGCGGTTTTTTCACTTGCGTCTATACCGGACTTCGGGCACGGTGCGCGCCATGAAAAAGGACAAGCTGCTGACGGTGAAGATCACCGACGGGGACCGGACCCGCTACATGAACGCGGCGCAGAAGCTCGGAAAACCGCTGTCCGAGATCATCATTGCTGCGCTGGAGCGCATGGCGCGGCGGGTTGAGGCCAAGCGCAACCGATGAAGGGCCAGTATGTGTCAGAACACACCCCGCCTGTTGCCGTGTCTTTTCTCGACGGGCGCAATCGCTACATGGCTGCGCGCGATTTGGGCGTGGAATACCCACGCCGTGCTGGCGTTGGAGACAGCATGACGCGCGCGACCGCCCAGCAATTTCGGCTTGCAAAGCCTCGCGCCAGGCCGCGCGATCTGGAAGGCCCGATTCACCGGGCCATCCTGGAACTGATCCCGGTCATCTTGCCGGGGGCCGTGCCGCACCATTCGCCGAACGAGATCGACCTGGCCGGTCGAAACGTCGCCCGCGCCATAGCGAAGCAGCGCAAGAACGGCACGCGGAAGGGCTGGCCGGATATCGAAATCCTCTGGCGCGGGAAATTCCTGACGCTGGAAGTCAAGGCCGGGCGGAATGTGCCGACGGCCGACCAGATCGAGTGCGGGCAGGCGATTGTCGAGGCCGGCGGGCGCTGGGCCGTGGTGCGGTCCGTTGATGAGGCGGAGAGCGTGCTGCGAGCTTGGAGGGGGCAGTCGTGACCGCCATGGAGTCCCCCGATACGCATTTCACGACCAAGCTGGCGACGATCCAGTCGGTGGCCGAACTGGACGGGTTCAGGGACGAATTGCGCCGCCAGCGTGAACCCACGCTGTTCGAAAATCACGCGATAGCCGTGAGGTATGTCGAACTGAGAAGTGCCGGGCGGTGAACCATTGGACATCAATAGGCGACCTGGCGCGTCGGCTGGTGGAGAACAAGAGCAGTGAACGAGATGACCTCGATACAGGCCACGCCGCACAGCATAGAGGCGGAACAGCAACTCCTCGGCGCGCTCCTGCTGACGAGCGATGCGCGGGACAAGATCGGCCCCACCGGCGACGAAAGCCTGTTCTATGACCCGGTACATGCGGCGATCTACACCGAAATCATGCGCCGTCATGCGCTGGGGGAGCTGGTCAGCCCGGTAGCCCTTGCCCCGTGGGCCGGGTCCCATGAGGGCGTGAAGGAACTCGGCGGCAGTGCCTACCTTGTCCGGCTGGCCGGGGCCTCGATTGCCGGGTCGGCCGCCCCCGAATATGCGAAGATGCTGGCGGATTGGCGCGAGAAGCGGCGGCTGATGGACCTATTCGGTTCCGCCCAGGCCGAGCTTCTGTCGGACGCCAAGGGCGCGGGCGAGGTAGCCGGGCGCGTGGAAGCCGCCCTGATGGCGGTGGAGGGCAGGGGCGGGACGGCTCCGGTCTCGATGATGAATGCCGTGACCGAGGCACTCAGGGCCTCGAACGCCGCCTATTCCGGTGAGGAAACCAGCGCCACCCTCACGCATTTCGGTCCGCTGGACAGGATGCTGGGCGGCTTTTATCCGGCGGAACTGATCCTGCTGGCAGGCCGCCCGTCGATGGGCAAGACTGCGGCGGCGATTTCCATCGCCCTGAATGTCGCCCGGTGCGGTCAGGGCGTGGCGATAGCGTCGCTGGAAATGACACCGGAAGCGCTGGCGCTGCGCGCGATCTCGGAAGGCACGGCGCAGAACCGGAACGCGGTGAACTACGCCAACATTCGGCGCGGGGAATACAACGAGGCCCAGCAGCGGAGCATTATCGACGCGGCCCGTCTCGCGTCGGAGTTGCCGATCCAGATTCTGCCGCAGGAGTACCGGGATATCGGGTCGCTGTTCGCCGGGGCGAAGCGGGCCAAGACCATTCTTGGCGACTGCGGCCTGCGGCTTCTGGTGGTCGACTACCTGCAGCTTCTGCGTGCCGACGGTCGCACCCGGTACGATCAGATCACCGATATCAGTATTGCCTTGAAGGGGCTGGCGGCGCGGCTTCACTGCCCGGTGCTGGCCCTGTCGCAGCTATCGCGGGCGGTCGAGCAGCGGGACAACAAGCGCCCGATGCTGTCGGATTTGCGTGACAGCGGGCAGCTTGAACAGGACGCGGACGCGATCCTTTTTTGTTATCGCGACGAATACTACCTGGAGCGGGAACAGCCGGACGACGGCGACGCCCTAGTCGAATGGCAGGCCGCCATGGGCCGGGTGAAGAACAAGCTGGAAATCATTGTCGCGAAGCAGCGGCAGGGCCAGATCGGGACCGCGCATATGCGGTTCAATCCGGCGCTCAACCTGATCTGGGAGGACGGCCGTGGCTGAACTTCCATGGTCAAAATTCTTCTGGTCTGACTGGGAGTCAGATCAAGGACTGAGGCTTTGCAGCCTTGCGGCTCAAGGTCTCTGGATGCGGATGCTTTGCGTTTGCGCGAAGCACGAACCCAAAGGCTACCTCTGTATCAACGGACATCCCCTTGATGTTGACGCCATCGCCCGGCTGGCCGGTGTCGCGGAAACCGAGGCGGAGAACTTGCTACTAGAGCTAGACCGGAACGGCGTGTTTTCCCGTGATCGCAAAGGCCGCATCTACTCTCGCCGCATGGTCAAAGACGACAAGCGGTCAAAAGAAGGCAGAAAACACAAGAATAGGGGGATAAGAGAAGCCGCTGATAATAAAGCGGAAAATCCTCCACCTTCAAGGGGGCCTACAAGGGGGCCTTCGCCCCAGAGGCCAGAGGCCAGAGGCCAGATAGAAAAAACAGAAGCTAACGCTTCTGCAAAAAAAGGCTCACGCCTGAACGGGGATTGGGAGTTGCCCGACGATTGGCTGTCGTGGGCAGTTTCCGAGGGGTGGTCTGAGGGTGTGGTCCGTGAGCAAGCGAAACGGTTTCGTGACTACTGGATCGCCGTGCCGGGGCAGAAAGGGGTCAAGCTGGATTGGGAGGCCACGTTCAGGAACTGGATTCGTCGGAGTGAAGCCAAACGGGCAGGTTCCGGCTCTGTTTCTCAGATCGAGCGATACAGGAGCATGAAATGATGACGGGTGATTTCGTCCCCAGCAGGTCCGCCAAGGCGATCTGCAACCACCCCGAATGCAGCCGTACCCTGAGCCGGGGCAACACCAGCGGGCTGTGCGTCAGGCACCTGCACACGCGCGGCCTCTGCCTGTGTGGACCGTGCTTGCAGCGGGGCGGGACCGGCATGAGCCCGGAACAGGCCCGCGAGCACGCCACAATTTCCGCATACCTGGCCGGGATACCGAACCGGAGCCCGGCGTATTCGACGCAGAGGAAATGGACGTCATGACAGCACCTGGACCGACACTGTTCACCGAGGACGAGCTCCGCGCACAGGCCGATGAGGGAAAGACGATGGCCGAGGCTGCGGCGTATTTCGGATGTTCCGTTCAGCCGGTGTGGCGCTGGGCGCAGGACTGGAAGATCAGGTTCCGGGACGGTCGGCAGGACGCAATTGACCGCCGCCGGAAGACGGGCCGGGTCTCGATGACGCAGGCCATGGCGGACCTTGCAGCTGGGGCAAGCGAAGCGGATGTGGCGAAGAAATACAACGTGCCCATGTATCGCGCGGTGTTCGCGCAGTCGTTGCTGATCGAGCGCCGGGAGAGAAACAGCAAGCGCCTGCCGGAAGGGCTGAGGGGGCAGTGATGATCGGCATGACCGTCTGCTCTGGCATCGGCGCCCCCGAACACGCTGCGCCGTGGATCGACTGGCGCTACCAGTCGGAGATCGAGCCGTTCCCTGCGGCCGTGCTGAAACACCGCTTTCCCGACGCCGTGAACCTCGGGGATATGACGAAATTCAAGGAGTGGCCGGATGCAACTATCGATGTTCTCTGCGGAGGAACCCCGTGCCAGTCTTTCTCGGTCGCGGGACTGCGCAAGGGACTGGATGACCCAAGGGGGAACCTCGCTCTCACATATCTTGCCGTCGCTGCACGATATCGTCCCCGCTGGCTGGTATGGGAAAACGTCCCCGGTGTTCTATCCGCGCTTTCCCACGCGGCTCCCGATCAGTGTCCGCCGGACATCGACCTGGACAGCGACGACGGACCCGAAGACGGGGAAGAGGTCGTGGTCACTGACGAATACCGAAGTGTCGAAAGCCATGCGCTTTGGTGTTTCATGGCCGGAGCGGCGGAACTCGGCTATCATGGCGGGTTCGTCACTATTGACGTTCAATACGTCCAAACACCGTCGTTCGAGCGGGCTATCCCCCAGCGCCGAGAACGTGTGTTCTTTGTCGGATATCTTGGAGACTGGCGACGTGCCGCAGCGGTACTTTTTGACGCCGAAAGCCTGTCGGGGAATCCTGCGCCGCGCCGAGAAAAGGGGAAAGGTGCTGCCCCCACAATTAGCGCACGCACTAAAGGCGGTGGCGGACTTGGAACCAACTTCGACCTAGACGGCGGGTTGGTGGCGAATTCTGGCGACAAAGCTTTTACGCTATGCGCCAATTCGCAGAATTCGCTGGACGCTGAGACCGAGACGCTGATTGCGACCATCAGTGGCAACGATACCAGCCATGCATTGACCGGGGAGGGCCACGACGCCAGCGAGGATGGCAGTGGGCGTGGTGCGCCAATCGTGGCGTTTGATTGCAAGGGCACGCAGGTTCAATTCAGCGAAACGGGCGACGCGCCGACGCTGCGGGGCATGAGTCACGCCGGATCGCACCAGAACGGTGGCGGTCAATTGGCTGTGGCCTTCGACATGCGCGGCCGTGAGGGTGGCGCAATGCCAGAAGGACCGCACGACACCGCCAACATCCGCGCGGCGTCTGGCGGGTCGAGCCGGTCCTATGTCGCGCATCCGTGGGCCGTGCGCCGTCTCACGCCGACAGAATGCGAGCGCCTGATGGGCTTTCTTCAAGTCGTAGAAAGGGTTATATTTTCGGTATGGTCGGACGACAAATCACAGCCACTTGCGGATGCGGAAACGCAATGCACTACCGCGCCGCGCAATGCTTGCAGTGCAGAAGGCGTCGCATCAAATCACGATGTAAAATCTGCGACACAGAATTCGAGCACAAACCCTCAGCACCCCGCGCCTGCTGTAGTCCTGACTGTGTTGCTCGACTCCGATCGCGGGGTGGTCGAGATAAGCAGTGCCGGAAGGTTGATTTGGTCTGCGAGAAGTGCGGAAGAACCAAGCGAGTCTCCCCTGCCTATGCCTCTCGTCGATTTTGTTCGCCTCGTTGCGCTCACAACGCAAACCGGGGGGAGAACAACCCCGGATGGAAAGGTGGTGTCACGCCTGAATACCGAGCCTTCTACTCATCTTTGGAATGGCGGAAGGTCTGTCAGTCTGTCTGGGCAAGAGATCGACGCACATGCCGACGCTGTGGAACAGTACACAAGCGCGGGATGGAAACATTTCACGTCCACCACATCGCTCTCTATTGCGAACATCCCGACAAGCGCCTCTCCGCTGACAACCTTGTGCTGCTCTGTGTTGACTGCCATCGCTTCGTTCATTCAACCCAAAATCAAGAGCGGCTGTTCCTTCTCCCTGGAGATTGAGCATCGTCAAGGCTGGACCCGCATCCCGTGGCGGGAAAAACCCGCCGACCAATGCCCCGATGGCCCTCGATACAAGGCTCTCGGGAATAGCTGGGGTGTGAATTGCGGTGAATACATCTTTGACCGGATCAGGATGGTCGAGGCAATGGGAGTTCTGGCCTGAATGAAAAACCGCCGCCATGGCATAAACCGGCGCGTCGCCCACGGGGGCAGGACGTTCACCGTAACCATCAATTCGAGCGATGGGCCGCAGCCGGGCGTGGAGCCGTTCGAGGTGTTCTATTCCGACGGCATGAGGGAGGGCACGGATTTGCAGCACACGGTTCAGGACGCCTGTATCGTGATTTCGCTGGCCTTGCAGGCGGGTGTTCCGGTCGAGCGACTGGCCAAGAGCATGTCCGGGGCGTCGGTCGTTTCGGCAATCATCGGGGCCATGGAAGGTGATTAGCTTGGCACACGATTTCTCAAGGTACAGACCCGGCGCGGAAGTCGGAGAAGCGGAGTAGGGCAGTGAAAGGGCAAGGGCATGGGTATCTGGTTGGGATATGCCAAGACAGGAAAGGAAGCGGATGTGGCGCGCGCTATTCGCCGCATGGGGCTGAGGGCAGAGGTCCCCCGCAACGTGGTGGTCAAGCGCCGGGGCAAGCGCCGGTACGCCGAACCTGTCGTCTCTCCGGTTTTCCCGAACGTTGTGATGATAGATTGTTCTGACGCGGAGTGGTATAATCTGGCCAAGGTCAGGTTTCTGGCGCGGACACTCATCCCGATTTCGCAGCGGGCATATGACCGGGACTTGCGGCCTTGCTTTGCCGCCATAAGGCATGACGCCTTGCAGCGGCTGCACGATATCCGCACCGGAAACTCCCGAAACCACCGCCTCTCAGAATACCGCATCGGCGACGAACTGGAGATCATCGGCGGCGTGTGGGCTGGGCATTTCGCAAAGTTCCGGCGAATGGTCGAGTGCGCCGACGCGCTGTTTCCAATGATTGAGGCAACAATGGATATTCAGCTTCTGGGCAAGGATGTGACAGCCGTGGTGGACCCTATTATCACGCGGCGCCGCACAGGTTGACGTATCGCCCCGGCTTCGGTAGATTTTTCCTAGAGCCGGCACCTGGATATCTCCGGTCTGGCGCAAGGGGTGGTCCCCTAAAGTCGCGTTTACGGGCAATAGCCGAGAACGTGGCGTATAGCCGGAATGTGTGCAGACATCGGAAGTGATATGCCGGTAACGACACCAGCAGGTGAATGGATTCGGGACAATGGCGAGAAGTGGAACCTTCCGAAGTCCCGGAAGCAGATAAGTCCCAAGGAAAAGGTTGGAGCCCAGGTACGCGCCGCGCGGATGGGGCGAAAGAAGCACCCGCAACCGATCAAGGCGTTTGTCGAGAATCATCGCAACGCCAAACACCACGACTGTATTTTCGTTCCTGGGGCGCAAGAGCACGTGGCCGCACATGTGGTGTTTTGCGGGAAGAGTATTTCGGCGGCGCGATACATGGCGCTTCTGACGTTGGGCGCGCCGAAACATGAGGATGTTCTTGTGCGGCATATCTGCGGCAACGGCCATTTGTCCTGCATCAACCCAGATCATCTCGCGTGGGGCGACCATGGGCAGAACATGAGTGACGCCGCAACGCATCGCGCAGTGGGCGACAACGTGCAAGACAGGCTTCATGCCATTTAATCCGTGGGTGTTCTATCGTCAGCGCATCAACGTCACACAATGCCCGCACATCGTCATCGCAGCATCCGCAAGGTCGCCGGCAAGGTTGAGTGCGACGCATTGGAAAGACCCTAACCAGACATAGAGAAGGCCGCTCCAGTCCTGTCCGGGTATCCCCACGCCCGTCAGAACCGGAATGCGCGCAAGCGTCAACGTCGCGGAGCGGCGCCCGGTGAGAACCGGGTTCATGAAGGCGGCGAATTCCGGGGGTGGGGCACGATAAAATCAAGGGGGCTTTCCCGTCTATGAAAGATGAATGGCCGGCGGACAAGGTAGAGCGGCGCAAAGTCTCGGAGCTTGTGCCCTACGCCCGCAACAGCCGTACACATAGCGCCGCGCAGGTCGACCAGATCGCCGCCAGCATCGGCGAGTGGGGTTGGACGGTGCCATGTCTGATCGATCCGAAAGGCGGTCTGATTGCAGGGCACGGGCGCATCCTGGCGGCGCAGAAGCTTGGGATTCCCGACGTACCCTGCATGGTGGCCAAAGGCTGGACAGAAGCACAGAAGCGGGCCTACATCCTCGCCGATAACAAGTTGGCACTCAACGCGGGTTGGGATGAGGACATGTTGCGGGTTGAGATCGGCGAATTGGCCGAGCTTGACTTTGATATCGGGCTGACGGGGTTTGGCGAGGATGAACTCGGTGTGCTGTTGGCGAACAAGACGGCGGGGTTGATCGATCCGGACAATGCGCCGGAGGTGCAGGCCGATGCGATAACCCTCCGCGGCGAAACATGGATTTTGGGCAATCACCGTCTGCGGTGCGGTGACTCGACCGACGCAGACGACGTGGCTGAGTTGCTGGGGGCGGTGAAGCCGCACCTGATGGTCACCGACCCTCCCTATGGAGTGGAGTACGATGCCGATTGGCGGAATCAGATGGATCGAGCGAACGGAAAGCCACGCGGAGATCGCGCCGTAGGGGAGGTTATGAACGACGACCGCGCCGATTGGCGCGAAGTCTGGGCGCTGTTTCCGGGCGATGTGGCCTATGTCTGGCACGGCGCGTTGCATGCGACGACGGTGGCCGACAGCCTCGTGGCCTGCGGCTTTGGCATCAGGTCCCAGATCGTCTGGGTTAAGAATCATTTTGCAATCGGTCGCGGACACTACCATGTCCAGCACGAGCCGTGCTTCTATGCGGTCAGGAGCAATTCTGGAGCAACGGCTCATTGGCAAGGCAGCCGGAAGGAAAGCACCATTTGGCAGATACCGAAGCCTTCCAAGTCCGAGACGGGCCACTCGACGCAGAAGCCCGTCGAGTGCATGCGTCGCCCCATCGTGAACAACTCTTCACCCGGGCATGCTGTTTACGAGCCATTCTCCGGTTCCGGCAGTACCATCATCGCTGGCGAAATGGAGGGGCGGCACGTTTATGCGATGGAGTTGGACGAGCGGTATGTCGACGTGGCCGTGCGGCGATGGCAGGAGTTCACCGGACAAGATGCCACGCTGGATGGCGACGACCGCACGTTCGCCGAGATCGAGGCTGAACGCCGCAAAGCCGCCGCCTGAGCGGCGACAGGGCATGGACATGTGTCCACGTCACCGGCCTCAGACTTTCGTGGCGTTACCGCAATCCATCCAGCCACCTGGGTTGCACGTTCCTACGTCGTAAGGAGGCTGTTCAATGCCCGACACTACGCCTCACGAGCCTAGCGAGACATCGCGAAAGACGGTCGAATCCATGAGTGCTTACGGTATTCCGCAACCGGATATTGCCAAGGTTATCGGGATCGACCCGAAGACTCTTCGAAAATACTACCGCGAGGAGTTGGACACCGCCGAGACGAAGGCGAACGTGCGAGTCGCCCAGAGCCTCTACAGCAAGGCGCTGGGCGACGGTCGCGGCTCGGTCACCGCTGCGATTTTCTGGCTCAAGACCAGGGCGGGATGGAAAGAGACGGTCGTGAACGAGCACACGGGAAAGGACGGCGGGCCGATCAGGACGATCAGCAGCGAAATGACGCCGAAAGAGGCAGCCGAGGCATATGCCGCCACCCTGCACAGCGACGAAGGATAGCTGGCCGCCAGAGTACGTTTCGATATGGGCATGGCGGCAGCGGCAGATTGTCAGGATGCGATCCGATCCAGCCGTCATGGCCGGGGCGATTGAGTTCTACCGGACGCGCCCGGTCGAGTTCATAAATCATTGGCTAGACACCTACGATCCGCGCAACGCCGGCAAGGTGGCCCCGGCGAAAATGCCGTTCATAATGTTCGGGCGGCAGGCCGAGCTGGTGGAGTTCATCATCGCTTGTCTGCGCAACGAGGAGCACGGGCTTGTGGAGAAGGCCCGCGACATGGGCGCGACATGGGTCTGTTGCGCTGTGTCGGTATGGCTGTGGCGGTTTCTGGATGGGGCGGCGGTCGGTTGGGGCTCTCGAAAGGAGCAGCTTGTCGACAAGATCGGTGACCCTGACAGCATCTTCGAAAAGATGCGCATGTTGATCCGCTCGATGCCGCGCGAGTTCTGGCCAGGGGGCTTCAACGACCAGGACCACATGACGTACATGCGGATCGTCAATCCTGAAACGGGGGCGACGATCACAGGCGAATCCGGGGATAACATCGGGCGCGGCGGGCGGAAGCTGATTTATTTCAAGGATGAAAGTTCTCATTACGAGCGGCCAGAAAAAATCGAGGCTGCGCTCTCCGACAACACGCGGGTGCAGATGGATATCAGTTCGGTAAACGGCCTGGGTAATGTTTTTCACCGGCGGCGTGAGGCAGGAGTCGAGTGGACGGGAGGCGCTGCACACCAGGGCGTGACAAATGTTTTCGTCATGGACTGGCGGGATCATCCCGAAAAGACCGATGAGTGGTATCAGGCGAGGCGAAGGAAGGCGGAAGCGGACGGGCTGTTGCACATCTTCGCGCAGGAGGTGGATCGCAATTATTCGGCGTCCGTGGTCGGAACGATCATTCCGGCGGATTGGGTGGGCTCGGCGATTGATGCGCATGTGAAGCTTGGCCTGCCCGAGCCAAGCGGGAAGCGGACGGCCGGTTTGGACGTGGCTGACGAAGGCGGCGACCTGAACGCGCTGGCGTCGCGCACAGGCTACTTGCTGGAAGCCGTCGATGATTGGGGCGATGGGGATACGGGGAAAACGACGCGCCGAGCCATCGACATGCTGGCCGGCCGTCCGGTCGAGGTGCAATATGACAGTGTCGGCGTCGGAGCCGGGGTGAAGACAGAGGCCAACAGGATCAAGGCCGAGGGGCACATGCCGAAGGGCATGGAGTTCGTGCCATGGTCGGCCGGGGCGGGCGTCCAGTGGCCCGACAAGCATATCAACCCGGATGATCGGGATACTCCGATCAACAAGGATTTCTATGCGAATCTGAAGGCGCAGGCGTGGTGGCAATTGCGACTTCGGTTCGAGCGGACGCATCGCGCCGTGACCGAGGGGCTTGAGTTCTCACCGGATGAACTGATCAGTTTGCCGTCCGGGCTTCCGAAGCTGCGGCAATTGCAGAAGGAACTGAGTCAGGCAACGGCAGATCGGACATCGGCATCGCTCAAGCTGATTGTCGACAAGACGCCGCCTGGAACACGCTCTCCCAACATGGCCGACGCCGTTGTGATGGCGTTCTGGCCGGTCATACCGTCAAAGCGCACGCCGCTCACAGGCAGTTATGGAATACGGTGATGGATCAGGACAAACCAAACGCACCGTCTTCCGACCACGAAGCCATGGCGCCGTTCTGGCGCAAGGTCGATGCAATCATGGGCGGGGCAGAGACGATCCGCAAAGCCGGGGAGGAATACCTGCCAAGGTTCGAGGCAGAGGGCCGGGACGCCTATGAGCGGCGTCGCAAGAATGCCCGGTTCACGAACATCTTCCGGGATATCGTCGAGAACCTGGCGCAAAAACCTTTCAGCACCGAGGTCATGGTGTCTGACGATGCGCCCGAGGCCATCAGTGATTTCGTGGAGGACGTGAACGGCTGCGGTGACAACCTGCACACATTTGCCGGCGTCACGTTTTTCAACGGTATCGCCTACGCGGCCGACTGGATTCTGGTCGACTACATCAACAGTCCCGGACCCAATGCGACCGTTGCGCAGGAGCGGGCGGCGGGCGCGCGGCCGATATGGGCGCGATACCCGGCCACGAGCGTCCTGGCGGCGTATTCGGATTTCATCGGCGGCCGCGAGGAGTTCGTTCATGTGCGCCTGGCCGAAAGTGAGGTCGAGCGGACAGGCTACACGGAAGCGACGAAAGAGCGCGTTCGCGTGCTCAACCGCGAAAAGACACCGGACGGATACGCGCCCGCAACGTGGGAAGTGTTCGAAAAACAGAAGGACAAGAACGGCCGGGAGAACTGGACGTCAATATCCAGTGGCGTGTTTTCCATCGGGGTCATTCCGCTTGTGCCCTTCGTGGCCGGACGGCGCATGGGGAAATCATGGCGCTTTCACCCGCCGATGCGGGATGTGGCCGATTTGCAGGTCGAGCATTACCAGCAGGAGAACGGCCTGAAGAACGTCAAGGAGCTCACGGCGTTCCCGATGCTGGCGGGCAATGGCGTGAGCCCGGAGATCGGCGAAGACGGAAAGCCGGTCGCGCTCGTGGTCGGGCCATCGACGATCCTCTACACCGGCGGCGGCGAAAGCGGTTCGGCCTCCTGGGGATTCGTCGAGCCCGCGGCGACGTCCATGCGGTTCCTGGCCGACGATATCGAGGCGACGGCGAAGGAACTGCGCGAGCTGGGCCGCCAGCCGCTCACGGCGCAATCGGGGAACCTTACCGTCGTCACGACGGCTTTTGCCGCGCAAAAGGGGAACAGCGCGATTCAGGCGTGGGCGCTGGGCCTGAAGGATGCTCTGGAAAACGCCCTTCGGCTCACGGCGCAGTGGCTGAAGGTCGATGATGCCAACGCCACCGTGATCGTTAACACCGATTTCGATCTCGGCATCGGCGATGACGATACGTTCCAGCATGTCGTGGCGATGTACCGCGACGGCACGATCAGCCGCGATCAGCTTGTCCACGAGGCGAAGCGGCGCGGCATCGTGGATCAGGATTACGACCCGGACGACGATCTGGACCGGATCATAGCGGACATGGGCCGCGACGACGATGTGGAAGACATCCCGCGAATCGCCGCCGAGTGAATTCAATCATTGCCCTTCCTGCGGATGCACAGGGCGTAACCGGGTCGGATGACCCACGAAGCCGGGCGGATGCCCGCAAGGAGGCTATATGGCCATCAAGCTGAAAACCGTCGAAGTAGACGGCAAGACCTACGCCGAAGTTCAGGACGGAAAGCCGGTATATGTCGATGGGGACAAGGACCTTCCCATGGACGTGCCTGCCATGTCCGACAAGATCAAGGCGCTCGGCAGTGAGGCCAAGAGCCACCGCGAGGCCAAGCAGGCGGCCGAGGATGCCCTGAAGAAGTTCGAGGGCATCGACGATCCCGCAGCGGCCATCAAAGCCATGGAGACGGTCGCGAATCTCGACGACAAGAAGCTGGTCGACGCGGGCGAGGTCGAAAAGGTGAAGAAGGCCGCCATCGAGGCGGTCGAGAAGCAGTTCGCGCCCTACAAGGAAAAGGCCGAGACGCTGGAAAAGCAGCTTCGGCAGGAAAAGATCGGGGGAAGCTTCGCCCGGTCGAAGTTCATCGCCGACAAGCTGGCCGTGCCGGTCCCCATGGTCGAGAAGACGTTCGGCGATCATTTCAGCATCGAGGACGGCAAGATCGTCGCCAAGGATGCGAACGGAAATGCGATCTATTCGAAGGAACGGCCCGGCGAAATGGCCTCGTTCGACGAGGCGATGGAGTCCCTGGTCGATCAGTTCCCCTTCAAGGACAGCATTCTGAAGGGCCGGAATCAGAACGGTTCGGGGGCAACCGGCGGGGCAAACGGCCAGTCTGGCGGAAAAACCATGACTCGCAAGCAATACGACGAAATGCAGGTGAGCGATCCCGCCGCCGCCAAAAAGGCAATTCTAGAAGACGGCGTGAAGGTCGTCGACTGACAAAACCGGCCCGACCTCGGATGAGGGTGGGCGCTGGGGCCGGATGGCCCGTTTTCGGACAAACCGTCCGGCAACCGCAACCCATCGCCATGGAGGTTAACCAATGGCAAATACTCTCACTGGCCTGATCCACCCGATCGAGGCCGCAATGGATGTCGTGAGCCGCGAGCTTGTCGGCTTCATCCCCGCCGTCTCGCGCGATGCGACGCAGGAACAGGCGGCGGTAGATCAGACCGTTCGTTCGCCGGTTGTCCCGGCCATGACGGCGGCAAACATCACCGCCACGAACATCGCGGCGTCGGGCACCGATCAGACGATTGGCTATGTCGACATCACGATCTCGAACCAGCGCAAGGTCAGCTTCAACCTGACCGGCGAACAGGAGAAAGGTCTTGGTGCCCACAACCGTTCGATTGCCCAGGACCGGTTCGCGCAGGCGTTCCGCACCCTGTCCAACGAGATCGAGGACGACATCGCCGAACTCTACGTCGATGCCTCGCGCGCCTATGGCACCGGCGGCACCACGCCGTTCGGAACCGGCGACGATCTGACCGATGCGTCGGAAGTGATGCGTATCCTCGACGACAACGGTGCGCCGAAAACGGATCGTCACCTGATCCTCGGCAATGCCGCGGTGGCCAAGTTGCTGGGCAAGCAGCCGTCGGTGTTCCGCGTGAACGAGTCGGGCGAGGCGGCCGGCCGTCGTCTCGGTGCCCTGACCGACATGTTCGGTTTCAGCTTCGGGGCGTCCGGGCAGGTGAAAAGCCATACCGCAGGCGCCGGCGCGTCGGCTTCGCTGTCGCCGACCTACCTGGTCGACAACGTGGCGGGCTACGCGGTCGGCACCAACGATGTGAACATCGACACCGGCACCGGCGCGTTCGTCGATGGCGATGTCGTGCAGTTCGCATCGGATGGGTACAAGTACGTCATCACTGACGCCGAAACCGGCGGCACCGATACCGTGCTCAACCTGGCCAATCCCGGGCTGCGCCTGGCGATCAGCGACGGCGACACCGTGCTCGGTGTGGGCAACTACACCGCCAACATGGCGTTCAGCCGCGATGCCATTCAACTGGCGGCGCGTGTTCCGGCGGTCCCGTCGGGCGGCGATCAGGCCGATGATCGGATGTACGTCACCGATCCGCATTCGGGCCTTTCGTTCGAAATATCGGTCTACCGCCAGTACCGTCAGGTCACCTACGAAGTGGCGATCTGCTGGGGCGTCAAGGCGATCAAGACCGAACACATGGCCCTGCTTCTGGGCTGATGCGTTCCGCGAGGGGCCGTTTCGGCGGCCCCTTTCATGAGCGCAGAGGGGTCTCTTCATGGAAACTCGCATCAAGATCAAGCATCCGGGCAAAAGGATGTGGGCCGGTATTGCCGCGAGCGCCTTCGATCCGGCCGTTCACGAAATTTACGAAGGCAATGAGGAGCCGGTGATCAAGGCCGGTGAAGGGTTCACTCGCGAGTCCATCGCCAGCATGAAAAAGAAGGACGTGATCGAACTGTTGAAGGCCCATGGCGCCGATCCCGATGGTCGATGGAGTGTCGGCCGCCTGCGCGACGAACTGATCGCCATCATGTTCGTGGACGCCTGACATGGCTATCGTGGTCGAGGACGGCACCGGGCTGACCAATGCCGACGCGCTGATTTCCGTGGATTACCTGGAAAGCTACTGCGATGCGCGCGGCAAGGACTATTCGTCATACACCACGGCGCAGGAAGAACAGGCCATCGTTCGCGCGACCGATTTCATGTCCGAAAGTTACACTTGGCAGGGGTTCAAGCTTAAGGAGCGCGGCCACGCCGACGGTGAGCAGTCGCTGGCCTGGCCAAGGCAATACGTGATCGACCGGAACGGCTACAGCCTTGCCTCTGATAGCGTTCCGTCAGAGGTGCAGAAGGCGACGGCTGAACTGGCGTTCTACGAACTCGGGAATGTCGGGGCGCTTCAGCCGGTCTACACGCCGTCTGAGCGGGTCAGGATGGAGAAATTCGGCCCGGTGTCGTTCGAGTACGACATGAGTCGCACCGACGCTGACGCCGTGCGCCCGGTTCTGCTGGCGGTGCGCGATCTGATCGGACAATTCATTGCGACGGGCGGCTCACGTTTGGCGGGAAGGGCGGTTCGCGGGTGAATATCGTCGAGTTTCCCGAGACGACGGCCGTCATATGGGTCTGTGATTGCGGGTGCAGCACGTTCAGCCTTCTTGGAAGCGGCATGATCCGCTGCGCCAATTGCGACGTTGAGACTGATAGCGAAGCCGGTGGATGGGTGCGCGAGCCTGACGATGAGGTGAGGGAACACGATGCCGGACTGGTGTTCGGTGATGTGCAGGGCAATGGTTCGGTCGAGTTTGCGCGGCGCAGGATAACGCAGATGGTGTCGCGCGATGATGTAACGGCTATCGTTTTGGTCCGTGAGGACGGGCGCATTCAGACGTGGACACGGGTCGAAACCACCGAACAAATGGATTGGCTGACGCGTCGCATGAAACAGGCGATGAAACTGCTTCGCTCGACGGTAAAGGCCCCATGATCACCGTCGCTTGCGTCCTGCGGTCCGGCGGCCGATACGACACCTCGTGGGTGTCCCGGCTGCGCCGTGGTGTTGCGTCCCACATGCAGGCTCCGCATCGCTTCGTCTGCCTGTCCGACATGGACGTGGAATGCGAGCGCTTCGACCTCATCGAGGGCTGGCCCGGATGGTGGGCCAAGATCGAGTTGTTCAGGCCGGGCCTCTTCGGCGGACCCGTGCTCTATTTCGACCTCGATACGATCATCACCGGCCCGTTGGACGGGCTCGTGCCCGGGCAGGGATTCCGGTCGGTGAAGATGTGGGGCGCGCGTGCGGGTGATATCTGTTCCACGTCGATGGCATGGAGCGGCGATTTCTCGGTCATTCACCGTCGCTTCGGTGCCGAGCCGGTCCGGTGGATGGCAGAATACGACCGTTCCATGAGCGATGGACGGATCGGCGATCAGGCGTTCATCGAGGACGTGCTTGAGGCCAACGGCGTGACGATTGACTATTTCCCGGGCCTTTCGGTGGCCTCCTACAAGGACCACTGCACGCGGTCCGTTCCCGAGGGCGTGTCGGCCGTGGCGTTCCACGGGCGACCGAAGCCGGACGAAATCCGCAGCGGATGGGTAGCGGCGGCGTGGTGACCGGGGAGATGGTGCGGCGCGGCGATTACTATTGGCCCGCGAGTGACGAATGGTGCTGGAAGGTAATTCGTGGCGAACTGTCGGACCTAGACGCGGCGGTCCGGCTTTGCCGCGGGCGCGGTTTGGCGGTGCAGGCGGGCGGTAATGTCGGCGTATGGGCGAACCACCTTGCGCGGACGTTCGAGCAGGTGGTGACCGTCGAGCCCGAGAGGACCAACTACGAATGCCTGCGGCGCAACGCCGTTGCGAATGTCACCCACTTGAGGGCTGCGTTCTCCGATGCGCCGGGCTTCGTCGGCATGGAGATGGTTGACGGAAACGCGGGCGCGCACTGGATCAGCGGCGACGGTTCGATCTTGAAGATGACCATCGACAGCTTTGACCTTCCAGCCTGCGATCTGCTGGTGCTGGATGTCGAGGGCAGCGAATACCACGCCCTGGTCGGTGCGAAGGAGACAATCGAGCGGTACGGTCCGGTCATCCACATCGAGGAAAAGGGACTGGGCGAGGCGTATTTCGGACTGCCGAAACAGGCGGCGCGCCGGTGGCTGGAAGGTATCGGATACCGGGTGGTCGCGAAGAAGCGGCGTGACCTGATCCTGACCCGATGAGGACGGCCCTTGTTCTGGGCGGGGCGGCGTGCCTGCACGACGATATCGACGCCTACGACGGTCCGGTGGACGGCGTTGTCGCCTGCAACGAGGCCGGTGCGGAGTGGGCCGGGGAGCTGGACGCATGGGTGTCGCTGCACCCGCTCTATTTCCGCAAGAAGGGTTGGCGGAAGAAGCGCAAGGATCGCGGCTATCCCGACGCGAAACGGCACATGGGGCACCCGGAAGCGTTCCGCAACAAGACGACGGTCATGAAGTGGATGGACCCGGACGTCGAGGCCGTACCCTACCGCATGACCGAGGAGGGGCCGTCGGGGTCGTCGGGCCTCTATGCCGCGAAGGTGGCTCTGGTTGACCTCGGTTTTGACAGGATCGTGCTCTGCGGCATTCCGATGACGGCAACGCCGCATTTCTTCGACGCCGAGCCGTGGGACAGTGCCCGGTCGTTTCAGCGGGCATGGCTTCATGTGCCGATATCCTGCCGCAAGCGGATGCGATCGATGAGTGGCTGGACGCGGGTCCTGCTGGGTGCGCCCGAGGCCAATGGAGGAACCGAATGCTCGACCTTGTGACGCCGAATGTCGGCAACAGGCTTCGCCGCGATTGGGGCCTTCAGAACATGATCGGGCTCAGGTCGCCCGGCGCCGTGCAGCAGAAGAACGCGGCCATCCAGCAGCGGGTGCGGGCAAAGATCGCGAATTTCATCAGCACGGCGATCTTTCCGCAGCAACTCACGGTCCCGCGCCAGTATGCGACCACCGCAGAGGGTGTCCGCATTTACAAGATCATGAAGGGCCGGGTGGTCGGCGGCGTTCAGGAGAACGGCGTGCGGGTGGTGGTTCAGGAAAACGCACAACAGGCAAGGTTCGTGATTTCGCCGCTCATGCCGAGCGAGCACGACGCCATGGCATGGGCGCGGCAGAACATGGGAACAACGGAGTAGGCAAATGGCCACGTTCACCAAGGTAAACGATTTCGTCACCAATCTTGCCGAGGTCATCGACCTCGACGGCGACACGCTGAAATTCGATCTGACCTCCACCGATCCGGCGGCGGGCACCGATGCAACGGCCGATGGCAACGGCATTCTGGCGAACATCACGCCGATCTCGTACACCAACTACACCGACGATCTGACGGTGGACCGGACGTTCACGGCCGGCAGCCTGACCCATGCCGGATCGGCCGGCACGTTCACGCTGGATTTCACTGCCGATATCGTCATCACGGCATCCGGCGGGGCGCTGGCGTCGTTCCGGTACATCGTGCCGTGGTCGGACACGCCGACCAGCCCGGCCGATCCGCTGATCAACGTCTGGGATCACGGGTCGTCGATCACGCTTGCGTCCGGCGACAGCGCCACGCTGCAATTCAACGCCAGCGGCTGGCTTGCCCTGACGTAACCGAGGACTGACCATGGCCTTCACGCCCACCAACTACCTGACAGCCCAGCGCGCGCTCGACCAGATCGCCACGGACGCCACGTCTTTCGACGCGAACGCAACTCGCGCGGTGGAGCAGATCGTCGCCGCAGCCGCATCCCTGTCCGCCATGACGGCGCAGTGGACACCGGCGGTGCAGTACATCAACGCCCAGGCATCCGCCAATCCGGCAGACCTGCAATGGCAGGAAACCAAGGCGCGGATGGACAAGTACATCGCCGACTTCCAGGCGATGCGTGCGCGGGCCATCGCGATTCGGGACGCGGCCCAGGCGGCGGGCTGACATGATCGGCGCCGAAATGGAGGACCACGGCGCATCCGCCATGACGTGCAGGGGCTAGGCGCATGGCCTACGCCACGCTCGAAGACACCACCCTATCGACCAACACGTCCAGCGGCAACACGCTTACCGTCACGCTGCCCGCGACGATTGTGTCCGGCCAGCTGCTTGTTGCCTCTGTCGTCTGCGACAACAAGCACAACGGGCTTTCGTGGCCGGCCGGCTGGACGGAAATACTCGACTACTCGACCGGCAACCACGTCAACTGGGGTATAGCCACCCGAACGGCGGACGGCACCGAGGGGTCCTCGATATCGGTCACGGTCGGGACCGACCGGGACTTTACCTGCCAGGTAAAACGCTATTCCGGTTGGAGCGCGGTCACGTTCTCCAGCAACACCCTCGGCGACAGCACGTCCCCCAACCCGCCGAGCGTGACGGCCGCCGGCGGGGCCGGGGACAACCTGTTCCACGCCGTGATCGGCGTCAGGAAAGGTTCCGTATCCGTAGTTCCGAGCGGCTATGGTGGCGAGACTGCGAACGGCTTTACCGGCGCCTTCGACACGTCGCTGTCGATCTCGACGAAGCAGTCCACGGCGGCGTCCGACGATCCCGGCACCGCCACCAGCACAGATGAACGCTGGGGCTGCGTCACCTATGTCGTCGAGCCCGTCGCGGGCGGAACGAATACCAATGTCGCCCTCGCGGCGGGCGGCTTCACGCTAACCGGCAATGCGCTTGCCACAGACCTGAGCAGCGCCCTCGCGGCTGGCTCGTTCGCCCTGACGGGCTACGGTCCGACCGCGACAGTCACGACGCCCGTGGCGCTGGATGCGGGCAATTTATCGCTTTCAGGCTTCGACCTGACGGCAAACATTGCCAGCAACATCGCGCTGGATGCCGGCGCGTACACCTTGACCGGCCCGACGCTGGGGGTCGCGCTGGACCGGCCGGTGGCGCTGGCCGCCGGGACATACGGCCTGACAGGCTTCGACCTCGGCATTTCTCTGGATCGTTCTGTCGCGCTCGACGCCGGAACCTTCACCCTGGCCGGGCTCGACCTCGGGGCCACGGTCAGTTACCAGGCGCCGCTGGACGCCGGGGCATTCACGGCAACCGGCTATGCGCTGGGGGTGTCGACCGCAAACGATACACCGGTTGCGCTCGTTGCGGGCACATACACGGTCTCGGGCCTGGCTCTTGGCGTGGATATCGCCCGCCATGTGGCGTTGGGCGCGGGGTCGTTCAGCCTGGCAGGTTTCGACGCCACGCTGACACAAGCGACGCCGGTCGGTCTGGACGCCGGCAGTTTCACGGTCGCCGGTCTTGGCCTCACGCTGGATCAGGCATCCGGCCTGGATTCGGGCAGTTTTACCGTCGCAGGCTACAGCCTGGGCGTAACGGCGGACCGGGCCATTGCGCTCGACGCAGGGGGGTTCGGTCTTTCCGGTAACGAGTTGGGGCTGGCCCTTGAGCGTCCCATTGCCCTGGACGCGGGCACCTATACCCTGTCCGGCTTCGAGCCGAGCCTGACCTTCGGCCTTGTCGTCGTCAGGCTTGGCGCACCGGACCTGGCCGACGGCCGCTTGACGGCGGACCTCGACGGGCAACTGACAGCGGAGTTCGCTGATAGCAACCGAATGCTGTCTGCGAGCCTTGATCGTCAGGTTTCGGCCGACTTTGCAATCGGGGCGCCCAGTGCCTCCTTCTGACGGGTGATGTGAACCATGGCGGCCAACATCGAGCGCAAGCAGGGCGACACCTATCCGGTGGTCGCGACAATACAGGACGCGGATGGAAACGCGTTCGACCTGACCGGCGCCACGGCCATTACGCTCGGCATCGACGCCGACAGCGCGAACACGTCGCCGGACGATGCGACATACACATCGACCGGCACGATTGTGTCGGCCACGGATGGCACGGTGTCGTTTCCAGTTGCATCGCCCCTCGCAGATGCCGCCGTGGCGAATTACTACGCGGAAATCCAGTTCACCCAGGGCGGATACGTCAGGTCGACCAAGACGTTCCGTTACAATCTGGTCGGCCAGATCGTCACAAGTTAATTGCCGGGCGCGTGTTGGGCGGAGCTCAAAGAGGGTAAGCGATGGCTGGAACGGATATTCAGGCGAAGGTCCATGCCGGTCTCGGCCGTGCGATCCGGCGCACCGGGAACGCCTCTGGCGTGTTCGTCTGCACCCTGCGAAAGCAGTCGACAAGCGGCCCGCAGACGCCGTGGGACGTCATATCGGAAGGCGCGCCGAGCGACAGTGACATCCGGGCGCTGGATTTCGATGAGCAGGTCCGCGATGCGGGTGGATTGATCGCGACGAACAGGCGCAAGCTGATCGTCTCGGCAACGGGCGCGGAGCCGGAGAAATCCGACCGGATCGCAGTGGGGGTTGCGTCGGCGGATGTTGACGGCAACACTGTCTGGCACGAAGTGACCGAGGTGCGGCCCCTGTCCCCGGCGGGCGTCGACCTTCTCTACGAGGTATATCTGGCTGCCTGACAGTCTCGCCAAAGCCCTGCTGATCGCCGCCCACCGGGAGGCCGGGCGAGAGGTGGAGGCAAGAGTGGTGGAGGCGATACCGGACAGTTTCTTCGCACAGGCCGACGACATGCTGTGCGCCGCCTTCGTTCTTGGAGTGGCGGTCCGGCTTTCCCGGAAGTGAGGTCTCATGACGCAGCAGGAACGGCGCCTGAACCTGGCGCTGCGGCGATTGCGCCCGGATATACGGCGCGCATTCGAACAGGCGATATCCGACGCGGCGATCAGCATCGACCGGCGCTTGCTGGCCGAGCTGATCGAGGCCGGACGTGTTACCGAGGCGGTTGAGTTGCTTCGGGTCGACCAGTCGCTCTTTTCGCCGCTCCGCGACGCCGTGCGCGACGCCTATCGGGCCGGCGGTCTGCTGGTGGAGGATATCGCCCCGCGCGGCATGGGCGGTGTGTTTCGCTTCGACGGCAACCATGCCGGTGCGCTGGCGTGGGTCCAGCAGTATTCGGCGTCGCTGGTGCAGGGGATCACGGCGGAAGGCATCGAGACGGCGCGGCGCGTCATCGCCGAAGGGATCGAGGAGGGTCTGTCGTCGCGGGTCATTGCCCGCAGCCTGACCGGCAAGCGTGTGGGCAGGCGCAACGTCGGGGGCTTCCTTGGCCTGACGGCGCAGCAGGCCGACAGCATCATCGGCGGCCGGGCGAAGCTGGCGAGCGGCAATCCGGCGCTCATGCGCGAATACCTGAAACTGAAGCTGCGCGACGCCCGGTTCGACAAGAGGGTCGCCAAGGCTGCGCGCGAGGGAAAGCCGATCACCGGGCGCGACCTGGACGCCATCTCCGAAGCGCATCGCGCGAAGGCCCTGACCTATCGTGGCAACGTCATCGCCCGGCACGAAAGCGCCAATGCCATTGCCGCAGGGCAGGACGAAGCCTACCGCCAGATCGCGGAGCGCCCCGACGTTGAGAAAGTCACGGTTCGCTGGCAGCACAACCTATCGGAACACCCGAGGATCGAGCACCAGATGATGGACGGCACGGTGATCGAGCAGGGCGAGACGTTCGACTTTCCCGACGGTGTTCGAATGCAGTATCCGCACGATGTGTCCGCGCCTCCCGAGCACACGATAGGGTGCCGGTGTGTGGCGATTTACCGGGTAAGGCTGAAGCGTGGTTAGCACCTTCATTGCGTCGATCCAGAACTTCGAGAAGTTCACGACGCAGAACCTTCGCTACATCGCGGCCGAAAGCGTGCAGGACGTGATGGAGCACGCGATGCGACCGCAGCCATCGGTGAAGCGAACCGGCGGCACATTCGAGATCGGGAAAATACCGGTGGACACGTCCGACCTGATCCGGTCCCTGCGATCCTCGGTCGGTACCGGCGGCGGGGCAATGGGGGAAACAAGTTACATCGCCGTCATAGCCGGGATGGACCCGCATGACGTGCTGACGTTCGAGTGGACGGCCAAGCACGCCGCGCCAATGGAGTTCGGATTCACGACGAAAAGCGGAACGACCGTTCCGGGCCGTCATTTCGTCGGGGCGAACGCCGCCCGGTTCAGCGAATTCGTCGAACGCAACGCCGCAGAGGTGCGCCGATGAACGAGGAAGATATTGCAAATGGCCTCGGGCAGGCGCTCGACGATGCCATGCTCGGCTATCCGATCGTGTGGGAAAACAGGTATCTGCGCGACGGAAGCGGCAACCTTGTCGAGACGCCGAACAAGGCGCAGATGCCTTACCTGGTCGTCGAGTTCGTTCGCACGTCGCGGCGCAACCGGGCGCTTGTGGGCGGTGTCCCGAAGAAAGGAAGCCAGGTCAGCGAGGGCTTCATGCAGATCACCGTCGTCTCCGAGCGCGATGCGTTTTCGTCCGCCGCGACGGGCATAGCCGACGATGTGGCGGACGTGTTTCCGCCCGCGACGTCGATCACCATTACCGGCGGGAAAATCACGATCATGGATTTCCCGACTGTCATTCAGGGGTTTCCTGACGACGTGTCATGGCGCGTTCCGGTGCGCGTCCCCTATCGAGCAACCAGCACCTGAAAGGAGGCCATAAATGGCTGACGATATTGGAAGCACGGTGTCCTTTTCGGCCACCGCGGCAAGCACTGTGGATGCGACGGGCTTCAACGCCCTGAGCCCGACAAAGGTGGGCAGCGTCGCGAGCATCAGCCCGCGGGCCGATGTCCATACGCGCGTGAACCGGCCGGCGGACCTTGAGACAGGCCGTGCGGTCGACTTCAAGGGCGGCGTGAAGCAGCAGGAAATCACCGTCGTCCTGCACACCGAGGACTTCGCAGACACCGGCCAGGACGCGATCCGCACGGCCGCCGCGAACCGGACGGTGGGCGCGCTGTTGATCACCAACGCAAACGGCGACGAGGAATGGTACAACGGCCTGGTGAGCGACTACACCAAGATGGAGAAGTCGGAATCCAGCTTCGAGGGTTGCTCCTTCGTGTTCCTGCCCCACACGGCGTCCGTCGTGATCGAAGCGTGACGGAATGGACCTGACGCGGTACGACGTGAAGGCGGCGGCCGACAAGGGCGCCGACCTTCATCTGAAAAACCCATTCGACAACGAGCCGCTGATGGATGGCGACCAGCCGGTCACCATCACCGTTCTGGGGCGCGACGCGAAGGCGGTGCAGGACGCCCGGAAAGAGGCCGAGAAGCGCCATGCCAAGGGCGACATCGACGAAACCGAACGCGGTCTGATTCCGCTGGTGGCGTCGGTTGTCGGATGGTCCGGGCTTGAGTTCGACGGCAAGGTGCTCGACTGCACGCCCGAGAACGTCCGCAAGGTTCTGACCGACCCGCGCACCGACTGGATCGCGGAGCAGATCATCCCTTTTACCCTCAGCCGCCGGAACTATTCGGGGAACATCGCGAGCGGCTGACTCTCTACGCCCGGCATGTCGGCTTTCTGCACGCCACGCCGAAGGAGTGGACGCAGACCCGGTGGGAGCGCCATGTCGGGCAGCATGGACGCGCGCCGGACCTGCCGTCCCTGCCCGCCGGGGAATACCTTGCGGCGGCGTTTCACGAAATCGGGCGCGTGTCGTCCGGCTTTTCCCCGATCCCGCTCACATGGGCGGAAATCGACGCCTACGCCCGGATCACGGGCGAGATCACCGAACCGTGGGAAGCGAAGATCATCCGCTCGATGTCGCACGAATACCTGCGCGGCATGAGTATCGGTGAGAACCCGCTGGGCCGCGCGCCTTGGAACTAGTCGCCGAGAACGTAACGACAGTCGGAAATGATCCGTTCCGCAGCGTCTTCGCCAAATCGGGCGATAATGCGATTTTTTCTTCCGGCGTCCCAGTCGGTCACGTCCTGTCGGCAGTCCCGACGCAGGGCAGATGATCGAGCTTCGGCCTCGATGCGGGCTTTCTTGGCGGCCTCACGGGCATCCGACCATTCGGATAGCCCGTACCATCCCGTGGACAGGATAACGGCGATACACGTCACAACAATCAGCGGCTTCATTCCGCAGATATAGGCATAGCAGACTTGCAGTGCAAATGAGGCAGGCTTTAGGATGGTCGATGTTGCAACCCTGAAACTGCGATACGACGGCACCGAGTTGCGCCGCGCACCGGGTGACCTGAATGCGGTCACGCAGTCGGCGAAGCGCACCGAAGCGCAGACGACAAAGGTCGGGACGGCCGCCAAACGGGCCGGCATGGAAATGGGCCGTGCCGGTGGCGGTGGCGTTCGCATGATGTCCATGCAGCTATCGCAGGTCGCACAACAGGGTGCGGTGACCGGAAATTATTTCCGAGCCCTGACCACGCAAGCCGCCGATATCGGCCTTGCATTTGGCGCGGTCGGAATTGCCATCGGCGCGGCGATTACCGTGTTTGGCGGTGTCGTTTCTGGCATGTTGGAGGCGAGCAACGGGGCAAAGGCCCTGGAAGACGCGCTTGAGGGCGTCGACGAGGTTGCGGAAGGGCTACAGGACAGTCTCGACACGCTCAATATGAGCGCGCGCGAACTGGCCGACCGATACGGCGATGCCGCCAAGCGGGTCCGGGAATTTGCCTTGGCGCAAGCGGAATTGCGGGCCTCGCAGGCCGATGCTCGCCTGCGCGAGCAGCTTGCCGTTCTCGATGATGTGATGGCGGCGTACACCAGCGGCGACATGACCGGCCCGCTGGCGCAGTCCTTGCAGGCAATCCAGCGGGATTTCGGCGTGGCGCGCGAGGGGGCCAACGCCCTTCGCGCCGCGATGGAGCGCATATCCAACGCCGGCACATTCGATGCGGAACAGGAGGCGCTCGGCGGCTTTCTGAACCTCCTCGAAGAACTGAACGTCCCCCTGAGTCGCATCCCGGAAGACCTGCAAACAGCCATCGACGAAATGATCACCCTTGGTCGGGAAACCGATGCCGCCCGTGATCTTGCGCAAGAGCTGAAGGAATTTCTCGAAGGCGGCGCAGCGCCGGCCCGCGTTATCGCCACGCTCGACATGGCCGGCAGTATCGGCGCTGCGGTTGGACCTGCGGCTGCGTTGGCGGCTGAACTCCGGGCGGCGGCGGCGGCGTCCGAACTGATCGCCAGGACAAGCACCGTCGAATCCACCGCATTGTCGTTCGGCTTTCCGTCGGGCAGCCCATTCGGCCCCGGCGTGGGCGGTGGTACACCGCTTGGGTTCGGCAATCTGAACGGACCACGCCGGCGCAATATTACCCCTCTGGCGGTGCTGGGTGGTGCGCGCAGCGGCGGCGGTGCAGGCGGCGCAGCCGTGCGCAACGAAAGCCTCGAACAGTTGAAGCGCCTCTATCGCGAGACCCGCACCGAGGCGGAAATGTTCGCGATTCAACTGAAGGAACTGGACGAACTGTTCGCGGCCACCGACGGCTTCGCGGGCTACGGCGGGCAGGATACCTACAACCGCAAACTGCAATCCCTCAAGGAAGAATTCCAGGAACTGCCGAGCCTTGCGCAGGATGCAGCGAGCGCGATCCGCTCGGCGTTCGACGGTCTGTTCGACGATCCGGCGCAGGCGCTTGAAAACCTGGCCAAGGAGCTGGCGCAAATGGCCCTGTTCGCCACGCTTGCACGCGGCTTTCCGGGTATCTTCGGTGGGGGCGGAATCATTCCGCTCCTGAACGCGGGCGGCAATGCCTTCATGGGCGGCCGGGTCATTCCCTTCGCCCATGGCGGTGTGGTGTCCGGTCCGGCCCTGTTTCCGATGAAGAACGGCACGGGAATGATGGGCGAAGCCGGGCCGGAAGCAATCATGCCGCTGAAGCGCGGCGCGGACGGCAAGCTCGGCGTTGCCGGGGGCGGTGGCGGAACCGTGGTGACCATCATCAACAACTCCGGCCAGCCGGTGCGCGAAAGCCGCGAGCGCGGCCCGGACGGACGCGAACTTGTCAGCATCGTGGTTGGCGAGGAACTGGCGCGGGGCAGCTTCGACCGGCAACTTAATGGCCGTTATGGCAGCCAGCCAAGGGTGGTGCGCAGATGACCCAGGCATACTGGCCCACATCCCTGCCGCTCTACCTGCCGATCCAAAGCTACTCCGGCGGACCGCAGGACGCCCGGGCGAGCTTCAAGCCGGAATTTGGCCCGCCGATAGAGCGGCTTCGGTCGACCGGCGCGCCCGAGGTCTATTCCGTCGTCGCGCCCGGCATGTCCGCGACCGAATACACGGCATTCAAGTCGTGGTTCGAGGACGCCCTTGCTCGGGGTGTGAACAACTTTGTCTGGCGCGACCAGCTCCAGCAAGACGCAGCCCGGTTCAGGATACTGGCAGAGGGCGGCATCGGCTATCGCGTCGAGGGCGAATCCGTCGAGCGCCGGCAGATCGGTTTCCAGGTCATGCGCCTGCCCGGATCGCCGTGGTTCATCGGGTATGTCGCCGCCGGAACCGCGGTGCCGCCGGTCTGCGTTGTCGATTTTGCCAACGACGTCTACGGCACCGACAGCGGAACGCCCACTCTGACCACGAAGAGCGCCCTGATCACGGAAGGCGGAACGCCGACCGACGACAGCAGCGGCCTGACATTGGGCGGCGGCGATAGCGCGACCCTGACCATGGGGGCGTGGGAGACGGCATCCGGGACGTGGGTGGTGGACCTGTCCGGCGTGTCCGGCAGTGCGCTTTTCAACGGCTTCGGGTCGAGCATCGGTGTCAGCGGCACCGGCAAGCTGGTCGTGGCCTACGACGGAAGCGAAGGGCTGGTCTATGCCTCTGGCGTCTATAACTCCGACGCGGGCGCATGGACCTCGCCTGCTACCATCGAGCCGCTGGACGGCACGGGGACCATCGTGAGCGCCGTGCTGTACCCTGAAAAGCTGACCGCGGCACGGTGCGCGGCCCTCGCAACGGGGAGTCTCAGCATCACATGACCGAGCGCACGATTCCCGCGGCAGTACAGTCGGGCCTCGAAAGCGGCTCGTATCCCGAGGCGCTTCTGGCGTTCCTCACCATCGAGCACAAGAGCCTGGTCGACCCGATCCGGCTGGTGTCCGACGTGTTCGACTATGTCTACGGGGGTGAAACCTACACCGGCCTGATGTTCGGCTGGCGGCTGGTCACCGACAACGAGCAGGCGCCCGAGGCGCGGCTGGTGGTTGCCAATGTCGACAGGCGCATCGGGCGGGTCATCCGTGATACCGAGGAGCGTCCGCAACTGAGCCTGGTGATCCTGACGTCCGCCGATTTCGACAAGAGCGCCGATCCGCGCACGGCAATCGGAACGCCGGACGTGATCTACTCGTTTGCCTATTTCGAGCTGGTGGACGTTCAGGCGAACGTGGTGGAGGTCTCCGGACGCATTCACATCCTCGACCCAACGGGCGAGCCGTGGCCGTTCGTCCGGGCCACGCAGGCACGGTTTCCGGGGCTCTTTGCCTGATGACATGGACGGGGCGCTATGTCGGCCGCCCTTTCGGGGAGGGGAAAGGCGAGTTCACATGCTGGGCGCTTCTTCGGGCCGTCTATGCTGAACAGCTCGGCATCGACCTGCCCGCCTATGGCGAGATCGGCGCGGCCGACCTGTTGCGCGTCGCAAGGGCCATGGAGCGCGACAAGGACAGCGACCCGTGGCGCGAGGTGGTCGAGCCGCGGGCATTCGACGTGGCGGTCATGCGCCGCCGGAAGGTTGCCGGGCATGTCGGCGTCATGGTCGACGCCAATCGCGTCCTGCACGTCGAGAAGGCGACGAACGCCTGCATCGAGGACGTTCGGGACTGGCCCGTCAGGCACCGCCTGGTCGGATTTCGGAGGCACGCGACGCAATGAGCATTATTGCCGTCTATCGCGAGCCGTTCTCGTTCGAGCCGCAGGTACGCTACCTGCCCGAGGGTACGACGCTGGCCGCCATGGCGGGTGCGATGCGGGGGCTTCCCGACGACTTCGGACGCAGGGGCGCCATCTGCATCAACGGCCACCCCGTGCCGCGGGCGTCATGGCCGCTCATCCGGCCAAAGCCATCGGTGGCGGGCGTTCCGGTCGAGGTGACGTTTCATGCGCCGATCATGGGCGGCGGTGGCGAGGACGGAGGCAAGAACACATTCGCCATCATCGCCGGGATCGCCCTGACCATCGCGACCGGATTCGTCACCGGGGGCGGCCTGACGAAGCTTGGTTTCGGGGCGATATTCGGACAAGGCAAGATCGGCGCCATTCTGGCCGGTGCGGCGGTGTCTTACGTCGGATCGCTGCTGATCGCATCGCTGTCTCCGCCGCCGTCGGTGCCGGAGCGCGAAAACATCGAGCGGCTGGGGAACGCCAGCGCCGCGGGCAACGTCCTGCAACCGAACGCCGCCATTCCGCGCGTGGTGGGCACGCGCAAGATATTCCCGCCCCTGGCAATGGAGCCGCTGATCTATTTCGACGGCGACGATGAGGTGGTCGAGGCGATCTATGCCCTGGCCGGGCCGCACGCCCTGACCGACATCCGCATCAACGATGCGCCAATCGACGACCTGATCGACGTGGAAAGCGAGACACGGGAGGGGTGGATCGGCGACGAACGCATCGACCTGATCGAGCGATACGCCCGAACCGAGCAAATCCAGAACGAGATTCGCGGGCATTCGGTCACGGAATCGAACGGCAAGAAGCTGGAAAGCCAGTCCGGGGCGTTGAGCGACGCTCTGCCCCAGCTTCGCACGCTGGTCACGCGGGAGGAGCCGGACGAATACCAGATACAGTTCGCGTTCCCCGGCGGGCTGAACAAGGACGCCGCGTCGGGCACGAAAATCCGCGTGCCGATCCGCTTGCAGATGCGCGAGGTGGGCGAGGCGACATGGATCAACCTGCCCGAACTGCACTTTCAGGCGTCGAGCTTGCGAGGACTGCGGGCGACGATCCGGCTGGTGTGGTCGGAAAGCCCGCAGCCGACGCAGACCGCGGCATCGGCGGAAGGCTTCGTGGAGGCGCGCATCAACGCTCCCGGCCAGACGGTCGAGCCGGCCGGGAGCGACTACGACGCGAACAGTTATTTCGACGACGGGTCGGGCGCCGACTACATGGACGCCTCGAATCTCGGGACCAATGCCGTCGCCAACGTCGAGATGGGACATTACGAGGCCACCATCCACCTGGATACCGGCACGTTTCCGAAGGGGCGGTACGAAGTCAGGATTCAGCGCGGCTATGCGTTCGAGAAATCGAACTACACCGCGTCGAGTTACACGTTCAACGGCAGTGCGCGGGATTTCTTCGCGTACGAGAACACCAGCAATCCGCAAATCCGGCAGAGCCGGGATGGCATTACCGACACCATGGTTCTGGTGCGCGCCGCCTCGATCTGGAACGCGCACCCGGCCCAGACAGACGAATGCGCCTTCATTGCCCTACGCGCCCGCAACCGTTCGGTTGACCGCCTGAGCGTGGTGGCGTCGGGATATGTCCGCGACCTTGCCAGCGGCGCATGGAACAACTGGACGACCACGAGCAACCCGGCGCCGCATCTGCGCGACATCATCGGCGGGATGCTCTGTGCCAAGCCGATCCCGGCGGCGATGATCGACGACCTGAGCACGTTCCGCACGCGCTGCATCGACGAAGGCCACGCGGTCAACGCGATCCTGGAGGACAAGAGCGTGGCAGAGGCGGCCCGCATCGTGGCATCGGCCGGATACGGTCGGCTGCGCATGTCGGAAACATGGGGCGTTGTGGAGGACTACAACCGCAACACCGAGACGCCGGTGCAGGTGTTTTCGCCGCGCAACATGGCGAATTTCCAGTGGTCGAAGGCTTTTCGTGATCCGCCCGACGCTTTCCTGGTCAGTTTTGCCGATGTCGACCGGGAATACGACGAACGCCAGTTGCCCGTCTATCGCGACGGATCGACCGGCAAACTGATGGAACAGGTCACCTACGAGGGGCTGGTGACCGAGGCGGCGGTGCGCAAGCGCGCCCGGTACGATTTCCGCAACGCGCGTTTCCGCTCGGCGTTCTACACGCTGGAAGCCCCGGCGGAAGCGATCCGGTGCCGGCGCGGGTCTCTGGTTGGCGTGGTGCATGACATGCTGACCCGGCATTCGGGGCAGGGCCGGATCGTGGACTGGACGGAAACCGACGCCGGGGTCACCTCGATCACGCTCGACGACACGGTGACGATGTTCAATGACAGTGGCGTTGAGGCGGTCACCGACATGGAGGCGGTGACGGACTTCGAGGGCCTGGGGAAAACCACCGGAATCGCGATCCGGCGCACCGACGGCACGATTACCACGCACGCGGTGAGCAACGCGGCGGGCGAGACGGACACGCTGACCTTCGCCAGTGCGATCAGCGCCACGGGCATCGAGATCGACGCGCTGGTGACCGTGGGCGAGATCGAGCAGGAGTACGGACGTTTCGTTGTCTTCGGAATCGAGCCGAAGGACGAAATGACCTTCACGATCACGCTGGTGGACGAAGGGGCTGCGATACACGAGCCGACCGGAACCCTGACGTTCAACGGCACCCCGCTTGCCTTCGACGGCGCATACCTCGCCTTCAACGCCTGACTTGAAGAGGCAGACATGAGCAGAACCACCTACGACGGGACCGGAACCGGGTCCGACGGCGACGATGTGCTGGCCAACATTTCCGGGCACATCGACACATTCTACGACCAGTCCGTCCTGACGCTGGGTTCGGTCGCGGGAACCGCTCAGGCCGTCACGGCCAGCGTGACCCCGGCATTCGACGCGGGCGGGCTGGTGGCGGGCATGAAATTCGTCATCCGGTGGGCCAGCGCGGCGGCCGGGGCAACCACGCTGAACATCGACAGCGAAGGTGCGGTCGCGGTGACGGACGCCGAGGAAAGCGCGATCACGGCGGACGCGTTCGCGGCAAATTCGTGGTCGCTGCTGCACTACGACGGAATGGCCTTCCGCATTGTCGGCGGCGCCGGTGCGCTTGCAGGCCAGACGGTTAACCCGGATCGCCAGCAATTCACGTCGTCCGGCACATGGACGAAGCCGAGCGGATACCATGCCGATGCCGTCGTTCTTGTGCGCGCATGGGGTGGTGGCGGTGGCGGTGACGGCATTACGTCCGGTGCCGGCGGTGGCGGTGGGGAATATGCCGAATACCGATTCAGGTATGGCGACATGGCATCGTCGGTCGCCGTGACCGTCGGCACGGGCGGCGCGGCGGACACCGACGGGAGCGCCTCCTCGTTCGGTGCGCTCCTGACCGTCGCGGGCGGGAAGCAGGGCGGCGGATCGACCGGGGGACTTGGCGGCGGACTTGGCGGCGGCGCGGGTGGCGGATCGGCCACCGATGGATCGGACGCGGGCACCATCTGGGCCGGTGGCGGTGGTGGCGGCTCGGATGGTGGCGGCACCGACGGAGGTGATGCCGTCATGGGCGGCGGCGGCGGCGGCGGCAACAGCACCGGCGGCAACGGCGGCAACAGCAAGTTCGGCGGCGACGGCGGAGACTCGGGCGCACCGGGCGTTGCGCCGGGCGGTGGCGGGGGTCGCGGCGCGGCGGGCGCGCGTGGCGAGGTGATCGTGGAGGTCTTCCAGTGACGGCAGGGTATATCGAACTCAACGACGGCGCCGACGGGTCGGTCGGGGAGGCGCTGGCCGGGCGGGTCGACGATTTTCTCACCGGGGATTTCGTCAAGGTCATGGCCAAGGGCACATGGACTCCGGTTGTGGCGGACGCGGCAACCGCCGGAAACGTCGCGACAAACGGGGTCGAGACCGGGCGCTGGACGCGCTTCGCCGACGTGTATTTCTGGCACATATCCCTCGTGAACATCGACACGACCGGCATGACGGCCGGGAACGACCTGTTCCTGCGCGGCTTTCCGTTCACCTTCGCCACGAACCAGATATTCTACGGCGCCCCGGTGGGCGGGCTCTGGACGAACGGCCTTACCTGGGCGAGTTCGGCGCAGGTGTTCTTTACAGGCGAGCCGAACACGACCTATGGCCGTTTCCGGCCGCTGAACAGCTTCGCCTACGAGAACGTATCCCAGATCACGTCGGGTTCCTCGGATATCGAGATCGCCGGACTTTCCTTCATCGACTGAAAGGTGTGAGCATGACGGATGACCAGTTTCAGAGCGCCATCGAAGCCAAGCGCGGGATGCGTCCCGATCTCCATGCGACGATGTTTGCCAACCATGGGCGCTGGACCTGTGCGCTTCTTGGGTGGCTTGCCGACGAAATCGAGAGCCGCGCCCGCGCCAAGGGCGCCAGCGACGACCTGAAGGCACTGTCGCGCGACTGCAAGGCGATGCGAAAGGCGCTCGACGGGTTCGATGACCTGCGCAAGCGTATCGCGGCGGAGATCGGCGATGCTTGAGCGCCTGCGTGTCCTGTCACCCTTCCCGTACTACATCAACCACCTGGTCGTCGCCTGCGTGATCAGCGCCGTGGCGGTCGGCCTGACATGGCAGATCGAGGGCATGCTTGCCGGTGCGGCGTTCTACGCGGCCCGTGAGGCCTGGCAGTGGCGGCGGCACCCCCGCCGGTGGTTCGACTGGAAGGGGTTGCTGTGGCCGGTCGTGCCGCTGGTAGCCGCCTATCTTTGGGTGACCCTGGCCGGGTAGAGGTCCGGCCCGCAACGAACGGCATTTGCAGGAGGCATTATGACCGACGAAGAACAGCGCCTTTTGCGCGAAATGCACACCGCGCTGATGAAGCCCCGCAAATGGCGCGACGGTTATGACCGGTCCCTGTTGAGCCAGCTTGAACGCATGGTCGAGGACTGGCCGGAAGTGCAGACCATGTCGAAAGACTGGAAGCGCATGGGATGGGCGATGCGCGGGCTGTTCGCCTTCTTCATCTTTCTCGGGTCGCTGATCGTCGCGTGGGACAAGATCAAGGCGTTTCTAAGGGGGCTGGCCCAATGATCCGGTTCATCGACCACCTGCTGATCGGCGTGATGATCCTGATTGCCGTGGTTGCCGTCATCCCGACGGCGCTGGAATGGCGATGGTCGGCCTCGGAACAGGAGGTCCGGGATCAGTTTCGCTTCGAGGATTACTTGGAGGTCTACAGCGTCACGATAGAGGACGCCGTGGAGGGCGAGCCGATCCACATGCAGGTGCTGCGCGATCTGCGGCGGGATTTCTCTGGCTTTTACCGCGTCACGATCCGCTCGTTCGCCAGCAACGCCGTGGTGTGCAGCACCGACCGGGTGAACGGGTCGTACCTTGCGCGCGGCGTGTCCGGCGAACCGACAAAACTGCCGGACCCGCTGACGTTGGCGTGGTGGGCACATGGTGGAGGATGCACGGAAATTCTGAAGCAGGGCCTGCCGCCCGGCAGCTACGCCGTCGAGACCTGCCACGGCATCTACAACGTCGCCGGGTACGCGCGGCCGCAGGAGCGGTGCTGGCGGCCCATGGCGACGTTCCAAGTCATTGCGAGGCAGTCATGAAATGTGAACGCATAGTCTGGCTGGATAGCTGCTCGCACGAGGGCTGGCACGATCCGACCGGCACGAAATACAAGCCCGTTCGATGCACGACATTCGGGCATGTCGTCCACGAGGATGACAAGAGCATCACATTGGCCGCATCGGTCGAAAGCAAGAATCAGGTCTGCTCGGCAATGACCATCCCGAAGGTGGTCATCGTGAAGCGCGTTCGGCTGAGAAAGGCCAGCAAATGAAGCTCCTGCCCATCGCCCTTCTCGGTGCCATGACGGTTTCCGCCGACGCACAGGGCAACTGCGCCGAGCGCGAACGGGTGATCGCCCGGCTTGAGGGCATGTTCGGGGAGTCGCGGCAGTCCATCGGGCTCGGCTCGGGTGGCGCGGTGATGGAGGTCTACGCCTCGCCCGACACGGGGACATGGACGATCATCGTGACCACGCCGCGCGGCCTGACATGCGTTGTCGGGGCCGGAACCGCCTTCGAGACCATGACCGACATTTCACCGACGGGAGAGCCGCTATGAACCGCGCCGCTTTTTACGCAGAACTGAGAAAACGGAACTCCGGCCTGTTCGGCACGTCGCTTTCGCAGCGCCAGGTCGACGGGATCGAGGGGCTTCTGGATGCCTTTGCCGAGGTCGGGGACGGAAAGGCCGATACGCTGGGTTACGGGCTCGGCACGGTCTACCACGAGACTGGCCGCCGCATGGTGCCCGTGCGGGAGGGCTTTGCGAAGTCAGACGCCGTCGCCCGCAAAGCCGTGCAGAAACTGGCGGCCAGGCGCGGCCCGAACAGCAATGTCGCCAAGTATGCCCAGCCGCAGCCGCCCTACGGGCATGTCTACTACGGGCGCGGGCATGTCCAACTGACATGGATCGACAACTACCGGACGTCCTCGAAGGACGCGAGCATTGACCTCGTGAAACACCCGGACGCCATGCTGGACCCGAAAATATCGGCGCGGGTGCTGTTCCGCGGCCTTCTCGACGGCCGCTGGAACGGTCGACGCAAGGGACTGCGCTACTACCTGGACCGGGGTGACTGGATCGGTGCGCGCCGCACGGTGAACGTGCAGGACCGAGCCGCCGAGATTGCGGAATACGGCAAGGACTTCCTGCGAGCCATAGAGGCAGCCGGGGGGTGGAAGCAGGACGGATTCGTCCGACCGGACGCTGAGCCGCCCGCACAGCCCCGGAACGTGGCACTGGACAAGCCCGTTTCGCCGCCACGCGGGCAAAAACCGGGGGTCAGAGGCGGTATCGCGGCGGCACTGGCGGCCGTCATCGCTGCAATCGTGGCGTTTGCCAAATCGAAAGGATGGTTTTGAGATGAAAACGAAAGTCAATTCGCCCGTGGGTTCCAAGATCAACTGGACCTCGCTGGTTGTGCTTCTGATCGGCATGGCCACGGCACTGGACTACATCCCCAAGGAAATCGAGGAGTACCTAGTGGAAATCACGCTGATTGTGAGCCCGGTGCTGGTGATGACGTTCCGCACATGGTTCACCGAACCGAAAGGGTAGCCAGAATGACACTCGACCTGGTTTTCGTTGCCGAGGCGGCGCTGGTCGTTCTGGTCTGGATGCTGTCCCGATGAACTGGCGGAGCCGAAAGGGGTAAACAGATGGGAACCATTATCGCCTTCCTATTGAAGATCGGCTTCGGCGGTCTTGTCGACAAAGGCATTGCCCATCTTGAGACGCGGGCACGGCTGGCCAACGACCGCGAACGGCTGCGGGCGATGACGACGGTGGAACTTGCCAAGGCCGCCGTTCAGGAAACGCAGGTCATGGCCGAGTTCAACACGGCAAAGCTGGCCTACTGGCCGTTCTGGCTGCTGGTGCTTCTTGTCGCGGCTCCGTTCATCGCATGGGAGTGGGCGGTGGTGATCGACGGAATGCCCTACCTGCGCGAGGCCTTCGGCGACGAACAGGTGGCGAATCTTCCGACGCCTGAACTGCGGTCTGCCTTTGCGCGGATGATCGAATGGACATTCTACGTCGGGTCCGGCGTCGGGGCGCTGAAAGTGTCCGGTATCATGAAGTGATACACTACCGTTCTGTGGTATCCTTAGGGTGAGCAAAACAAGAGGCTGGAACATGAAAAAACAGACATAAGAGTCCGCTGATATGGCCGCGGAGGATGCCGTCAACCAAAGCAATTTCGCTGATCCAAGGCCGGGAAATGGTGTTCTGAAAGAATTGCTCGACAGATTGGACGCGCTAGAAGCGCAACGCGTTATTTACACGACATTTCCAGCCTGTAACTCGGGGTGATTGTTTGCCTGCTTGGAATGAAATTCTGGCGATTGTATATCTGACAGACCGCGCCCGTACCGGACTTGCCAGATTCTTGCCACAACGCCATGCCAGTTCTTGCCATGTTCTGCCAAGTTCCGCCAATGTTTTCAGATCGCGTGGGCCGGGCAAAAACCCATAAGTTGTTGATTTGTGGCGGAGACGAAGGGATTCGAACCCTCGAGACGGTTTCCCGCCTACTCCCTTAGCAGGGGATTCGCTCTCATCCCGTAGCGTTTCGCGCCAGTCTCTCTAACATTTTGGTGTGTAAGCTTTTTCTACTACTCTGGGCGTGTCCTTGCTCGCATTCCGAAGTTCGTTCTTGTCAATTTCGTGCCAGTTCCGTCCGACCAATTGGGTGGAGACCAGCGCCCTGATTTGCCGCCTCTGTGTTTAGAGCGGCCCTTGACATGTAGTGCCATTGGCACTATATCTAATGCATAGGGCAATGAAGCCCGCCTAGTCAGGAGAAAGACAGATGACCGACCGCCAAGCCACCACCGCAGAAGTCCGCAGCCACTACAAAAATGCTGGGCACACCGTTCGCATCTCCCGCAGCGATGGGCACGTCGTATACAAGGATGGCGGCGACGGCCCTTGGCTGGAAGGCCGCTGGGTCGAAGAATACCGCATCAGCGATGAATACGGTTGCTACTGCGCCGGTGGCTGCGGCGCATGACACCGCAGGATTTCAAGCAAGCACGCCAGTCGCTGGGGCTCAGCCTCGGCGCGCTGGCGAATATCCTGGATACCGACGCCAGCACGGTTCGGCGGTGGGAAATGCCGCCTGACCGCCGAACCGCGAGGTCTCCGAATCCGGTCGCGGCTCAGGTAATGAGATGGATGCTGGCTGGATTCAGGCCGCCGGAATGGCCCGACAGGTCCGGTCCGGGGCGAGACCCGTAGCATGACGATTCAGCCTGCCATCGTCCGCGGCTATTAGCTATCGCGTGTCAGGACGACAATGCTTTCGCGAGCTTTTGACCAATCGAGGCCGTCGCTCGGGCGGCCGGATTGTCGGCGTGAATGTAGGTCTCATCGACCAGGCGGACCGATTTCCAGCCGGCCGCATCGGCGATAGCCCGAGCCCCCCAACCCTCTCGATAGAGCGACGTGGCGAAGCTGTGCCGACCCGGCTGGTGCGTGCCCAGGTACTCGATCCCCGCCCGCGCGCAGGCGCGTTTGAGCGTGCCGTAGATGTTGCGCCGGTCGGTGTAGCCGAACACACGGCCGCCCTCGGCGGGGAGATCGCGCAGGATGTCGACCAGCATCGGAACCAGGTGCGCCGTGGCGGGTTCGCCGTTCTTGGTGCGGCCGATCCGGGCGACGCGCGCATCGAGGTCGATATCGGCCGGGGTCAGCGCGATGGCGTCGCCGACGCGGCGGCCGGTGGTGTAGAGAAACAGCATCAGCGCAAAGAGCGGCGCCGGCAGCTCGGCCTGCAGCGCGACCATATAGTCGTCGCCCACGGCCTTGCGCACCGGCTTTACCGTCGGAAATCCGCGCACCCGGATCGGGGCGCACCAGCCCTGCTGGTGGGCGTAGTTGATCACCGCGCGCGCGGGCGTGATGCCTTGGCGGTTTCGCGTCGCGTTGGAGCCCGAGGGATAGGCCCGCCGGGCGGCGTCGCGAACCATGCGGGGCGTGATGTCGCGCAGCGGCGTGCCGGCCAGCTCTTCGGTGATCTTCACCAGAAACCGCACGTCGCCGCCGTCCTCGGCATAGGCAAGCGCCGCGTCGTCGAACGTCACCACGGCGTCGGGGCCGTAGAGATGCGACTGCCACAGGCGCGACTCTAGCCGGGCGCGGACCTCCTCTGCGCGGCAAGCGTCCTGAGTGCCAAGAGATTTCCGGATTCGTCGGCCGTCGGGTCCGGTTCCGTGGGCGTGCGCCCAGCCGTTGAGCCACTTGATTTGCAGGCGCATTCGGTCAGGGCCTTCCGTAACTGGAGGATGTTGGAACGGTAGAAGACCTTGCGGTTGCCACGCAACTCGAAATGCACGCCCGGACGGATCGCCGGGTGTTTCAGCTTTTCATCGAGCGTGCGCCGCGCGATCCCCAGCGCCTCGGCGGCTTCGATGATGGTCAGCGGGGTCTCGGTCATTTCGACCGCCTCGTCTGGATTCGCCGCGAGCCTGCGTCAGTCATCGGCGGCCCCGTCGTCCAGCACCGCGCCGACCAAGCCGGCCTCTGCGATTTCCTTCAACAGCCACCGCACCAGAGCGTCGACCGAAATCCCGCGTTCCGACGCGGCCGGGGCCAGACGGTCGAGAATGTCGATGGGCACGCAAACGGTGCGCTGGTGTTTGTTCAGGCGGGCGGGCATATGGCGGCGCCGGCGTCTGGCAGAGGCCTTGAGCGCACTGACTTTGCCCTTCGCAATGCCGGTCATCGCCGCGATCTGATCGACGGTATTCCCCGCCTCGGTCAGCGCCAGAACGGCGTCCGACTCGCTGCGGTAGCCGAGACAGGGTTTCGGCGCGGGCATCAGGAGGCCCCGCCCGGCTGGTCAATGTTCCGCCACGTCTGCGTCTTTCGGCCATCAAGGATCGCGCGTACCATCGGGCCGCTGAATATGATCGGTCGGTCGGTCATCTGTCGTTCTCCCTTTCACTTCATCACCCCCAGCACACCCGCCCCGATGACGAACACCGCCGCCCAGGCCAGCGCGGGCGCGACGATCCAGCAGCAGATCATCAGCGCCGTGTGGCGAAGGCTGCGGATGCGGATGTGGTGGCGGCGGGTCATGGGGTGCCGCCGCCGACGCGCTTTCCGGCGCGGGCGAGAATGGCCCGAACCCAACCGCCGCAG
>ERZ869936.430-NODE-430-length-40435-cov-127.131204_pt1 | contig 40435 bp, 42 predicted proteins | sample MGYA00520876_ERZ869936 | MGnify/ENA primary metagenome ERZ869936 (study PRJEB32218, sample SAMN09650985) | biofilter metagenome | isolation source: enrty point of leading RO module | place: Saudi Arabia: Thuwal, RO plant located on Red Sea | collected 2016-02-17 ... | reverse complement strand
ATGCTTATGCATAATGGCTAGTATAATTAAAACAAGTATTGACCTTACTAAAATACCAAAAGATAAAATTATCGACGGTAAAAAAGGTAAATACTTACCTATTACTATTACATTAAACGATGAGCTAGATCAGTTTGGAAATCAAGGTCCTGTGATTGTATCACAATCTAAAGAGGAACGAGAAGGAAAAGTTGATAAAGTTTATTTAGGTAATGTTCAAGTAGTATGGTCAAACGGAGAGAATGTGCCGGCTGCGCCTCGAGATGGTGGGCCTGCACCTGTACAACAAGCTGCAACACCAGTAGCGGCAGATGATGATTTGCCATTTTAAAAACAATTAGATGCAAGTAAACAATTCGGAGATCAATGGATTTTTGATTGACCAGTTTAATCAATATGACCTAAAGGTTGGGAAAACGCAGGGGATTTGTCCTCTGTGTTCCCACGATAGGAAACCTGAGAATAAGAAACAGCAATGTGCTTCTTACGATTGGGAACGGGGTCTCGGAACTTGCCACAATTGTGACCGCACATTTCAACTACATACATATCAACGCAAAGGAGCTAGTGAAAAAACATACGTCCGGCCTGAAACGCCTGATGCTATACACGAAGTTTCGACTAACGTTGAAAAGTGGTTTGAATCACGCGGCATCTCCAAGCAGACGCTTAGGGCTCTCAAAGTAACCGAGGGCCCTGAGTTTATGCCACAAACCGGTAAGACCGAGAATACCATACAGTTTAATTACTATATGGGCGATCAACTCATAAATGTAAAATACAGAGATGGTCGTAAGAACTTTAAGTTATATAAGGGTGCCGAGAAGGTTTTCTATAATATAAACAGTATCGTAGGATATGAATATTGTATTATTGTAGAAGGTGAGATGGATGCCCTTTCTTTATATGAAGCAGGTATTGAAAACGTAATATCAGTTCCAAACGGTGCAACACTAAATAATAACAACCTTGATTACTTAGATAACTGTATTGATTACTTTACAGACAAAGAAAAGGTTATTATAGCTGTTGATTCAGATGAGGCTGGGCAAGCATTGCAAACAGAGCTTGTTCGTCGTTTAGGTGCTGAAGTATGTTATCTTGCAGACTTCAATGGTTGCAAAGACGCAAATGAATATTTATTAGAATATGGAAAAGAAGAGCTGGCAAAGCGTATTGCCAAAGCGAGACCAGTACCCCTTGAAAACGTCACAACTTTCAAAGACATTGAGAATGAAGTTACTGACTTCGTTACAAATGGCTTCAAGCCCGGTTATCAAATCGGGTTGGAAAATTTTGATGATATCTTTTCAACTTATACTGGTCAATTTATTACTGTCACTGGTATTCCTTCTTCCGGTAAGAGTGATTTCGTCGATCAAATGGTCGTTGGGTATAACTCGAACTATGGTTGGAAGACAGCGTTTGCTAGTCCAGAAAATGCGCCAACTTATTTACATGCCCATAAACTGATGCGTAAAACGTGGCAAGATATGCCGCGTAAATCAGATATTGGTACAGACAAATGGAATCAAGTTGCAGAGCATGTGAATGACAACTATTTCTTTATTGACATGGAACGTTACACGCTTGAAGCAGTACTTCGTAAAGGGGCAGAGCTTGTAAAGCGTAAAGGTATTAAATGTTTAGTTATAGACCCATTTAATAAGATACGTGATGTTGATGCGGTTTCTGATGATGTAAATAGATACACAATGGACTATTTACAAAAGATAGAAATCTTTGCTAAAAAGTATGATGTGTTAGTCTTTATTGTTGCACACCCAACAAAAATGTACAAAGGTTCAGATGGACAAATTGAAGAACCTACAATGTACAATATTAAAGGTGGCGGCGAATGGTATGATGCTTCCTATCACGGTATATTAGTTCATAGAAATTATGAAGCTAAAACCGTTAAAGCTAAGGTATTGAAAGTAAAGTTTCAAAACTTAGGTGAAAATGGTGCTGAAGCACATTTTAAATGGGAGCCAAAGTCTGGTTGCTTTATACCTCATAGAGATATGGTTGTTAATGATGACCCGTTGCCATGGGAAGCGGGCTAAGTAAAAAGAAACAATGGTGGACTCCAATGCCATCATATACTAGATCGCCTGAAGAGGAGGTTGCATATCAGTGGTGTATAAAAAATGGTATAAAAATATCACCGTTTGCAGCTTCAAGCGATAAAGGTAATGACAATTGGTGGGTTGATATTGAAACAAACAACCTAAAGAAAAGGAGTCCTTATAAGTATAATCGAGACCAGATATGGTCTAAAATATTTGAATTATATGTTTTCTACTATAACAAATACGGATTACGAGATACAGTATAGAGATATTATACAAAGCTGTTTAAGCGATGAAGCTGTATATAGAGAAGACCGAACAGGTGTTGGTTGCTACTCAGTATTTAATAAACAAATAAATATTGAAGTTGGTAATAAGTTTCCTGTAATTACCGGTCGAAAAATGTTTCCTAAAGTATTTAATACTGAAATGCTTTGGTTTTTAAATGGTGAAACAAATATACAAAGATTCAAAGATGCAGGCGTAAAGATATGGGATGCTTGGGCTGACGAAGATGGCGAATTGGGGCCTGTTTATGGTCATCAGCTTAGAAACTTCAGCGGTCGAGGTTATGATCAATTAGAAAGCGTTATAGATAGCTTAAAGAACGACCCAGATAGTCGTCGTCATGTAATATCGCTATGGAATCCAGTGCAACTTGAGTATATGGCTTTACCACCTTGCTATTTATATTTCCAGTTCTTTGTTGAGAACGGCAAACTTAATATGTTTGTTGTACAAAGATCAGGTGATATGTATTTAGGTGTACCATATGATATTGCACTATTTACATTAATTATGAATTATATAGGTGAAAAAACGGGATTGTTACCAAATAGATTATCGGTTAATATAGTTGACGCTCACGTATACAAAAACCAATTAGAAGCAGTGAATAAATATTTAGATACAAATATTTTATCCAGACCTTCATATAGGTTTTGTACAGAACGAGGCGCGCGACTAATTGATTATCAGTGCGGTCCGCATATTCCAGCACCTGTAGCAGTATAAACTATGTATTATTTATATCACATTCCGGGTAAAAAGATAGGGGTAACGCGTAATCTTAATAAACGCGTAACGGAAACCCAGGGCTATAAGCCTACCGAATATGAAGTTCTTGATCAAAGTGAAGATATTGGTTATATATCAGAGCGTGAGATAGAACTTCAAAAGTCTTATGGCTACAGAGTAGATCGAAAACTTTATAAAACTTTATTTAATAAAATGAGAATAAACCCTACAGACCAAACAAGTACATTTCCTGTGCCAGTGAGTAAGCTAAAAGGTAGACTTATGGATAATCTGGGACTGAAGTGGACTACACCACAAGGTTACGAGTTTGAAATAACAACAAAGTCTATCCCGTGGATTGTACAAAACGCCAAGACTTCAATGTATAACGAGGATAGAAGCTATATTTACAATAAGGCGTTTTACGAGGCTTTTCAAGCCGAACCCGCTATTCCAGTCAACAACGTATTCGAGGATATACGTGAGTGGGCACGCGACAGAGGCATATATGATTCTGGCGATGTGAAGACACAACTAATCAAACTATATGAGGAGACGGGAGAACTCGCGCAGGCGGTCCTTAAGAAGAACAATGACGATATTGTCGACGCTATTGGTGATAGCGTTGTGGTACTCACCAATCTTGCCACACTGGCAGGTTATGATATTGAGCATTGCATTAATGCCGCCTATGGTGAAATTAGGAGCCGAACTGGGTCCATGGTAAACGGAACTTTTGTAAAAGAACAACTATGAAAAAAACAGAGTTAGAATTTAGAGACCCTGTTGTTGAACGAGTTGTTAAGAAGTTCGTATCACGATCAGACATCGGTTATAAAAAATATGGTGTTACACTTGAAGAAGATATGTCTAATATTTTTGAATGGACTAATCACTTGCAAGAAGAGCTTATGGATGCTGTGCTTTATTTACAGAAGCTACGCGAGACTATGACAGAAGAACTTCAGCAAGCACTTCTAAATAATATTGAAGTCAATGAAGAGGAGACCATATAAAAGACGAAAGCGCGGACCGGTACAAGCAAAGAAGATATCATATGATGGTATCAACTTTGCTTCCGGTTTGGAGCGGTATATGTATATGGCTTTGAAAAAAGCAAAGATCAAAGCTAAGTACGAAGGCGAAACGTTTGTGTTGTTGAATGGATTTCACTTCCCAAACAAATGCTATGCACGTCAAGCTAATGGTAAAGGTGATTTTAAAGACAGAGGTAGCAAACGCATACTTCCTATAAAATATACACCAGACTTCATTGGTGATGACTTTATTATAGAAACTAAAGGTAGAGCTAATGAATCGTTTCCGATGCGTTGGAAGCTATTTAAAAAGCTCGTAACCGAACAGTTTCCGCAGTATACATTGTATAAACCACAAAATCAAGCAGAATGCGACAGAGTAATAGAGATAATCCGCAGCTCGCAAAAAAAGTAGCGAGGCAGAAATACAAAGAGCGGCAGATCGATAAGTTTGTTAAATGGGCTGCTGAACAAAAAGGGTATATAAAGTATAAGGAAATTGTTCAATTACATGAACAGTATAATATAAAAGTGTATGGCTAAATTAAATTTATTCGCTTATAGAGAAAAAGCAAAAGTGCGTAGACCAGGTGTCCACGCTAAAACAAGAACTAGTAACAATAAACAAAGTAAAAATTATGTCAAAAAATATAAAGGACAAGGCCGCTAAAGATTGGTCATTAAGTTTAGGAACATATCCAGGTATACTATTTGGTATGCGTACATATCAAGGTGATACTCACGTTCAAACTGTATTTTACTTACCGTTTATTGATATCGCTTACGAAGTTGAAAAGTAATGGGACTGTTTGATGAGCGCATAGCGTATAAACCGTTTGAATACCCTGATTATTATACTGAAGGGTGGCTTAAGCAAGCACAGGCATTTTGGTTACATACTGAAATACCTATGCAAGGCGATATAAAAGATTGGAAAGAAAAATTAAATGATAAAGAGAAAAACTTGGTCGGAAACATATTACTCGGGTTTGCACAAACAGAGTGTGCCGTTTCAGACTATTGGACACAGAAGGTTGTCTCGTGGTTTCCTAAGCACGAGATACAACAGATGGCTATGATGTTTGGATCGCAAGAAACAATACACGCTGTAGCTTATAGTTATTTAAACGAAACATTAGGTCTAGAAGATTATGAAGCTTTTTTACACGAGCCGGCAACTGCTGGAAGGTTTGACAATCTGGTTAGTTATAGCGGTACCGATCCTGTCGGGATTGGCCGCTCTCTTGCTGTCTTTAGTGCTTTTGCTGAAGGGGTTAGCCTATACTCTGCATTCGCTGTACTCTATAGTTTTCAGTTAAGAAATTTATTGAAAGGCATAGGACAACAAATGAAATGGAGCGTACGAGATGAGTCGCTTCACAGTAAAATGGGTTGTAAACTTTTCCGCGATATGTGCAAAGAAACACCTGGTTTATTAGAAAATTGTCAAGAAGATATAATTGAAGCTGCCAAAACAATGGTAGACTTAGAGGAAAAGTATATTGACAAAATGTTTGAAATGGGTGATATTGAAAACCTAAAAGCATATGACCTTAAACAATTTATTAGAAAAAGAGCAAATGAAAAACTCGTTGAACTTGGATACCTCGCCTTCTTCGATGTTGATACTGAAGCGGCTGATAACCTTGATTGGTTTTATCATCTTACCGGTGGTCATACTCATACAGATTTCTTCGCTATTCGGCCAACTGATTACTCAAAGGCTAACGAAGGTGAAGACTTTGAAGACATTTGGTAATTTAATGTCAGAAGATGAAATGTGGGAAGATTTAAGAAAAAGAAATGAAAGGACAAAAACAAAGTAGAATTGATAATGTTGAAAAGCGTTTAGCTGCTATGACAAGAGTATTGCAAGAACTTATTAATGAGGTTCAGAATACTAAAACAATAGCATTAGGCGTACATCAAACAATAAAAGAAATGCCTGACTATGAAGAAGCGATCGAAAAGCTTAAAGAGAAAGCTGCTGGAGAGCATGGTGAAGGAGAGGAAGTTATCTCCGACGGAAAGATTAGCGAATAGGCTAGGGTATATGGGGACTGGTTTTTTTGTAACTGCTCCCCATATGTTACCTGATACACCTGGTATCGTAATATATTTTTTAGCAGGTTTGTTTTGCACACCGCAAGTTTGGGTTGCAAAGCAATGGAACTTAGTAATAGTAAACTTAAATGTAATGATAGCGTACGCGCTACTATTTTTTAAATAATGTGGAATAATGAATGGAAAAAAGGTGTCGACTACCCATCTTGGGGAGACACGGAAGTATACAAGAAGACTATATCCGGGGGATATCTACATATGGGAGAGTCCCCAAGAGACGCATACAAAAGAGTCGCAACAACAGTCGCAAGACGATTGTACAAACCAGAATTAGCAGATACATTTTTTGATTACATCTGGAAAGGGTGGTTGTGTTTAGCGTCTCCAGTTTTATCTAATACAGGTACAGATCGTGGTTTACCTATCTCATGTTTTGGTATTGACGTAGGTGATAGCATACACGATATTGGTACAAAGAATTTAGAAATGATGATGCTTGCCAAACACGGTGGGGGTGTTGGTATCGGAGTTAATATGATTCGTCCCGCCGGAGCTAAAATAACAGGAAATGGAACATCAGATGGAGTCGTACCCTTCTGCAAAATCTACGATAGCACAATTCTTGCAACCAATCAAGGATCAGTTAGACGCGGAGCTGCAAGCGTTAATATCAACATTGACCACAGAGATTTTGAAGAGTGGCTTGAAATACGAGAGCCTAAAGGAGATGTCAACAGACAATCGCTTAACTTACATCAGTGCGCAGTGGTTGGCGATAAGTTTATGCGAAAACTTGAAAGAGGAGATGCAGAAGCTAGATCTAAATGGAGTAAACTTCTTAGAAAAAGGAAAAGCACCGGAGAACCGTATATCCTTTTTAAAGGAAACACTAATAAAGCAAATCCAGCAGCATACAAAGACAACGCCTTAAAAGTTCATATGACTAATATCTGTAGTGAAATAGTATTGCATACAGATGAGTCACATAGCTTTGTTTGTTGTTTAAGTAGCTTAAATCTTACTAAGTATGAAGAATGGAAAAATACAAACCTTATCTACGATGCTATCTGGTTTCTTGATGGAGTCTTGGAAGAGTTTATTCAGAAAGCTAAAGGGCTTAAAGGTTTTGGAAACTCTGTTAGATCTGCTGAGAAAGGCAGAGCACTTGGCCTGGGAGTCCTTGGATGGCATACGTACCTGCAGCAAAACGGTGTACCCTTCGAAGGATTACAAGCACAGTTCCAAACAAGACGTATATTTAGCCAAATTAAGATTGAATCTGAACGAGCATCAAGAGCGCTTGCTGAGGTTTATGGCGAACCTCTTTGGTGTCGTGGCACTGGCTTTCGTAACACTCATCTTAGGGCTGTTGCTCCTACTGTGTCTAATAGTAAGCTTGCCGGTAATGTTAGTCCTGGTATTGAGCCTTGGGCCGCTAATGTTTTCACTGAACAAAGCGCGAAGGGTACGTTCATTAGGAAGAACAGAGAACTAGAAAAAGTACTTCGTAAAGCCGGTATAAATACCAAAGAAACGTGGGATAAAATTATGGCCGACGGCGGAAGTATACAAGATATTGAAGAGTTAGATAACTGGGGATATGTTAATGGTAAGCTTACGCTTATCGAGGACTCAAAATCGTACGATCTAACGGGCTTTGATAAAGTTAAAGATGTATTTAAAACCTTTAAGGAAATAAATCAATTAGAACTAGTTAATCAAGCTGGTATACGCCAGCAATATATTGATCAAGCTGTAAGTTTAAATCTTGCATTCCCTTCTGAAGCATCACCTAAGTGGATTAATCAAGTTCACATGGAGGCTTGGAAGAAAGGTATTAAAACATTATATTATATGCGAACAGAGTCTGTACTCAGAGGTGATATAGCCGCAAGTGCTATGGACCCAGACTGTGTTGCTTGTGATGGATAATAAAAAAAGGGGAGGCCGTTAAGCTTCCCCTTCTTTGTTACAGGATCTTTGGGTATGGTGCCCATTTTTTTTATTCCTGTTTATTTATAGTTTTTAAACATTAATTTATATAATAGCTTATTCCAAGCTCCCTGTATTTTGTCTATAATTTTTTTCATATTAAAAATTGCTTGCTAAGTTAATTTCGTTTATAGCCTCTTGTATTTCAGCCAACCCAACAGGAAGCGTAAGGTCAAGACCGGCTTTAAATATTTTTTCCATACTACCAGACTTAAAAACAAGCACAGTAGGTACCATTCGAACCCTATACTTCTTTTTAGCTTGTGGCGCTTTTGATATATCAACTCTATAATATGATGCATCTTTTATTTGTTTCCATTCGTTAAAACAATTAGCCTCATTAAATTTAGCCCAAAATTCAACGACAATAGTTTCATTATTGTCATCACCAAAAGCATTATTATTACCTACAACATCTTCAAAGTTACTATCATCAATCCAGTATTTTTCTGGCACATTAGATTGCGCATGTGCTAAAGCGCTTATAAGCAGTAGTATTAAAGTTCTCATTGATTTTTTCTTATTTCGTATAAACGCTCATCTATTTTTTCTAACTCTTCTAGTATTTGATCAACGTCTTGTTGTGTGTCCATTATCGTTTGGCGCACTAACTCGTCTTTCAAATCATATTCTGTTCTTGAAATTACCGGCTCAGGAAGTTCTTTAGCAAGCGCTATATCAGATTTTAAAGTAAAATATGTTGTAGCAAGTGATATAGTAAATCCTATAATTATACCTATTGTCTTCAAATCAAGAGTTACCTTAGTGCTTTCTCCTATTTGTGTAGCCATTATCTGAGTGTTATATTGATTCCAAAATTAGAGTTAAATATTTCTGAGTCCCAAAACTTAGTATACTCACCCTCTATAAATATTCCTATTGATTTTGTTACTTTCCAACCAAACATTAAACCAGCTTGATAATCATCCCATTGGTCGCCTTCACCCATTGCATGCATTCCGTCATGACCGTGAGCACTCCAACCGTTTCTATGTAAGTAACTAAATTTTTCATCTCCCTGTACGTAACTATGGTATGGCATTATCCAATTACCATAAGCATGTAACCAAAAGTTATTTTTATAATGATAGAAGTCAAACCCCATGATAGGTGCTATTTCAGCAAAGCTATCTAGCTCAGCCCATCTTTCTTGGTTAAATCTATTCATTAATCCGCCAAATATTTGATCTCTAAACTGTTCGTCAGTATAAGCAACTATATTGCCTTCTGGATCTCTCCAACACCAATGATACATTATCTCATTAGTGTTAAAGTTCCTATGCTCAATAAGCTCATCTACAAAACCATATTGATAACCTAATGTCCACCAAGGATTAACAGCACCGCCATCTTCATTCATTTCATTTAACCATATTTCAATAGGATTATATCCATAAGGGTTTTGATGCGTGCGATATATAATACCTGCGGATATACTAAACTTATTACCTATAGGCAATCTAGCTCTTACTTCGCCGGACTTATATTCAAATCCAACATTGCCAGATTCTCTAGCTTCAAATTTACCTATATGGTATTTACCCGTGTGCCTTACGAATAAACGTCTATTGTTAAACTCGTTACCGTCTACTCTTTGTTTTTCCCAGTGCAATAAATATTCTAAACCTTTTACTGCAGCTGTAGGTGCAGATAAACCTACGTTGTTTTCTGTACCATTGTAAAAATTTGGTTTGCTTTCATAACCAAACCTTGCTAGCTTACGTATACCAACTCCAAAACGATAATTATACGGATGATATATAGTCTGGTCAACAACAGCGGGTATATCATACAAATTGTCAGGATTTGTTCTGACAAAATACTTTGCTTGTTCTAATTTAGCATTGCCTACATTGCCTGCTGCATATACAGTTCCGTATTTTAAAAAGTCATCATATAAGCCTTTTAAAAACTGTGACTGCACATTAAAAGAAAATAGTACTGCTATAAGCAGAATTAATTTTTTCATATTACTTCGTATTTTGTTTTGTTGTTGGAATCTCTATAAGCTTTTAAGCATCTGTTTCTGTTAGAGTCAGGAGATACATAACTAACATGTACCCAATCAGGGTTGTTATCTGTTCCAAACTCCCATATAAGCTGATCAAAATCAAGATTGTTTTTTATGTAGTTATACATTTCCGCGTTTGTTTTGTGACCATATGTGTCATCAATATCAATTGCGCGGCCTTCACAATGTTGTGATTTTGAACTACCTCCGATTGCTTTATTAAGCTCAATCGAACGAAAAAATGAATTAATTTTTATAGGACCACCTACCCATTTGCGTAGTGGCTCAAATATGTTTTCTGCAATAACCTGCATATTAGTTTTTTCGTATTCATTAGGTATATTATTTATACCTTTTCTTTTCGCTGTATACGAAAGTGTTGCTTCTTTATAGCTAATATGATCACTTATCATTTTCTTCTTTTTACAGACTTAACACGACGAGGCTTACCAGCTGGTTGGCCAAGACTTTTCTTTTCTCTTTCTTTTTGTCTTTTTTCTTCAGAAGACATTTCCGATGCAGTCTTTGGAGTTTTGCTAGATATTCTTTTACTTGGCCTGCAATATGGGACACCTCTCCCGTCGCCTTCGCTTCTACCGCAAGGCTTACCGGTTCTAGTATCAATCCATTTTTCTTTAAACCAACGTTTAAGTGATGCGCCTTTTTCGGTCTTTCTTACTTTTAACGGTGATTGATACATTACTTTTTACTTTTATTACCCCAGTTAGCAGCACCGACTTTACGACATTTAGCTATTGCTCCACTTGCATAAGCAGACGGAAACACTTTGTATCTTGCTTTTACCTTACGATAACAAGCGTCTTTTTTTTCGAATGGTGAGTTTGATTTCATAATTTATTTGTTTCTTCTAAGTAATCTAATAATCTTTTGCCTTTGTTTTCTTTTCTCCACTCTATGTACTCAGCTTTTTCTGTTGAGCTCATATTTTGTAAAGCTTCAAATTCAATTTGTCGTTTAGCGGCAGCTTGTTCTTTTCTTTTTCGAGTAGCTTCTAAAGCTCTTGTTTCTTTAGCAGTAGTATTGATTAGCTCGTGCTCTTCAACTTCAGCACCTACTTCCCATGCTTTCCATCCCAGTGCCATTGCTATTCTTTGCATATCTGAATTACGCGCATCAAGTGCTTCTGTAACTGCATCAACTTCTGCTACGGCTCTATCAAGTGGAAAATTTGCAATAGCTGATGTGAGGCCGCCTAATACTTGATATGCGGGGCTTAATTGAAACTTACCGTCTATCATCACTCCAAAGCCTCTTGCTTCAAGCACATCTCTTTCGTAATCCATAGCTTCTAATGAATTATAAAACTTACGAGCTTTAGAACCAATTGGTGGAGATATATTTATTGCTTGTAATAATATTTTAGCGTTGTCTTTTTGGAACGGATCTTTTTCTTGCTGGCGCATATATTCAATAAGCACATTTTTAATTGTAGATGCAACTGCGCCATATAGTCCTGATCCTCTGAGCGTTGTATCGAGCATACTGTTTAAAACATTTTGAACTTTTTGTTCTTCTTTTCTTTCAATTTTTTCAAGCTCTTCAGCAGTTAAGTTTTCTTCCTCTTCATCATTAAATCCTGGCAGTAATGTAAATAACCCTTGTTGTAGTGTAGAGAAGATTAGGTTTTGAATAGCTGTATAATATGTAATACGACTTAAATATGTCATATCACTTTGGAATTGGTTTTTACCTTTAATACGTCGTCTATTAATTAAATCCTGAAAATCCCGCTTTTGAAAACGAGTAATCTGCATCGGGGTATTTTGAAAAGCTAATATAAGTCTTCCCATACTGCCTGCTTGCTGCTTTGAAATAAGCATTGGATCACCAGATTGCTGCGTTTCATCTGATATATTTGAAAAGTCCTCCCACGCTTTTGCTTCAGCTTCAGCATCATCAAAACCTTTTTTCTTATATGTATTGATTCTGTTACGGTAAAATGCCGCGCCCCCTGTTGCAATAGCAAAGCTATCTGCTATTTTAGTAGGTGTAAAACCTACTTTAAGTAACCAGCTAATCATTGCTAAAGGTTTATTTTTAGCGTTCTTAACCGCTGCCGCAATCTCCGCTTCTTGCACATCGCTTTTCAATCCACCTCTACGCTCTTTAAGCTTTGGCGAATTAAATATTGTTACCCAATCTTTTATATATTGCGGGAAGTTTGCAAATGCAGCTGCTGCTCTAAGTGGATGATTATCTGTATAATTTAAAAAGTTTACAGTAGATAATAACTGTAAAGTAGCAGATCGTCTGTTAAAGAACATAATAGCTCCAACAGAATTGTTCACCCAGTTATTCCATTTGTTTACAATAGAATCGCCGCCTGAAGGCCTATTGCTACCTGTACGCATTCTATAAAGAATATCTTCAAAAGATTGTCTTGCGCTTTTACCAAGCGTAGCTTCTATTTTATTAAGATTATCTGCTGAAAATATTTGTTCAGTATTTTCAATAAACTCTTTTAAATAAAACTTTCTGTTTACATTCAATGCAATATCAGTAAGGTCAGACAAAGTTGTTTGAGCATCCCAATATTCAGTAGGGTCTGACCAACTATCTTGCTTACTAATTGCTAATAAGCCATTTGCATATGCTTGTAATATTGGTGTTTTATAAATATATTCAACTGCTTTTCTTTGATCTGATTCTGTAAGCTCAGGAATTGTTTTGTCAGCTTGTGTCCATAAATATATACGTACAGCTTGATCTACACTTATATTCATTCCAGGCACTTTTTGGTTCATACTTTTAATGCCCGCTGCTTTTAAATCTGGTCTGAATATTTTCTTCAAAGCTTTAAAGTCATTCATAATAGCTTGCTTAGCTTTCTCCATAGCGGCTATACCTCTAGTATACGGCGCAACCACGTGATCTTTGAAAAATTCTTTATCAGCTTCGCCTTGTCTACCACTTCCAAGAAGTGAATAATATAAACCTCTAAAGTCTTCAGCAGACGGCGGTAGGAATAGTTTGAACATACCTTTGTTAGCACCTATCCTACGGGCTACGACTCCTGATAATCTTTTACGAGCTGAAACACCTGAAGCACGCTCTATTATTTTATTAAACTCAGAATTAAGATTTACTCTTTTCTTTTTGCTGAATTTAACCATTCCAGGTACTTTAGCTAATACCTTTTTCTTTTGTGCATCTGTTAAAGCTTCAAATGATGTAGTCACTCCTGCAACAACCGCATCACTCATAGCTTCTTTAGGAAACATTTGCCGTGCAACAACCTGGCGCATATCAAATATATCCTTTTTGTCAAGCTCAGCTTTTGTAAGTGATATTAAATAATCCTGTTGTTGCTCGTATTGCTTTTTAAGACCTTTAGAAAACTTTACATTTTTAGTAGCCTCTAGTGCAGCAGCATTTGTATTTTTTAATAAGTTACTAAAAGCCGCAATGCTATACACACTTTCTGTTGTTTTTTCTGCAATTGCATTAGAAGCTTCAGTTGATAACTCTGGCTGTAATCGTGGAATTAAATTATAAGTGCCATCTGCATTTTCCAATGCTTTCCAAGCTGAAACTTTAGCTTTTAGTTTGCCTTTTAGTTGCGGAATATTCCACCCAAGTGGGTTATCACCCAATGAAACCATTCCTATATCAGCATAGTTTAAATAGTTTACTGAATATTTTTTATTTTTGTAATGCTCATAAACGTATTCAACTGGCAAATCAAAATCATAAAAGTCTGTAGCTTTATATATAGAGCCATACTTATCTTTTATTTGAGCTAATTGATCTTCAGTAATTCTTAAGTTTGATTTTGTTACATCAATGCCTATGCTTTTAAAAAACTTAATACGATCCTTATATTTTTTATTATTTTTTAAATTATAATAAATATTGTTTATAAAGTCGTTTTTTGTTTTAGGATTTTCAATAAGAGCAATATCATCTGGTATATTAAAATAATCACTCATATTAGTTGACCCTAAAAATGCTGTTTTTATAGATTTTATTTCTATAGGTATTGTAGCACCTTTATATTGGACTAATAGATCTGGTATAGTAGCATCTGATCCACCTAAAACTTTTCTAGCAGCCTTTAAACTTTTTACAGGCTTATTTGTTTTTGGGTCTATAACTAATAAATCTTTATCTAACTGAGCTAATCTATAAACAGATTGTAAAGCGTTATCTTCAGCTACAAAAGCAGCTCTTTGATATACACCTTGCGTAAAATTAGTACCGCCTTCTAAATCATTTAAAATAACCTCAGCATCACCTTTATAAATAGGATCAAGGTCATTCATTATTTTTTTAATAGCAGCTTTTCTTTTAGCGGAAGTGGGCTGATTCCAAGCATTAACTAGTTGTGTAGTTAAAAACGGTTGCGCAGAAGCAACTCTAATTGCCTCTATTGCTTTTTGTTTTTTACTAAACTTAATTTTACCTCTTTCAAATTGTTTGTTTAAATCAGCAATATAATTATCCGCTAAAACTTCACCCCTTAGCTCTTGATTTTGTTCAAAAGCTTTTGCTATTTCAGATTCATTATTATCGAGCTCTTCTGCAAAAATTTCAACACCAATTTCACCTGCTAATTCTTTTGCAAGGGATTCTTTTCTGCCGCGAATAGGTGTGCCATCTTCGGTTGTAACAAAGTTTGCAAATTCAGTATCATCTATTTGATCAGCAGGTACTCTACGTACTATTTCTAATCCAGCAGTTTGCCCTCTGCCTTCTGTAGTTTCTCTGTCTATTTTTTTCCCTATCCAATCGGGGTAACGTAAAAATTTGCCATTAACTTGCTTTTCAATAGCAATAGGCATACCACCTTTTACATCTATGCCGCTATCTTTACCCATTAGCCATGTTGTTGTTGCATTTTCAACAATAGCTTTTTTATTTTTAATTGTCCAGTCTCTAAGCTTTTTACCTTCTTTGCCGCCCATTGCTTTTTTAATATCAATGTCAAGCTGTTTTGCTACCGACTGCACAAACTCTTTTATAATAGGCGTGGTATTTACGTTTTTAGATACTGCAGTATTTAATTTGTTTTTAAGCGCTCTAACGGTCTGTAATACTTTGTCTTTAGCTTTTACTATAACTTCATTACTAAATACATTAGAGTCTTTTATTTTAACATATCGCGGCTTTTCTTTAGCTGCCCTTTCTTGTGTTTCTTCAATAGTAACCTCTTCTGCTACTAATTGTCGTGTTCTTGGTTCAGCAGGCGCAGCTTCAACAGTAATTTGGCCAAATCCTGGAGTTTTTTCTATAACACCTTGCAATCTTTTGCCTATTTGACCGAATATATGCGTTGTAAGTTTTGTGCCTTTTGCAGGATTATATGTTTTAACCAAGAAAGGAACACCGTTGTCACCTTTTTCAATACCTGTAGATGTTCTATCTACAATTTGAGGTGCAAGTTCATCAAAGCCCGGCACATCGCGCCTAGTTTGCATTAAATAATTAATATATGGCTTCCATGACTCACCTATAATATAACCTAACCCAAGTTTAGTATTTTCATCAAGCGCATTCCATTGCTCTTCTGTAAAATTAGGTGTGCCATCATCATTTAGCCTTATGTCTAAACCGTATATTTCTGCAGCTTCATTAAATGTTTTATTTACAGAGCTGAAAAGATCTTTTTTATTTTCAGATGTAAATTCAGTTGCTTTAGGTAAACTAAATTTTGTTACTTTAATATCTTTTGAAACCTGTTTTGCTTTAGTTTCAATAGCTTTTACTTTGCCTTCTAAAACTTTTTTACTTAAACCGGAAAACTCACCTTTGTTAAACCCTTTTACAAAACTATTTAATAAATCAAATACGTCTTCACCGGTTTTTATGGTTGTTATTTCACCTTTTTGTTTTGGCGGTTTAATTTTTTGCCATTGTTGCCAGAGTTTATTTCTAAGCGTTGTATCTTTAGATACATCAATATCATTAATATATTCTAATGCAGCAGCTAATTTTTCTTCAGCAATATCAGCTTCGCTAAATTCATCAGCAGGATAGTTTTGTTCAACTTGTTTGAATATTTGTTTTGCTTGCTTATAGTTTTTATTCATATAAGACTCTAAAGCATTAGCAAGTTCAACAATATCAGCATTGTTATCTAATAGTTTTCTTAATACGGTTCCGTGACCTACCTCGTGCAATATAGTGCTACCTGCAGAATTTTCAATTGCAGCATCTTCTACAGCAAATGCTAACGGTAATCCGTCTTTTGCCCCCATAAAGAAACCATTAACACCACCTTCATTTACAGCAGCGTCTAATTCTTTTTTAAGCTTTACTTTTGTTTTTTTATCTAAATTAGATGCATCAATTTTTTCTTTACCTAATTCTAAAGTTTCTTTATTGTTTTTTCCTACAATAATATCAAAGTCAAGACCAAGTTCAGCGGCAGCAACTTGTTGTATTTTATTAGCTTGTTTTCTTGTTTTTGAAAATTGAGCTTTAGTTAATATAGCGTCTTTAGCTTTTTCGTTATTATCTATTCTTTGAGCATTTTCTCGTATTAAAGATTGCTTTGTAGGTGCATCCAAATTAGGATTACTATTTATTTTATCAATACCTCTTTTAGCTCTATACGTATCAGCTTCTATATCTAGCAATACTCTTTTGTCAGAATTGGTTAAAGAATCAACTCTTTTGTCAACTTCGCTTTTGTCTTTTATATTTTCAACAATTAAGTTATCAATTTCTTGCTGCATTGCATTGATAGCACCTTGTGCTTCAGCGTCGTCAGTTAACTTTGTATTGGTTTGTATATCGCCAATTTTTTTACGAAGTTCAAATATTCTACCTAATCTTTCATTTATAGCTTTTTGTTTAGGTGAGGTTGTAAAAGCTTTATAAACATCCTGAGCTAATACAGGTGCTTGAAAACCAAGACCCGACATTATCGCTCCTGTAAGATATGCTTCTCCTAATCCGCTAGTAATAGAAATATCTTTATCAAGAATATATTTATCTGTAAAGTTATTCATTAGTTGAGCAAAAAATTCAGCTCCACCTTCTTTGTTTACATTTACACCGTAGCTTAAAGCTCTTTTTGATAATTTAAAGTTTTCTAATGAATATTTGCTACCTGCTAATTCATAAGCTTTCTTAAAATTATTTTTGCCAAAGCCCATATAGTTTATGGCTCTTTTAGCTTGACCAAGAGATACTCTTTCTGTTATGTATTCTGCAGCTCCATATAAAATACCTGAGCTATAAAATTGCGCGGCTGATATTTTAACATTAGGATCAAACTCCATTTCAAGATCCATATCGTTAAACTTATTACCTGCAGCACCAACTGAAATAGCAACAAGACCAGCGCCTCCGGTTCCTAAAGTAACAGCCGTGTTAACAGCTTGCTCAGAAAATAAATCAAGCATAAATTCACCAAAGTCTTCTATATTTTTAACTTCACCAAGCTCTTGACGTTTTTTAGTACCTTGTTCAATTTTTTCTACTTGATCATATAAAGCATCAACCCCGCCTTTAAATTCATCTGAAGCAAAAAAGTTATTAGCTCCACCTAAATACATTGGTACATATGTACCAGTGCTAATGTCAGAGCCCGTAAGCCTTTTTATAACCTGCTGAGGTGTTAATTCATACAACACGCTTCCTAGACCAGCTATTGTTCTTACCGATGTACCAGATATCCTATTAGAAATAACATCCAAATTATTATAAGTTCGCTGTGTCATATCCGCTATTTGCGAAAACTTATTTGATTTAGTTTGTAATTTTTCTAACTCATTATATAAATTAGTGTATATATCGTAAGTTGTTTTACGTGTATTGAGAAGATCATTATATTGATTTAAATCTTCTTGTGTAACAGAGGCTGGCTCATTATTAAATTTATATTCTAATGCTGATAAATTTACGTCAGTGGTGTTTAATATTTGAGCATGTGTATCAATACTTTTCATTGTGCCTTCAAAGTCTTCACTAGCTTTTAAGGCTTCTTCTTTAAATTCCTCTGTTACTTCTGCTCTACCAACAGAATATTCAATTTCTTCTTTTGTAGGTGGAGCCAAGGGGCTGCCCATTCTGGCAAACTTTTTTAGTCTTGCCCAGGAATACCAGCTTCCAAATACATCATCTTCGTATTCTTCTAATATTTCTTCTTGTTTAGCCTCTAAAGCTTTTTGCTTTTGTGTATCAATCCACATTTCTTTAGCAAGCTCATTCCATTCAGGCTCTGGCACCGCTAAAATATCAATACCTTTATTTAATGCTAATTGTTTTTTAGCATCAGATATAAAATCTTTATATATAGGCTCTTCAATAGTTTTAATTATATTGCCACCTTCAATCATACGATCCAACTTAGGATCATATACAAGTTCTCTTTCTTGTACAGTTTGTGTTTTAGAAGCTTTATTTTCAATTTCCGCAATTTCTTCAGGCTTTAGCTCGGTTGCTTTTAAAGCCTCTATTGCACGATTTAATTTTTGCTCATAATCATTATCTTTTGGTAAATCCAAAGAAATATCTTCCGAAACTAAATCCGTATCTGGCTGCTGTATTGGTTGCTCCGGCCCTACAATTGCAGCCTCCTCTACAGGACCGATTTCTTTTTTTATGTCTTGTGTGAATGGGTCTTGAAATTCTTGCGGTTCAGGCTGTACTTCTACCATACCCTTTTCCCGCATTGCCTGCATAAACTCTTCAAAAGTTAAATTTTGAGCATCAGCTGCAGCTTCAAGCTGTTCTAGTGAATATTGTTTGCCGTTTAATTCAAACATAATTTAATTTTTATTTATTTACCATTAACTGAGGGTCTACAAGCCCAAATGTGTCATATAACCCTTCTAAAGTAGTAGTGTTAGTATCAGCAGACCACCCAAGTGTTGTTTTGTTTTCTACTCTGGCATATTTTCCATTATCAAGAGGTATTAATTTTGCAATATCCTCATCGCTCATGCCTTCAGTGTCTACTATTTTTACCCTAGTACTGCCTTTTGTAAATGTTTTTCTTTTGCCGTCAACTATACCTTGTATACCAGCTGTAACTACTCTTTCAGTTTTACTAGTTGTATCTGCTTTAGGCGCCTCCACCATTGTTCTGTTATAATTATCTTTTGTTGCGGCTTCAACTTTCATTCGAGCCATATCACCAAGATATGAGCCCACTCCCGCATCAAAAATTTTCTGCTGTTCTTCTGTAAATTGTCCTGTTTCAGAATCATATGCTAAATCTTCAGGCTCATAATCTTTTAAAGCCGGAGCAATAGTGTTTTTCCAAATGGATACTTTTTGAGCATGTGTCATATCTTGCATGGCATTCATTCCTGCATCCGTATATTGCTGTATTATACCTTCGGTATTTACCACTTGGGTTGTTGTAGTTATTTTTTTGCCATCAATTATTTCAGTAACTGTTTCTAACTCTGGCTGGCCATTTTCGTTTAAAGGCGCATATGAAGGATTTATTGTTCCGTCTTCGTTAAATATACCCGTATTAGCTATAGTACCTTCAACTTTGCTATTGTAATCAGGTACTTTTAAAACTTTGTCTAAATCTAATTCTGCAGTATTTAAATCAAATGTTTCAGATTTACCATCAGCATTTACAAATGTATAACGCATTACTGCATCACCTTTATCATTTATAATAACTTCCCTGCTTTCACCTTCTGTAATACCGCCTGTTTCAATATTAGCGGCTTTCATTAAGTTATTATTACCTGCGTAATACAAATCTACCGTATTTGGAACTCCAGGTCCGTCAGTTTGTATTTCATCAATAAATGTAGCCATTTTAATTGAATAATCATTGGCATTTTGTATTTGGTCACCGCTTACAGCTTGAAAATGATTAAATCTTTTTAATTGAGGTTGTAAGCTTTCTATTTCATCTAAATCAGTAGATGTTTGTGCCCTTGTATAAACTTTCCAACCTTCATTAAATTCTTTTATATATGCTTGCTTAAACTCCTCGTCTAATCCTTTCATTTTTTCAAGATTAGCCTTTAGCTTTTCTGCTCCTTGCGCAGTAAGAGCATTTCTTCGCCTAGTAAGATCAAGCATTTCTTTATTTTCTTTTTCTAACTTTTCATCAAGATACTTTCTTCTTTCAATTATAGCGTTACCAATATTTTTACCAATACCAGCGGCTGCATTAGCCCATGCTGCGCCTGCACTGGTTGTGCGAAATTCTATTGGTTTTGGATTTTCGTATGCTCCCATTTATTTATTTTTATAATTTAACTTCTGCGCCGCCAAAAATATCCATTAGCTCAGATCTTGTATACGTTCGTGTTGAAGTAGGGCTTACACTAGAAGTTGCCTCTAATTTCCCACACCAGCTGTTAAAGCACTTCCTACACCGCTAAAAGCTCCTGCCCATGCAGCAGACTGATCTGCCCGCGCCTGTGCCGCTTGTTGTTGCTGATTATCAAGTTGCCCGGCAACTCTATTAATTTTTGCTGTTTGTCTTTGCTCTTTAGCATTAAACTGAAAAGCTTTACCTTGTGCTTGTGCTTGCTGAGCTCTAGCACCCTCAGATATTTGTATGCCTTGAATTCTTTGTTTTTCAGCCATACGCTGTGATTGCAAAGTAGCTTCACCCTGGGCTTTTAGTTTTTCATTTTGTGCTTCTTGCTGTTCAATATTTGCAGCTACACCTTGTTTGGATTTTAAAGCCGCTTGTGCAAGTGCCGTAGCCCCGCCAGCACCGCTACCGGTTGCTCTTAGCGTGTCCAGTGTATTAGCTAATGCAATATCAGATTGCTCTATTTGTATTTCAGCTGCTTTGGTAGCAACACCTAAATTAGCAAATGGATTACTTAATTGACCAGATAAATCCTTAGCCATATCAGCCAAACTTGTTACTCCTGCATACGGGTTTATAACAGCCTGCCTACTAGCTTCTAAATTATTAAGCTCTCTTTGTTTTGCTCTTGCAGCTCTTTCTGCAGCCCTTCTTCTTTTTTTAGCACTACTACTGCCTATAAAGCCACCAATGAGGCTTGCTGCAGCACCACCAGCTATTAAAAAACTCATATGTTATTTTTTTTATTGTAATCTTCTATTGTTATAGAAACTATTTCTTTTTCTAATTTTTTTATATTTTCGGTATTTGTAGGGTTTTTATGCACATTTACAAATATAGAATCTTCTAATGCGTATATTAATCTTTGTGACCCAGGGCTTGATACAGTATAACAGGGCGCAATATGTTCTACTATTTCGCCGTTATTATTTATTACAACATGACCGGTTAATAAAAACCATGCATGCAAATGGTTATGAATCGCTCCTACAATAATATGCCCTTTTTTTAAATCCATTTGCCTAATATAAATTTGATCCGCAAATGAATGCTTTATTGGAACTTCCGCAGTTTCACAAATACTATTACCGTCCCCAAAACTATTTTCAATTATATTTGAGGATAAAATATTTTTAATATATTCAATTTCATTATTTGCTTTTAATTCCATTTAATTTAATATGATGATTCTATATATTCAGACGATACCGCAAATAGCTCCTTAGCTTGGCCTGCGTTGGTATTTGTGTCTGTTTGAATTTTTACAGTTGCAAAAAATCCTTTTATACCCATTACAGAATTTCCGTATACTACTTCGCCTGCTTTAGCAGTACTATTATTAATTATATTTGCAAAGTACTTGTTTTCTTTTCTATTAAATCCTGCATAATACGTAACTCCGCCACTGGTATATTCGCCTTCCCCGTAGCTATAAATTCTATTAGCAGTATCAAACCTAGCTGCTGTAAAATTATCGCTAGTATCTTTAGTGTCCATGCTTATAACTTCCCAGCCGTTTGATCCTTCGTAATTTACAGTTTTAAATATTTTTTGCATGCTAACATTCGGATTAAACGTAAATGTTATATGTGATTTTATTACACCTATATCATAAAAATCCCCTCTGTCCGCACTATCTGAATAATGCTGGTACAGTTTGCCATTAACAAAACTAAAAAATTTATTTCGAATGCTGCCCATTAATGTTGGCTTAAAGCTTACAAAGCTAGGCCAGCCTCTAACGGATTCGTCATAATATAATGTATCAAAGCTACTAAAATAAGTTTCACTATCTTCTGTAGTAGTTTGCCATGTGTCCGTATTTTGCACAGACACCTTATAAACTTTATTATGAATATCGTAACCCCCTATTATTTTTGAAATGGTATTAGTGTTAAATTCATCTCTAAACCAATCTTTCATTCCATAATTAGAGATTTCTGTAATACCGTCTCTGGATAATCTTAATACGGCATTTCTACGTGCATCAGTAAAATATTTTTGATAACCGTATACAGCAAAGCTTTCAGGATTATTACTAATTCCAAATTCACCAGCGTAAGGAATGATTTGGCCAATAACTAAATTAGTTGAAGTTACAGTACCGCCGCCTTCGGCTGAATATATTGCATCTTTATCAATAAGAGCTCTACTTACTTTGCTTTCTTGAAATATGTTTAAGTTTGTATCTTCAGCATATAATTTTTGAATTGAACCATATGCAGGATCAACACTTTTTGTTATGCTTTCACCCACTGAAAACACATTTGTTTCATTAAAACCTGTTTTAGAATTAAATATACCTGAATATATTAATCCATTTGTTAATCGCTGTGATTTAGGTTCGTCTTCAACAATATAAGCTTTTACGCCATAGTCGGTAGAAGTATTGTTATAGCCCCCTCTAATTCTAGCCTCTTCAACATACCAATGTTTATCTGGATCTGCATTATCAGGAACTCCACCTAACCAATTTGGAAAAGTATTTACAGAACTGCTATTTTGCAATCTTTTCAATAAGAAAGAATTAAAGTAAGCTACTTCTATTGACATATTATATTATCACTTATTTTATTGATTTATTACTACGGATAATTAGTGTCTACCACGTATAGTTTAAATTGCTCAAAAGTGGAGCCATCCCCGCAGCCAGCACTACACCTACTGCTATCAAATCCATTTACAAGTACTCTATATTCGTAATAAGGTGAGGTTGATTGAGCTGAGTTTGATGGACTAGAATTTGAAACTTTAAATCCAGGCAAACCAGAAGATACAGTCTCTCCGGATGATCCTCCGTGGATAGTAGTCCAAGTTGATGTAGTAGTTAATCTTCTTTGAACCCACCATTTAGTAGTATAACCAGTGTAAGACGTACTACACGCTGCAGAAGGAGGCGGGGTTGTTTCAATTTTAAATTCAACCTCTCCTAATGTATGCGCGCTTGTGCTTTCCGTACTAACAGTTGGGCTTGAGCTATTAAAGCTACTTGGGTAAACTCCTGATGTTGGAGATCCAGTTCCCCAGAAATACACAAAACCCTCCCCACCTGTATCACAGTTTACACTATCATAAAGGCCAGTTGTCCAATTAACAGCCTGAGCTCCAATTTCAAGATCAAATGTTACAGAATCTGTTAAGCTTTCTGCATCAGCAGTGGACCCAGAAATAGCATCTTGCAATCTAACAGTTAATGTATATGTATTACCATCTAATCCTGTATTTACTTTTTCTAATAAACCTGTTGATGAATTTATTGAAAAGTTACTTGAGCCAGTACCTGTTAAAGAAAATTTAACATCATCTAAATTTTCAGCGGATATTGAGGAACCATTTGTACTATTTGTTCCAAAATTATACATGGTTGTATCTGAATCAAGTTTTTGTAGGGTGCCAGGGTCATCAACTGTAGGCGCAATATTATCTAAAGAACCTGTAGCGGTAATTGTATTGTTATATGTATCACTTCCTGTTGTATAATCAACATCAAAAGTAAAAGTAAACGTATGTCTTGTAGAACTGTCATGCAAGAACGTAAATGTGTTGCTTGCTTGTATTTTAAATTGGTAACTACCTACAGATACTAAACTAAATGGATTAGGCGATAAAGTATTACCAAACCCATCAGTGACGCTTGTTAATGTTGCTAATATAGTTCCTGTCACTATATTTCCTGAAGAATTAGCAAAATTAAAATTAGAAGTACAGTCATTTGGAAATGATGTTTCATTTTCTGGTAATGAAAAAGAATAATTATCTCCAACGCCAGTTGGCCCATCGTATTGATTAGCCGCGTCTAAATTTATATCGCTCAATAAACCTGTTGTTGAAGTTTCCCAAAAAATATCTAATAAAGAAATTGTAGGGTTAGCTTCATATATTGATAAATTTTGAGTAAGAGCAGTTGTGCCATTTGGTAGTCTTCCAAATGTTTCTGTACTTCCACTCGGAGCTAAAGATGATATATATGCTATCAAAGGATTTGATAATGATTCATACATTCCAGCAATTGGATCCTGTACACCTGCACTGGTTTCTAAAATATAACCAGAATCTAATACTGTTGCTATTTTACCAACTTGATCACCGCTTATATTAGGGTACCATTGCTCATTAGTCGTTGCAGTAGATAATCTGCTAGGTGTAACTCTTCCAAATAATTTTACACTACTACCATATTGTTTTTGGTCAGGACCCACCTCAGATAAATCTCTAGGTACCTTGTTAATATTATCATTAATAAGTACAGCTTGCGCTAATTCGTCTTCTTCATCATTTCCAGAACCACCAGTTCCGCTAATTGATTCAAAACCACCATTTATAACCAAAGGTAAGTATACATTATAATATTCTTGTTCAGTTTGCTTTACTACTATCTTATAAGAATACCAGCCTAATTTATTTATAGTATATGCTTCTCTTAAGTTAAGAGCTGCTCCTGAAACTTCTTCAATATACGTGTCTGATATCTCTTCTTCAGTTATAATCACTGTATTTGGAGAGGTATAGGTAGAACTTGTTATTTTTGTATAATCAATATATTTACCTCTTAAATAATCACCCGCAGCCGCGCTTGAGGTAATATCGCCTGTAACTGTATAAGTATATGGCGAAGAAGATGTTTTAGTAACTGTGGCTAATCCCGTAATATCCCAAGATTTATTATTATTATCTGAGTCTGCAAAAAAGCCAGGATAGGCGCCATCACTGCTTGCGGTTGTTTCGATAGGAGAATCTAATGTAAATTTTAGCGTATCCCCATTCCAGTCTTCTAATGTATTTGAAGCTGAAAACTCATTATCTGATTTATAAGAGCTAAAAACAGTAGAGCCTGCCCCAGTAGTTAGCGAGTCTTTTTTTGATAATAAAACTGATGTGCTTCTTCCGTATCTATCAGATAAAATAATACCAACTTGATATGTTCTGTTTTGTTTTAAACTGTGAAGAGGGTATTGTGCTGTGTTTGAAAAATCTTCATATTGTTTATTACCTATTTGAATAAAATAATCCGGCAATTGATCAGGAGGGCTATTTTTATCCTTGTAGTTAGCATATACGACTCTATTACTTATAATTTCTTGGCCCTGTGATTTTACAGGCACTTTGTCAAAAACTCTTACAACATCTTTATTTGGTAAAGTTTTATAAGGCTTTTTCGATGTATAGTTATATGTATACAAGTTATCCTCCCCTACAATATCTGCCGATAATATATTTTTAGACGCAACAGTATTTACAACTTTTACAGCAAGTTTATCTGATTCTTTATAAAGTATATCTATTTCACTTATTTTAAATCTATTGCTTTCCCAGGATGATTCGCCTTCCGTGTTTGAAGGTAATGGTATTTTTAAACCTACTTCTTGTACAATATTTTCAAAAAAGTTTACAACAGAAGTTTTATACGTTTGATCTTCATCATCTCCAACCATATAACCAAATTGTTTTGGTATGAATATTGGTTGCGTAAAAGGAGCCATAAGAGAATATTGCCCGTCATCAAATTTAAATCTATAACTAAACCTTATAAATTTATCTTCAAGAAAATCAGAGTCGCCTTCCCATGTATTATCGTAATTTGGATTATCAATAGAACCAGTACCTTTATTATAATTGTCTAAATGCTCTAAGGTTCTGTTTATCATTGTTGATCTTTGAAAAACAACAGGATCTGATGCGGTAAGGCCATGCGCTCTATCTACAGCAACTGTTTTTGTTCCCTCTGTATATGAATCAACTCTACCTATAGGATCTCCATCTGAAATAATAAAATCACCAACCTGAACCACATTAGTTCCGCCAGTAGTAATAATAATTGAACCAGGAGATGGAGTGCTTGCTACAGTATCAGTATGCTCATCTAATAAATTAATTGCTTTAAATGGAGCAAATTTAGCAACAGATATATGATCCTCGTTTGTATAATATGTATAAGATTTTTCTACATTTATAACTCTAGGTTGATTTCTATTGTCTGTAAAAAATAATAAGTTTTCTAATAAATTTACACCTGTTATAAAGCTTTGCTTAGAAAAATTTAAAAAAGCGCCTTCTAATTTTTTAACAGTAGTTCCGGTCGAACAATGATACTCATGCAAAAAACAATTTGCATTTGACGCAACTTCAGTATTTACACTTACGTCTTGATCTGTAGAAAATATATAAATATAATTATTTACTTCATCAGAATAGTAACCTATAACGTTTAAGCCTGTAACGCTTTCAAGTGTATTTAAATCTAAAAGCTCTTCATTACCTTTTATGTTTTCAACAGCACCTACGTCTGAACCCTCAGATGTGCTAATTGAGATATTCATAGCATCTCTATATTCTCCAGATGGCAATAAGCGCGCATCTAGGTCTTTATTCATCTTCGATTTTATGAAAGCGTTTTTAACTTCAGGCATTAGTGTTTAATTATTTTAGATTTATTTCTAAATACTTGTGAAATTTCCTCAAGTTTAATATTTGATAATCGTAATTTAGTATTACGCATTTTAGCGCGCTTTTCTTTCTTAAACCGATTAATTATATATTCTGGTATATTCGGTCTAACAGAAGCAACCGCATAAGCTATATAAGCGTAAAAAGCCTCTTCAGCTAGCTTAGGTACTCGCATATCATCAGAATAAGCCAAACCATCTGATACATATTCTAAAATTATAACCTTATCAACAAGATTACTTGAAAAAGAAAACAAACCTTCTCTTTCATTTATTGTAAACCATCCATTAATTTGTGTGGTTTGAGGATTTTCGCCATAGCGTTGTCCATATAATGTTTTATAAACAGGGTCTATATATGTATCCGCGTCTTCAAAATATGGGTCATAAACTCCTGTTATTTTTTTAGTATCAGCTTCTTCCCATCTTTCTTCTGTAATTGAAGAACCTTCTAAGTTATTTTCAAAATCATCCTGAGTAGCCACGCCATTATCATCCTGAACTGGTATTTCAGTTGGGTTGCTAGTTAGAGTAGTGGGATATATAATATGCTTAACGCCTAACTTATCTACCCATGATGCCTTAACGTAATTTACATAATCTTGCGGAATGGGTACAGTAAGATTGTTTGGAATTGATAATTCTTGTGATTTAACACTTTTAAGTGTATCGTAACTAAACTCTTGCATTGCGCGTTTGGCATGAAACAGCACATCACTTCTTTTTATAGAAGGAAAAACTTTACCTTCTCCAACATAACTTATTATAAAATTATTAATTATATCAGATATTGATGTATATCTATAACTACCGTAATCTAGTTCTTTAAAAGCAACTTTATAATAACCTGCGCTAAATGGTCCAGATCTAGTAAATACATTATTAGAAAGAGAATAATTCCCAACTGTGATATTAAACGGCCCTGACGAAGAGGTACTATAGTTTATTGTAAAATTGTTTCTTGAAAAATCAGGATGTGTTGTTTCCTGAGAACCAGGCGTAAACAATTTTAGTTCTCTTTTAAAAGTGCATGTAAACGTATCAGTCTGAGCTGCCAAAAAGATTATTTGTTCTCCCGTATAATATTCTTGATTAGTTTGCGTTATTAATCCGCCGTCTGGTGCTGCCATTTATTAACTTTTTTCTTGTACTTCTTCTTTTTGAATTTGAGCCGCTGCTGCTTGCACTATCTGTGGGTCTCTTACTATTATACCAGAGTACAATAATATTCTTTTTACAATATTTGTAAATTCATCTTCTGTTAGTAAAAATTGTACAGAGTTGTTAGCGTCATATTCGTATTGCCCTAAACTTCCTGTTGTAAATGCCCATTCAATATCAGAAGGTACAATAAAATAAAAAATATCAGCTTTATTGCCATTTGTCCCTACTGAATCTGGAAATACATTTATTCTTTTTATAGAAGACGATTCATTTTTAAAAGTAAAAACAGGAAATTCTTCGGTAGGATCCGTTAACGAAGATAGTTTTAAATTGTATAATTCACTTCGGGTTACCTGTTGTAGTTCTACATCGCTATTTGCCGCAAGATTATTCCTGCCGCTAATAGTATAAATTATAGTGTCTAATCTGTAAAAATTTGATGGTAAATCTATATATCCCGCGCCGTAAGAAGTTGGCGTGAATTCTGATCTGAATGGTGAAAGTTTTGTTTCTAATGATAATAATCTATCAGCTGTACCTGTATCTGGCTGCTGTTGCCTCACAAGCTGATTATAATCTTCAAAAGTTTGATTATATATTTCAAGCTGAACTTGCGTAGCTGTTTTATTAAACTCTTCAGGGGTCATATATCCCCGTTGTTCTTTATTTAAAATAAGTAATACCGTTTTATATACGTTGTCTACGCTTAATGCCATATCTTTATTGTAATAAGGAGCGATAACATAACGCTACCGCTCCGTATTATTATTACACGTTATGTTAATTTTTTCTCAATTGATTTGTAAACCTCAACACCTTCATCTGTTTGCAAGTATGCTGCAAAAGCTGAATATGGGTTTTCATCAAAAGGAACCGTCATGAGCTTTCTATCGTTACTTCCCCAAGTAAATATTCTTTGGTCTTGCGAAAGCTTTATAATATTAAGCTCTTTAGCTTTGATTGCAAAATTTCTAAGTTGAACATTTTCATCATTAGCAAGATCAATAAATAGTTTTGGATTTCGTTTAGCAAATAAAAGTAAATCTCTTTTTATTTCTTTTGAACTCATGCTGGATACTGCAGAGCCTGTTTCAACTCTTACGATGGCTTCTGCCATGTCTATATCCATGCTAGTTGCTAAATTTAATGCTTCAAGTTCCAGCTCAATTGTTTCAACTTCATCCTGCGCTTCTATTACAGCATCATGCTCCATATATCGTGTTCCTAAAAATGGATGATATATTGATAATAGTTTTTGCAGGTTTTGATATTGTTTTGGTACATATAAATGCCCGTCTTTAAACATTATGTGCCCAAGTGTTACTTCGCCGCTCTGTTCATCTTTTAATGGTGAGTTTTGATTTGTAGCATAACGAATTTCTCTTTGTTCATTACGTTCTGGATCAAACCAAAGTAACGGTCTTTTTGCACTGTGTTTTGATGGGATTGTATATGTGAGAGGCTGCTTACCTAGTAAATAGTAATGCCTATCTTTTATTTCCCATTGTGGTTTTGTTGCCTCTTTTTTAGGCTTAGATTTTTTTGTTTGAGGTGCAACCTCAACAGTCTCTACTGCTTTAGCTTCTTCGGCCATGATATGATAAAATTAAATAATTAAAAAAAATATAAACCTGGGGCTGAATAAACAACCCCAGATTTAAGTAACTATATTAGGCTTTCAACAATACAAAGTTGTTGGCTCCTTGAACACATAAACATCTTTCTGACAAAAAGTGAACGTTCATTTCATCAGTATCATCTGTAAATGCTCCACCTACTGAACCTGTAATCCAAGTTTTAAGTCTTCGATCGTCAGCTTCAGAAGCACGGTAACGTACGTGAAGGAATGGTCGTCGAATATTAGTACCAAGGATTTGGTCATATACAGTTGAAGTACCAGCTGGAATAAGAACTCCGTCAATAGCATCTACTTCTCCAGAGCTGAAGTTTGAATCAGCGCCACGAGTTGAAGCATCATTTAAGTATTTCCAGTCAGTCTTATAGAAATCATAAGAACCTCTGCGGAAGCCAGTGAACCCAAGATTCAAAGCCATTTCTTCAGAGTTTTCAAATAGTCCATAAGCAGTACCTCCATTTGTGCCATTAGAAAGACCTGCAAGCATATCATCAAAAGCTAGATTAGTAGCACGATCTAAGAAAAGCATGTTTTCTTCAATAGCACCTTGTCCATCTAAGTTTTTAAGAATGTTGTCAAAATCAGTCAATGAAGCTGTAAAAGCGCTAAATACATTTCCGCGGCTTTCAATAGCAGCAAAAAGACCTTCAGTACCTTTAGCTCCTTCGCTACCAGCAGAAATACCAGTAGTTTCAGTAGCAAGCTCTGATTCTACCATTGCCATTTCAAGATAATCTTGGAAACGTAGGCGAGTTTCAGACTCAGCTTTTAGATACCATAGGTAGCCAGAAGTTCCGTCTTCAGTAGCAACTTCCACCCAACCAATCTGAGCAGTGTCAGATCCGTTAATTCCGTATTTATCTTTAATGATAATAGGCGAGTTAGAAAATTGAGTAAAAGAAGGTTCAACTGAATCACTCATTCCAGCAGTTCCTTTCCCAAATTCTGAACCATAAACAAATACTTTCAATGCAGTCGCAGAAACTAAATTAGCTGCCCAAGTAGTTGAACCAAATGGGTGTGCTTCAATATCAGTATCAGTTACAGCAGAAACAATTGCTTTTTGCTCAGTTGAAGTAGCAGGGTCAAGAATAACAACCAAAGACTTTACGCGAATTGCGTGAGGCTTAGAAGATGTTACACTTGAATCGCTATCCTGGATAGTTACAGTAGCGTCGCTATTAGTAGCGATGGTACATGCATCATAAGATATATGCAAGCGGTTTTGCTCACTCCATACGACTTGGTCAGAAGTCATAGGCATCTCAGCGCCTACCATTTGAAGGAAGCCAGCGAGCGTACGATTTCCATATCGCTCTACTTCAGCTTCGTAAATCTCAGGTAGATACTGCTGAGAGAAGTCATTGCCAGCACCACTAGTAAAATCAATATAGCTACCAGTAGTTAGCTGTTTTTGTGCAGTTGGGTTAATATCCCCAAACAAAGGTGATAATGCCATTTGTTTTAAATTTTAAGTTTTAACGTTTATTTTTAATTCTAAGTCTTGAAGAATCAGCACCGCTAACAGCTTTGACTTTTAAACCATTAATAAATACATCGCCTGTTTGTGTTTGACGCGGTTCGTTGCTAATGTTTTTAGACTTAGCTGTTAATTCACGAACTGCATCCGCACGCCCCTGCTCATAAAAATGATTTATTACTCTGTCAGGATTGTTAGCCACATATAAAGCTTTATGATATCCACTTAAATCTGACACTTCACCTTTGTCATTCAAGAACTTCTTGATAAAGTTACTTATATCTGATTGTTGATTTGCGACTGAAGAGTTATCTTTTAACCCGTATCTAAACTTTTTTTCGCCGAGTTTGAAATCAAAACCTTTGAAATCGTCGTTGAAATAAGTTTTTGTACGATTTTGAAAACTTTCAGTTCGCTGCTTTATGGTTTGCTGCTCTTCATTGTATCGATTGAAAAAGTCAACTGCTTTTTGTTGTTCCTGAGTTACGCCGGGTCTCAACTTGATCTCGTCGTAATATTTATCTTTCAGTCCTTCTAAAAAGCCTTTGGCCTTTGCAACTTCTTCTTTATACGCAATTTTTTTCTTACGTATATCTTTTTCATCATCTACGTCTTCATCCCATGCGAAATCTTCTAAAAGAATACTTACATCCTCAGAATCTAGATGAGGTTTGCTTTGACGGTAATATTCCCGCAAAAGTGTATTGTTATCTACATCAGAATAATCTGCATTTAATCTTACATAATCTTCTAACGTTCCGCCAGTTTCATTCATAAAGTCTACAACCTTTTGAATATTTTCTGGTAATGGTTCCGCAGTGTCTTGCGATTGCTGCACAGCATCCTCAACTTGCTCTTGCAAGGTTTCAGTTTGCTCTTGAACCTCTTCTTCTGTTACTTCTTGTATTACAGGCGTATCTTCTACCGTTTCTTCGGGCTGCCGTACTTCTTCAACCACTTCTTCGCTACTTTGCGAGTTTCCGGATTCTTCGACAGGAGCATTGCTCTCATCTGTTGTATTGACTTGAACGGCATCTTCTTGTTCTTTTTTTTCGGTAAGATCTACCTTAATGGTATCACCTGTTTCTTTTGTTTCTTCCGCTTTTTTTGACAAATCTACTTTAATAGTTTTAGGTGTCTCAGAAAGCTTTTTCATTTTTCGAGGTTTAACTTTAAATTCCCCCTCTTGCTTGACTGTTTCCGCCATGATAAAATATTATAAAATTAATAAAAATTACTTAGGTTCAAACTGACCTAAGTCAAAACCACCTAATACGTCAAACCCAGCGGATTCAAAGTTTTTTGGTAGTGTATCGTTTTTACGCTGATCAATCAATTCTGATTGCTGCGTTGCTTGTATTTTAGTACGCTCATCTTTTCTATCTTCTTTATAAGCGTCTTTTTCTTTTAAAACTTCTGCTTGCGCTTCCGCCAATTGTTTATTAAATTGGAATTCAAGTTCCATTAAGCGCATTTTAATTTCAGCTTCTCGCTCAAGTTTTTGTATTTCAAATTGTGACTTACCTTGCTCTAATTGTAATTTACTTTCGGTAAGTGCTTGTTGCTTCTGCACTTCTGCAAGAGCCGCCGCTTCAGAGGCTTGCGCATTTGCTTGCCCTTGTGCTTGTATATTCTGCTGTTGAGCTGCTTGATCTATTTCTTGTTTCTTTTGCCTTTTAATACGTAAATATTTATTTGCTAAATCAATATTATTTATATTTCGTATTTCAATAGCGTCGTCTAAATAAATAGAGCCGGATTGCAAAGCTGCTTGTATATTACTTTCCAATGCCTGCTTTTCTTCTACATCAGGTTCGAGCTGCAAATAAATACCAAAGTCATGCAAATGCAAGTTAGATATTTCTTTTAATGTTTCTACATTAAAATCATTTATACTTTGCTCTAAACTTTCTTCTGTTAATGCAAACTCAAATATATCTTTAGCTTTTAATGCAATGTTTTCGCATAATCTAAGTGTAATATATGAAGCTGACTGTAATATATGCCTTGTCGCTGTATTGCTATTTGCAGCCGCAAGTTTTTGTAAACCAACTAATGCGTTCTTATCTGGTGAGCTTCCATCGCGAGCTTCATTTAATCCCGTCACGTCTCTTATCATCTGCAGATAATACTGATAAGTGTTAATAAGCGAAGAAATTTTTCCTTGCCCAGAAGAAGTTTGTAATTCTTGGATAGGCACTTTACCAGGATTCATATCGCCATCTTGTGTAAACGATCGACCTACAATGCTACCAGTTTGGAAGTACATGTTTAATGCCTCGGCTGGATTATAGTTTGTTCCATTACCTAAGTCTACTTCAGCTAAACCGTCAACATCAACGTAAACGCCATCTGGCACCATACGCGACATTACCTGTTGTAGTTTTAAATGAGTAAGCTGAATCATATCTGCAAATCCTGTTATGCGGCTTACTAATGATTCAACTCTTCCTTTATACATTCTAGGCGCAACTAAAGTATAATTCATTTCAACTTTAGGTGAATCCGCATATGGTCTGGTCATATTTTCAGCCATCTTCCATGAAAGCATTTTTTCATGACCTAATATTTTAGCCCCTGTATATAATACCTCAATTACTCTTTCAACTCTTTCAAAGTTATCGTTTGTTGGCGGATTAAAAGTATCAGGTTTTTCTAAAGCTTTTTGTAAACCTTGTTCAGTTTCTTTAATTTTAAATACTTGCTTTTCAAAAGTTTTGTATTCAAAGAACATAACGCTAATTGTGTTATTATCGTTTTGCCCATAATAATTTCTTATATAGTCATTATTACCCGGATACTTTTGTATCTCAGCTAAATCTTCCGGCGTAAGATATGGGAAAAGCTTTGCAATTTCACTTAATGAAATTTGCTTTACTTCACCAATGTAATATAAATCATCAAAATTAGGATCCTCAGTATAAGAGTATACAAGGTTTGCGGGGTCTACATATTTAACACGTAAACCGTTTGATTTATTATATTCTGTTTTAGCAGCGCCAATACCACATACAACTAAATCATAAATAAATCTTTTTCTAACTTCGTCATATTTATTTTTGTCTAAAGAGTTATTAATAAGTTCTTCTAAAGCTATTTCAACAGCTTCTTTATAATTAAGCTGCATATATACTTCAAACTCATCTTGATCTTTAGGTAGGTTCTCCGGGTCTGGTACTGAAAAAAAGTTAATGCCTGTTTCTTGTGTTAGCTGTGTTAATGACTGACGATTAAACATATCAGACATAACTGTTTCAGCGTATCTTGTTTTCTTTTGTTTTGCTATAGGGTCTTGCGCATATGCTTTTATTTCGTAATTACGCTGAGACATACCATTAACAACAATATCTACAAACTTAGGTATTACAGGAACAGGCTTCCAGTCTAAATTCAAATAAGATAAATCCCCATTAATAGACAATTCATCTTTATATTTTTGAACTGATTGTTCTCCACGAGCATACAATCTTCTTCTATGATATTCTTGAAAATTAGAAGTAAATCGATCACCGCCACGGTTATTTCTAAACCACTCGCCTTCAATAGCTCTCGCTACTTGCAAACCATATTCTAATGACTGCTTTTCCTCATTAGGTACCACCTGATCGGGAAACGAGCTTTTATAATTAGTATTAACCATTTATTGTATTATTTTTGAACTATATCCTTTGTTGTTATATTTTTTAAACCCTAACGGTACAGATTTTATAACTCTTTCCGCAGATGGTCTATATCTGTTTTTATTGCAAGCCATAATAGCTAAACCAGAACTAATTGTTGCATCGAACTTTGTTCTATTGTTTATATTAAATCCGGCCCAGTCTTCTAATGTTTTTTGAAAATATATATCTCCGTATACACCTTCAGTAACTTGACCTACATAATTTTCTATATAACTTTCAATTGCAGCAGCATGTGCTTGCTTAATATCTTCAGACGAGTTTGGTATACCGCCTATATCTTTTTCTGTAACAGAAAGCTTATTCCAAAGCTTATCTGGCCGGTTCATTGAAAAACCTCTATAACCTCTTCGTTTTAAATAATATAATAATCGAGGTTTGTTATTTTCTGCAAGTAACGGCATTCCGTAAAATACTAATGCCATAAGTACATCTTCAAAAAATATTTCAGCTGTTTGAGGTCTGGCAATATATTCTAAAAAAAACATATTTGGAGGAGCATCTTCCATGCTAAACTTTGTTAGACCATGCAAAGATCCTTTAGAACCTCTTTTATCAACTGTACCTGATATATCATATGAGTCACACCCAAACGCACCAACGTGCTCATTACCTGGGTATTTGATACCATTCTTTACTATTACACGATTTTGGAGATTTTTAGGTGGCACCCAAGATATCTTAAATCTTCCGTTTTTATTTGGCGCAAATATAACGTTGCTATCCTGCTGTCCGTTTTCCCATTGAAAGTTACCTTGCGTAACTTGCATACCGTTTTGAACCTCTTCGTTGTAATCTATCTGTTCGTAAATCTTAGTTAGATTAAATAAAGATTCTTTTGCTTCATCTCTAAAAGCGTGTTGTTCCGTGCGTGGAAACTGCCGATAGTATTCATTTAAACCGTCTTGATCGTTTTTAAGACCATCAACTTCATTTTGCCAATGCTCTATAACTCCTTGGTCGATAAGCTCTCCATACGGGCCTTCAACTGGTTCTTGTGGTGTATCAAAGACAGGGTTTCCATAAGAATCAATGAACCCTTCGTAGTTCCATTCCATAGGTATGAACAAAGAATATAATCCCGAGCTAGTCTGTCCATTGCGGTTTCGTTTAGTAACGTCTGAATCCTCGTATAGTTTTTTGAAATTTGCTCCACCTTTATCTAATGCGTTTGAGGTCGAGCCCATCATACACTTACCTACGATTCTAGAACCTAATCTAAGCGTTGTTTTTGTAACTCGCCAGTTATTTAAAATGTTATCCGGACGCTCCCATTTACCTGATTCATCGTGGGCAAGTAGCTTGAGCTTTTCACCGTCATATGAGTTGTCACCTGTGTTCTTCCAGTCGATCGTTGTATCAAGCCCTTCGAGCTCCTCCGGCCCTTGGCCCTGATCAAGCTTTCTCCGCGTGAGCTTTGACGCTGGTACCCTGTATGCCAATTCTGTTTTTGGCCTGTCCATACCGTCTTGTATGGGTTTGAAAAAGAATGGGTAGTTAACTGATATGGGTACAACTTTATCGGTAAACATTTTTTTAGCGTCTGCTCCTGACTTTGATAGTATTCCAAAACGTGAGTCGGAAGATATCGTTGCTTGATTAACGAGTTCCGATGATGCCATGAATGAAAAACCAGACCGTCTATTTTTGAGGTAGCACATACCATAACATCGTTGATCGGCTTTACATGCTTCCCAGAATATAAAGAAAAGTCTATTTGATTCCCTGAAATCTGCGGCGCCCACGTCAATTTTAGACCACTGCAGGTACATGTAATGAGAGCCAGTAATATAAGTAGGATTACCTTTGTTAACGAACGAAAAGCCTTCATCGCGGCGTTTAAACTCTTCGTCAATATAGTCATAGTATTTTTCTTTAAAGTATTCAGGCATTTGATTCCACTCAAATACACTTTTTATTTTTTCAAGTTCTTTAGGGTAATCTATTCGGCTCCACGTATTTTTTTTAAATTCATGCGGATCAGATATTTTTGGCAAAGCTATTTTAAGATTTTGTATGCTATACACATCTCCAATCTCGCCGGTCTTACTTATTACTACAACATCACTCTCTTTGTCGTAACCGTATTTCCATTGCTTATACCTATTCTTTTTATTAAGAACTTTCTTGCTTATATAATCGGGCAGAACTTCAAATAATGTCTGCGTATAATTCATTTTGATCTACCTTCTGCAAAGCCTTTAAATGATTTAGCTTTAGCTGCTTGATTCTCGCCTTCTAATAATGATCTTTCTTCGTCTATGCGTGTTAGTATTTCAAACGCATCAAAGATCGCTAACTTTTTAGTAGCAGCAGCGTTTTTAAGTCTATCCGCTGAAACATCATCTTCGGTATTTGTTATAATCTTTTCCTCAGCAACGCGAATCAATTCATCAACTGCTTTTTGCCCAGCTTGGATTATATTCCTCTTCGTGTCCTTTACGTTCATACTTAATAGCTATATCATTTGATTTCATACAATAAAGACGCTCATCGTCTATAATAAACTCCCATTCGCTATTCGGCGTAAAGCCCACTAAGCTTCCTGGGTTAATCTGGAGTGCTTCTAGCACATTATTTCCATACTTTAATATACCAATATGCTTTTGCTCTTTTTCGTTTGAATATGAGCTTGTTTCTTTAATTGGTTTTACAAAGCATCTGTTGTTAACCATTACCCAATCGTTATCTTTTTTATAACCGTACACTTGGTCTGGGTTAACAAAATACATATTATCTTTGAAATATGTACTACCATTTTTTTCTTTACCTTTAATATCATAATATCTTCTAAAGATATTGTGATGTATTAATATGGTATCACCAACATTTATGCCTGTATTAAAAGCGGCTGGAGTCGAAACTACTATAGCTTCCTTGTTTATGTGACGAAAGCTTTCTATACTTGTATTTAGTAGCAGGCTAGTGTCGCCTATCTTTTTAGTATTATTGTAGCGTTCGCCGTTTGGTTTAACTATAAATTGGTATAATGATTTCATTAGTACTCAAGATCGTACTCAACTGAAATTGCCATGTTAGAGTTAAATTTCTTCCATGGCAACACCTCTGAGTTTTTCTTAATATAGATATTGTACGAAGCATCTTCGTCTTCAAATAGTATGGCAGATATTTCATGACCACCATATACTTGCTGACCTACCGAATAATGCATTGCGTCATTCTTGTAGTCTGACCCAATACTAATCTTCCTTATCAGATTCATCTTGTTCAATTTTAGAATATTCGCCTGTTTCTAAATTAATGTTAACAGAGCCATATTCTTTTTCAAGTTCAGCTTTGAACTCCTCAACCTCTTTATTCACGCCAGCAAGCTCGTGTAGTAACGCATGCTTGTTCGACTCTACAATACCAATCTTGTTTAGTAATGAGTTTAATGCAGTTTGTTGCTTATGCAATTTATCTAACTGCTCATCTGTAATTTTTGACATTTGATTTAATTTAATTATTATTGTTGGCTTTCTTTGATTTTTCCCACGTGCGCCCAACAAAATACGCGCCGTATACTGTTATTAATAATGATTGAAAAATTGGGATATATTCTTGTGCAACTTCAAAGCCACCCACATTACCATCAGCAAATGCTAGAATAGTAAATATAGATGTAAGATACACTAGCACAAGTGGCCGAATGTTTTTAGATAAAAATGAATCTGATTGCATATCCATTTTCCATCTTTCGGTCACCTGTGTCTGCGCGTCTTGATCTGCTTTTTCCAATAACTCTTGAATCTTTTGTTTAGCAGCTAATCTTTCTTCGTCTGTAGTTGTAAGTTTATCAATTACATTACCTACGTCTTTAATTAAACCGCCTGATAAAAGACTTAAAAGCTTTTTCATTAAATAATTTTTTTAGTAAACAATTTTGAAGCTAGCTTATAACCCCAGCCAAAAAACAGTAAAATAGTGCTAAATCCTAAAACGTATGCCATTATATCATAATGGGTTTGTTCCATGTAAAATAGCCTAGTGTTAAATAAATTTAAAATAACACCACATGTAATAAATATAAATAAAATTAAAATGGTTACTTTTTTCATTGTTTAAAATTAATTAGCGTAAAAATGTAGGCTTTTGGATATTTTTATCTTTTAAAGATCCAGGGTTTTTTCTTTTTCTTTTTTTGCCGAATGGATTAAGCCCATAACCAGAGTCATCAAAAGCATCAGCTACACTAAAATATGTTTCGCCTTTTTTTGCGCGGTCTCTAGAAATATCATAATTTTTTTGTTCTGCTTGCTTTACCAGTCGTGCATTTGTTTGGTCTTTTCTTGACCCTCCAACTAAAACACTTGAAGGATTAGGAAAAACTTTATCTATTACCTGATAGCCTACGTCTTTTGCAAGCTGTCCTGCAGTATTAAGAATTTTTCTACCAGTACTGATTTTAGGCTTTTTCTTAGCACTTGAAAAACCCATCATAGCCATTGAATCACCGTGGGCAAGTCCGGCTGCTTTATTTGTCATTTGCCCTTTTACTACTTTTGCGGGCGATTGTTTGTATGCCATTTTGTTTGTTTTTAATTATTATTATTATTACCTGTTTTTTGTTTTTTTTATGTATTTGACTTATTATAAGCTTCTTTTTCCCAAGGCAAGTTTTTAGCGCCTTCTTTAATACTAGATCTTGGTATTATACGGCCTTTCCAATATACATTTTTATCGTCGTAATCAAGATCACCTCTGCGCATTTGGTCTATATGTACCTGTTCGTGTTTAATAACATCTTTTGCTTCTAGCGGTGATAAATTTTCATCTACTATTATTGTACCGTTATTATTAGCTTTGCCTAAAACACCTTCTTCCATGTCTACATAGTATACCGGAGTTTTACCCATTTTAAATGGAGCAGGTTTCATTTTAAAAGCCATAATTTATTTTTTACCGTATGGTACAACTTTATTAAGATATGCTTGACGCTTTTTACAGCCGCAGCCACCTGGTATATTTAAACCATTAGCAACTTGCTCTGCAAACTTATCTATACCTGTAGCTTTAGTAGCACGTGCTATAGTATCGCCAAGTCCTCTATCTTTCATTATTTTAAATCTTCTACTGACCGAACCAATTTAGCGTCTGGATTGTTTTTTAAATATTGTTCTGTTGCCCAATCATTCTTGCTTTTACCACCAGCATAAGCTTTTTGAGAGCTTAACAACATGCCCCCTACACCAAAAGCTGTAGACAAAGCCTTTTGCCCAACCGATTTTAATGCTTGCTTAACGCCTTGCTTTGCTACAAATTTTCCTGCTTTTTTTGTTTTTTCAACAGCATCAGTTTGCTTTAGTGGGCTTGTAAACCTTGAAGGTGTACAGTGTTTTGATGTAAATGGTTTATTCATAATATTATTTTTAACAATTCCATTTTCTTCGTGCAGCTCTACCTCTTTCAGATTTCCAGCCTTTAGATCTCGCACAAAATGATTTTCTGCGCTTCCACGCTTTACTTCCTTTTTTAAGCTTTGAAGGTGGAGTGGTTACAGCAGTTGATAGTGTACTGCCGGGGTTATCTCTACGATATTTTTTAACACCTTTTTCGGTCATACCACCACCTGCTT
>ERZ869936.429-NODE-429-length-40588-cov-6.097575_pt1 | contig 40588 bp, 69 predicted proteins | sample MGYA00520876_ERZ869936 | MGnify/ENA primary metagenome ERZ869936 (study PRJEB32218, sample SAMN09650985) | biofilter metagenome | isolation source: enrty point of leading RO module | place: Saudi Arabia: Thuwal, RO plant located on Red Sea | collected 2016-02-17 ... | reverse complement strand
AGGCAGAGAATTGAAAGCGAAATTCAAAGAAATCCGACTGCGACTTCTACTGGCATGGGAATATGTCCAGCGAGATCCAGCAAACAGGTACATTCCAAATTCACCGATTAAATATTTTGATCCGGAAAATAAATCCGGTTATGCTGGTACTCGTTTCTGGTACGATAAATTCCGCGACAATAAGCGGAAAATCAAAGAATCCAATGAACTGATCAATGAGTACATGGCTAGATGGGATTGGATGAACAAAGCAATTGATATGTACCTGGAGAATCCAAATACTCAGGGTTATTTCAAGACTAAACGTATTATTCTGGCTAAATATCCGGAGATTGCAAATGCGTTTGATAACCTAGTCCTTAACCAAAATAAATTGACAGCATGAGTTTACCAAATGGAGAATCGTATGCCATGCAGATAATCTTTCAGGATGGCGGAAAAGCTCAGTTCTATTCACGGGATAAAAAAAATTCCAACTCTAAACAGCGATTACCTGAGCTGGGATTGAAAAGACTGTTGAAACTGGCAGAAAAGCATGAGTCAAAAGCTCAGAATATTGATATTTATGATCATCAACCTGGAAATCCGGCCAACGGAACGTTAGTTTTTAGATGGAATAGAGGTAAGATAAAAGTGAACAAAGTAGTATGACGAAGGATTATTATTCTATTCTTGGCGTAACAAAAAAAGCTACTCAGGCAGAAATCAAAAAAGCCTTCCGTAAGCTGGTAATGAAATATCATCCGGATAAAAACCCAGATGATGATGCTGCAGCTAAAAAAATGGTAGAGCTCAATGAGGCTTATGCCATCATTGGAAATGAAAAGCTGCGCAAAGAATATGATCAAATTTCAGTCGCGACAAGTCGCGGAAAATCCTCTAGTTCCAAGCCTTACGGATATAGATCCGCAAATGAAAATCACCGTAGATCTCAGCACTATAAAAATGCTCAGGAATTCTACCAGGAATATAATTTTGAAAGCGCCCATGACTTTTTTAACCGAACATTTGATGCTTTTGAAGATACTTTTAATGAGCTCTTTGGTATTCCAAAGAGTCGTGAAGATCTAATTGGAGATTTATACCTTTCTCCGGATGAAGCTATTAAAGGATGTAGGAAACAATTTGTCTTTGAACGGCCAATTTTATGCCCAAGCTGCTACGGAAATTCAGTTATAAACGATTTTATGGATTGTCCGACCTGCAGAAATATCGGAAAAGTTCTTCTGGAGCGTAATTTATGGATTACAATTCCTCCTAAAACGCCAAATTTAGGCCGCGTGAGACTAAAAAATGAAGGTGCTGCAGTAAATAATCATGAACCTGGAGATCTTATCCTAACAATTCGGGTAACAGAAGATGGAAAAGAACCTGAAAATCCGGATTTTGATTTTCACATGAAAATGAATATAGATCTTGAAAAAGCAGTTATTGGAGGACCTATCACTGTTCGCCCTCCAGCTGGACCAATTCGGATCCAATTACCAAAATGGATCTATCCAGGTAAAATCATTCGGGTAAAAAATGAGGGCCAGATTAACCCAGACACATTAAAGCGTGGTCATTTGTATATTACTTTTGGCGTCAACTTCCCGAAGGATCCTACTAGAACTCAACAAACACAAATGGAAAAATTAATGGAAAAAGCAGGATAATTATGTTTAATGTAAGTCTTAAAGTAGATCGGAATATTCTAGTTGATTTTCAGTCAGTTTGTGAAAATTTCTACATGGAATATTATGATCATTTGTATAACGCTAAAGATCCCAGATGGTATATTACCTGGAGTAATTTTGAAGCATTTAGATTAAAGCTGGCCACAACTATTATAAAAAAATCAACTACTCCAGCTGACAAAAAATTCAGTTTTAGCATAAACATTAATCTTTATAAGGAGTTTGTTGAATTTATGGGATGGGCAGTTGATCATAAAAACGCAAAATTTTCTCCTTATCTGGAGGCTGTTTTTAGAGAACATTATGAAAAAGTATTGAAGGAGCTCACATCCAGAGCTCATCAACTGCAGCACTCAAATAATTAAAATTATTTAATGAAAAAGTTGTTTTTTCGGCATTTTTATTAAATTTGACTTATAAAATTGATGTTATGGCAAAAGTAAAATTTGATCTCAAAAAAGGTTATATCATTAAAACTATCTATGGACCTGGAGAAACGGAGTACAACATCGAAAAAGTTGAATATTTTCAGATTCCCAGAAAACCTTCATTTCTAACTTTATTCAAAAAATTAGCAACGTATTATCGTACACCAGGCAAAAAGAATTGGAATTTTGCAACTGCTTTAACAATTTACACTTCTAAAAAGCAGGTTAATCGTGCTATTGATCGAATGAAAGAAGAAGAAAAAAAGGAAAATATTAAAGACGAAATTGCATCTGCAAAAAATTCTTTGGAAAAAATAGAAAAAAGTCTTTAATCGGCTTAACCAAGCCACTTTCAGAGAAAAATGCCTTTAATTCAGAAATATCACAATTTAAGTGACAAAATTCCTAAACCTGGTCAAAAAGTAATTTTGTACCGGCGCAATAGTAGTCACCATTACACTAAAGTAATTGAGAGCGGCTATTTTATCTACCATAAATCCGAATCAGGCGGAGCAGTTTATTTTCTGGACCCCCTTGATCGATTCTATATAATTAGTTCCAGAGAAAAACATTTATATCAGTACATCATACATCATGAGCTCAACAAACTTCAACTTTGGTTTGGAAGGTATTATGAAAGATTGTTTGCTTTGATAATTGTGCTTTACTGGATTTTTTTGATGCTATAATTAAAACTATGAGTGAACCAATTTTTTACACAATCAAAGATCTACTCAATTATCCATATTTTGAGCCAGATAATTCAGGAACATATTACTATGACGCAATCATGGTTTTTCCTACCGGTGAAATTCGAGAAGATGAAAAAGGATATCCGGAATTTGCAATTGTTGGTTGCAAACCTGGTTTAGTTCCTAAAGAAATAATTACAATGTGTCATGCCATGCAAATTGACTTTTTATTGGATCCAGTAAAAGGAAGATTCAAATTTGATATGGTTGGACCTAATATTATGCGGATCTGGTCGCCTGAACATGAATTAGCTTTTCACTTAACGAGCTCTGAGGCCATGGATTTTCATTTAGTAAAAAGAGATTAGATGAAAAAAGAAATGACATACCATTGGCTGCCAGGTGAAGCAATTGAATTTCTCAAAGAAAACGTTGTCTACGAAAGTAGACTTAAATCAGACGCTTTAGGAAAACTGGTTCAGGTAGATATTCCCTGCAGGAGACGAATTGGAAATTATGGCACTTTCCATACTCAGGAGCTCCACGAATATAATTTGAAAGATGGATCCATGGCCAGGGAGTTTATTCAGAAACAATTAGACGGACGAAAATCATTTCATTTTTTCATTGGCCTCTATCATAAAGATAAGGTCCTTGGATGGCCAGAAGAAGCATTTGAAAGCGCAAAATGACATATATCAACGGAAATATCACTGCAGATTATACCTATAAGCGCGCCAGGGCTGAACGTGATCGATCTTTAGATAAAAGGCAAAGGGAAATAACCGAATATCAGAAAAACCGCCTTAAAAGGCGTAAATATCCATCTTATTACAAGCAAACCAAAAATGAGATCCAGGATATTTGGACTAAAAGCGGTTTTTTCAAAAAGATCCTGATCATTTTCATTGTGCTTTCACTCGCACTGGTAATTGTAATGATCGTTCGCAGAAGTAAACAACAAACCAAAAAATAGATATGGCTGATAAGATTGAACTTAATAATAACGATCAGTACATTATTGCTGAATACATTTATAGTGAACAAACGGATATTTTAATTATTTCGGATGCAATTGAATTGGTTGAAATGTTAGCAAGAAATGAATTGATATCTGAATCATTAAAAGACGAATACAAAGACGCAATTAGTCGTAAAGATTTCAATATTGTAGGTGTTCTCAACAAAAAACTAACCGAACTTATTCCTGATGATGTGTGCGCACAAATTATGCAGAAATATTTTAAAGGACAATTACCATAAATTAATTGAATTATGCCAAAAAAGAAGAAATTGAAGGAAATGACCGCAGAAGAACTGCAGAGCGCGGTTGACAAACTGAACAAGGCTCAATCAAAGCATGGTTGGGATGAAGATCGCCAAAAGAAAATTAACCGATTCCAGGAAGAACTGGAGAAACGAGATTAAAACATGAACTGCCTAGAACGATTTTTCAGACGAATGTTTAATGTAGCTCCAAAGGATTATTGGAAATATCATTTAAAAGATTGTGGCACCAAAACCAGAGGTTGTGCTGATGAATGCCCAAAGCAGATTTATGAACAAACCGGAAAATGGACTTATTGATATGAAATTATTGAAACGCATCTTTAGAAAACGATATACTCCTTGGAAAGACATCTGTACGTTTGCGTACGGGCACGAAGGATATCTACTACAAGGAAAACGTCATAAAAGATCAAACAGAGCTAAATTTTCTGTTACAAAACTGGGCCAGAAAGTTGGAGTTGTTAACACTTCGCTCAGCCTGGAAGATCTTCATAAAAAACTACCCGAACAATGAGAAACACCATAGGACATTGTGAAACCTGTAATCATTGCGTATATCCTGGGGATCCTCTTATATGTCATGAAGAAGGAGGTTTGAAGCTAGGAAACATTTCCTGGTTTTGTTCTGAATCTTGTAAAAAGGAATATTTAGAAAAACAAGAATCAGAAAAAACTGGTCCTGCTGCAGAAGATTATCAGATCATTTACAGCTGGAGAAGGATCTTATTTGCTCCAATGAAAACAAAACGTTATTGGAGACAATTTGCCATTTACACCGTGACAAGTGTTGCCGGCATGTTTTGTACCAGGTATATTCCTGCAGAATATTGGCCGTATTGGTTTGCATTCTCCCTTTTTATAGGGCATGTGATCAATTTATTTAACTATGCCGGTTTTAAGATCCGGTGGAAAAGAAAAACAAATGGAAAACGCTAACGGAATAGACGTACTAGATAAAAAGCAATTTTGGGAACCTTTATTTGAAGAATGTCCAGATGTTGCTGAGAAGTTCTATAAATGGATTGATGAATACAAAAAGTCGGTCAAATGGCATGATTTGTTTCCGATCGGATCCAGAGTGTATTATTGGAATGACATCAAGTTTCACCATTTACCAACCGCTATGCAAGTAGGTATTGTGCTTGAATTTTCTGATCAAATGTTACAAATAGAAGATCCGGATGAAAATGATGAAGGAATCCAGGACATGATCACTCTGATTTTTCATAATTGGAGTGATAAATATCAGGAAAAGAAAAAAGCAGCTCAAAAAGCAAAGGACGCTGAATATGAGGATTTAGAAGAAGATGAATTTGGATGGCCAATAGATAAAAAATGATATTTGTGAAGCACGAAAATAACGAACCAATTGACGGATGCTGCTATTTAGTAAGTTGTCCTGAATATTCCACTTCCGGATTCGCGATTGCCAAATGGAATGGTGAAGATAAAGTCTGGATTGATGAAGGTCACGGAATTCTTCTGCATAGATATGTAGAAAGCTATTTTCCAACACCTTTAAATAACGTAGAAATTGAAATTTTACACACATAAACAATGAGCAATTTGAAGAAAGTAATAATTGTCGGTGCTGCAGATAATATGGCAGCAAAAGATATTGGGCGCGTATGCAAAAAATTTGGAGTGGAAGTGGTCCATGTTCCGGATGAGGCGCAAATTGAAATCAAACCAAAAAAAGAAGATCCAGATGAAAAAGATACGATCAAATAGCTGGGTAACTGACAAGGTTTCCAGAGCCGTTTTTAACACGTTTATTGTAATTTTCTTTTGTGCGCTTTGGAGTAGTCCAATTTGGTTAACAGGGTGTGAATCACATACAACAGAAGAACGTGGTCAGCACCGCCTTGAAAATGTGGCTGTGATTGAATTCGATTCGTGTGAGTATGTATATTTTTCTCAGTTTGGAAATCCAGACCGAGATATGATTGCTCACAAAGGAAATTGTAAGTATTGTAAACAGAGAAATTAATGAGTGAAACACACAGATACACAAAAGAAGAAGCTATTGAGCTCATGAAAACCGGCGTAAAAATGCGTCACCGGCATTTCAGTGATTATGAATGGATGTACATGGAAGGGAACACCGTAATTTTAGAAGATGGCGTTAAATGCCCTTCTCATGAATTCTGGCGGTGGCGTCCTGAAAAATCCTGGTTAACTGGATGGGCTAAGTTTGAAGAATGGATTAAATAAAGATATACCAAGGGTCTGACGGGGGCCTGACCGAGTAAGCGAAGTTTTAACCTCTCCTGAAAGGCGGAAGGAAGCCCAGCTGCGAAGGAAAAGCAAGTAGCAGTGAAACCCCCGCGTTTTTTAAATTTGAACAATGAGAAAAGTAGTATTTATCGCAATTATCATGATCATTTCATCCTGCGAAAAATGGGATGATGATGAAGATTACCGCAATCATTTAAGGGATAAACACCCCTATGCTGAGTTAATTGAAATAGATCTGGACGGCCCATTTACATATCGAGTAAATGACACGATTAAAAATGAGATCTGGATCTATACCGCCTCCAGGTCCAGTGAAAAAGGATATTGCGTGAATTGCCTTCCAGAACATAATAACGGATTTTTAAAACCTTACAACTATGGAGAATTGGATAGCTTGGAAAAGCAGAACAGCCCGTGAGAAACGGATATTAGCATTTATGGGAATAATGACATTAATTGCGTTTTTTCCATTTGTACATGTTGGTTGTCTGGTCCAGGAGCCAATACCTAAAACCGAATCAGTTGCACCAATGAACTGCGATTGTCCGGATTATGTAAAAAAGGAGCTTATTGAATATCAATACGAGCAGCTGATCAGACCAATCGTAGTTGAAGCGGTTGGTTTTCAAGGAATGGTCCTTAGAGATTCTATAGGAACTATTTTTGTGATCACAGACGATAAAGCACTACATGAAGTGCTACAGTATTCATATAATGTAGGAGACACAATCAAATGATAGAATTAACCGAAGAATTTAAAAAGAAACTGGACACCTATGAGAAAGTACACCTCTCTCGAAAGGAATTTGATGCACTTCCAGAATATTCATTGAGCACACCAACTCAATCTGGACCTCATGGTATAAAAAAATGGAAGCACAGAACGCCGCCCTATGAAGATGAAAGCAATGCAATCTGGTTTCTTGGCGAAATAAAAGACAAGATGTGTGTTTACAGTCTTATAACAGAAATTACTGATTAATAATGGATTACAAAGGGAAACTATACGGAAAGATTGGAAATAAACATTTTGATACAGGTAAAACTGCCGAGGATTGGGATGAAGCACATGCCGTATTAGAGCATTTGTTACATGAAATTGAAAATCCTAGAAAATCATCACAGGATGGAAATACAAAACTGATTGCAAAACCTGGTAAAGATCTTTTAATCAGAACGCGTGGATTGTTACGCAGAAACGGAAACCGAACATAATGCAATACTTAGGAAAAGGAGAAGATATCGTGATTGATAGATCCAGAGAAGCGGAAATTTTTGAATGCGCGTCTGCCGGCAGCATTATGGAAAAAGGTCAAGCCTCCGGAATATTTCATCATGAAAACATAGAGTACGTAATTACTGGAACTGTATCAAGTGGAGCCGAAGGATTAATTCGTGCTTGTGCATTTAAAGCTATAGATCTCCCACTTTACAAAGGAGATAAAAAACCACTTACATACAATGAGCACAGATATGCGGTTTCAGAAGGAACGCGAGATCGGGGATATGACTGCATGTTGATATCGGCAGATAAACCTGCAGGAAGATTACTTGTATTATTAGGACCACCGGTGTATTTTGTACCTGGTCAAGAAACGGTCCAGGCTAACTTATTTTAAAAGCAGATGGAACAAACAAAAAGCAATGTCAAAGAGATCCTGAATAAACGGATCTTATTTGTAGTAAAAGGCAGAAAGATTAACGCCATGAAAATTACTTCCCTCCGTCCTACCGGTGAATTTTACCGAGGGCGTGGAATTGTTTACCTGGCTACCATGGAGTATGAACGTCCAGATCTCGAAAATACTGACGAGATCTTAAAGTTTGAAGAATACATGTTGTTAGATCTTCTTTCACATGCTACTACTGAGTCAGAAGTAATGCGCCGCCATGGCATGAAATACGTTTTGGACGCAAAAGGCAAAATTGAATTAGACGACTATTTACACCATAGAAAATAATGATCACAACAATTATATCAATTGGGCTGTCAGTATTTGTGGCTATTTGGATTAGCAAAACGGTTTACGAAAACTGGTACCGGCGCAGATTCATTCTGGAGATCTGGAGAGAATTTAAGTTTATTCGGATCCTGGAAACATTTGGAGTTTTATTACTGGTTGTAATTGCTGCAATATTATTGAATCAAGTAACCTGGTTGTCCTACGGATATATGCACCTGGTTTATCCGGAAGGCGGCTCTGTAATTAGTAGCGCGGTTGGAGATCCCAATGTGACGCATGGAGTTGCCTGGATGCAAATAGGATCAATTTGTTTTCTGCTTCTTTTTGGTTTAGCGGTTCCATTTTTGGCAGAGATTGAAGAACAAATGTTTAGGGATGGCGTGTTAGAACACAAAAAGATGATCAAAAAGTCATTACTGTTTGGTATAGTTCATTGTATCATGGGTGTTTCACTTGGAACCGCTATAGCAATTTCAATCGCCGGTTACTTTTTTGCTGTTAAATACCGAAAACATTATTATAAAACCTTAGATGAGCACACTACCAGCGAATTTTGGAGCAGTTCTTATGGAAAACATAGACGAGCAGAAACCAAGGCTTTAAAAATGAGCACAGCTTATCATTCAATTTACAACATGATCATTATCATTTTTTCACTTGCATATACCATATACTCATTGTTATGACTGGAACCGAAATAATATTTTTCTATGCTCCACTTTATTTCATCCGGAACATACTGACTTTTATCAACTTTATCCGAAAATCCAGATCCGGAAAAATGCAAGAAGTAACAGAGATAAATGCTGAAATGGCAATCGAAACTGCTAAAAAATCACCATTGGCGGTTCCTATTACTATAATCGAAGTTTTGTGGGGGGTCTTTGGTTGGTTCACTCCATTAGGGTGGATTTTTATTGCCATTTGCATTAATCAGATTATCCGCATGTGGATCGCAATTAAAGCTCCACGCGAAAAAGCCAACCGGTTATTTTCGGTGAATAGTATCATTCAGCTGATCTTAACCGCATTTTTAATTTATAAAATTCAGACAGAATATGCGCTATTTTATTGAGATCCTTAAATGCCGGTTAAAGTTGCTTTTTATGAGCGGTCATAACCTAAGAAACATTGAAACAATAATGTATGGCCATGGTTGGGGTCACAGCCATCCAGAGCCCTTTAAAAAGTTCAAAAAGCGAACACTTAAAGAGATCCTGGAGAAAATGAATGAAGAAAGAAAATATCCGGTTGATGGCCTGAAACACACTAAAATAGGTTTGTTCTGCAGATCTATCGATAATTATGGAATTACCTACACTGTAATAATCAGAGTAGACAATATTGAAAAGAATGAAAAAAGCTAAAAGATACTTTCGAGCCTGGCAATTTATGAAACTGTTCAAACGCAGTCCGTTTACTGCCAGCTGCTTAATATTTTTAGATGCATTAACTTTGAAGAAATGAATCAACGATTTAGTGACGGAATAGATCTTTCTCCACTTTATGCCGCCTGGGATAAGTATTATGAGAAAATGGGCCTCAGCTACAACAAAAAATTGAAGCTGGTCCATAAGAAAGTGTCACAACGAAAAACCCCTCCAGAGTCATGAAAATTACCTACGTTATTCTGATTATTCTAATAATAGCAGGGCTTATGTTTATGTACGCTATTCTTAAAACTTCACCTGCAGCACGATTTGGTACCGGTAGTCGATTAGGATCTGCCAGTTCAGATGTAAATTTTCACAAAATGAATTCCGAGACATTAAATAAGATGCCACGGTATAAACACTATATGCAATGACAAAAGATACAATTATCAGAGTGTGCCCTGAGCACAAAAAACAAGTTCCTCTAATTTTCACCTTTGCCTTTCCAGGCGCAAACTATTGGTGTCCTCACTGTGGTAACACAATGCGCGTACCAACCAAAGACTGCGAAAAGGAATTAACCGAAACACTGCAGAAGCGCCGTGAAGCAAACCTGGAGAATACAAAGGAATTTTTGAAAGCAGCTCAAATGCTAAATTCTAAAAAGCCAATTCTTTTTGGTGGCAGATCTATCAAACCAGAAGATCTTCCGGAAACTGAAAAAAAGCGTCTGCAGGAAGTTGTAGATGGATATGAATACGAAGGAAAAAAGAAATAGCAAATGGAATTCACCGCCAAAGATAGCTACAATGAAGTTCAGGTCCGTAAATGGCTTGCCAGATCCGGAATAGATCCTATCAAAATTATCGTGGTCCTTCTCAATGAAAAAAGATTTAAGGACCGTGTAGAAATTGCTTATCAAACTCAGGAAGATGTTGCCGGAGTTTTAAATATTCTAGGTTTAAATGAACGCACCTATTATCACCGCCTCATAACGCATGGAGTGGATAAAGACAGATTTAAAGACGTTCAAAAATTAAAAAAAAAGTGATATGTTCAAGAAGGGCAAAGCAAAACTAAAAGCCATTCAGCTGGCGCCACAAATCATGGAAAAAGCTGGAAAACACTCCAAAAAGAAAAAGGAGACATTGAAAAAGAACCTGGTTGCCAGCTACAAAGAAGCTAAAGATCTTAATGATCAAGGAAAACTGGATGATGCAAAGGCAGATGAAATGTATATCGAGCAGTCGGCATTAGCCATGGCGTACTTCCAAAAAGACGGAAGGCCTCCAAAGCCTTTTGAAGTAAACAAACTCATGAATGAGTGTGCCGCAGAAGCCGGCATTGAGCTCCAGGAGGAATAATAAAAAATCCTGGCGTTGCGGCCAGGATTTCTTCTATTCACCTTGATCTCTACAAATGGAAATAAATAGATCGGGTCACTAATATAAACATAAAACCGTAATATCAATGATTACTTGGAAAAAAGCAACGTGTAAGTACACAAAGGAATTCACGGACGGCACGCTAAAGCGCGTATCTGAGCCGTATTTAGTAAACGCACAATCCATCACAGATGCAGAAGCAAAGATCTACAAAGAAGTAGGTGAATATGTCCGTGGTGAATTTTTAGTAAGCGCAATTGTAGGAGCAAATTTTGCCGACATTTTTGCGTATGACGATTGTGATACCTGGTATGAGTGCCAGACACAATATGTAACCGAAGATGCTGACTCAGGCCGTCAAAAATCTTACAAAAATAACTACTTAGTACAGGCTCATAATGTTAAAGAAGCGTATGAGAGACTGGAAGAAAGCCTGAAAGGATTAATGGTTTCCTTTGAGATCCCATCTATCAAACAATCAAAAATAATTGATGTATTCCCTTTTGATCCGGAGCTGGAAGATAAAGAAGTTGGCCGTAAACCAGCAAAAAGTGAAGAATCTGAAAGCAGCCCCAATATCAATGTAGCTTATGCTGCAGGGGAAGATGAAGAAGAATAATTAACATTGGAGGATCTACCGTGATACGGATCAGGCAGTGCACCGGACTAGCGCCTTTTCTATCCTTCCTTTTAACCGTAATAAAATGAAATACTTTTTTGACACTGAATTTATTGAGTGGTCCGGAGGGATTGATATAGTTTCTTTAGGAATTGTCTCTGAAAATGGAGATACTTTCTATGCTGAATCTACAAATTTTGATGAGCGTAATGCTGATCAATGGGTTAAAGACAATGTTTTGTCTAAACTACGTTGGTGGGGAAATGAACAAAGCTCTAAAGGATATTGCAATGTATCAGCTCACCAACCAAAACACAATCAATGGGCTATGGAGGTTTTTGGGCCTAACACACTCATAGCTAAATCCGTGCTGGATTGGATTGAGAGCTGTGAGCTGACCATGGATATGAAACCTGGTAGCAGACACATAACTGCAGATCCAGTTTTTTATGCTTACTACGGAGCTTATGACTGGGTAATATTTGCCAGGCTTTTTGGACGCCTAATTGATAAACCGGATAGCTTTCCAATGTGGGTTAGAGATCTCAAACAAATGATGTGGGAGCGCGGACTAGATACTGACTGGAAACGCCAAAATTCCCCAGATCCAGAAGGCGAACACAATGCTTTAGTAGATGCTCATTGGAATAAAGATCTACATGATCTCATTATTAAACAACCGGTTAAACCCTAATGGATCTTTTCGGAAATATTTGGTCTGGAGCTCAATTTTCTGATTGTCAGAAATACAGATACGCATTATGGCGTATATGGGATAGATCTAAGCCTTTGATCATGTTTATAGGGCTCAATCCTTCTACAGCTGATCATATTAATGACGATCCTACCATTCGCCGTGTTAAAAAATTTGCGGCGGATTGGGGATATGGTGGAGTTTACATGATGAATCTTTTTGCATTTGTTACCCCTTATCCGGAAGAATTAAAAAAATGTGACGATCCAATTGGAGAAAATGATGGTTGGCTTGAAAAAATTTCTAGTCAATGTGAAAAGATCATTTTTGCGTGGGGATCTTTTCCAGAAGCTACGGAACGGGCTGAATTTGTGTTGAATAATTTTAATGGCCATGCTTTAATTATTAATCAGGACGGAAGCCCCAGGCACCCACTTTATGTTCCTGCAAATGTTAAACCGGTGCCATATTCTAAATCTTGAAATTATGAACAAAAGACTTGTAATACTACTCATTATTATTCCAGGCATCATTGCCTTGTATGAATTCATAAAACTTTGGATTTTAGATCCGGAGAAATATATGCGTGAAATTGAAATGACTGTAGCCTGTTTGGTAACGGCAGTGCTTGTAGCCATTTATTTCTATCAACGAAACCAGGTTCAACAACTACGAACAGAAAACTATCATCTGGAAGAACAAAAAGAAAAAGCTGAGTACGAATTGGATAAACATCTTCATCCAGAACGATATAAAGACTATGAACAAGAGGAAAGCGAAGAAAGCTAAAGAATGGTGGAAAGGACTGGAGCTTCATGAAAAGGAGGTCCTAATCAAACTGTTTGTTAAAAAAGGAACAAAGGCCTGGTCCTTTGAACCAAATGACGATCAACTTGAAAAAATGTACGATTGGAGTCATGATGGATAGTTTTTACAAAACAAAAAAACAGATTATTATTTGGATGATGGTTCATTTCTTAGTTGGAAGTGTTGCCTTTTTTCTGATCCCTAGCCCATGGACCATTTATATTGCTGGTCCGGCTAATTATTTAATGACATTTTTATTATTAACAAATCTGATTAGAAGATGGACGCAACTGTAAGCGCAATATTTGATGCAATGCACACAGCTACAGATATCAGCTGTAGCAGATGCCATAAAAGTTCTGTTAAACACGATACAGATGAATGGATGGCAGCTGAAGAATGGAAAGCAGAAGGATGGAGCCTAATTTACAATCCGGATGTTGAACATGACGAAGTTTGTTGTCCGGAGTGCACAAAGAAGTATAAAGACGAAAAGGAACCTAAATAGATCCCTTTTCCAACAACAAACCAAAAACCCTCCTGTCGATTCACGATTATCGGAGGACTGTTTTAAATACTTTGAATACAAATATATAAATCAATACTTATGTCACAAGACGCTCAAAAAATAATAAGGTTGTACGAATTTTATGTTGGCAACTGTCCAGAATGCCACAACGAATTTGTTTTGGCCCCAAGTAACCTACAACGAACCGGACAAAAAAACCTGCAGGTGGCAAATTGTCCATTTTGTAATGCCGGCATTGAAGGTGTAATTGCATCAAAAGAAGATAACACTTTAGTAGCTGCAGATCTTTCCAAATACAAGCATTACGAAACCGTAAAAGAATCTGAAATGATCTTCCGAAAAGCTGAGGGAGTAGTAATTAATCCGCAAATGATCCAGAACCCAGTAAACATTAGTGATCGCTGCGCTATGGCAGAAACCCCTACACTAGAGCCCGTTTCTACTGGCACTTATGTTAAGATCCGTGTTGATAACAAAAAAGATATGCTATGGGTAGAGGTCCTGGGTGTAAAAGATGATAATATCACGGCCCGAATTGCAGTACCAATTTCTGAGTATAAAGGCATTCGTCATGGTTCCTATGTTCTTTTTCAAAGAAGCCAGATACAGGAAATAATGTCTAAACCAGAAACAACTGCGTAACAATGTAACAGAGTGTAACAAGATTGTAACAAAATTGTTACAGGCCAGGAATAATAACAACAAAAAACCCACAACTATGTTAGTACCAATGAGATTAGTGCCTGCAGTTAAAGCAGTCAGAGAAGCAATTCAAAATGATCCGGATTATCATGAAACCTGGAAGTCAAACATTGCCGTTTGTCTCCAGGATGAGATCCGCCGGTATAAAAAATTGAATAATCTGGAGAAACTTTCTGAACGAGATCTTCACCAGGTTACAAATAATGCTGCAGAAGAATTTTTAAAACTATTCTGTAAGGATGTATAGAAAATCAGGATATCTATACAGATAATCTAAACATATCAACATAAACCAAAAATATATCAATGGACATAGGAACAGTAATTAAAGGGATGAGAAAAGGAATGGGTCAAAGTCAATCTGCATTCGCAGAAGCAGTCGGAATGACACAAACCAATCTTAGTTTCCTGGAACAAAACAAGACATTTCCCACAATGACAACGTTAAAAAACATTTCTGAGCATACCGGTGTAGCTGTGCCAATGATGTTTTTATTTGCTGTCCAGGAAGAAGATGTTCCAAAAGAAAACCTGGAGAAGTTCAAAACTTCATGGCCAGCTGTGATCCAAACAGCTGAGAAAATCTTTGAATTAACAAAATAATTTAATAATTCTATTAAAAAATTTTGGTATTTCGGGATTTGTTACTACTTTCACCAATGGAAAGAAGTATTAACTAAAACTCGACTTATGGATTTCAAAGATCTTAAAGAGAAGTTAAAAGCTGGTGAAAAGGTGTTCATGAACAATGAGGCTCACCAGATCTCAATTGGTGATGATGATATTCGCCAGGCAGAATTGCAGCTGGTCCGAAAAGAAGGGCGAGACAACTGGCAAAACGGTTTTATCATCTGGTTCAATGGTGAGCTCATCCACCACTCTAAAGGATGGGATTCTTTTAAACGCCGGCTAGAAAAGCTCATTGAAAAATGGACGCTTGTTGAAGCTCCGGAATTGTAAATCTAAAATTGATGCTATGAAATTTACATTTTCTGATACCAAAAAATACCAGAATTGGGCGGACCAGCTCCGACAATACCTGCCCACCATGACTCAGCTAAACATGGGGCGAATGCACGCTAATATGCATATCCGAAAAATTGCACGCCAACGTAAAATTGAATTTGAAGATCTACTTATACCGGTAGTTCAATCAGGTTTGTATAACGATCTGGCTTTTAGATTTATGCACGGCATTTCAACCGAAGGCCTTTTAAAACAAATTAGAGAATATGAACTGGGGTAGGATCCTATACAGATTATTAATTGTTGGCCTATTCGTTTGGAACTGGATCCAGTTTCACCGCGTAGAGACATTAGAAGAAATTGTCATTCATGGTTTTGATGCCGTTATTTGGCTCGTTTCCATGCTTTTTATTGCGTTTATGACCGTTAATGAAAAGGACAAGGACGAACCGGAAGAAGTGGACGCCGAAGAAGTAGAGATCCACGAATACGAAGATTTATAATGGAAAAAATGAACGATCAAAATAACAAATTACATCCACTGCAAAAATTGGATGGCCACATGAATACATGGACTGGGAAGAAATTTAGCATTTTAGACCCTAAACCAGATCAAATTGACATTCGAGATATTGCGAGAGGATTAGCTAATACATGCCATTTCGGCGGACAGGTTGAATCCTTTTTTTCGGTAGCTCAGCATTCTGTAATGGTGTATAGAATGGTTAAACTTTCTGATCCAGATACTCAATTAGCTAAAGTAGCTTTATTACATGATGCTGCAGAGGCTTATGTTGGGGACGTTATTAAACCTTTAAAAGTTCTTCTTCCTGAATACAATAAAATTGAAAGAAATATTCAGCAAGCCATTTTTGAAAAGTTTGATCTTGATATTGATCATCTACCTCTAATTAAACCTGCAGATATCCATATTCAATCACAAGAATTTGATTGTTTTTACAAGAAAAAAGGAAAACTTTCTTTTTGTGGTCCTTCATTGGCATATACGATATTTTTAGATTGCTGTAGTGATGAAAAACTATATAAAAAACCTTGATATTATGAGATTTATTTTCAAAAAAGATTCCGGTACCGGAAAAGATTTTCAGGCAATGATCGATAAGTGCACTGAATATAATAAGAAAGCATACGATTTAGCAATTGAGCTGGGAGGCAAAGCCTTTCGTCCAGGATGGGGCGCAATTGCCGGCGGCATATCCTCAATTGTATTTAAACCAGAAAACCATCCGGACCCTAAACTCTGGAAAAAATCTGGAGCTGGAAGGCATGAGTTTATGCCAAAGAAAAATTCCAGAGCTGGAAAAGCGATCGCAAAACAAATTGAAGATCTTCCAGAGGTTTCTATTCAAGATCTTAATAACCTTTTAGGTTTCACCAAGATCAATCCATTTTCTCATCCAGGGTACAACCTGAATAATGATGAATATTTTGGTTTTCATTTTAATGATGATTGGGAATTTATTCCAAATGAGGATATGATCGAGATCACTGTGGCCGAATGGAATGAGAAGTTTAAAACTGAAAAACAGGAGGCGTAATGAAACCAATACTTTTCAAACCTCACATGGTCAATTCTATTTTTGATGATATCAAAACTCAAACCAGAAGAATTGTCAAGCAAGAACCTACAGTTAGTGAAGATGGGTTTGTCTATTTCCAACTTGGCAACGAAAACTGCAGAGTAGATGGCCATAATTGGAAACAATACTTTATTGACAATTTCTGTCCGTTTGGAAAAATTGGAGATCTTCTTTGGGTGCGTGAGGCTTGGAGATTAACCGGAGTAGATCTGGACGGCGAATACAGTATTGATTATCAGGCTAGAGGTTCTTATAATTTCTATCCAACCGGCGAAACTGAGGATTATTGGATAGAAAAAATAGAAAAACTTGTTGATGTGATGAGCTCAAAACCGTCATTTGCTGTAGATGAAGATGAGGAAAGATGTGTTTGGGATGGTAGGGATGTTCCGTGGAAACCATCTATTCACATGCCAAAAGAGATCTGCAGATTGTTTTTAAAGATAACCGACATCCGCATTGAGCGCCTGCAGGAAATTTCTTATACGGATGCTGCAGCTGAGGGAGTTGAAAAATTAACAGAGGGTTACAGAAACTATTTTTCCAAACTTAACCCACCTGGAGAAACATTTTTCTGGCCAAATGCTTACCATTCGTTTCAATCACTTTGGGAAAGCATTCACGGATCCGAATCATGGGAATCAAATCCCTGGCTTTGGGTAATTGAATTTGAAAAAACTGATAAACCGGCCAATTGGCCACAATAATTGATGCTATATGGAAAATAAAGAACTATTCATGACAAAAGAAGCTGCAGAGCTAGAATTGACTAAAAATGTACTGTATTTACAAATATGCGGATTAGGTCAACTTACTAATGGAGATCACGTCAAAATAGAAGATTTTTACATTAACTATGATGATTGGTATGGATCTTTATATGGGGTTGTGTACGAAACTAAAGACAAAAGAAAGAAGTGTAACTATTTTATGGTCTACGCAGGGGATCATGTTTACTATTTTAGGGAAATGTATCACCTAGCTATACGAGTTATAGAGGCTCTTAAAACGCATAATGGCATACCAGAACATATCAAGAACGAAATAACAACTGGTTATTTTGGAGTTGATGGTGGAATTTCTAACCAAAAAAAATAATATGGAACCACAAGGATTTTGCATGATAAAAGACGAGGCCAACTTTGAACGCGCCATGGGCAAAAAAGAAGATTGGACCAAAGGCCAAATTATAATGTGCATGGAGATCAACGAGAGATCTAAGAGCGTTTTGGCGCTTAAAGGTAATAACATGGGTATGTTTGAATTTGAAGATCTCAGGGCTCATTTTAAATGTGATAAAAAGGGAATTTTCCTTTTTCCTCCAGGCTTAACCCTACAGGAGCAAATGACATACGAATATTATGTTACGCGCAGAAATGGAGGCTACCAGCCGTTAATGATGAACATGATCATTATGGCATCACTTCACCGGCGCGAATTCTGTGACTCTGTTTTATGGCAAAAAGGCCAAAATCCGGAAGTAGTTGAATTTATTAACCGCCTGAAAGAAAAGGCAAAACAACGAACTGATAAAAACCAGAAAGCATCATGAATAATCTGCCAGATCTAAAAAACCAAATATCTCAAATGGGATCAAAATTGGTTAGAATTAAACTTACACCAGATGAGATTGATGAATTTATTGACTGGATCTGTGTAAGATGGGATTTAGACAGTTTTTACAGGAGCTCTATTCAGTTTAAATCAAATGAATTGAGAAAGTTTTTGAACGAAAGAGAAAAAAATCATGATGATCAAATTGACAAACCTCAAATATCTTAAATGATGGAAAATACATTAGAAGAAAACGAATTGTTTGCGCACCAGGTTATCAAACCAATTATGATGGTTGTTGATACCACTGGCCAAACATTTGATTTGGAAAAATTAAAAGGCACCTTGAAAGGGATGAAGGATCAACAAAGCATGGTGGCCGCGTTTCCTTTTCCTCAAACCATGCGCAAATCAGAAGAATTGGCAGAACAAACCAGGATTTTTGAAAAGATCATTGAGCTGCTGGAGCTCCGTTCAGAACAAAAAGACGGAACGATTCAACGTGCTAAAGGTGATGCCGGTGATCAGATTTTAAATGAAATGGGATTAGGATAATGGATAAATGGTTAAAATTTTGGGATGGAGTTGCAGGCCGCATGGCGGATTCTGCTAAAGCTGATTGTACCGGCTTATCAATGGTCGGTCTAATGTTTTTTGGCGTTCCATTCATTTTATTAATGGTCGGCGTGCCAATGATCATTAAATACCAGTGGGAAAAGCACAAGCATAAAATGTTTCCTGAAAAATATCCTCTGCAGGAAGAAGAAGATGAAGAAGCTGATGCAGACGAATTTTGGAGGGATTTTGGAACTTGGAACTAATGAAAGCAGGATCTTTAAAAAATACGGAACAACCAATATTTGACTACCAAGATGGATTTTATTTGATTCGTGGTACTGAATATTATAAACCGCTCGAAAAACGTGAATCGAATTTTTGTGTTTGCGGATGGGGAGATATGATCAATTCATTTGAAACTACGCAGGGTAAATTTACATTTTGTCACCGTCATTGGGAAGATCCAGAGGCATTTGCAAAAAAATATTTGGAGGATATGAAGATTCTCCAAGAATACAATAAACAACTAACGTTAAATTTTGAACAATGAAAACAAGAGTTCTATTAATTATGGCCTTAGCAGTTATGGCCTTCGCATCATGCGAAAAAGAAAGCTGTGTAACATGTACTTTACATGAATATCCAACAAACGTTTCTCACAGCGAAACTTTCTGCGGTACCGATAAGGAAATTGCAGATGAAGATGCTAAATGGAAAAACCAGGCAGCTCAGGGAAATGCGCAATACCCTGGTTACACTTATACCGGAGGGTGTGATTAATCATTTTCTCATAAAGGTAGTTAGGCGAATGTATCATGCGTTTTTATGGACCTGGCACCAAACTGGCCATCCACAGGCATACTATAAAGCCCGAACAATTCTGGATAGAATACGGAGGGTTGTTCTGGGTTTTTTAGTCATAAACGCATTGGTAATGATTATTTTTTCCACTGCAGTTTTTAGATCTGAGCCGAGAGAAGGAATGGAGTTTGCGGCCTACTTTGGTCACTTAATTGTGCTATTTCTGGACCTATACTGCCTTTCAATTATTGTTAAATGTCATACGATTGTCCGGTTTATTGAGCGGACAATTGACAGAATTGATGCTAAATTCTACACGGACAATGGGAGCTAATTCAAAAATACAATGGACAGATGCAACCTGGAATCCTTGGCACGGATGTACTAAGGTTTCTCCAGGATGTAAATACTGTTACATGTTTCGTGATAAAGAACGATTCAAAAAAGATCCTACAGAAGTGATCAGATCTGCAGGCAAATTTAATGAGCCTTTAAACTGGGGAAAACATCCGGTAAATAACGGGATGCGAATTTTCACCTGCAGCTGGTCCGATTTTTTTATTGAAGATGCTGACGCCTGGCGAGAAGAAGCCTGGCAGATTATTAAGGAAACGCCACAATTTACTTATCAGATCCTTACAAAGCGTCCTGAGCGCATTAAAGATTGTCTGCCGGCAGATTGGGGTGAAGGATATCCAAACGTTTGGCTGGGAGTCTCTATTGAGTCTCAAAACCAGCTTTACCGCATAGATCCTTTGGTGATTATTCCTGCAGCACTTCGTTTTATTAGCTTTGAGCCTTTAATCGGCCCAATTTCATTATTTGATCATGATGTAAACGGGGTCCAATGGGCAATAATTGGCGGTGAATCCGGAAACGAAAACGGAAAATACAAATACCGGCCATGTGAGCTCCACTGGATTGAAAACTTAATTGACGATATGGAAATGTTCGGAAAGCAGGTTTTTGTAAAGCAGCTGGGCACTTATTTAGCTAAACAGGGTGGCTTAAAGGACCGTCACGGAGGCGATTGGAACGAATGGCCATTAGATCTGCAAGTGAGAGATATTCCGGAAACTCAAAAAGTTTAGTTATGCCTAAACCAAGGATCTTATTAGATGAAAAAATAGAACAGTGTCCTTACATTGCCGGATGGTGCAACTTTAAAGGTGAAGCCTATTTTGCGCTTTTAAATTACGAAAGTTCACTTAAACAAAACCGTGTAATGCTGGATCTTTCTTATTGCGCAACCAAAGCACTGAATAATATTGTTTTAAAAACTGTGCCTTATTCCCAGGCTAACTTTGAGCCGGTAGAATGGGCCGAATAAATGAATCATGGAGAAAATAGATCAACCTTTTCCTTCACCTGATAAAAAGAACAAGCAAAAAGAGCGAATGCGTAATGCCATGGATCCTGACTGGGAATATGGCGTTAATATGATCGAAATGCTAAGATCTGAGAAATATCGCCTTAAATTTGCTATTAGACATAGCGCCGACAGAAAGCAGGCCTGTGAGCTACTTGGCATTAGTCGCTGGACCTATGACCGGTGGCTGAAAAAATACAACGTAAAAGGACACTAAAATACGGGGGCTGGGAGTCGAGTTAAAAACTTCTTTCCATAGGTTATCAATTGCTGGCCCCCTTCTTTAAACAAATGATACAAAGTAGATTCAGACAAAAAATTCAAATTCACGTCATGACAACATGCTTTGTTATGGGATGGAAAGGATCTCAGTGGCCTGAACGTTTTAGTAAAACCTCTATAGCTTACGAATGCTTTAGAGCCGGACAAATATGTAAAAACCAAAAAATCATGAACGATATTATCAGAGAAATTATTGACAAGGTAGCCGCTAAAGAAATAGCGCCAGATGTTGCAACAAAAAGAATTGCCGGATTATATCCGCGTCAATCAGAAATGTTTAATGCTGCTCAGGCATCCCCTTTTCCAAAATTTCAAAAGTTTCTGGATGAGCACGCAGCTGAGCAGGTAAAAAAATACAAAGATCAAGATGAAAGGAAAGGTTAAAATTTGGCTTATCTATATTGGGATAGTAGTCGGCGGCGTATGGTTTTGTTACTGGTCAGCTAAAAACCATCCAGGACCAGTTTATAACTACAATGTATCTCCGCCTCCAGTAAAAGAAGATCCTCCTTTAAAATATTACATATCCTGGGACACCACTAAGCCTCCGCCCTGGCGAAAAAATGAATAACTTTAAACTAAGTAAGGCGGATCTAAGCAGCTAACGTTCTTTGTCACAGATCCGTGAAAGAACGCTCGGAAAGTCTACCAATAACCACATTGACCAACCGAGTCAGTTTTTTCATTCAAACAAAAGCAAAGCAAATGGGGCCTGAGCTGCTGCCCCTTTTTTAACTCTACAAAATGGAAATTATGACAATAACAGAATACATAGATTCAAGAAAATCTGACACAAGCCTCACACTGGAGGTTGAACATCTTCTTACGAAAGATGATAGGTCAATATCCGCCAGCAATTTAGCTAATGATAGAAAGCTCTGCCGAAATTTTTGCAAGTGGGAAGAACAGGGATTGTTAGTGTGTAAAAAATATGATGTTGGACATAAGAGATATTACACCTTTGTTGAGAGTATGTGGGTCTATTTAGTTATGGAATTACGTTGCCTTGGAACTTCGTCAAAAATAATTAAAGCGATAAAGGAAAGCCTTTATAAACACTCACCAAAATGTACGCCGTTCGACTATATTGTTAGTGAGGCTCTACTCAAAAACAAAAAACTCATTTTAGCATTTACATCTGAAGGGAAAGTCAATATTATTGATATTACATCTCCAGTACAAATTTATGATCAATTGGAAAAGTTAAATCAAAACCGCATGGCTCTAGTTCCAATGCGCATAATAATTGATAAATCCATTAACAACCCCGATTTGAGGCCAATCACTGAACGGTTAAAAACGCAGAGCAACGATTGTGATAATAAATTGTTAAAAAACAAGCAAAGAATAAAAGTTAAGCCGTCATTTTACGCCTATTGTTTTGAGCCGCTAAAAGAGATTGCCTTAGATTTTGGATATAATCTAGTTATGCATGGAAGCCTAAATAGGGATTTTGATTTGATTGCCGTTCCATGGCAAGATGAAGTAAAGGATGAGTTTGAATTGATTCAGGAAATGTCAATGTTTCTCAATGGAACCAAACCAGAAAGAAAAGAAGATGCCTTATGGTCAGTTTTAGCTGGAGGAAGAAGTTCCTATGTAATAAACATAAACAGAGGCGGCAGATTCAATAATTATGAAGATCAACAGTGGTATCTTGATGTTTCAATCACACCAAAGAAATAATTGATAACTGACAAAAGATAAAAAACGTTGAATTATGAAAGCATGGATAAGTATACATTGTGATGTAGAAGTTTGCAATAAGGACGACAGTATTGAAGTTGAACTTCCCTATATCCCGTCTATTGGGTCTACACTGTTTTTAACAGCAGAACAAGACGAAGAACTTAAATCTAAAATTAAAGATCAAGCAAGATTTTTCCCTTCTGCAGTAAAAGGAGAAAGCAAATATCGCATGAACAACTCAAGGCCAGGACAAAAAGTAGTTGTTTCACCAGAAGATATTCATATAGAGGAATGTTTGTGGGTAAAAACTGTGCACTTAGATTTACGCAGCGGAGATACTTTTATTGAATTAACAGACGAATCTCCGTGGCATCATTATGAACACAGGATGATAGTAAGCAAATGATTGATAACGGTTTGAATAAATACAGTAAAAGGATATGAAAGACTCAATTTTAAAAGTAGCAGAACATCTAGAAAATGGTGTGATAGATTCAGGTAAGGCAAGAAGCCTTTTATTGAATTTATTTGGTGTTAGCGGTACGTTGCAGCCGCTGACAATTGATAATGTAAATAAGATGCTAAAGAAAGTATCTAAAGAAACTTGGATTGCAGCACAAGGTGATGAGAATGGATGGAAAGAGTGGTATGCTGAACGCTGTAAATTGAGCGTAAACAGCAATGACCGCTAACATCTGAATAAAATTAATGTCGTCCGAAGGATGAATTTTATTCACCGTTATCATTCGTTTGTTATAAATTTGACAAACCGCATAAAAATGGTTAAGTTGTTATATAACAACCCTTTGAATCATGTTATCTGAATTAAATCTTCGACAACTTATAATTGACATTATTTTGCTGGCAGCACTTTGGTTGCTTTAATTTCCTATCTTAGATCGGAAATGAAAACACTTGGACCATACATATTAACACTTGTCCTTGGCATTGTGATTACGCTCACCATCCAGCAAATGTTTTTTAAGCCTGAGCCTCCAAATGTTGAAATGCTCAAATGGAAATTAGAGCAGCTGGACAAAAAGGACCAGGAACAGGACCAGGTTATTAACCGTGTAAATCTTAGACGAAATGACAGGGATAACAGGCTTAAACAAGATTCTATTACTATTTTTCTTTCTGATCGCGAATACCGCGACAGCATCCGAGACATCCTTAACCCTCCAGAATAATCCACCAGACAGCTGCGATTGTCCGTGCGGTTTAATTGGTTACACAGATGTCCAGGATAAAAGATGTTTGGAATGTCTACAAAATCGGCCAAAGCTAGATTCTAACCTGGTAGACTGCGACTCTACAAATTTAGCCCTCACCAATAAGCTCAAAATAAAAAATGAAAAATTAACCGTGTGTACTGATATTGCGACACGTCAAGAGGCAACCATAACAAGTCTGGAGAAAAAGAATAAATGGCTGAAAATAGCCATTGGAGCCATCACCGGTATTGCTATTTTAGAAGGAATCCTTATTTTAGTGAAATGAAATGTTTCAAGGAAAGGTCTGCTACCGGTAAAAGGTCGGGGCGCCTTTCTGTTTTTTTACGTTTCACCGTAATATCATCTTTCATGTATGAAAAAAGCCCTGGAGCAATCCAGGGCTTTTGTTTGTTGGTTATTTAAACTGATATAAAAAGAAAATCCTAATTTAAGAAATAATCTCCTTTACAGGCAGTTTTTAGCGATTTTACTATGCCAGCAGAAACGCCTTCCATTTTATCCAGCTTTTTTGCCTTGTAGGCGGCTATCAATTCTTCCGGCGTTCCATAGATCTTCATGATCATATTAGCTTTTGCTGGTCCAATACCAGATAAACCGGTTAATTTACTATGAAATTTAGCTTTAAGATCTTCTGTAGATTCTTCTTCTGCAGGGGCTTCTTCTTTCGTTGCAGATCCTTCACCTTTTTTGTAAGTGATTTTATCACTTTTTCCGGTTTCTGTATCAGTTTCTTCTGATTTTGTACCGCTTTCTTCGGTTTTTGTATCACTTTCTGTAGATCCGGTACCAGCCGTTGCCATTGCAGCTGCAAAATCAGTAAAGTCTGCCGGAACATTCTGAAAGTAGTTTACAATTGAGTCGGTATCTTCTTTGTGATCTAATGCCACCAACCCTTCTTCACCTAAAAAGCAAACAAAAGAGGTTGTTTTTTCACCATTTTTTACAACAGGTCCTTCTTTGATCTCTAAAACTCCTTTCATAATGCCGTTTACAACCATGTCAAGAATTTTCTGTCTTTGCTCAGCCTGGCTTTTCAATCTTTGCTCCTGGGCTTCCATTTCTTTTGCCTCAGCTTCATGTGCCGCAATTTTCTCAGCTGCAGATCTGGTATCTTCTTCTTCCGCAGTTTCCTTCTTACCGGTTGGGATCTCAGTTTTTGACTTAATTGCTTCTTCTACATCCTCCGGATCATTCAATTTTAGCTCAAATGCTTGTCCAGTTTCATAAGCATAAGCGGCTTTATATAAAATGTCAATAAGCTCATGGTTTTGCTCGTTAACATTCTCTTTGAATAGAACCAGTTGATCAGACACAACAACAATCGGTTTTTCCGGAACAGCATCATTACCTGGACCTTCTCCAGTAGTTTCTTTTTTTGGCGCCTCTTTTACTTCTTCTACTTTCTCTGCAGCTACATCTTTTACGGCTTGATCAGAAGTAGTTTCCGATTCTTCTGAGGCAACAAACGGCTCCAGGTGATCGGTTTTAACAAAGGCATAAGTCTTTTTTGCGTTTAATCCCTTTCCTGGGATTTCATCACCGGTATGACCATCCGGATGTTCAACAATAGCCTGATAGGTGTTATTATCTACCCATGCCACTTTAGTAGGTTCTATAGGGTCAAAATCAACATTGCCCTTAAACGATACGGTATCGTCAATTTGGAATTCTTTAATCATAATATCGAGATTTGTTTAACATTCTGAATGCTAACAAATATAGTATTTCATCTTCAATAAGAGAATTGCTGATCAGATGTGAAAGAAAAAAGGTCGCCGTAATGGCGACCTAATTGATGCTATAATATCTATGGAGAAAAGAGCATTTATTTTCTTAACAAGATATCAACAGCAAAAATAGCAACATTAATCCTAAAAAACAAAGGCGCTTAAACGCAAAAGCCACGTATGTTGTTAACAAAGTTATTAACAGATCAACAAAAAACGCGGAATTTTCAGCGCCGTTTTGTAAATTAGCCTCACATTTATGGGTTTAAATTGTGACGGGCAGCCACTCCGTTTTTCTTCTAATGTCATAACAAGTGGTTTTTAAACGGGCTGCCCGAACCCATTGGCAAAATGACAAAAAAAAACAACTCGATATCACCTTGGATTAAATTCGTAAATTGGTTTCTGAAATTTTTGTTTTATGTACTTAATTTTCTAGATGTACTTTTTTTTGTTTTGTATTTATTAGTAGTTTTTGGCGTGGTATGTAAGCGTAAAGCTGAAATTAAGCGATCGAAAAACATTAAAACTGGATCTACAAAAATTTTAGATTTCAACTCACTTCTGAATATGGCCACTAAAGAACTAGATCTTCACATTCAAAATGTGCCGTTTTTAGTTCGGTTAATTCCTACAGCTGTCCTTTTAGCAATTGTTTGGATAACCATCATCATAGTGGTATGAAATTAAAATATGCTCTAATCATTTTGGGGGTCGCTGCTTTGATTGTGATTATTTTCCACGGAAGAAGAATAATTGCAAAAGCACAAAAGGCATGAAACAATCTCCACAAGAATTTTTTGACACCTATTCAGGTGTCGCAGTGAACGATTATATGTTCAGCGGCATTCCGCCTAGCATAAAATTGGCTCAGGCTGCATTAGAAAGCGGCTGGGGTGGTTCAGGCTTAACGGTTAATGCTAACAACTTCTTTGGTATCAAATCTCACAATTGGGGAGGTGCTACCTATGATGCCCAGACCCATGAGTATTATGGTTCTGGCGGCCCTGTAACTGTAGATGCTGAATGGCGGCTATACGGATCTCCTTATGAATCTTTCATGGATCATTCTGAATTCCTGCAGAAATACGATCGTTACGCCCCATTGTTTCAATTAGATCCCTTAGATTATCGATCATGGGCCCAGGGTTTAAAAAGCGCCGGCTACGCCACTTCCCCTACTTATGATCAAAAACTGATAAATCTCATTGAAAAATATGATTTAAGTAAGTACGATCGCAAGGCAGTTATTCTAAAAGGAATGAAAACTGCAGCATGGGTATTTTTAGCCCTGGCCGCTTTATATGTTGCATTTTTATTGTTCAAAAAGTTTAGATAATGAAAGAAAAGTACATTGGAACCATACTATCTATTGTAAAACAACAGCTCAGCACTGGGGTTATGTCTGTTTACGATAATTTTCAAAACGATCTTTTGGCAGATCCGGAAGATGTTATGGAAATTATTGAGGCTGTAGAAAAAAAGTTTGATATTGAATTCAATGATTCAGAACATTTTAAATCTACAAGCGTAGTTGCAATCGCGGATATTGTCGCAAAAAAAAAGCCTGAATCTCACCTAGCAAGTTTTGGAGGACCAATTTATGCCGTATAGTAAAAAAGCAAAATTTACCCATCACCGCCAAAGAAAACCGAGCCTATTTGTTAAAGGCACGCTTAGAACCATAACAATTAAACGAGTAAAGGATCAAGGCCTTTATTCCGGAAAAAAATTCAATAAAAAGGGAGTGAAGGCGGTTGTTGGAAAATTGAAAAAATCAAAAAAGTACGCCGTACAATCATTCCTGGTACCTAAAAAGAAATGATCGATTTACGCAAAATATCAACTACAGATCTGTTAGATGAGCTCGTTTCATGCATTGATTTGGATCCGGATAATTGTCCGCCGGATATTATTGATGCCGTTGTAGAAAGAATATCGGACGAATACTTGCAAACTCCTGAGCGAATTTTAGCTGAAAAAGCTATTGAGGCTCAACGTGAACAGCTAATTGAATTTATGAGGCGTGAAGATACTAAGATCCTGGTTGCCTTTTCAGGCGGTAAGGATAGCGTAGTAATGGCACTTTATTTAATGGATCTCGGAATTCCGCCGGAAAGAATTGAGCTCCATCACCAGGAAGTTGATGGAAAAGGTGAGCAGCTGTTTGATTGGGCTACTACTACTCAATATTGCCAGGCCTTTGCTGATCATTTTGGTTTTCCTATTTATTTCAGCTACCGAGAAGGCGGAATTGTTCGAGAAGCGTTAAAAGGTGTAGCTGGCCATCCAAATATTTCAGGAGACTACTTTTTTCAAACTGAACCAGGCGGAGAATTCCAAAGACATAAATTTGGAGGACAACCAAAAGCAAGGGGAATGTGGCCATCCGTTGCAATGGATCTTTCGGTAAGATGGTGTAGTGCCTTTGTTAAGATAGACGTAATGGGAACCATGTTGCGCAATACTAAGCGCCTGCAAAACAAAGATATTGTTGTTTGTACCGGTGAAAGGCATTTAGAAAGCGAATTAAGAGAAACTTACACTGAGATCAATCCTTATGGTCAAAAACTCATTAAAAAGCGTAAAACAATCTCCTGGAGGCCGATTTTAACCTGGTCACACCAGGAGGTATGGGATTACATGAAAAAACATAACGTCCAGCCGCATCCAGCCTATATGTTAGGTTGGGGTCGTTGTAGTTGTCAAACCTGTATTTACGGCCAAAAAGACGCATGGGCATCTATTATGGATCTTAATCCTGAAAAAATCGCTAGGATAGCGGAGCTGGAGATCCAAATGAATTTTACCATGTATGATAACAAAACGATTTATGATAAATTGGAAAATGGCTCCAGCTGGGTAACGGATAAAAGCGATTACTGGAAAAAGCAAGCTACTGAAAATTTTGACGCACCAATTGTTGTCGAAAACTGGACTATGCCTCCAGGAGCAAATAATATGGAAAACTGTGGAGCTGATTAGAATATGAAACTTTGGATAGGACAACTAAATGACGTTTATAGTGAAAAGGAATGGAAGCGCCTGCATCCTAACTTTTTAAAAATTCGTGATGCCATTTCCAAAATAACCAAAGGAACTTTTGAAACTGAAAATCAAAAAATTAATGTTTTAGACTCTGCCGTATTTGATGCAATTGCTGAAATAAGACCAAAATCAGACCGCAAAGTATCAAAGCTGGCTAGAGCCAAAGATGCATACATGGAGAAACACAAATCAGAGAGCTACAACATGCCCGTTAATCAGGCATCATCCGGCAAAGGATTAAATCCAGAAGAAATTGAAAAACATCAAATTGTTAAAATGGCAGACGTAAAAAAATGTAGAACATGTGGAAAGGCATTTGATGAAAGTGCCCAATCAAATAAAGTTTATTGTGATAGCACATGCAGAAAAGAATACAATAAACTAATGGCCAAAGAAATAGCTGATAAGGTGAGATCAGAAGGTTTAATTCTTGATACAGAGGTTGTAGTTATTGAAGAACAAGACAACATTGAAAAAGGAGCTACCGGACGCTTATATGATTTCAAATATGATGATGGTGTAGCAAAAGGGCGTGTACATTTCGGAAAAGGCCCGAACAAAAAAGATATTCGTGAATTGGTCCCAGTGTATGCTTTGGCCCCTAGAGAAGAATTTACAGAGGCCCAAAAAGAAGCAGCTGAGCATCCAGAAACATTTGAGAAAATTCAAAAGGGCGAAATTAAAACTGCAGAAGATCTTGGAAAGTCAATTGCTGCTGAGCACGAAAAAATTGAAGTAAAAGAAGAAGTAGAGCTCCCCAATTCGGCAGATGAATTTGATGAAGCCATAATGGAACAAATTGAGCCGCATGATAATTGGGTTGGTCACACCATTAAGGAACGTGAAGTCAAAAAGCAGATATCGGATTTAATTCAAGGTGGAGATCCAGACGAGCGCGAATCCGCAATCGATAGAATATTTGAAAAGTATAAATCGAGATCTTCATCTGCAGGAAAGAAACCTTTTGACCTGATTACAACTTTTGCAGGTGGCGCCCATGTGATTTCTGATCGAAATAGAGAAGAAAATGGCGATTATAAAAAAGTTGCGCATGTTAGCACAAAAGACGGCATAAAATGGCTATTCCCAATGGCCGAGAAAGATTCGGAAGTTCAACGATACGCTGAAAGCCTTCTTGAAAGATTGAAACAAGAAGAAATTGAAAATGCGCAACCACCGGTTGCGCAAACTGACACGCCAGATCAATCTGAACTTGAAACGCTAGAAACAAGTCAAATCGATATCACTGCTACTCCGGAAAAGAAAAAGGATTATTACGAAATTAACAAGCAGATAGAAAAGCTGCTGCAGGAAAAAGGTAATGGTCCTTATTCTCCGGAAGAAAAAGCGTTTTTAGCAAAGTTTAGCGGATATGGAGGGCTTCATGAATATATGCCTTTGGAGGAACGTAAAGACACAAAGATCCTTTACGAATTTTTCACACCGGTAAAAATTGTGCAAACAATGTGGGGCCTAGCCTACAAATATGGCTACAAAGGCGGACCGGTACTGGAACCTTCTGCCGGTACCGGCGCATTTATTCAATTTGCGCCTAGAGACGCGGAAATAACCGCGTATGAACTGAACCCAATATCTGCCAAAATTTTGAAGATCCTTTATCCAAATGTAAATGTGATCAATAGCAAATTTGAGAATGCATTTATTGAAAACAGAAAATCAGTTGGATCCAAAGTCGAACCAAAATATGACCTGGTTATCGGAAACCCTCCATTCGGAAAGTTTAGCGGAATGGAAGCCGCATTTGAAAAGAAGCACACTAAGGCCGGAAATTACATTGATTATTTTATCACCAGATCTTTAGACGTTCTAAAACCTGGTGGATTATTAGTGTTTATTGTAGGAACCTCAGTTGAATCGGGTGGCGTTCCTTTTCTGGAAAGGGATTTCGTAAAGGCAAAAAAAGACATTCGAGACAAATCCGCACTATTAGATGCTTACAGGCTTCCAAACGGCGTTTTTGATCGAACCAATGTATTAACCGATATCATTGTATTACAAAAGAAATAGTATGGACGCAAACGGTAAATTGACAAAGCTAAAAGAGCTCATTAAAGCTGAGCTAGAACTATGTGATGCCTCAACTACTCCATGGGTATGTAAAACCAAGGAAAACAATTACGGTAAAGTCGAAAACCTCATAGTTGACAGAGTGGTGAATAACGGTGACTCTATCAATTCAGCTATTATTGATATTGAACGTGAGTATAACTTAAATAAACAAAACGATTAGTGGAAAAAGTAGGATCTATCCGACCGGAATTTGTAAGCGGACCTATTCTCTATGGAAAGGAAATAAATTTGTTTCTTCCAACCAACGAACAGAGAAAAGGCCAGTTTGCTATTGTGGAGCTCGAAGATATTTTAGCTTCTCACAATCATCATTCATTTGGTGACACTATCGGATATCCTAAAACTGATAAAGGTCAGAATATTAACGATCGTAATTATACTGGAGATCTATCCGCGCAAGCAGCTGTACGTGGATATGCTCAGAACTTAATTCCAGAACGTGTTATTTCAACAAGCCGTGAAGAATCCGGAACACCTGTAATTACTACAGACGGATTTGTTGTTTCCGGAAATAACCGTACCATGTCTATGAAGTTGGCTGCCGAAGAATATCCGGTCAAGTATGACAACTATAAAACGTACCTGGTAGAAGAAGCTGCTGGATTTGGTTTTAATCCTTCTACAATCAGGTCTGTAGTAATGGGCGAAAGCGTTGTAGACGAAAGATATCCTGGAGAAACCTTTAGAGATAACAAATACATTCAATTTGAAAACCCTGTCTTAATCAGGTTTGATTACGACTTTCCGGAATACACTACCGGAGAAATGGCCAAATACAACAAAGGCAGCATGAAAATTGAAAAGATGCTTGATAAAGTGATCAAATTATCAAAGATCTTGGAAGCGTCTCCCCAATGTACAGAAATCATTGCTGGTATTATTGGCCAGTACGAAAATGCAAGCGAATTTTTTGAAGTAAGAAGATCTCAAAAAGAATTAGCTGAGCAGCTGATCAATTGCAACATATTAACCCGTCAAGAATTGCCGGCATATTTTGATAATGGAACATTTACCAGGGTAGGAAAGGATTTTGTAGAAAATCTTTTGGCAGCCATGGTCCTGAGCGAAAACGCTTTAATTGCCTCCAATAAACCTGGAGTCAAAAAATTCAGGAATATTATCATCACAAGTTTGTTAGTGCTTACAAAAAACGCTCAGCTAGATCCAGGATCTTTAAAAGACGCAATTAACCAGGCGCTTATTCTCCAGCTGAACATTGTTAATTCCGGATTAGATTTTAAAGATTATATGCTGCAGACCGGTTTATGGGAGCAAAAGATAAACTACAAAGCCGCCTATCTGAATCGCCTATTATCAAAAGGGCAAAGAATTTTTAAAGGATCCATTGAAGGTTATAATAAAACTTTATTTGAAGGATCTGCAAGTATCGGAATGTTCGGTGATCAGCCTACGCCGGAATCCGCTTTTGAGTTTTACGTGATCAATGCAATCGATCCGGAAGATAAAACAGTGATAGAGCATTCAGGTAGAGTTACACAGGATCCAGTGGAGCTTAAAATGCCAACTGAAAAGAAAGATAAGAAAAAAGCCCGTGCACGCGCACGCGCGAGAATTCGGGTTTTAGAACTTAAAAATGACTGACGAGAAACCAAATAAAAAGCACTGGTACCAAAAAGCGTGGGGTAAAGTGGTTGCAACAATTTCTGTTATAACCATACTTGCCGGTATATTTCAGGCAACGTATATGGCTACTGAGTTTTGGTATGAATATCAGGCCATGCACGCTGAAGTTGAAAAATTAACTCAGGAAAAACAAGAGCTGCTTCGCCGCCTGGAAGTGCTCGAATATTATGTTGACCGCAAAAAGAAGTCCTACCAGGTAGGATTTAGAGTAGTTGTGGTATCAGATGAAGATACCGGATTACATGTTAAAAGGAAAAAATATCGTGAATGGAATGGTGAAGAACACACGGTATATAGAGATAAGTTACTGTCTGACCAAGAGGGGTATGATTACTACTTCTGGATTGACAGTTTAGGAAATAGAAATTACTGCTGGTAAAAATTTGAAAGATGGCAATATTATCAAACGATCCATTGGCTATTGAAAAGCTACAACAAAAGATTAAAGATCTTGAAGCGCAAAGAAAGCGCAACAACAAGATCAATAAATTGGTGCGCAAAGACGACATTGAAGGCCTGGCAGCAATGGGGTTTTCCAATATGGAAATTGAAAAGCTCATGACTGGAGATTTTATGGGCAGAAAAGGAATTCCTGCTTATGTAAATCAAAACATTTCCGGAAACATCCGATCGGCAAAGGAACGTATTGCCATGATTGAAAAGCGCCAGCAAATTGTAAAATCAGGCCCTTCTGAAATTGAGCTAGAGTCAATTAGAATTGAATTTGATGAGGAAGATGATCGTTTAAGACTCCATTTTGATCATATCCCAGATCCAGAAGTAAGATCTGCTATTAAAAGCCGTGGGTTTAGATGGTCGCCGCGTAATAAAGCGTGGCAGCGCCAAATAACGGACAATGCCAAAAAATCAATGGAGTATTTCCTAAAGGACCAATATCCGGAAGAATACAAATTGTATCTGCAGAAAAAAGATGCTCCATCCGAGGAACCGGAGAAAAAAGAAAACACCTGGGAAACATTTACCCAAAACATCATGCAAATGATTGAAGATCGCATGGGTAAAACACATGATCAGGCTTTATTCATAGTTCAAGAAAATACCGACATCCTCAAAGGGATTTACGGAGCTAACCCAGAAATGGAAGTGGAGAAAGGATATGCGATTTTTAAAGAAAAGCTCGATAAGTTAGAAGCTGAAAGCCGCGTTGAATGGGAAAAAGAAGTAAAAGACTACATAAAGCTCCAGGCAAAAGTAGATGAAGATACTGCAGCACAATTGATGGCCGAAAATGCCGAGATTTTGGACCAGGCCAGAAAAGAAGGCACAAATGAACTTTTTACTGCAGAAAAACTTATTGAAAAAATGCCACCACCGGTAAAAGAAGTTCCGGAAGATTCAACAGATCTTTGGAGACTTGGTACCAGCATTTTTCAGGAACACGAAGAAAAAGTCCTTGGAACACCTTATGCGGCTACTGGCCTTCGTGGACCAATTACACTTTATGAAGGAGATATTAATGACTTGGACAAAATCAATGTTCCTATGGACTGGCTTGATCAACAAGATCCGGAAAGCCTTTTCATGAGTCAAGAACATGTTGAGATTGAAACGGAAGAAGAAAAGCAACCAGAAGTGGAGCTCACTGCAGAACAATCCGAAAATATTGACAAAGCAATTGCAACCGCCGAAAGCGATATTGCTAAAGAGTTTCTGAGAAAATCGGAAAGCAAGAAAGCATCTGCTAAAACAGCAATCGACCTTAACCTGCTTTCATTCAACGACATTTTGAATGATCCAAAATACAATGGATCCATTTCTCCGGAGGAACTTAAAGTTTTCATTTGGTACAAATGGTATATCGGTCAAGGATTAAGCGGAAAATGGCTTGATGTCTATAATCCTGAAATTGATCACACTGATCAACAAACCGTTGAATGGATCAAAAAGGGATTAGTTTGTTTTCTGGATGGAGATCTCATGCCGGCATACCTTTATTTTGCTGAAAATGTTTATGAACGTCAAGATCAATTACAAAATGATCGTGACATTATTGTTCAGAAATATGGCCAAGAGGTTTTTGACGCACAAAGCGATCGATTAGGCGAAATGTATCAGAGGTTGGTCGATAATCGCCTAAGAATATCAGAAGATCTTGAAAATCCAATGCGTTTAGTAATTAAGCCGATATCGGATTTTGCATACGATTACTACATCACTATGCTGGCAGATGAAAAGCCATTCAAGGTAAGGGCTTCTCAAAGGCAAGCTGACTACGGCCAGCCAGATTTTTTGAAAACAGAAAATTATTCTGATAATCAAAAAGCTACCTACCAAAGTTTATCTCTTATTGACGCCTTCATTTACTGGATGCAGGAAAATCAAAACACTATTCGTTTCAAACGCGGAATGAACTGGAGAATGATTTACACTATTTACCTGCAGGCAGGCAGAAGGCCATCCGATACAGACGAAACCGTTTGGCAACGTCAAAAAGCAATCGCTAAATCAGAAGGCGATCGCCTTTTCAATCAATTTTTGGCTACCGGCATTAAAGATTCAGATCGTGAGGCAATTGAGATCTTCTGGAACAAGAAGTACAATAGCTTTGTTCCAATTGATTATAACAAAGTACCTATTGCCTTTGATGTTTCGGCATTTTATCAGGGCAAACCAATGGAGATCCGTGAAGAAAAGCGAGACGCGATCGCATTTGGATTTAATGAAGGTGCTGCGTGTGACGCTTACGGAGTTGGAGTAGGTAAAACATGGGCCGCTATTTTCCAATTCGGACAATTTATGGACGCCGGATATTGTAAACGTCCATTTGTAGTAGTTCCTAATCAAACTTATAAGCAGTGGCTAAGTGAAATTGGTGAAATAATGCCACAAATACCAATCAATGACCTCTACAACTTATCAAAGAAATATATTGATAAGCTGAAAAATGACAAAGGCGAAATAATGCCGGTACCGGAAAACTCCATTTCGGTTATGACGTATGAAGGCTTTTCAAATCTAGGCTTTAATGAGAGCACCCGACAAGATCTGGTTGGACAGCTTGCAACTATTTTAGAACAGGGAGATCCTATGGCCATGAGTGCCCGTAAAGTTTCATCTTTTCAGGAAAGATTAGAAGAACTTGTTGGAAAAGGAATTGAAGGAACCATGGTTAATATTGAGGACCTTGGATTTGATTACGCATGTTGGGATGAAGCGCACGCCATGAAAAAAGTGTTCACTTCTGTTAAATCTACAACAAAAGGTGACAACGAAAAACAATTCAAAAACTATGAAATTACTTCTGGTCAACCATCTGCAACCGCATTAAGAGGGTTCATGATCAGCCAGTACATTCTTAGAAATAATAATGAGCGAAACGTTCTGCTTTTAACGGCGACTCCATTCACCAATTCTCCGCTTGAAGTATTCTCAATGCTTTCCATCATTGCTTATAATAAGTTGCGTGAAACTAACTTAAATAATCTTAATCGATTCTTTGACACATACGTTCATGTTGAAACTGAGCTCGTAATTAGCGCCGGTTTAACTCCGGTAAGAAAACAGGTATTTAAAGGATTTGACAACCTTAAATCCCTGCAGAAGCTAATTTTCAGATTCATTGATTACAGATTAGCCAAAAATCTTAAACGTCCAGATCTGTATGTTCTTCCGTACAAAGGACGAATGGTAGATGGTGAATACTTGCCGGCAAATGAAGATGAACAGGTAAATACAATACTCCCAATGACCGATCAACAACAAGCATGGATGGAAGATATCCGCGCCTATGTTGAAGGATCTTTGGATCTGAAAGCCATTTGTACTTATGATCTTCCGGATGAAGATGAAGAACCAGATGGAATTGAAGCCGCTACTCCTTATGCTCAGGTTAATCCGGATATGTTAGAAGCGGATGAGAAGTCAGGAGCTCGAACATTAATGGCCGTTAATATGGCCAGAAACCTGGTTTTAAGCCCTTATTTATACCAATGTAGTAATTTACCACGTCCAGACTACAAACAATACATTGAGAGCTCACCAAAGCTACGATTTACTATGGGGTGTATTGATACGGTTAAAAAGTATCATGATGCTGAGGGTACTCCTATGTCTGGACAAATCATTTACATGAACTTAGGAGTAGATCTATTTCCACTTGTAAAAGAATACCTGGTAAAAGAATTAGGTTTCAAACCGCATGAAGTAGGTATTATATCTGCCAAAATGAAACGCCCTAAAGGCGTAAGTCAAAAGGATGCTAAGCAAAACATTCAAAATCAATTCTTAGGCCAAAAGTTCAATGAAAAAACATTGGAGTTTGATCCTATTCCGGATAAGGACCGAATTAAAGTATTGATTGGATCTCCATCCATTAGAGAAGGAATGAACCTGCAGAGATATACTACAGTGCTTTATAACCTAACAATCGACTGGAATCCAAGCGACCTGGTACAGCTTTATGGACGCCTTCACCGTCAAGGAAATCTTTTTGCAGCTGTGCGTGTTGTTAATCCATTGCTAGAGAATAGTATGGACGCTTTCATTTTCCAAAAACTGGAAGAAAAGACAGCTCGTATAAATGCCATTTTTAATCGAGACGGCAAAACCAACTTCTTCCGTACAGAAGAATTTTCTCCAGGAGAATTGAAAAAGGAGCTCATTAGAGATCCGCGCTCATTAGCCCAAATGATAGTTGATGAAGAAAAAGAACAGATCCAGGAGGAAAAATCGGAGTTTGAGAACAATATCAAAATTGCTCAGGATATCATTGAAACAATCAACATGATTGACAGATCTAAATCCTGGACCATTGATAAAGTTGAAAAATATAATCCAAAAGCTGCTGGTACCGAAAGATCTTTGAACACTTACATTACGCTTTCCGAAAAGCTCATGCGAGATCAAAAAGACAAAAATGGAAATCCGATCGAATATTCCCATCCTTTCCGTTTTGTTGATCTTAGAGCTGGCCTAAGAAAGCTAGAGAGACAACGCAAAGTGTTTTTAGATCCTAGAGGCATTCCGGAAGATCCAAAAGCAATTGAGGCCTACATTGAAGAAGAAAAAAAGAACCTGGACGGATTTAACGAAAGGATCCAGGAAGCAGAATCTTCTGAAAATATCGATCGCATTGCTCAGCAAATTGAAAAAGATCGAGCAGCTGCCAAATATAAACCAGCATCTATTCCGGAAAGAATTGCTGAATTTGCAAAACTGAATCATTTGCTTTCTGATAAGAGAGTAGATGATGTTAAAAAAGTACCTTCCAAAACTCCAGATAAAAAGAAGCCTGCAGATCTCCAAAAAGCTAAAGCGAAAGCCCGTGCACGCGCACGCGCTAGAATCCGTGTTTTGGAGCTGGAGACAAAAGAACCGGCTAAGAAACCGGCTAAGAAGTCGGCTAAGCTAAAATTTGAAGATCTTCCAAAAGGACTAGAAAATGAATACATGACTGCCGGTATTGACATTGAGCAAAAAAGCATTACTGGTGGCGATCGTACAGATTTAAACAATCTTCCGAGATTTTATAATAATACCTGGAGATCTCACAAAAAAGCCTGGACGGCGCTAGTAAATGCATTTCATCCAGAAATGAAAATGTACGAAGCCATGGGTATTTTGAGCGAGAATGGTGTTAAGGTAAGATCTTATTTGAGTATGGATTAATGCCAGACTATACTTCGACATATCGAACATTATTATCACTATTTGATTATACCGGCACCTGGTCAAAACCATTTGAAGATGCTGGCTGGAATGTTATTCGTTGGGATATTCAGCTGGACGAATTTATGGATATCAATCTTTTGGAAGATGCTGAAATGGTCCTGAATATGTTCGAGAACGTGGACGGCATATTAGCTGCAGCTCCATGTACCGATTTTGCAAGTAGTGGAGCACGTTGGTTCAAAGCAAAGGATGAAGCTGGCCAAACAGAAGAAAGCATGGAAATTGTTCGCCAGGTCATGCGCTTGGTAGATCTATTTGAGCCAACTGATCCGGATTATGAGGGTACCTGGTTTTGGGTGATAGAAAATCCGGTGGGTAGATTAAACACGCTTTTTCCGGATCTTCCAAAACCTAGATATTTTCAACCATACGAGTATGCCGGTTATCTAAATGTTACTCCAGCTCAAAAACGCAAATTGGATAAGATCCGAGAAAAGGACGGCAAAAATGTTACAGCTGCAGAAGCGGATCTGATACTAGACACCAATACATACACAAAGAAAACCGGACTTTGGGGTGAATTTAACATGCCAAAGAAAAAACCTATTCCTCCGGTACCAGGATCCGCTCAGGGAAGTGTTATGCAACGTTTTGGCGGATGCTCTATTGAAACGAAAAATGTTAGATCAATGACTCCGGAAGGATTTGCAAAAGCATTTTACCAGGCAAATAAAAATAGGGCCTGGAATCCGGATGATGATATTATTCTCATTGATGAAAGCATAGAAGAAACAATATCTCCAGCCGCAGAAAAAAGAAAATCTAAAGCTCGCGCACGCGCACGCGCGAGAATCCGCCTTTTAGAGCTCAACGAAAAAAAGGAGCTCACAGTATTATCTTTTGGCGGTGGCCAGGATAGCACAGCCTTGTTATATGAAGCTATCTACAATCCAAAATTTGCAGCAAAGTATATTAAAGGCGACTTTTTGGTGATCATGGCTAATACCGGCAATGAACACCGGCAAACCTATGAGCATGTGAAAAAAGTCATGGACCTTTGCTTAAAACATGGTATTCGTTTTGAATTTCTTCAACCTGATCAATGGGCAACCGAATCCTGGAGCGGTGGCTTGTTGGCTAAGTATGAGCGCGACAAAACTATTCCCATGGCCGGCGGAGTTAAATCATGCACGGTATCGCTAAAGCTGCAGCCTATTTATAACTTTCTTGACTCATACGTGCACCAGGTTTATCAAACTAAAAAATCTGGCCGTAAAGCAGCTCTAAAAGAATTTGCCAAAACGCATGGTAAAATCAATGTGATTGTTGGAATTGCTGCTAAAGAAGAAACTAGAATCTCTAATCCGGAAGATCAGCCAAAATGGATGCAACAATCAATTAACCTGGTTTATCCGCTCGTAGATCTTGGAGTTGATCGCGCCGGCGCTCAGGCTATTATTCAAAAATATGGCCATCCAGTACCGCTTCCATCTAACTGCATGATCTGTCCATTTATGAGTATGCAGGAACTTCTTTGGCTATATCGATTTGAGCCAGAAATGTATGCGAAAATGGTCCGCCTGGAAAAAGATAAACTGGAAAAAACTGAAAGGATCCATGAATTTGCCCTGCAGGAAGATTGGGAAGGTGCTGCAGCTGCAGGAGCTAGTGAAAAATTAATTGCAAGCCTCAAAGAAAAGGGAGTTCGAGGAAACCAAGGTATATTTGGAAACAAAACCGTTCCGGAACGACTTGAAAAGGCACAAAAGAAATATGGCCATTGGACAGATGAAGAACTTTATGAATACAAAATGTCGCATGGCCATTGCGTGAAAAGTAAATACTAATTTGAAAAATACAGTATCATGAAATATGAAATTAAGGAACTGATTGATCAGGGATTGGACGTGAGCTCACTTCCAAAAGATTATCAGGCAGATGTTGAAACAATTGAAATGCTTTCAAACGATTATACCACTCCGGATGATGAAGATA
>ERZ869936.428-NODE-428-length-40616-cov-8.161929_pt1 | contig 40616 bp, 49 predicted proteins | sample MGYA00520876_ERZ869936 | MGnify/ENA primary metagenome ERZ869936 (study PRJEB32218, sample SAMN09650985) | biofilter metagenome | isolation source: enrty point of leading RO module | place: Saudi Arabia: Thuwal, RO plant located on Red Sea | collected 2016-02-17 ... | reverse complement strand
CTTGCGCTGCCGCTCCAGGCGGTCTGCGTCAAGTGCGTGTGAGCGCAGACGTTAGAGCGCGTTAGGTATGCACTTCGTTGAAATAATCGGCGTTACCTTGGCGGCTTTACTTGCAGTCCTCGGATTGATCGGCGGACTATTGTCGCTTCCGGCTCAAGTGGCCAAATTTAGAAGAGATCGGCGGCCCCTCGGAGATCGTGGGACGCAGTTCTTTATTCTCAAGAGAGACGATTCGCCGGATCATGATGTCGCAGAGTTTCTTGTTGCAGACGATCTCATGCATTTCTTAAGTGCCTCTGGCAAAGCGGGCGGCGGCGCAACAACGCTTGAAGTTGAGGCTGTTGGAGAGTTCTATCGAGTACGCCATCAATATCCGAAAGGAGCGCTTGAGAATGGATTTCAAAAGGTTCCAAAATAGCCATGGTGCGGCGCTCTAACAATGCGCTGCACCCGCCACTTGACCCAGCCCGCCTTGCGCTGCCGCTCCAGGCGACCTGCGTCAAGTGCGTGTGAGCTTAGACGTTAGCTGGCGCTCAACCCTCCCGCAGGCGTTGACAGCGGTGTACAGTTGTACATACACTCCGTCTCATGGGCGTAGAGTGGGATCCTGCCAAAGCAGTCACGAATGCCCATAAGCACGGCGTTGACTTCGCGGACGCCGTCATTGCTCTTGAGGATCCGAACGCGATCACGGCCGAAGACCCGGACGCCGTTGGCGAGGAGAGGTTTATCTCCATGGGCATGGACCCCTATGGCCGGATTCTTGTCACGGCATTCGCACTCCGCGACAACAACATCCGAATCATCTCTTCCCGGAAAGCCTCGAAACAGGAGCGACGTCGCTACGAGGAAACGAAATGAGGAAAGAATACGATTTCAGCAAAGGGAAGCGTGGTGCGGTACTTCCCGCGTCGAGTGGCAAGTCTCGAATAACTATTCGTCTGGACGAGGACGTAATCAACTGGTTCAAGAAGCAAGTGCATGAAGCCGGCGGCGGAAACTATCAAACCTTGATCAACAAGGCTCTTCGCGCGCATATCGAGCATTCATACGAGCCACTTGAAGAAACGCTTCGGAGAGTAGTTCGTGAAGAACTTCGTGACGCCAGCTAACAACACGCTGCACCCGTCACTTGACCCAGCCCGCCTTTCGCTGCCGCTCCGGGCGGCCTGCGTCAAGTGCGGGTGAGCGCGGGCGTTAGGCGGCTATCTAGCTGATCATGGACTTCACCGACTGGGTTCCTTCCCTCACGACTGCGGGAGTAGTAGCTGCGGCTTTGTGGTTAGGGCGATCGCTACTGATCACACGCCTTAGGAACGCGGTACAGCATGAGTTTGATGCAAAGCTCGAGAGCCTCAAAACTGAATTGCGGGCTAGTGAGGAACAACTGAAGGCGGACCTGCGCAGAAAGGACGCGCAGATCGAGGCACTCCGGGGCGGGGCTCTTTCTGGTCTTGCCTCAAGACAGTCGTTGCTAGATAAAAAAAGGGTCGAGGGAATCGAAAAGCTTTGGTCGGCGGTCGTTGCAATGGGGCCCGCTGAAGTTGCATTAGCCTGGATGGCAACTGTGAAATTCGAGGCAGCCGCGAAGGAAACTGCGACGAACCCGAAGTTTCGAGAGATATTCGAAGTCATCGGTGGTTCGATCGATCTCGATAAAATGAAGCTGGCCAAGGCCTCTCATGTGCGCCCATTCGTTTCAGATCTATCTTGGGCGATCTTCTCTGCCTACCAAGCGATTGGTATCCATGCAGTTTCCCAACTGATGATGCTGAAGTCAGGACTTGGCCAGCCAGATTTTCTGAATACAGAAAAGGTTACAAGTCTGGTCGAAGCGGTTCTTCCCCACCAAGCCGAGTATCTGAGTCGCGCCGGCGCAAACGGATATCATTATTTAGTCGAAGAGCTCAAGACATTGCTTTTAGCACAGTTGCGTCATGACCTCAGAGGCGAGGATTTGGATCAGGACAGTTTGGATCGTTCGGCGAGAATCTTGCGGGAAGCAGAAGAACTCATGAGAGCCACGAAAAAGACTGAGGTCGCCGATGGAAATCAGTAACCGCCACATAAGCCGCCTAACAAATCGCTGCACCCGTCACTTGACCCAGCCCGCCTTGCGCTGCCGCTCCAGGCGGCCTGCCTCAAGTGCGGGTGAGCTCAGGCGTTAGGTCCCAATGAGAGCTGTCCTCGACCCGGCTCACGAAAGAATGCTTGCGGAGGTTAAGCGGCACGGTCATTTTACGGTCGGCCTGGTAGCCAAAGAAAAGATTTGGGAAAACGAGAGCGCGCATTTTTCGATCCACGACTCTGTAGTTGCCCCGCTATTGAAGGCTGCTTCTGAATGCTGGGCATATGGACTCGAGCCAAAGTCCGCTGTGTATTCCGCTGCTCAAAGGCTTTTGGAGCCGAAGCAAGGTAAATTTCGTGTCAGACTGACCGGGGACCCTGTCCATGGTCACGAGTTGTTCTGGAATGCTATCGGTGGAAAGCGGGGAAGTATTGTAATTATCGTTACGGCGCAACGCATCAGGCAGCTGTCCGTATTCAAGTATTGCCGAAACCTCTGGGTATTCGGCAACCTGGGCGCGGGGCATACACCTTCTGCGCTGCGATTCGCGAAGTCGATGGCGAATCGTGCCGATGTAGTTAATTTCATGCTATCGCGGAACAACGGGATCGAATGGCTCGATGTTCTGGCAGCTCCGCCACTTGCTGCGGAATTGTATTTACGCGCTTTCGACGAAGTAGAGAAAACCTGGTAGTAGCGGAGTGACCCGGCATCTTGCAATGCGCCGCACCCGCCACTTAAGCCGACCCGCCTTGCGCTGCTGCCCCAGGCGGCCCGCGCCAGGTGCTTGTGCGCTTCGTCGTTAGCCCATCCAGAAGGAGCAACCTGAAATGAGACGCCTGTGGCCCACGATCCTGATGCTCGCCAGTACTGCTGTCTCCGCTGCCGAACTCGAAGAAATCGTCGTCACCGGATCCAGGGTCGATGTCGATTACTATGAAATGCCCGCCGTGACGGTTACCAGGACAGCCGACTTCCTCGTCCAGAACATCCGGTTGGTAAACGACAGCCGCGCCCCGGACAGGCGCCGCGAGGAAATCCTTACAACAATCAGGAATCTGCTCGAGCGTGCGGATTCCATGCCCGGCATGGCCCTTTCGTACGGTGAGGGCTTTCTCGAGCCGATCAATCTAGACGACAACTCCCTGGAGCTTATCGAGGACAGGCAAAGGATCGACACGAGCTTCGTCGATATCTATGCGAAGGTCGAGCTGAACCAGGGACTATCCGTGAAGTCCCGGATCGCAGATTTGCGGGAGTTCATCGAGGGCTCGAGGAAGGACGGACGAACGGAGGTCCTGCCGCTCGGCGATATAGGCCTCAGCGTTATCGGTCCCGAACAATACCGGTACGAAATCATCCGGCGTATTGGTGCAGAACGGTCGAGAATCAGCGAGGCCCTGCAGGGTGATTGCGATTTCACGCTGAAGGGCCTGGAAGGACGAGTCCAGTGGGAGCGAACCAGCGTTTCGGAGCTGACGCTGTTTATTCATTACGCTATCGAAGTTTCGAATTGTGCCCGATAGAGCATAGCGAAACGCTGCGCCCGCTGCTTGACCCTGCCCACTTTGCGCTGCTGCTCCAGGCGGTCAGCGTAAGCCTCGGCTGAGCCTGGACGATGGGCCGCAGCGCCCGAGTCGTCGTGACCCTCCGCGGGGCTTCGGATGCCGGGTGGCAGGCCTGACCCCCAGTGCGGACGCCGCGCGATCCGAAAACCCGCCATGCGGGCTATCGAACCTGTTCGGCTGCCTCCGGGCCATTCCGGTCCCTGGCTTTTTCCTGCGCGAGGCCGTTCCGTTGCGTATCGACACGCGGGTGTCGCATCCGTGTCGTAGCCGTGTCGTCACGGGAAACAGACGCAGGGCGCTATGATGGCGCGATCCAGGCAGCGAGCGTCGAGGGAGACTTATGCAGGCCAACAGCGCCCGGATTCGGGAGTTGCGCAAGGCTCGCCAGTGGTCGCAGGAGCAGTTAGCGACGCTCAGCGGCCTGAACCTCCGGACCATCCAGCGGCTTGAATCGGGCACCAGGATCTCCGGCGAGTCCCTGCAGGCCCTGGCTGCCGTCTTCGAAGTGCCGGCCGAGACCCTGCTGCAGCGCGACGCTGAGCCTGGTGAATCGGCCCTCGTGGCAATGCGCGACGGCGTGATGCGCGGTCTAGAGTTTGGCGGCCATACGCCGCGGGTGGAGTTCTGGTGGTTCACGCTCGGCGTGTCGATGCTGCTGGCCCTGGCTACGCTGCTCAGCCAGTTCCCGGCGATGCTGCCGCTGCAGGTCGCATCCTTGCTCGTGCTGGTACCGTGGGTCGCGGCCTGCACCCGGCGCCTGCGGGATGCCGGACTCAGCCCCTGGTGGCAACTCATCGTATTTGTGCCCGTCGCAGGCATTCTGCTACTGCTCTACCTTCTTACCTACCCAAGCCGTTCCGGCTACGCCGTGGAAACGGCAGATCGATAACGACGGTCGCGCCGCCCGCTCCTGCGCCCGTGCAACGGGTCGAAACGATGCCTCGAAAATGTGTCGAGCGGTCGCGGTCTGCGAACGAGATCGTTTGCTCGGTGGCACAGTCGAGCCACACGAAGCACTGCATCCGCTTCCTGCCCCTGCCCGCCTTGCGCCGCCGCTCCGGGTGGTCTAAACCAATAATTGGGTGAGCGTTGCGGTCAGGCTGTTGCCGCGCAGGACATTGGCCAGGGGCCCTGGGGAGATTGTTATGAAATGCTCGGACCGTCGCTGGAAATCGTGGATCGTGCTCGTTACCTTCGCCGCCCTCGTGGGAGGTTGCTTCTCCGAGCCACCCGATCCCGATCCTATCCCTGAGGCGTGCGACAACATCGGTATCAAGGATTTCGTCGTAGTGCCGCCGACTCCGGTCGTGGGAACCGAGTTCGAATTCCAGTGGACCAGGGTGGGCGCGGTTCACATCATCGAAAGCGGACCAGGCATCGCCTTTATCCCCGGCAACTCGAATGTCACGGCAAGGCTGGAAACCGCGGGAGCGCTCGTTGCGGAGCTCGTCGAGCCCTTCGACTACACCGACTTCGGCAACGGGGAGGGGGAATTCGAACAGCCCGAAGAAATGAGCGTGGCCGAGCTCATGCCGACATTCGTTGACCTCGCGCCGGGCGAGTACATCGCTTCCCTGGAAGTAATAGGCAGCAGCGCGCCGGTCTGCGCGCCGCAGGGAACAAGCAATTCCGCGACGATAGAGTTTACGATCGGCCCAGGTTCGGCGTGTGCCGCTCCCGGCGTCACGCTGCTGGATCTCGAAATCCGCGACCTCGCGATCGCCGGTGACACGACCAGCATCGAATGGACGGTCGATTACAACGTCGAGTCCGACGGTAACGTCTCTCCGGGCTCCGACGTGGCGTTGGAGCATGCGGTTACCGTGACCGACGCCAACACGGGAACGACGCTCGGCTCGACCACCGTGAGCACGGCCGGGCTCATACTCCCGGGCGAGTCAGTGACCGAGACACTTCAGCTGATGTCTATCCTCAACCAACCTCCGCAGAACCCGGTTACGATACGGGTCGAGGTGATTCCCGGCCAAGCGGATGCCGAGTGCGGCGGCGCCGGAGAAGACCTCACGGCCAACAACACTATCGAGATCACCACGCAGTTATAGGCGATCGATCGCCCGGGGCGATCCGGGGCAAAGCAAGACGGGCCGCGCCCGCAGCTCGGCGACGATCTCAAGGCGCTCTCGTACCGAGCGCTGCAGCAGGCACGTCGCCGGCTGCAGTCGTTTTTCTATATCAGCGAAAGCAGTTGCCCATTAGAATTGCAAAGCATCGTCGGCACCCGACCTGAAGCAGTTTCTGCCGTTCGCCGCTCCGGGAGCACCATGTTCGACCACGTCGTATTCGGGGTTAGCGACTACGCTGCGAGCAAGGCCTTCTTCCTCAAGGCCCTCGAACCGCTGGGCGTAGCCGTAGCATCGGAGGGGTCGCTCGGACTCGAGCTTTGTTGTTCGGGCAGCGATGCATCATTGTGTATCCGCCGGGACGGCGACGCCGCGACGCATCTGCACCTGGCCTTCAAGGCAACGAGTCGCGAGCAGGTCGACGACTTTCACAGGGCGGCTATCGAGGCAGGCGCAACCGACAATGGTGCACCCGGCCTTCGCACCCGATACCATGCGCACTATTATGCGGCCTTCGTTATCGGTCCGGACGGGCACAACGTCGAAGTGGTTTGCCATGAGCCCGCGGCCTGATACGCCAGCACGGCTACCGGTGCGCTCCGGGCAGATTGCTGACAGCCGACAGGCAGTCTTCAGCCCGGACACCAGGACGCGCCGGTGATCCTGGAAGAATTACATCCTGCAGTCCTGGTCGCAGGCGCCGTGCTGCTGGTATTCAATCTCGTCGTGACCTGGGGCTTGATTCGCGACGATGGCGCGACGCTTTTCCAGAAATTTTGCCAGTTCTTCGTGATCTGGTTGCTGCCGCTGCTCGGAGGCGCTTTCATCCTGTCGTTGATCGGCTCCCATCACACGCGGGCCGAGATGAAGTCGATGGTTCCATTCCCGTTCTATCTCGTCGCGGGTAATCCGCATACGTCGAGTTCCGGTGGCAACCAGACGATGACGGCAGACTACCCGGTCGAAAGCGGGGGCGGGGAAGGAGCGTGTGGCGGCGACTGATGCGAGACGCCCGCCTGGCACGCTGCATCCTTTCCGACCGGGCGCGGCCTGCGCCTCTTGCGACAGCGTCGTCGGGCAACGCCGGCGCCCCGAAGACGCTCGCGGTCCGGGTATAGCGCCTGACGCACTATGGTACCTCGTGCTCGAGAGGACACCCACGAAGTGAACTGGCCACTCGGCAAGATCCTGCAGATCGGCGAACTGGTTGCGGCATTCGCGGTCGTCGTCTCCGTCGCCTTCGTCGTCGTGGAAATACGGCAGAACAGCGAAGCGCAGGTACAGGCGGCGACCCAGCAGGCGGTCAGCAACTACATCAACTCCCTCGAAAGGCTCGTCGACAACCCGGACTTCACCTGCCTGTACATCCGCGGTGCCCAGGACTACCGGTCATTGCGCGGTGACGAACGCTTGCGATTCAGTGCGTACTACATGTCCACCTACTACCAGCTGCAGGAGATGCTGCGCCTGGCGAGCGACGGGTCGATCGACGCCGACACCTGGTCCGGCTTCCACGCCCTGTTGACGGAAACGACGCGCTACCCCGGGGTCCGCCAGTGGTGGAGCGATCGTCGATACTGGTTCAGCACCCGCTACCAGGACTACATCGAAGCCCTGCTGCGCGAGCACGAGCCGATCGACAGCTACCTGTTCCAGGACAATGGTCAACAGGCCTGCGGCTGAGCAATGTGCGCGATGCCCTCGAACGATACATACTCACTGACCGGAGAGATTCCCTCGCCGGGCGAGTACCGGGCGCTCCGGGTCACGGCGGGCCTCAGCGCGAGAACGGGGGAGGCGGCGGCGCGCGGGCTGCCGAACTCGCTGTACGCCGTGTGCATTCGCGCCCACGGCGAACTCGTCGGCATGGGCCGTATCGTCGGCGACGGCGGCTGCAACTTTGAGATCGTCGACATTGCCGTGCACCCGCAGCATCAGCGCCAGGGGCTGGGCACGCGGATCATGGAGTCGCTGATGAGCTACCTGCGCGAGCATGCGCCGCCGTCGGCCTATGTCAGCCTGATCGCGGACGAGGGTGCTCCCGAACTCTACCGGCGCTTCGGCTTCGAACCGACGGCGCCGGCCTCCGTCGGCATGGCACTGCAACTTTGAAGCCCGCGGGTACCGTACAATGGCTGCCGGCCCTCACCGGTCCCGCCGTACAGGGCCGCGACCGGCACTCTGCGAATGCCCGGGATGGGCAGGCTGGAGATCGGCGCGCAGGAGCGGGCTTTCCGGGGGGAATGACCGGCCGCCGCCCGCCGGCCCGGTCGCGATAACGACAAGAAAAAAGGGGGAGTGCCAGTTTGCGACTGAAGCTATCCGAATGGGCGAGCGTCGCCGAGATCGCCGGCGCGTTCGCCGTGATCGTGTCGCTGGTCTACGTCGGCTACCAGGTGAACGACAACACCTCGGCCATCCGCTCCGCCGCGGCCAACGACGCGTCCGTCGCGATGCAGTCCTGGTACCTCGAGATGGGCAGCAACCCGCAGGCGAGCCGGCTCTGGTTCGACGCGATGACCAGCCCCGAGCCGCTGTCCACGCACGACGAGTTCCAGTTCATGATGATGATGCACGCCGTCCTGCTCGGCATGCAGAACAGCTACCTGCTCTCGCAGGAGGGCACGATCGACGCGGAGTTCCGCGAGGCGATCACGACCGCCATCGTCGCGGTCAAGGACCTGCCCGGCATGGGCCGCTACTGGCGGCAGCGGCGCGACTTCTTTCACGAGGGTTTCGCGGTCTACGTCGACGGCCTGCTGGCGCGCGAGGCCATCGAAACGCTCGACATGTACAAGCGGCCGGACCGGGTGCAGGACGGGTCGGGCACGGGCAAGGAATAGGCGTTGCCGATGATCCTCCGCCGCGTCGTCGAGCATGTCAGGACCCAGAACTGGACGGCGGTGGTTATCGACTTCGTCATCGTCGTCGTCGGAGTTTTCCTCGGCCTCCAGGTGCAGGAGTGGAGCGAGCGACAGGACGACCGCGAGCGGGAGACTCAGATCATCGCGGACATGCTGGCCGATCTCGCCATCGATCGCTCGCAGTACGCCAACGGCATCAACATGTCGCTCCGCCGGGTGGCCGCTGCCAACGCCTCGCTCGAAGGGGCCGGGTTGCCGTCGCTCGCCTTCGGCTGGGAGATGCCGAGCACGGATATCGTCGATTACGCCTTCGATTTCTCGCTGGTACCCGCGGTCTCCGCGGCCGAGCGTGACAGGCTGTGGACGGACGTCGTCCTTGGTTATTTCCCGACGCCGAGCACGTCGACCTACGACGCGATCGTCGGCGCCGGAGACGTCCGGGTGATCCGGGACCGGGACCTCGTCAGGGAAATCCAGCTCTATCGCAACCTGACCGGCGGCCTGATGCAGCAGAACGAGAAGATCTTCGCCATCCGCGCCAATGTCCTGGACGTCGGTGTGGGCTTCGGCCTGGCGCCCTTCGCGGAAATGCCCGCCGCGGAGTACTACCAGCTGGTCGCGCGCGAGCCGGAACTCGCGGCAGCCATCCGGCTGCAGGCGACCTTCGCCATTTTCCACCACGGCGAGATCGCGAGCGCGGATGCGCGCGCCGCCCGTCTTCAGGGCCGCCTGCAACGCTACCTCGCGGTCCCGGACTGATGCGCAGCCGGGGGCCCGATTCGACAGCCCGACCTTGCACCGGGGAGAGTCATGCATTCATCGGCACGCCGTAGTTTCCTGCAGGTCCTCGCAGCGAGCCCGCTGCTCGCCGCCACGACCGCCGGTCGCCTGCTGGCCGAGGAGTCGCTCGATGCCAGCCGGCTGCCCGATTTCCTGATCGATGCCCCCGAAGACGCGCTGGACGTCTTCGACTTCCACGCGGTCGCGAAGCACAGGCTGCCGCCGGCGCACTACGGATACCTCGCCACCGGCACCGACGGCAACGAGACGCTGGCCGCGAACCGGCGCGCTTTCGAGGACATCTACCTGCGCCCGATGCGCATGGTGGACACGAGCGGCGTCAGCCTGGAAACGAGACTGCTCGGCGAGCGGCTCGCCTCGCCCGTCGTGCTCGCGCCGGTCGGCAGCCAGCGCGCCTTTCATCCCGACGCGGAGCTCGCGACCGCTCGCGCCGCGAAGGCCCGCGATCGCCTGCAGATGCTGTCGAACGTGACCTCGAACCCGATCGAGGACGTCATCGCGGCCCGCGGCGCGCCGGTCTGGTTCCAGCTCTACCCGACCGGCAACTGGTCGACGGCCCGGACCATGCTCGAGAGAGCCGAGCGCGCCGGCGCGCGCGTCGTCGTGCTGACGGTCGATCTCAACTCCGGGAGCAACCGCGTCATGCTCGGCCAGTACCTGCGCACGGACGACCGCGACTGCTCGGCCTGCCACGGCACGGGCAGCGTCGAGGATTTCCTGCGCATGAACCCGATGTACCAGGGCTCGAGCGTGACCTACGCCGATTTCGACACCTCCGGCATGACCTGGGACTACCTCGACCGGATGCGCAGCGTCACGTCGATGAAAATCGTCGTCAAGGGCATCGTCACCCGCGAGGATGCCGCGAGCGCGGTCGCGGCCGGCGCGGACGCCGTCTATGTCTCGAACCACGGCGGCCGCGCCGAGGCGAGCGGCCGCGGCGCCATCGAGAGCCTGCCCGAGGTCGTCGCCGCCGTGGACGGCCGCGTGCCGGTCCTCGTCGACAGCGGCTTCCGGCGCGGCACGGACATCTTCAAGGCGCTGGCGCTGGGGGCGGACGCCGTGGGCATAGGCCGGGCCTACATCTGGGCGCTGGCGGCCTTCGGCCAGCCCGGCGTCGAGAAGCTGCTCGAGATGCTGGATGCCGAGCTGTCGATGGTGATGGGACAGGTAGGCGCAGCGAGCATTGCGGACATCGGCTCGCAGCACGTCGGCGCGCGCGGTTAGCAACGACCTCCCGGTGCGGTAAACCGCGACGGGCGCAGGCCGAACTTGTTTCGCCCAGCTACGGGCGTGTCTGGCCCCGCATATCCCTGCCCCGGCAGGCTAGAATGACCGCAGACGCCGACCCGTGACCCGAATCGGTCACGCACAAGAACAAGGTGGTGACGCGATGCCCGTATCCCGAGTCGTACACGCCGCCGCCCTGGCGGCCCTGATCGCGTCAGCCGCGGACGACGTGAGCGCTGCGGACGAGGAGCGACCCGCGTCCGAATGGGGACCCGCCGACGAACGAGGCGCCGCCAACCGGATCACGCCCGGCAAGGTGCTCGAGGCGACCGCCCTGATCACGGCAGGCCACATCTACGAGCTCGGCCGGGTCTACGAGGCCGGCATGCCGCTGTTCCCGGGCCGGCACTACAGCCTGACCATCCCCGGCTCGCCGACCGGCGGGCCGATCGGCAACAACAACATCCTCTACCATGACGAGATGATCAGCGGCCAGCTCGGCCAGGTCGGCACGCAGTTCGACGGCCTCGGGCACATCGGCAGCCGGGTCGAGGGCGAAGACGTGTTCTACAACGGCTTCCGCCGCGAGGACTTCGGTAGCGCGTTCGGGCTGACGAAGCTCGGCGTCGAGAAAGCCGGCGTGTTCGTGACGCGCGGCGTGCTGATCGACGTCGCGGCCTACAAGGGCGTCGAGCGGCTGCCGGTCGGCACGGTCATCACCGCTGCGGATCTCGAGGGCGCACTCGAACGGCAGTCCGTGACCGTCACGGCAGGCGACGTCGTGCTGATCCACACCGGCCACGGGTCGCTGTGGATGGTCGACAACGACGAGTACAACCGCGGCGCGCCGGGCATCGGCATGGAGGCCGCGCTGTGGCTGGCCGAACGAAAAATCGTCATGACCGGCGCGGACAGCTGGCCGGTCGAGGTCATCCCGTCGGAAGATCCCGACCTTGCGTTCCCGGTGCACCAGGAGCTGATCGCGCGGCGCGGCATCTACAACATCGAGAACCTGGACCTGGCGCGGCTGGCGGCGGACGAAGTCTACGAGTTCGCGTTCATGTTCGCGCCGGTCAAGTTCAAGGGCGCGACCGGCTCGCCCGGCAACCCGATCGCGATCCGCTGACCTGCCGGCTGCGGGAATCATCGAGCCTTGCTCCTACGCCGCATCATCGGCCATACGAGGGCACAGAACCCGACCGCCATCGCGATCGGCTTCGTCATCGTCGTGGTCGGCGTGTTCATCTTGTGGCGCATCGACGGCGCTGCGAACCGACCCGGAGCCCGCGCGCTGCGTCGCCGCGGCCGACCAGCGCCCGCCGATGTGAATACAATGTTGCCGCAGCTGGTAATGAAACTATGATGCAAGGCCAATTCGACGATCCCTGTTACCGACCGCAACCGGCGATTCCCGGTGAGAGAGGCACATTGATGCGCAGCATTGCCCTGGTTCTCGTCGCCTCGACGCTTGCAGCCTGCGCGGTCCCGGTGTCGAGCGTGTCGAGGCCCGACGCGTATTTCGACGCGATCACGCCGGGCACCGACGCTGCGTCGCTGTTCGCCGGCGACGAAGCCGTCCTGTCCGACGAGGCGATCGGCAGGATCCTCGAGTACGACTACGCACCTCCGCCGCTGAGCCGGGTGGCGCTGATGCCGTTCGGGCGCGAGGTCTGGTCCGAGTGGTCGGAAGAGCTGGCAGTGGCGTCCGAGCGGATGCGCACTGACGTCCTCGGCCGGCTGATCGCCTCGCCGCGCGTCTACGATGCTTCGTACCTGCCCTCGATCCTGATACCCGAGCAGAAATCGGTTCCGCGGCTGCGCGAGGCGGCGGCCCGCTACCAGGCCGACCTGCTGCTCGTGTACCGGAGCTACTGCCGCAGCTTCGAGCGCTACCGCGTGTTCGCGGCGGACCAGTCGCGCGCCTACTGCGGCGTCGAGGCCGTGCTGCTGGACACGAGGACCGGGCTGGTGCCCTTCACGACGGCCGTCCTGAAGGCGTTCGAGGCCAGCGAGAACGACAGCGACATCAATTTCCGCGAGACGGTGCTCAAGGCCCAGCTGGGCGCTACCGAGGATGCGCTCGCCGACGTCGCGGGCGAGATCGTCCGGTTCCTGGCAGAGCACTGAGCAGACGATGGCGCGGCCGGAAACGCGATCCGAATTCACGGCCCGGCTGCGCCGGCCGAAGCACCCGGGCGGCAGCGACTGGGCCTTCGTCGTCTTGCCACGCGAAGCCAGTGCCAGGCTCCCGCGCCGCGGCCGCACGACGGTGACGGGCGCGATCAACGGGCACGGCTTCAGCGCCCTGCTGGAACCCGACGGCCGGAAGAGCCACTGGCTGCGGCTGGACGACGCGCTGCTCGAGGCAGCGGATGCCGTCATCGGCGACGAGGTTCGCTTCGAGATCTCGGCCGTCGAGCAGGAACCCGAACCGCAGGTACCCGACGACCTCGCACGGGCGCTGGCGGTCGCTCCGGACGCCCGCGCCACCTGGGACGCGACAACGACGATCGCCCGCCTCGACTGGATACACTGGATCGTGTCGGCGAAGCAGGCGGGCACTCGCGCGAAACGCATCGGCGACGCGTGCGAGATGCTCGCAGCGGGAAAGAAGCGCGTCTGCTGCTTCGATCCCTCCGGCGTATACAGCAAGGCCTTCAGCGCCCCGGAAGCCGATGACTAGGCGCGACCCGCCGTCGCCGCACTCGCGCCATCGGCGGTACGCGCCGGGCCGGCGGGGCTGAGGGCCAGGCCCGTGGCGAGAATCCCGGACTACGAGAAGTACTCGATCGCGGAGCTGTACCAGGCCCTCGATTCGATAGCCGTCGACCGCTACCCGGAAATCTTCGCGGCGCTGAAAGCCGAACTCGACACGCGCGAGCCGACCTCGAGGGTCGAGCTGGAGGACTGCTATTACCGCCTGGACAAGAAGCGCTGGCCCGAATACGAGGAACGGCTGCGACTGCAGATCGAGCGCATGGGGGCGGGGACCCGCCTCGCGGTCCCGGTGGTTACCGAGAAGAACAAGTACCGGACGTTCTGGCGCAGGGTGTTCGCGCAGATCGTGGACGCGCTGATCTTCGTGATCCCGGCGCTGGTCGCCCTGTCCGTAATCGCCCCGAAGTTCGAGGACCCGCAACTCGTAAACGCCTACGTCAACGAAGCGCTGCAGTTCATGCTGCTCGCCTACTTCATCGTCATGCATGCCCGGTACGGCCAGACTCTCGGCAAGATGGCGACCGGAGTCAGGGTCATGGACGTGTCCGAGGAACGGCCTGTAAGCTGGTTCCAGGCCGTCATGAGGGATTCGGTTCCGCTGGTACTCGCGCTGGCATCGACGATATTCCTGCTGGCCTTCGGCACGAGGGTCGAGGACGGCGGATTCACGGGTACGAGTGCCCTCGTCGCGAACTCCATAGGCTTCATCATGGCCTCGTGGGCACTGGCGGAGTTGATCACGATGCTGTTCAACAGGAAGCGCCGCGCGGTTCACGACTTCATCGCGGGCACGGTCGTCGTCCGGGCTTACTGAAGGCATGGATACGCCGTCTCCAGCGCGAACCGGGCGATGCCAGTGCGGCGCAGTGCGGTTCGAGCTCGCCACCGAGCCGACCGACGCGAGCTTCTGCCACTGCTCGATCTGCAGGCGGCTCAGCGGGTCCGCCTTCTCGGCTTTCGCCGAGATTCCGGCAGCCGGGCTGCGCGTTGTGCGCGGCGCGGAGCAGGTGGCCGCCTGCAGGGTCACCGAGCGGCTCACGAACCGCTTCTGCGGCACCTGCGGCTCGCCGCTGTTCAGCGAGCACAGCGCGTTTCCCGGCTTCGTCTACGTCAGCCTCGGCGCGCTCGACGATGATCGCGGCATAGTGCCGGAGTATCATCAGTTCACGGGATCGAAGGCGAAGTGGCACCGGATCGGCGATGACCTGCCGCAGTTCGAGGAATGGCCGGATGCCTAGGTTCCCAGCGTGCGCGGCTCTTTGCTGTATCACCGTCGCATGCCGGGCAACGGGGAAGCGTAGTCCGCAATGAACTGGGAAGCCATCAGCACGATCGCAGAAATCGTCGGCGCCGCCGCCGTCGTCATATCCCTCGTCTACCTCGCCGCCCAGATCCGCCAGAACAACCGGCAGGTCGAGGAACAGGTACGCGCCCTGCGCCTGCAGGCCTACGACGCCGCGGGGGCCGACTTTTCCGCGCTGCGCCTGCACGTCAGCGGCTCGCCGCAGCGCGCCTCGGTGTGGCGCCGCGCCAAGGACAGCTACCTCGGGCTGGAACCGGACGAGCAGGCCCAGGCCAACGAAATGCTGCACGAGCTGATGTGGGCCTACCAGAACATCTTCTCGCGCATGCAGGGCGGCGCCGAGGACGACGTCCTGCGGCGAATCGTCGACAGGAACCTCGGCTACTGGCTCGCGAACCCGGGATTCCGCGAGTGGTGGCGGACCGAGGAAAAGACGCCCTACACGGAGGAGTTCGAAGCACTGGTCGACGGTGCCTGCGCCAGGGTCGAGGAACGGGCCGACTGAGGAAAAGTACCCGGCGCGGCGCTGACGCGGCATTGCGAAGACCAGCGCTGACGCCGGCACGAAAACGACAAGCGGAAACGGGGGATGGAAGCATGACCAGCAAGTACGAAGGCGGCTGTCACTGCGGCAGCGTGCGCTACACCTGCACGGCCAAACCGGAGTTCACGTTCTACTGCCACTGCAGGGACTGCCAGCGCACCGGTGGCAGCCCGTTCGCGGTGGAGCTGATGCTTGCGTCGGATTCGTTCAGCGCGACCGGCAAGACGCAGACCTACACCGTGGTCGGCGACTCCGGCAAGGAAGTGCACCGGCATTTCTGCCCCACCTGCGGGTCCGGGGTCTACCTGTTCTGCGACGCGGATCCGGGCTACGTGTTCCTGAAAGCCGGCACGCTCGACGACGCCGGCTGGCTGGAACCGGGTATGCACATATTCACGGTTGCCCAACAGCCCTGGCTGCAACTGGGCGATTCCCTGCCGCGGCACGAACGGATGCCGCCGGTGTGAAGGCGCGGCCCTGCGTAGAGCGAAACGGTTCGCAAGATGACTGAGGTCGAACTACTGCTGGAAATCTACAAGATTCAGGTTTCCCGCTCGGAACACTTCGAGAAGCTGCGCTTCTACATGTCCGGCTTGATTCTCACGCTTGCCGTCGCGCTGCTGGGAGTCGTAAGCCTTGACTCACCAGGCGGCCCGACGGACGCTCTCGTCGGCATCGCGATCGCCGCGCTCGGCAGCTTCGGGTTCGTCGCGAGCCTGTTGCACAGCAAGCGCGCCGAGCGCCACGGAACCCTCGCCGGCAAGTACCGCGAACAGATCGACAGGCTGATGCCGTCGGCCGGTTTCGACGCGACTCACAGCGCGGTTCGCGCGGAGTATCGGCAAACTCATCTGAACAGGCTCTGGGCTTACCTGCACCTGCTCATCATCGGCAGCGGACTGCTCGTTGCCGTACTGGCGATCATCACGACAGGGCCGCCTGAATGAAATTCGCCAGTCTCTCTTTCGGCGTCACCTGCCGAAACGTGTATGCGACCAGGAGTACCGAATGGTCCTCCGCCGCGTAATCGAGCACGTCAGGGCCCAGAACTGGACGGCGGTCGCCATTGATTTCCTCATCGTCGTCGTCGGCGTCTACATCGGCATCCAGCTCGACAACTGGAACGAGGCGCGCCGGGATGCAAACGCGCAGGCCGCGCTGCTCGAGCGGCTGGAAGAAGAGTTCGCCCTGGTCGAGCCGGCGCTCGAGAACTGGCTGGCCCTCGTGACAGCGTCGTTCGCAGGCACGCAGGCCGTCATCGTCGCGCTGCGCGACGAGAACCCCCCGGCCGACGAAGCCGCGTTCCGCTTCGCCCTTGCGCGCTCGAACTGGGTCGCGAGCGTGCCGGAGCTCGCCGCGACCTACTCGGAGCTCGTTTCGACCGGCCGACTGTCCGACCTGCGCGATCCGGCGCTGCGCGATGCGCTGACCAGTTACGGCGACGCCCACGCGCAGATCACGCGCGTCTATACCGGCGCCGTGCAGATCGTGTTCAACCCCGCGTCGAACTACTACCGCGCAGTGGACTGGCGCGTCGAACCCGACACCTGGGAGTCGAACGACGCGATCCTGGCCTACGACTGGGAAACGCTGCGCGCCTCGCGGGCGGAAATGCAGGCCTGGCTGCCGTTCCAGCACGACCTCACGGTCTACGGCGGCCGGGAGCTGGAGACGATACGGCGCATCCTCGCGATCCTGGGCGAGACCGAACAATCAAGGAGCCGGCCATGACGACGTTCAAGCGCATGCAATTCTCGGCACTGATCGATGCCCCGCCCGCGCTCGTCGTCGAGGTCATGACCGCGCCTGACACGTACCGCGAGTGGACCTCGGAGTTCATGGAAGGCTCCTGCTACGAAGGCTCGTGGGACGAGGGCGAGCGTATTCGTTTCCTGACGCCGGCCGGGGACGGCATGGTCGCCGAGATCGCGGAACACCGGCCCAACGAGTTCATCTCGGTGCGGCACCTCGGCGTCGTCGAGAACGGCGTCGAGGATACCGCGAGCGACGCGGTACGCGCCTGGGCGCCGGCGTACGAGAATTACAGCTTCGAGGCCGTCGGCGACGGGACGCGCATCGTCGTCGACCAGGACATGACGGCAGAGTACGAGGACTACATGCGCAAGACCTGGCCGAAGGCGCTGGCGCGGCTGAAGGCCCTGTGCGAGGCACGTGCCAGGGCCTGAATGCCAGCAGCCGCGGCCACGGCGCGGGCCTGCCGGGCCGGAAAACAGGCTCTGAATCAATATTTTAGCTGAGCCGCACCGGCGGCCCGGCCCGAATCCCTCCCCGTTTGCGCCTTAGAGGACATGGCGCGCCGATTCGACGCGTGCGCCGTCAACCAAGGGAGAGGGATTGATGACAGCGAACTACCTGGCCGCGTGGCTGCGGGTGATCCTGGTCGCGGCGATGCTCGGCCTCGCCGCCTGCGGCAGCAGCGGCAGCGACGGCCCGCCGCCGGTGGACACCGACGGAGACGGCATCCCGGACGCCACGGACACGGACGACGACAACGACGGCGTCAGCGACGCAAACGACGCGTTCCCGCTCGATGCCACCGAGTCCTCCGACTTCGACGGCGACGGCGTCGGCGACAACGCCGACACCGACGACGACAACGACGGCGTCGAGGACGCGAACGACGCATTCCCGTTCGACCCGACCGAGACCGCCGACAGCGACGGCGACGGCACCGGCGACAACGCGGACGCTTTTCCGAACGACGCGAGCGAGACCTCCGACTTCGATGGCGACGGCGTCGGCGACAATGCCGACACCGACGACGACAACGACGGCGTCGAGGACGGCAACGACGCGTTCCCGTTCGACCCGTCCGAATCCACCGACACGGACGGCGACGGCGTCGGCGACAACGCCGACACCGACGACGACGGCGACGGCGTCGACGACGCTAATGACGCCTTCCCACTCGACCCGACCGAGACGACCGATACCGACGGCGACGGCACGGGCGACAACGCCGACACCGACGACGACAACGACGGCACGCCGGACGACGACGACGACTTCCCGCTCGACCCGACGCGGACGAAGCCGATCGAGCCGCTGTTCCCCCGGGTCAACGGCCAGTTCGTGCTGCCGAATACCCCGGCGGCGAACCAGATGAACTGGGTCATCGAGCAGCTCGCGGCCGCGACGACCAGCCTGCAGGACATCAACGACCGCTTCGACCCGGACACGCTCGCCCAGGTGAGCGACGTCGAGTGGCAGCAGTTTTTCGACACGCTGCGCGGCATCGTCCCGAACGGCACGATCCAGGACATCATCACGATGACGCCGACCTTCGTCCGCGTGCTCGTCGGCGACGCGAACGCACCGGGCAGCGGCCAGTTCATGACGCTGCGCACGACCTACGGCAACGGCCTGATCACGTCCTTCGGCTCCGTCACGTTCCCGCTGAACGGCAGCTCGACCGGCGCGGCTGACCAGGCCCTCGATTACGCCGGCGCGGCAAACAAGCTGGAGACGCTGGCCGAGGACGTCGGCGTGCTGGTCGCCGAGATTGACGATAACCACCAGTGCGTACCGGTATTCGACCGCAACGCCGCGACGCCGCTGGCCACCGCCTCGATCTTCAAGGTCTGGGTCATGGGCGCGCTGGCGCAGGCGATCGAGGACGGCGTCATCGCGCCGGACCAGTTGATCGCGCTGAACGCGAATGACCAGGTGCTGGGCGGCTCGATCAACAGCGAACCGCTGGGCACGATGTTCACGGTTACGGACATGGCTGCGCTGATGCTCGGCATCAGCGACAACACCGCGACCGAGCACCTGTTCCGGCTCGTCGGGCGGGACCGCAACGAAGCGATCCTGGCGCAGTTCAACTACGCGGCACCGGACCTGATGCTGCCATTCCTGTCGATGAACGAGGCCTTCCACCTGTACTTCACCGTGCCGCTGCAGGAGGCGCTCGACTACGTCGCCGGCACCGAGCAGGAGCAGCGCGACTACGTGAACAACACGCTCGAACCGCTGGGGCCGGTCACCGATTTCAGCAGCTCGAACCCGGACGTGCTGGTCAGCGGCACCTGGCAGGGCAGCCCGAACGACGTCTGCAACGCCATCGCGGGCCTGCGCCAGTTCAACGACGTCAGCGACGGCTTCATCGTCACGGACCAGGCTTACGGCGCCGAGACCGCGGTCGTGAACCTGCGCGACAAGTGGGAACGCGTCTGGTTCAAGGGCGGCAGCCTCGACGACGGCACCGGCCTGCGCGTGCTGACCTACGGCTGGCTGCTCGAGAGCGACAGCCGCGGCGCGTTCGTCGTCGTCGCGATGGGCAACAACGACTCGGGCGGCAGCGCCCGCATCGACCAGGCGGCGTTCGCCTCGGTCGCGTCACGCCTCGTCGACCTCGTGGACGAGAGCAACTGACGAGCCTGCAGCCGGCGGGTGGCCTCCTGCCACCCGCCGGCATTTCTTCCGCTAGCAGCCGGGACCGCGAACATGCCAGCAAGCGACGGCCGGGGCGACCTCCGCGCCCTGCACCGGGCCCGCGCCCTGCTCGACCTCTGCGACACCATGCTGGCGCTGGACGCGACCCGGCGCGAGGCGTTGCTCGCCCGCCTGGACGAGAGCGATCACGAACTACGCGATGAGCTGCGCGCGCTGCTCGAAGCCGTGAACCGCTCCGGCAACTTCCTCGAACTCGGCTGGCGCGGCACCCGCAACGGCCGGCGCCGCTAGTCGCAGTCCGCCAGCAGCTCCCGCAGGTCCCCGGGCTGGCCGCGGTCGAACTCCGACAGCCCGAAGCGGGCGTCGATCGCCTGCCACTGGTCCAGCGTCCGGCGGTACCAGCTGCAGGCCGCGTCGGGCCGACCCGCGAAGTGGTAGATGTCTGCCGTCATGTGGTGGCTGACGGCCAGCGAGCGCTGCGCCGCCGGCGTGTCGGGCTCGGCACGCGCCTGGGCCTCGAACCAGCGGCCAACCTCCAGCATCAGCTCGATCGCCGCGGCGTGCTCGCCGCTGCGCACCAGCGCCATTGCGCGCGAGCCCTTCAGTATCGCCAGCCGGCGCGCACTCGCCGTGTCGGCGGGATCGCGTGCGACCGCCACGTTGGCGATGTCGATGGCGACCGCGTAGTCGGCCGCCGCGCGCGCGGGCTGCCCCGTATCGATGTAGGTATTGCCGCGCGACCAGTGCGCTACGCCGAGCGCGGCGGCCACCGAGTCGTCCGCGCCGCCGGTCGCCTGCGCCTGCCGGTAGCTGTCGATCGAGCGGCCATAGGCGTCGATCGCGGCGTCGTACTCGTCAAGAAAATAGTGCGCCTCGCCCAGCAGCTGCAGCGCGTCGCCTTCGATCCGCAACAGCGCCGGCGACCCGCCCTGGCGATCCCTCGCCGCCGCGGCGCGCTCGAGCAGCCCGGCTATGACGCGCTTTGCCTCCGCGTAGTCCTGCTGCCACTTGTAGGTCTCGGCGTAGCTCTTCAGCACCCGCAGCCGGTCGAGAACAATATCGGGCGCGTTCGCTGCACGTTCGCCCGCCATGTCGAAGGTCGCCAGCGCGAGATCGAGCTCGGCGCGGGCCGCGACCGGGTCGTTGTCGACCGAGACCAGGTCCGCGCCACGCGCGGCGTGCAGCCGCGCCAGCGCATGCAGCGTGTCCGGCTGCCCGGGCCGCGCCGTGTCCAGCGCCTCGAGTATCTCGCGCGCCCGAGACCAGGCAGCCAGCGCGCGCTCGCGCTCCGCCGGCGACTCGACGGCCTGGCGGTTCAGGATCGTGTACAGGCGGGTGTAGCCGCGTGCCGCGTCGAGTTTGACAGCCGGGTCCGCACCGTCGCCGGTCGCGAGCGAGTCGAGGTAACGCTGCGCCGTCGCGGCCAGCCGCTGGCGGGCCGAGACCGTCCCGGGCAGCCGCTCGAGATCGTCGTACACGTCGAACATCATCGTGCGCGCGATTTCCCGCACCTGGTCGAACTGCTCAGCGGCCTGCTGCCGCGCCGCCTCGGCCTTGAGCCAGGACCAGCCGGTGGCGACGAGGCCGCCGACCAGTGTCACCAGCAGCGCGGCGGAAAACGCGGCGGCCACGCGATGCCGTGCGACGAACCGCTGCGCCCGGTAGGCGAACGACGAGGCCCGTGCCTCGACCGGCTGACCTTCCAGGTAACGGCCGAGATCGGCGCTGAACGCGGCGACGGAGGCATAGCGGTCTTCCGGCCGGCGCGCCAGCGCCTTCATCAGGATGTTGTCGAGGTCGCCGGCGAGTGCGCGGCGCAGGCGCTCGGGCGTCGTCCCCCGTGCGAGGGCGACCGCCCGCCGCTCGGCGTCGTTCGCAAGCTGGCCGAGACGCTTGCTCGGCAGCGGGATCGACAGCCGCTCGACCCTCTCCGCGAGGCGCGCGCGCGTTTTGCCGTCGAGGCTGTAGGGGTGCACGCCGACCAGCAGCCGGTACGCGAGCACGCCAAGCGAGTAGACGTCGCTCGCGGTCGTCACCGCGTCGTCCAGCAGCTGCTCGGGACTGGCGTAGTCCGGCGTCAGCGCCGGCGTGCCGAACAGCGTCGTCGCGCCACTGCCGGGATCGTCCTCGCTGCGCAGCAGCCGGGCGATGCCGAAGTCGAGCAGCTTCGGAATGCCGTCGGCCGTGACCAGCACGTTCGACGGCTTGATGTCGCGGTGCACGACGAGGTTCTGGTGCGCAGCGTGCACGGCGAGCGCGACCTTGCGCAGCATCTCGATGCGGCCGGGCAGGTCCACGCGGCCCTCGTCGAGCGCCGCGTCGATGCGCCGGCCGTCGACGTACTCCATGACGAGGTAGGGCACGCCGTCGTCGGTGCCGCCGTCGATCAGGCCGGCGATGTACGGGTGGTTCAGGCCCGCGAGTATCTGTCGCTCCGCGTTGAAGCGGTGGATCAGCGGCTCCGCGAGGAAGCGTGCGCGGATAACCTTGACCGCGACCGTCTGCCGGAAGCTGCCGGTCTCGCGCTCTGCGCGGTACACGGCGCCCATGCCGCCCTCGCCCAGAGACTCGAGCAGCCGGCAGCCGCCGATGACGCGTCCGACCAGCGAGTCGGCGGTCCAGGCGGTCGCCGCGGTCTCGCCGAGCGCGACGTCCGCGGACGTGATCGCACCGAGCACGGAATCGACGGCCTTGCGCAGGCGCTCGTCGCTGCCGCAGGCTTCGTCGATTGCGCGGCTGCGCTCCGCGAGCGGCAGGTCCAGCAGGCGGTCGCAAATGGCCAGCGCGTCGCGCGTCGGGCTGCTATCCGTCGACACGCCCGCCTTCCTGCATCTGCTGGTACAGCCAGCCGCGGGCCACGCGCCAGCTGCGCTTGACCGCGGTCGGCGAGAGTTCGAGCACGGCGGCCGTTTCCTCGATCGTCAGGCCGCCGAAGAAGCGCAGCTCGACCAGCAGCGCACGGTCCGGGTCGGCCGCGGCGAGTCGCTCGAGCGCCTCGTTCAGCGCGAGGATCTCGGTAGCCGGCTGGCCGTCACCGGCAATCCCGGCCAGCGTGACCTGGATACCGCCGTCGCGCTTCGCGGCATTGCGCCGGCGCGCCGCGTCGACGAGGAACTCGCGCATGATGCGGGCGGCCATCGCGAGGAAATGCGCGCGCCCCTGCCACTCGATGCGATCGATGTCGACCAGCCGCATGTAGGCCTCGTGCACCAGCGCGGTCGGCTGCAGGTCGACCGCGGCGCGTTCGCCGGCGAGGTAGCGGCCGGCAATGGCGCCGAGCTCGTCGTAGATGCGCTCAATGACGGCCTGCCGGGCGTCCGCGTCGCCGCCGTTCCAGCGCTGCAGCAGCTCGGTGACCTCGGACACGGTGACTCCCTGTTCTTGTTCTGTAACTCTCGCGGCCGCGGTCAGTATATCCGAGCACGTGTGCCGTCAGCACTCGGTCGGCGTTATGTCGCAATCTGTGCCAGAATCGGGCCGCTGCATGGCCGCGCGACGACGACGGCGACGGACGGTGATCCGGATTCCGGTTTCACGCTGTCGCCGTGCGCCGTGACGAGCGAGACCGCGCCACTTTTCGCAAGCAATGGCCGGAGCCGTCGTGACCCTCGAACAGTATGCATACATGGCTGAAATCGTCGGGGCCGTCGCGGTCGTCGCCTCGCTGGTCTACGTCGGTCAGCAGATCCGGGCGGCGAACCGCGTCAACGAGGCCAACGCGCGCCACAACATCTCCGAGTTCGTGCTGCAGATCTCGATGTTCAGCGCGGAGCATGCCGACCGCATTGCCGAGATCGAGCGCAAGCTTGCCGCGAACGAGGAGCTGTCGGCGTCCGAGCGCCAGTTCCAGTGGTGGCACCACATGAATTTCATGCTGCACGCCGAGACCTACTTCCACCACTACGAACTCGGCCTGATGCCGGCCGGCCACTGGCAGGGCTACGTCCGCTACGTGGAGGGTTACGCCGTATCGCCCGGTTTCGTCGACTTCTGGCGCGACGTCGGCCCGGCGTTCTCGCGCGACTTCTGCAACTGGATGACCGCCATCGTCAACCGCCGCAACGGCGTCGACCTGCCGAGGCACGAGGATGCCTGAGCGCGAAACCGCCCCGGAACCGGCCGAATGCCCAGCGGCGGTTCGCTGAAGCCATGCTGCTGGCTGCCGCTCTGCTCAGCGTCTTCATCGGGCTCGCGCACTCCGTGCTCGGCGAGAAGTACATCCTCCGCCGCCTGTTCCGCCGCCCGCTTCCGAAGCTGCTCGGCGGCGAGGAGTTTACGCGGAAAACGATCCGTTTCGCGTGGCATGTCACGACGCTCGCCTGGTTCGGCTTTGCGGCGCAAATGCTGCTGATTCATTTCGGGCTCGACGGCACGCGCAACCTGCTGCTCGCGAGCTCCGCGACCTTCGCCGCAACGGGCGCGGTCGCACTGCTCGCCAGCCGCGGCTTGCACCTGTCCTGGATCGTGTTTTTCGCCATCGCGGTGCTCGGCTACCTGGCGGCGGGCAGCCACTGACACGGAACCCGGCCACCGGCACGCGTCAAATACCGGGACTGCTGCCGATACGAGGGTTCATCATGCGCCTGCTGCTCCCCTTGCTGCTCTGCCTGCTGCTGCCGCCCGCGCTCGCGGACGAACCGCCCGATGACGAAGCGGTGCTGCGCCACTTCAAGACCGTGCTCTGGCCGCAGGCGTACCGGACGCAGGACACAGCGCTGCTCGCACGCCTGCTGCACGAAAGCTTCGAGATGCTGGACGACGCCGGCAACCGCAGCACGCGGCAGAAGGAGCTCGAGGCCGTTGCCGCGGAGGCCTGGGACCCGGGCGAATTCCGCTACGAGATCGAGCGGCTCGAGATCTACGACGGCCGCTTCGCCGTGATCGACGGCCGCGGCATCGCCAGCGATTACACCTACGTCTCGAGCAACTACCTGGTCAAGCAGGACGGGCGCTGGCAGGCCATCGGCTCGCACGTGTCGGGCTTCCGACGCACGGCCGGGGAGAAAGCCGCAGTCGACTAGGGACCGCGCCGCTCACAGGCGCTGCAGGATCATCTCCGCCTGCTCGCGATAGTCCTCGGACTCCGCCGCGGCCTCGAGGTGCGGGCGGGCGTCGCGCGGCCGGCCGGCGCGGAACGCGGTGATGCCGGCCAGCAGTTCGACCTGCGCCGCGTCCTTCAGGCCGCCGAGGCGCAGCGCTTCCTCGTAGGACTCGAAGGCCTCGTCCCAGTCCTCGTCCTCGAAGAAGATGCCGGCGAGCAGCCGGTAGGTGCGACCATCGGGCGCGAGTTGCGCCGCGTCCTCGAGTACCGTTTTCGCGCGGGCACGCTCGCGCGCCAACAGCCAGAGCTCGCCCAGCTGCCGCAGCGTCTCGGGGTCCGACGGCAGGCGTTCGTCGGCGAGGTAGTCCTGCAGCAGCCGCGCCGCCTTCTCCGGAATCTCGACCAGCCCGTACAGCGACACGAGCCGCCGCAGGTCGACCGGTTCGGTCATCGGGTTCTGCAGGTTCGCAATCACCAGCGCGGCGAGCGCGCGCCGGCTCTCTTCCTGCGTGACGAAGTGGTTTGCGAGCAGCCGCCAGTAGCCGTCCTCGGCCGGCTGGCGCTCGAGCATGCCGAGCACGACGCCGAGCGCCCGGTCGTAGAGCTTCTGGTCGAACAGGATCTGGTAATAGACCCGCTCCCACTGCTCGTTCGGCGTGTCCACCTCGGCGATCGCGCGCTCGATCTGCACCTGCGCCCGCGGCAACTTGCCGACCATGTAGTTCGCGTAGGCGACGTAGAAGATCTGCGAGGGCGCAGGCGCACCCTCGGCGTTCTCGTACCAGTACTCGAGGTGCGGCAGCGCGGCCTCGAACTCCTGTTCGCCGACCAGCAGCTGGCCGTAGAACGACGACAGGTTGGCGCGCATCGGCACCGGCAGCTCGGTGACCGCGAGCGCCCGCTCGACCGCGGCGCGCGCGCCGTCCGTGTCGCCGGCCAAGATACTCGTATTCGCGAGGTACTGGTGCACCAGCGCGAACTCGTAGGGGTTGTCGGCGACCTTCGCCGCCAGCTCGCGCAGCAGGGCCTGCGCATCCGTGTAGCGCTCCTCCTCCCACAGCTCCTGGGCCCCGGTCAGCTTCAGGAACGTCCCGCGCGAGGTCGTCGGCATCGTCGAGGTCTGCCGCTGCGCGAGCGCGGCGTCCGTCGCCAGCAGTGCAAGCAGGAGCGCGGCGATTCGCAGGCAGTCACGCATCACTCGTTGCCCTGTATCTCGAAGTTGATGCGCGTGTAGCTGACGACGCTGGCCGGCTTGCCGTCGACGAACTGCGGCTGGTACTTCCAGCGCAACACCGCGCGGATCGCCGCGCGGTCGAAGGTGCCCGGCGGATCCGAGCGCAGCACCTCGGGATCGGCCACGGCGCCGGTCTCGGTGACCGTGAAGCGCAGCACCACCTGGCCCTGGATGCCACGCATCAGCGCGGACGCCGGGTACTCGGGTGGTATGCGCACCAGCGGCGTCAGCTCGCGCGCGACGGAAATGCCGCCGCCGACGTCGATGCTCAGGTCGATGTCCGGGAACGACACCTGCAGGCCGCTGACCGAGCCGCCGCGCGACAGGTCGGTCAGCGTCTGCATGTCCTGCTGCATCTCGTTCTGCGGTTTCTCGGGCGCCTGCGGGTCGCGCCGCGAGCGCACCTCGCGCGAGTCCTCGGCCACGCGGATGAAATTCGAGATGTCGAAATCGGTCGTCTCGGTCAGGCGGATGCGGCGGTTGCCGACCATGTACTCGATGGCGATGAACATCAGCGCGTTGATGACGAGCGCCGCCAGCACGATCGCCGGGAGCTTTTTCGACGTTGTCGCGTTCAGCATGCGCGTGCCGCCCTTGCGCTAGTCCGGCGTGGCCGCGACCGCGACCTGCTCGACACCTGCGAGCCGCGCCTGGTCGAGCACCTCGATCACGAGGCCGGTCTTGGAGGCGTCGTCGGCCAGGATCACGACTGCGCCCTCGGGGTTCTCGGCGTGCAGGCGCTCGACGTGGCCGCGCACGCTCCGCGGGTCGACGCGCTGCCGGTCGACCCAGACCTCGTCGTTCTCGGTCACGGCGATCATGATGTTGGCTTTCTGCTGGATCTCCGCCGTGCGCGCGTTCGGCCGCTCGATCTCTACGCCGGCCTCCTTGACGAAGGATGCGTTCACGGCGAAGAAGATCAGCAGGATGAACACCATGTCGATCATCGGCGTGATGTTCAACGCCGTCGCGCCCGCGTCATCCCGGGTGTGCTTGCCGGCTGCCATCAGCGGCCCTCCACGAGTTCGGCCTCGAATCGCCGCGCGACTTCGTCGGCGCGGTTCTCGAGGTCGGAAACGAAATACAGTCCGGACAGCGCGGTGAACAGGCCCGCCATCGTCGTCACCAGCGCCTCCGAGATGCCCGAGGCCATGCCGCGCGTGTTACCGGTGCCGAACACGGTGATGACCTCGAACACCTTGATCATGCCGGACACGGTGCCGAGCAGGCCGAGCAGCGGCAGGATCGCGGTCAGCGCGTTCAGCGCGAGCAGGTTGCGGCCGGCCTCGGAGCGCAGGTCGCCGGCCAGCGCCTCGATGCGACGGAACGCAAGCGCGTCCTGTGCCCGCACGCGGCCTGCCTGCCAGTCGTCGCGCAGGCGCGCGCGCAGCGCGGGCAATTCGCGCCAGTAGAACCAGTAGCGCTCGGCGATCAGGATCCACATCAGGATCGACGCGAACAGGATCGCCCACAGCGTCAGGCCGCCCTGCTCGAACAGCCCGCTGAAACCGTCCTGCAGGTCAGCCCAGCTCATGGCCGGTCAGCAGGTCGCTGGAATACTTGCCGAGCCGCTCGATCAGCCGGTTCGCGCGCCCGACGAGCAGGCTGTGGAACAGCACCAGCGGGATCGCGACCGCGAGGCCGAGCTGGGTCGTGATCAGCGCCTGCGAGATGCCGCCCGACATCAGCTTCGGGTCCCCGGTGCCGAACAGCGTGATCGACTGGAAGGTCTCGATCATGCCCGTCACGGTGCCGAGCAGCCCGAGCAGCGGGCTGACCGCGGCGAGCACGGCCACGGTCGGCAGGCCGCCGTTCAGCCGGGAGCTCTCTTCGGCGAGCTGCTCGTCGAGGCGCACGCCGACCGCCTCGAGCGTGTCCTTTTGCATTTGCGCGCGGACCTGCTGCAGCCGGCCGAGCGCGTTCTTCGCATTCGGTTCGCCGCCCGCGGCCTGGCGGTCGATCGCGCGCCGCGCGAGCAGGTTCGCAACCGCGCGGCGGATCACGATCAGCACGCCGATCGCGCCCAGTATGAGGATCAGGTAGCCGATCGCGCCGCCCTGGTCGATGCGCTCGCGCAGGTCCGGCGACTGCACCATCAGGCTCAGGATTGCGCCCTTGGACGGGTCGAGCGCCATCGGGACGACGCCCGACTCTGCCGCCTGCAGGTCGCGCGCCATCTCGCGGAAGCGCGGCGCGGGCTGCCGGCTCAGCTCGACCAGCTTGCCGGAATCCGGCAGGTAGCGCAGGAAGTAGCCGTCGCTGACCGAGTTGAAGACGCCGGCGCGGGTCACGACCTGGCGCGCTTCGTCGCCCTGCGGCTTGATCACCGTCGCGTTGAAGCGCACGACTTTGCCGGACTCGCTGACCTCGGTCATGATCGAGGTCCACAGCCGCTTGATGTCGTCGATCGACGGCGGCGTCGTGCCCTTGCCGAGCTCCTCGAGGAACGGCGACCGCTCGGCGTCCTCGGCCGCGACCAGCGACGAGTCGAGCACGCCGTGCGCGCTGAGCGCGGCCTGGCGGACGATCGCGAAGGTGTCGTTCAGGTCCCCGGCGCGCTCGCGCAGCGAGGCCTCGTACTCGGTCAGCGTGCGCTCATTCTGCTCGTACTCGCCGCGCAGCTCGTCCGCGCGCCGGTTGGCGGCCGCGAGCTGCCTGCGTGCGTCGGCCAGCAGCCCGGCTTGCTCCTCGCGTGCGGCAAGGAAGCGCTCGATGCGTTCGGCGTCGTACTCCGCTTCGCGCAGCGCCTCCTGGCGGACCATCTCGACCAGCGCGTCGACGTCCTCGACGGCTGCCGGCAGCGTGAGCGGGAGCGCGAGCAGCGCGCCCAGCGCGGCTATTTTTTTCATGTCCGGTCCTCCGGCGCCGGCACCGGCAGGCGCGTCAGGTCCGGCGGCAGCTGCTTGCGCGCGATACGGATCGCGCGGTCCAGCGACTGCCGGTATTCGCCGGGCAGCTCGACCCAGCGGTCCGCGTCCTTGTCCCAGTAGCCGATCTCGAGGCCGTCGAGCGTCATGTAATACAGGCCAAGGCGCCCGTAGCGCAGGAAGTTGACCGTGCGCGCCTCGTTGTCGACGACCATCTCGCCCTCGTAGGCCTCGATCGTGTGGCCGTATTCCATCTCGACCTGGTAGGCCTCCATCGTCCGCCGGTACTTCTCGGAGACGGGCACCTCGGGGCGCGACATCAGCTCCTCGAGTGCCGCGATGCGCAGGCTGCGCTCGTTCTCGAGGAACGGCATGTCGATCGCCACGAACTCCTTCAGCACCTCGATCATGCGCACGATCAGCGGCAGGATGCGGCGCTTCGTGACCTCGATCTCCTGGAACTGGCGCTCGAAGTCCGCTAGCTCGACCCGCTGCGTGGCGACGAGTCCTTCGAGCTGGTCGTTGTAGGCGCCGAGATCCGTGACCTGTGCCATGGTCTGGCGATACTCGTTCAGCATCTCGCGCGCCTGGTCGTCGAGCGCGTCGATGCGCGCCTGCACGTCGGCCGAGGCCACGAGGCTCTCTTCCTGCCGTTCGACGGCGGTCTCGATCGGCGACTGCGCATGGCCGGGAACGGCCACTGCCGCCAGCGCCATGCCGATAAGGACGGGACGTATCATGCGTTTCCCTCGCGGTGGATCGGGTTGCCACGCGCACGCTCGCGCTGCGGCTCGCCCGGGGTAAACAGGTTGCGGACGACGTGGCCGAGAATCTGCGGGTTCTCGCGCAGCCGGCGCATCGAGTAGGCGTGCCAGCGTTCGCCGAACGGCACGTAGACACGCAGCGGGTGGCCGCGGGCCACCAGCTCGCGGCGCAGCCGCGTGGCGACGCCGAGCAGCATCTGGAATTCGTAGCGTTCCTTCGGCAGCGCGTGGCGCCTGATCAGCGCCTCGGCCGCGGCGACCAGCCGCGGGTCGTGGGTCGCGATGCCGACGCGCGCGGCATCGCTCTCGACCAGGCGCGTGAGCAACCGCAGGTAGGACGCGTCGATCCCGGCCGGGTCGCGGTACGCGATGTCCTCCGGCTCGACGTAGATGCCCTTGCAGAGCCGGACGTCGGCGATGCCTTCTTCGATCAAACCGGCGACGTCCCGCTCGCTGCGGCGCAGGCAGGACTGGATGACGATGCCGACGTTGTCAAACCCGCGGCGCAGCTCACGGTAGACGTCGAGCGTCGCCGACGTGACCGACGAATCCTCCATGTCGATGCGCAGGTAAAGCCCGCGCTCGCGTGCATCCCCGGCCAGGCCGCGCATGACCTCGCGGCAGCCCGCGGCGTCGAAGCGCAGGCCCATCTCGCTCAGCTTCACGGAGATCCCGCAGTCGAGTCCGCGTTCCTGTATTCCGCGCAGTGCCTCGAGGTAGAGGGACTGCGCGTCTCCGACCTGCTCGCGGTCGACGCTGTCTTCGCCGAGCACGTCGATCGTCGCACTGCAGCGGTCCTGCGCGTTCAGCCTGCCGACCACCGCGTACGCATCATCGAGCCGGCTGCCGGCGATGTAGCGCCGCGAGAAGCGCCACAACAGCGGCGGCGGCACGACCTGCATCGCGCCGATCAGCGTTCGCTGTACGAGGTTTGCTCTCAAGCCGGTCCACCCCCTGGCCCGGCGCCTTCTGCCGGACGCCGACCCCAAGAGTGCCTGCCGCGCGGCCGGCATTCCGTCAGTACATGGCGCAGGGCTATGCGGGATGTACTGACGCCGCCGGCGCTGTCGCGGCGCACGCGCGGCCGGGCGTGAGTTGGCGACCCGGCTTGCCGGAACGGGGCCGGCAGCGGCAGACGGCGACCCCGGGGCGGCCCGTAGGTGATCGCCACGACTGTCCCGCGGGCGGCGGCCGGCTAGCATGGCGCACGCGGCTGGGTAACAGGCAGGCGAGTGAACGAAGTCCGAAGCGACAACGCGATACCGCAGCCGGCCGGCCGCGAATCCCGCCGGCAGCTCGTCTACGAACTCGCGAGCGGTGCGAGCGGGCTGGCGCTCGCGTTGTTCATGTGGGGCCACATGCTGCTGGTCGGTTCGATCCTGACCGGCGAGCGCGGCTTCGACTGGCTCGCGACCTTTCTCGAGGACTATTACATCGCGCAGCCGACCGTGGTCGTCGTGCTGGCCCTGTTCCTGCTGCACGCGGCACTCGCCAGCCGCAAGGTCCCCGCGCAGCTCAGGGAACGCCGTCGCATGACGGCCGTCGGCCGGGCGCTCGAGCAGGCCGGTCGCGGACTGCCCGGCAGCGCGAATCCCGCCTCCGCGTTTCGCCCGCACGTCGAGTCGCTGCTGTGGATATGGCAGGTGCGCAGCGGCATGCTGATCCTGGTACTCGGCAGCTTCCACGTGATCCTGCTCGGCGTCGACGTGCTGACGCCGCTGTTCGGCGAACGCGCGGGCATCGAGGCCGCGACCAGCGTCGCGCGGGTCCGCGGCGGCCTGTGGCTCGTGTACGCGATCCTGCTGGTGGCCGTCGAATTCCACGCGAGCGTCGGCCTGTACCGGCTCGCGATCAAGTGGGGCGCCGGCAGCCGGCTCTCACGGCGCACGCTGCACATGATCGAACGCGTTCTCCTGTGGGTATTCCTCGGGCTCGGCGCGCTGGTGCTGCTGGTGCTGGCCGGCGTGCTGCCGCCGCCGCTCGGTTTCCTGTTGCCCGGTACCGGCGCGTGAGCAGGGAATTCGAATGCTGCGACGTGCTCGTGATCGGCGGCGGACTCGCCGGCGAACGCTGCGCGATCGAGGCCGCCTCCGCCGGCCACGACGTGCTGATCCTGTCGCTGGTGCCGCCGCGCCGCAGCCACAGCTGCGCGGCGCAGGGCGGCATGCAGGCCGCGCTCGGCAACTGCGTCAAGGCCGAGGGCGACAACCCGACGCTGCATTTCCTCGACACCGTGCGCGGCTCGGACTGGGGCGCGGACCAGGAGGTGGCGCGGATATTCGCGGACGAAGCGCCGGTCGCAGTGCGCGAGCTCGCGCACTACGGCGTGCCGTGGACACGCGTCCGGCCGGGACCGAACCGCTACCACATCCGCGGCGAGCAGGTCGTGATCGACGAGCCCGCCGAGAACGCCGGCCTGATCATGCACCGCGACTTCGGCGGCACGGCCAAATGGCGCGCCTGCTACGCCGCTGCCGGCACCGGCCACGCGGCACTGTATGCCGTCGACGCCGAGGTCGTGCGGCTCGGCATCCGCGTGCGCGACCGGGTCGAGGCCGTCGCGCTGGTTCACGAAGACGGCCGCTGCGTGGGCGCCGTCGCGCGTTGCCTGCGCAGCGGTCGGCATTTCCCGGTGCTCGCCAAGGCAACCGTGATCGCGACCGGCGGGCACGGCCGCATCTACGGGCAGTACACGACGAATGCGACGATCAACGAGGGCACCGGCGCGGCCATCGCGCTGGCGACCGGCCGGGTACCGCTCGGCAACATGGAGGCCGTGCAGTTTCACCCGACCGCGCTCGCGCCCAGCGGCATCCTGGTCACCGAGGGTGCGCGCGGCGACGGCGGTTACCTGCTCGACCGGAATCTCGAGCGCTTCATGGTCGAGGCCGAACCGGAGAAGCAGGAACTCGCGAGCCGCGACGTCGTGTCGCGGCACATGGGCCGGCGCATGCGCGACGGTTTCGGCGTCGAGACGCCGTTCGGGCCGCACCTGTGGCTCGACCTGCGGCATCTCGGCGAGCAGCACCTGCAGACGAAGCTGCGCGAGGTGTTCGACATCTGCCGCGACTTCGTCGGCCTCGATCCTTCCCGCGAACTGATCCCGGTGCGACCTACGCAGCATTACTCGATGGGCGGCATCCGCGTGAACAAGGACGGCGAGGCCTATGGCATGGCCGGCCTGTACGCGGTCGGCGAGGCCGGCTGCTGGGACATGCACGGCTTCAACCGGCTCGGCGGCAACAGCTTGGCCGAGACCATCGTGACGGGCCGCCTGGTCGGCCGCAGGGTCGCGGCGGCGGTCGCGGACCAGCGCCTCGAGGTCGCGACCGGGCTCGCGTTCGCGGCTGTGCGCGACGCGGAGCGGCGAGCCGCCGACTGGCTCGCGCGCAGCGGCGACGGACCGAGCGTGTACGCAATCCGCGACGCGATGGGCGAGACGATGATGTCGAAGGTCGGCATCTTCCGCACGGGCGACGAGCTCGAGCAGGCGGTAGCCGGGCTGCGAGACCTGCTCGCACAGTGCGGCCGGGCCGTGCTGCGCTCGAAAGCGCCGGGCATGAACCCGGAACTCAGCTTCGCGCTGCGCCTCGAGGGCATGCTCAGGCTCGCGCTCGTCACCGCGCAGGGCGCGCTGGCCCGGACCGAGAGTCGCGGCGCCCACTACCGCAGCGACTACCCGCGGCGCGACGATGCCGAATGGCTGAAGCGCACGCTGGTGCGCTGGCCGGCCGACGCCAACGAACCGCAGTTCAGCTACGAGCCGGTGGGCCTGCTGGACCTGCCGCCGGGCCACCGCGGCTACGGGCGCGCGGACCAGCGGCCGATGCGGGAAGCGGTCGAGGACTATAACGCGCGCGTCCTGGACGCGCAGTCGGCGGCGGGCAGGCGCCCCACCGCCGAGGCACAAGGCAGCCGCATGCGCTGGGGCGCATGGAGGGAGCAGGCATGAACGGGAACGCCGGCAGCCGCAGGCTGCGCTTCGAGATCTTTCGCTACAACCCGCAGGACCCGGAGTCGCTGCCGCACATGCAGGAGTACGAACTCGAGGAGCTGCCCTACATGTCGCTGTACATCGCGCTGAACCGGATCCGCGAGCAGCAGGATCCGAGCCTGCAGTTCGACTTCGCCTGCCGTTCAGCGATCTGCGGCTCCTGCGGCATGCTGGTCAACGGCCGCCCGGCGCTCGGCTGCCGCACGCTCACCTCGGACCTGCCCGCGACGATCCGGCTGCACCCGCTGCCGGTGTTCGAACTGATCGGCGACCTGTCCGTCGACACCGGCAGCTGGTTCCGCGAACTCGCCGAAAGCACCGAGGCCTGGGTGCACGCGAAGGCCGCTTTCGACCCGGAGGCAAGCGAGGAGCGCATGGACGACGACACGGCCGCGCGCATCTACGAGAGCGACCGCTGCATCGAGTGCGGCTGCTGCATCGCGGCCTGCGGCGTCGCGAACGTCAACGGCCACTTCCGCGGGCCGGCCGGGCTGAACCGCATCGCACGCTTCATGCTGGACCCGCGCGACGAACGCAGCGACGGCGACTGGTTCGACGTGATCGCGAACGAGGACGGCGTGTTCGGCTGCCTCGGCATGATGGCCTGCCAGGACGTGTGCCCGAAGGAGCTGCCGCTGCTCGAGGTCTATGCCTACCTGCGGCGGCGCGCCGTCGCCGCGGGCCTGGCGGGCCGGGAACGCGGCGGCGACCCGGCCGCGGGTTAGTGCTTGCTGAGCGTCTCGAGCGCCCGCAGCACGTCGCGCCGGCTGATCTGGCCGACCAGCCGGTTGTCCTTGACGACCGGGAAGCGCCGGTAACCCGACTCGAGGAACCGGCTCGCGAGGTCGACGATGCTCATGTCGGCGTCGACCGTTTCCGGGTCCGGCGTCATGTAGTCGCTGACCGGCCCGCCGTGCTCGCCGTGATAACCCGCGGTCAGCGCGACCCTCAGGCAGTCGAGCTCCGAGAGCATGCCGACGAGGTTGCCGTGGTCGTCGACCACCGGCGCGCCCGCGATGCGGTGCGCGACCAGTTCGTGGATCGCGTCCAGCACGTCGGTATCCGGCGCGAACGTGACCAGCTTGCCGCTCATGTAGTCGCGCACCCGTGCCGATTTCAGCATCGCCAGTTCTCCCCTCGTCTACCCGCGGCCCGTGTCGGCTTCGCGCCGCTTGCGGCAGCGACCCGAGCAGAGCTCGCAGCCCTTGCCGGCGACACCGCCGCAGCTGCCCCTGAGCGGCGATCGCCCGGCCATTACGCCGACCGCCATGCCGGCGACGGCGATGCCGACGATGGCAAAGCTCAGCAGGAACGTCAGCAACAGGCTCACGGGATGTAGCCTGCGCGAACGAAGCGATCGCTGCTCCGCAGCTCGAACGCGTCGCCTTCCTGCAGCAGGTAGCTGGCGGCGAGGTCGTGCGTGTCGGCATAGCTCAGCCCCTCCTCGGGGCCGAGCACGAGCAGCGCGGTCGCGAGCGCGTCGGCCTCTGCCGCCGTCTCCGCCAGCACCGACACCGAGAACGCGGTATGGCGCACCGGGTAGCCGCTGCGCGGGTCGATCGCGTGCGAATAGCGGCGTCCCCCGTGCTCGAAGAAATTGCGGTAGTCGCCCGAGGTGGCGACCGCGACGTCGCTGAGCAGCATGACCGTCTGGACGACCCGGCCGTACTCGACCGGCTTCTCGAGCGCGATGCGCCACGGCCCGCGCGCCGCGTTCTCGCCGCTGACGCGTACCTCGCCGCCGAGCTCCAGCATGAAATTCCGCACTCCGCGCCCGAGCAGCAGTTCGGCCGCGCGGTCGACCGCGTAACCCTTGGCGATCGCCGACAGGTCGACGTACAACGCCGGCACGGACTTGCGCAGCGCGGGCTGCGCGCAGTCGGCCTGCAGCTTGTCGAAGCCCGTTGCCGGCAGCGCGGCGGCTATGCGCTCCGCCTCCGGCGGCTGCGCGGTGGCGCCGCCCGGCCCGAAGCCCCAGAGGTTGACCAGCGGCCCGACCGTCACGTCGAAGGCGCCATCGGTCGAGCGGCTGATCGCCAGCGATTGCGCGGCCAGCACGCAGAGCTCGGCCGACACCGGGTACCAGTCCGTCGACTGCGCGGCATTGAAGCGCGACAGCTCGGAGTCCGGCCGGTACGTGGACATGGACTGCTCGATGGCGGCGAACAGGGCATCGAGTTCGGCCGTCAGCGCGACGTTGTCCAGCCCGGCCGGCGGCGCGACCAGGCGTGCGTTCCAGGTCGTGCCCATCGCGCCGCCGACGAGTTCTGCGGTCGGCAGACGGTTCGCGTCCCGGCTGCAGGCGCCGACGGCCAGCACGAGCAGGACGGCGACGACCGCCCTCCGAACCGCCCGGCCTGTGATCCCGACCTGCATCCTCAGCCGCCGAAGTCGTCGAGCATGATGTGATCGCGGGTCACGCCCTGGTCCTCCAGCATCTTGATCACGGCCGTGTTCATCATCGGCGGCCCGCACAGGTAGTACTCGCAGTCGTCGGGCGCGGGATGATCGCGCAGGTAGCGATCGTACAGCACCTGGTGGATGAAGCCGGTCAGCCCGGTCCAGTTGTCCTCCGGCAGCGGTTCCGACAGCGCGAGGTGCCAGTCGAAGTTGTCGTGTGCCGCGGCCAGCGCCTCGAACTCGTCCACGTAGAACGCCTCGCGCAGGCTGCGGGCGCCGTACCAGAAAGTCATCCGGCGGCTCGTGTGCAGGCGCTTGAGCTGGTCGAAGATATGCGCGCGCATCGGCGCCATGCCGGCGCCCCCGCCGATGAACACCATCTCGTTGTCCGTTTCCTTCGCGAAGAACTCGCCGAAGGGCCCGGACACGGTAACCCGGTCGCCCGGCTTCAGGCCGAAGATGTACGAAGACACGATGCCGGGCGGGACGCTGTCGTCCGCGCCAGGGGGCGGCGTCGCGATGCGCACGTTGAGCTTGATCTCGCCGCGCTCGAGCGGGAAGTTGGCCATCGAGTAGGCCCGCTCCGTCGTCTCGCGGTTGACGGAGCGATAGCGCCACAACCGGTAGCGGTCCCACTCGCCGCGGAAGCGCTCGTCGATGTCGAAGTCTCTGTAGCTGAGCTCGTGCGGCGGGCACTCCACCTGCACGTAGCCGCCGGCGCGGAAGTCCATTTCCTCGCCCGCGGGCAGCGCGAGCACGAGTTCCTTGATGAAGGTCGCGACGTTGCGGTTGGAGGTCACGGTGCACGCATATTTCTTTACGCCGAACACCTCGTCCGGCACCTCGATGCGCATGTTCTCGCGGACCGCGACCTGGCAGGACAGCCGGTAGTGACGCTCGGCGTCGCGCCGGTTGATCAGCGAGGTCTCGGTCGGCAGGATCGCGCCGCCGCCGTCGAGCACGCGCACTTTGCACTGGCCGCAGGTGCCGCCACCGCCGCAGGCGGAAGCGACGAAGATCCCGGAGTCGGCCAGCCCCTGCATCAGCTTGATCCCGGCCGGCATGTGCAGCTCGCGCTCGCCGTTGACGACGACGTCGAGCTCCCCGCTCGGCACCAGCCGGCGGCGCGCGGCGATGATCACGGTGACCAGCAGGCTCACGATCAGCGTGAACAGCAGGATGCCGAGCCCGATTTCCGCGAGCACCGTGTTGCCGTCCGTCACAGCTGGATGCCCGAGAACGCCATGAAGCCGAGCGACATCAGGCCCGCGATGATGAACGTGATGCCGAGGCCCTGCAGCCCGTCGGGCACGTCGCTGTAGCGCAGCTTCTCGCGGATGCCGGCCAGCGCGACCAGCGCCAGGGCCCAGCCGAACCCGCTGCCGAGGCCGAAAACGACGCTCTCCCCGAGCGTGTAGTCGCGCTCCACCATGAACAGCGTGCCGCCGAGAATCGCGCAGTTCACCGTGATCAGCGGCAGGAAAATGCCGAGCGCGTGATAGAGCGGCGGAAAATAGCGGTCGAGCGTCATCTCGAGGATCTGCACCAGCGCCGCGATGACGCCGATGTAGCTGACCAGCCCGAGAAAGCTCAGGTCGACGTCGGGCAGCCCCGCCCAGGCGAGCGCGCCGTCGGCCAGCAGGAACTCGTAGATCAGGTGATTGACCGGCACCGTGATCGTCTGCACGGCGATCACGGCGAGACCCAGCCCGAGCGCGGTCTCGACCGACTTGGAGATCGCGAGGAACGTGCACATGCCGAGGAAGAAGGTCAGCGCCAGGTTCTCGACAAAAGCGGCCTTGATGAACAGGTTGACGTAGGCCTCCATCAGAGGACCTCCGTCCGGTGCACTTCGTGGATCTGGTAGTCCGGGTGCTCGACCTGCTTCGGCCGGGCGCTGCGCACGGCCCAGATCAGCAGGCCGATTATGAAGAACGCGGACGGCGGCAGCAGCATCATGCCGTTCGCCTCGTACCAGCCGCCGTTGGCCGCGAGCGGCAGCACCGGGTAGCCGAGCAGGCTGCCCGCGCCGAACAGCTCGCGCACGGCGGCGACGATGACCAGCACCGCGCTGTAGCCGAGGCCGTTGCCGAGACCGTCGAGGAAACTCGCGCCCGGACCGTTCTTCATCGCGAAGGCCTCGGCCCGGCCGAGAATGATGCAGTTGGTGATGATCAGCCCGACGAACACGGACAGCTGCTTGCTGGTCTCGTAGGCCCAGGCCTTCAGCACCTGGTCGACGACGATGACGAAGGACGCGATGATGGTCATCTGCACGATGATGCGGATGCTGTTCGGCACGTAGCGGCGGATCGTGCTGATCGCCGCGCCGGACAGCGACGCGACGCTGGTCAGCGCCGCGCACATCAGCAGCGCCGGCAGCAGCGAGGTCGTGACCGCGAGCGCCGAGCAGATGCCGAGCACCTGCAGCGTGATCGGGTTGTTGTCGATCACCGGATCGAGCAGGATCCTGCGCGGACTAGTCATAGCTGCCTGCCTCCTCGCGGTATCGTTCGAGCCACGGCCCGTAGCCGTGCGGCCCGGTCCAGTAGCGCAGCAGGTTCGTGACGCCGCGGCCGGTCAGCGTCGCGCCGGACAGGCCGTCGACCTGGTGAACCGCCTGCGGGCCCGGCTGCACCTGGCCGCGCACGACCTCGATGCGTACGCCGCCGTCGGCATCGAACAGCTGCTTGCCGGCCCACTGGTCGCGCCAGTCGCTGCGGTCCACCTGGTCGCCGAGTCCGGGCGTCTCGGCGTGCTCGTAGAAACGCAGCGCCGCGACGGTCTTGCCGTCCGGCTCCAGCGCCAGGTAGGCATACATCGTCGACCACAGGCCGGCGCCGTAGACCGGCAGGATGATCTGCCGCAGCGCGCCTCGCTCGCGTACCAGGAAAACCGGCCCGTAGCGGGCGCGCCGGCCGATGCCGGCGACGTCGAATTCCGCCGGGATCGCGACGGCGTAGGCCGGGTCGCTGGCGGCGGCGACCGGGTCGAAGCCGCGCGCGTCCGGTTCGTCGACGTAGCTGCCGCTGTCGAGGTCGACGAGGCGCAGCTCGATGCGCTCGAACAGCGCGCCGGGGTCGGCGCCCGGTTCGTACAGCCCGGCCACCTGCAGCACCGTGCGCTGGCGGAACTCGCGCTCGTTGGCCTCCTGGCGCGGCTTCAGCAGCACGGCCGCGCCGGCGACGAGGATCGAGCACAGCAGGGCCACGGAGAGTGCGACCGTGAACGTGTTCCTTATGCTGTCGCGCTCAGCCACTGCGTTTCAGCCTGCGCCTGACGTTGGCGCGAATCACGAACCAGTCGATGATCGGCGCGAATACGTTGCCGAACAGGATGGCCAGCATGATGCCCTCCGGGAACGCGGGGTTGATGACCCGGATCACCCAGGTCAACGCACCGACCAACAGGCCGAAAATCCAGTGGCCGGCGAGCGTGCCCGGTGCGCTGACCGGGTCGGTCGCCATGAACACCGCGCCGAAGGCGAAGCCGCCTAGCACGACGTGCCAGTGCCAGGGCATCGAGACCATCGGGTTGCTGCTGTCCACGCCGGCGAACAGCAGCGCCGGGATGATCAGCCCGAGGAAGGTCGCGACGATGATCCGCCACGAAGCGATGCGCGTGTAGATCAGGAACAGCCCGCCGAGCAGGCAGGCGGCGGCGGAGGTTTCGCCGAGCGAGCCCTCGATCTGGCCGAGGAAGGCCTGCATCCAGGTCACGCCGTCGGCGAGGACGCCGGGCACGCCCTCGAGCGCCGCGACGCCGAGCGCCGTCGCGCCGCTGTAGCCGTCCACCGGCACCCAGACGGAATCGCCCGAGAGCTGCACCGGGTAGGCGAAGTAAAGGAACGCGCGGCCGGCCAGCGCCGGGTTGACGAAATTCTTGCCGGTGCCGCCGAAGACCTCCTTGCCGATCACGACGCCGAAGCTGATCCCGAGCGCGACCTGCCACAGCGGGGTCGTCGCGGGCAGGATCAGCGCGTACAGGAGCGAGGTGACGAAGAAACCCTCGTTCACCTCGTGGTTGCGCACCGTGGCGAACAGGACCTCCCAGAAGCCGCCCGCCGCCATCGTCACGGCGTAGATGGGCAGGAAGTACAGCATGCCGTGCACGAAGTTGTCGTAGAGGCTCGCCGGATCGTAGCCCGCGCCGAGCAGCGTCAGCGCCGTCGCGCGCCAGCCGTCGATGGACTGCAGGCCGAGCGAGGCGAGCGCCGTGTTCGCCTGGAAGCCCGTGTTCCACATGCCGACCAGCGCGGCCGGCGTCGCCGCGAACACGACGATGATCATGACGCGCTTCAGGTCGATCGCGTCGCGCACGTGCGGGGACCCGCGGGTCACGTCGGCCGGCGAGTACAGCGCCGTGTCGACCATCTCGAAAATCGCGCCGTAGCGCTCGAAGCGGCCGCCGCGCGCGAACAGCGGTTCGAGCCGGTCGAGAAAGCTGCGCAGGCGGCGCATCAGCCGTTCGCCTCGATGTCGTCGAGGTTCATGCGCAGGAAGGAGCCGTACTCGTACTTGCCGTTGCAGACGAACGAGCACAGCGCGAGGTCCTCCTCGTCGAGCTCGAGACAGCCGAGCGCCCGCGCGCGCTCGGTGTCCTCGACGATCAGCGCCTTCAGCAGCGGCGTCGGCAGGATGTCGAGCGGCATGACGCGCTCGAACGCGCCGGTCACGTCCGCGTCGCGCAGCACGCTGGCGACGTCGGCGAACGGAAACTCCGG